>Ga0179591_1270829_pt1 | contig 11136 bp, 20 predicted proteins | sample CZOMad2_1_08_16f_FD_182891 | JGI IMG/M metagenome (GOLD analysis project Ga0179591, IMG submission 182891) | Vadose zone soil fungal communities from Angelo Coast Range Reserve, California, USA - CZOMad2_1_08_16fungal (PacBio error correction) | ecosystem: Environmental > Terrestrial > Soil >... | reverse complement strand
GCCCCCCCCCCTACAATTTCACGTTTTTGCCGATATTTCTCCGAATGATCACGGTCAAGTTCTTCCTTTTCCCCTTCCTTCCCCCCTCATCATTGAAGGCACCCACAACCTGTTTCCAACTGTTTTTCAACTGGCTTTCCCCCTCTTTTCTTCGATTGCCACCAAAGAGTTCTTCCGGGCGGTAAATTTTAAAATCCCGCTACCCCCCCCCGTTCCCCCCTGCCCGTCTGACCCTTGGGGTCCGCCCCTTCCCCCCCCCTCCCCACCCTCGATCCCCCCCTCTCCTCCCCCTTCTTTAGTCATCTGTGACAGGAACGTTCTTTTTTTGGCCGCACACAATTGCAAAGAGCTCTGACCCTCTACCCGCCACCGGGACCCCCTCCCACCTTTCCCTTTTTTTGAATGTCACGTTCGGCCACCCGAAGACTGAGTTTTACCGTCCAGAAAGTGATTTATCAAGCTGCTGACCACATTTCCCCCTTGTGCAAAGCTGCCCCATGTTCAGGATTCATCACTTGAAACGTTTGTTTTCTGACTTTTAGTAGGTTTTCCCCTTCCCACCCCCTACTTATGTTTTTCCATTCGAGCCCACACCGGTGAATTTCCAGAGGCTTACACGCCCCCTTTTCCTCTTCGTACAAAATCATCATCCCCCTTTTTATGCTTGCACAGCTGTGTATCCCCTTCTCCCATCAAAGTGACGGTTTTCCCCCACCCAAAATCGTTACTTGCCCTTTAGGGCCCCAAACCCTCTTCCACTGGTCCCCCTTTTGGAATCGCATTGATTGCTTTTTGTTGACAAATACGTGCCTTCTTCTCTTTTCCCCCCTCCATTTTCCCCCCTGGGCCTGTCTAAAACCCCAAGGGGTTCCCCCCATCTGTGCGGTTTTCTGCCAGCAGGGCCCCGGTTGTTTCCGTGCTGCCCCCCCCCATTTTTTCCGTTTATGTCCCCCTTTTTCTTGATTGGAAACAAACCCAACCATTCCTTTTTTATCCGTATTTTTGAACAAACCGTCCCACATCCGGGGAGCGGGTGGTGGCAGGTCCGGCCTTGCTAGGCACCCTTCATTTTCCCGCCTTTTATCGCGTCTCCCCCAAAAAAGTCTTGGTCCTTCTTTTTTTTGTAGGTCCGTTTTTCGATTGGTTGGCCTATGCGACGCCCCCAACGGCTCCTTCCTTACAACCCATTCTCCTTTCTTCTGTCGCTGTCCTCTTCCCATTTGAGTGATTGTCTTAAATGTAGTTCCCCCGATTTCATGTAACGTCGGTTTGCGTCCCCCCAACCCCCTGCCCCCGACGCGGGCTACCTTTTTTCTCCCTCCTTTTTCAACCCATGGTGTGAAGCTTTTTTTTTTCTTATTATAAACTGGGATTTCCTGCAACACCATTCGTGCCCGGGTTCACTTTTTGCAACCAACATTTGACACTTTTCCTTTATGTCGTTTTTTTAGTTCATTGTTCTTTTTGTGGAGATTCTCTTTTCCTGGTAGTCCCTTCATCCCAGTCGATGCCATGACACCTTCCCATGACCAGCGCTTTCTTGGTTTCCGACTGGACCCCCCTTGTTTGTTTGTGCCTCTTCTGAGCATGTCTTCCCGATTTTTTTTTCGCACCTCACTTTGTCCTGTTCGGGTCACACGCAGTTTTCGTCTTGCCCGTTTTTGGTGTGGGCCCGGCGCACGGCCGCATTCGAACAACTTCTGGCCCTTCGAACACGTTACGTCCGTTTTTTTTTGGTGCGCTTTTTTCCCCTGCGCACCCTCGCCCCTCAGGTTTTTCCTTTTTTTTCCGTTTTGCCTGCCCCCCAGTCACGTTGGTATCCCCTTTTTCCGCCCCCATTGATTGTGTTTTCCCGCCAAGCCGGCCCTTGCTCGGGGCTTGCGCGGTTTACTTTTTTTTGGGATGCGGCCACCCCAAAATAACCCACCTGTCCCCGCTTCCTTTTTCCCCTTTTCAACCGTTCTGGTCCGTCCAGGGTTTTTGTCCCCTTTTTTCCACCGTTTGTGGCGCAATGCATCCCCTTTGCCTTTTTCCTCCCCGAATTGATTTCCTTCTCTTTGTCTTTTTTTTCCGTATTATTGATGGCTGTGTCCAATTGTTTTTGGTCTTCTAGTTCCGTGCCTGTTGTCCGCCCCCTTCGGTTTGCTTTTTCGGGCCCCCAGGGCCCTTTGTTTTGCGACACGTCCTTGTCCTACGCCCAAATGATTTGAAGCCTACCCAAAATGATTCATCCAACTTCTCCACAGCGGCGCCTTTTCCCTGCTGCCCCCCGTTCTTTTTCACCTTGAAGAATGTTTTTGCCCACGTTACCCCGTTTGTTTGGTTTTTCCTGTGTTCTAATTCCCTCCCCTGATCTTGGGTCGTCGATGTACCCTAGTAGCTTTTTTTCTCCCGTCCCGCAGGGATTCCAAACGTTCCGGTTTTGTGCCTATTGGTGCTTTCCGCTGTGGGTTTTTTCCCGTCTGCTGGGTTCCCGTACAGTGCAGACATGTCCACTGAACTAGTTTTTTAGTGCCGTCTTGCTTTTCGCCGCCGTCTTCCTATCCGTTTTGCAGCAGGGACCTGGGCAGTTCCCTTTTTTTTTTTTTTTTTTTTTTTGTTTGGTTTTTTTTTTCTTTGCCGATCCTGTTCGCCACCTCGTGGCGGTCTTTTTTCCCCCCCACCGGCTGGTTGAGCCACCTCGCTCTAAAAACCTCTTTTTTTTTCCCGCATCCCCAGCAACGTCACATTGTTGTCCTTGCCCACTTTGAAATATTCTCCCTCCTTCCTTGACCCTTTTGTGGTTGTGTGTTTTTAGATGACGACCTTTTTCCCAACCGTTTTTGTTCGGTTCGTTGATGCTTTCCCCACCGCGGTTTTTTAGAACCTTTTGGCGTATTTTTCTTCCCCAAGGCCCTGGTGTTGTGGAACTCCTCTTCGTGGTCGTTTTGAGCAATCCATTTCCCAATGGGCGGCAAGGACTTCTCGCTTGCCAACACCGTATTAGGCCTCGTTTTTTTGGCAGTTTTTTTTTTATGACCCTTTTGATTTCTGACTTTCCAGGTTATTCCTTCAAGTAAGGGTCCAACAAAGGTCACGGGTGGATCACTCCCCCTTTTTTGCGTCAACTGCATTTTGGCCCCAGGTTTGCCCCCGCCAATTTCCGTTGGGATTCAAGTTTTTTTGTCTCAACCCCACCCAACCCCAGTCGACCTGAGTTTACTCCTGTTTTCCCTTATTCCTCCTTCTTGCCTGATTTTGCCGGGATTCCCCCACAACCGTTCAACACCCCCTTCTCTCTTTGCCGTTTTCCCAGCCCAGGGCTTTTTGACCCTGTTTGATTTTACCGGTTCACGTCCTTCCCCCCCAGTGCCCGTCGCTTCTCCTTTATGACCTGTTTCGTTATTGTCTCATTCTTTGCGTGCTGCCTTGGTTACCGTTTGTCCCGTCCCCCTACATCCCGTGCTTGGTTTCTTAAGCTGGTTTCTTTTACAGGGTCCACATTTTTTCTCTGAACCCTGGACCCAGTCCTTCCCTAAGGGGGCAACTTCCCCACCATAGCGTCTAACACTTCCGTTGGGTTGTCCCCAGTCCCGGCATGATTCTTTTTTAGCACACCGTTTTGTGAACCCCAACAACAAAGTTTAAGGACCCCACGGGGATACCTTTTTGTCCGTTGCACCCCCGTGCCCCCCCCTTTTCCGGGCTTCCAATTTTGTTTATGCTTTTTTGTCGATCCATTGCCATCGGCCCCCGTTTCTGCATCTTCTGCGGTCCCCCTGTCTGTCAAACCGCTCACCCCCCTTGCTGTTTGAGCTGCTCATTTCCACCCCCTTTTTCGCTTCGTTTTTTGACAACTCTCCGCCACGATGTGTTTTTTTTTAAGTCCGCCCAATCTGACCTTTTACGGCAAATTCGGGGCCGCCACACAATTTTCGCGTCCCCAGTGCGCTTTTTTGCACTGGGACTTTCCCGTCCATTTGTATTTTGAGACGGCTTTTGCAGCTTTTTTCCCAGAGGCGCACCCACGTTGATTTTTTGCCTATGTCACCCCCCAAGGAGTTTAGGTTCGTGAAGTTGCCAAAAATTTTTTTATACGGGACTTCCGCTCCCACTGACACAGGTTGGCGTTTTCCGGCAATCTTTTCCTTCGCCCTCTTCGGGAGTGGTCCCCGGTTCAACCGTTTCCCCCGCCCCTTCTGATTCGTGCCGTCTGATGAGAAAGAGTCTTTTTCCCAGTTCTGTTTTGTTTGTACCTCTCTTGTCTTTTCGGCCTTTTTGGTTTTCGCCCGTGTCTCGCAACCTCAGGTGACGGGCGGTTTCGTTCCCCCCCCTGCGGGACTACCTTCAACATCCCTTTTTTGTTTAGTCCCCCTTTAGCTTGGGGGCACTGTCCGGCCGATTGTTTTTGCGTTTGTGCTACGTATTTTCCACCTCCCCGGGACGGCCCATCTTCAAGGCGTTTTTATGGCGCTCGGTTTTTTCAAGGTCTCGTCTTCCCTCCTTCCAGTTTGCTCCCCCCTTCGTTTTTCCTGCTCTTCTGAGCATGGTGAAGACAGGTTTTGTACCCTCCAGATTCGACCCTTCCGACCATTTGCTCACCCTTCCCCAGAGCACTCCCACCCTCCTTTTTTTGACGGGCAGCCCCCCACCTGTGTTCGCACCCCGTCCCCCTTACATTTTCCCCCCTGTTTATCTTTCCTTATCACCTTCCCCCAGTTTCATTTTTTCCTCAGCGAGCACGTTTTTTTTTTTTTGTTGCCCCTTTTAATTACCTCCCAACCCCTGCGATTCCCCCCCCCACTTTCCTTTGCAGTTGCTCGTTTGTGGTCGCTCGGTGGTATTGATTTTCCCTTTTCCAATTTCTGGTCTTGTAAAGCCTTTTGCCAGCGGATTTCCATGGTCCTCGGTTTGTGTTTTCTGGTCAGCCTTTTCGTGTTGTTAACACTTTATCCCCCTTGTTGGGTTTCGTTTTCTGGTCATCACTGTGTTTGTTTCTTTTCCCTCCCTTTCTCCTCAGGGGGCACGTTTCACACTAGGTTTTTTTTTTTGGTCCATCCCCCCCCCTTTGAAAAATAGGGGCGGGTGCACCCCCCAAGGTGCCGCTTGTTTTTTCGCTGCGCGGAACGGAGGTCGGGACCGTTTTTCCCTTCGTTTTGTTGCTGTCCGATTACCTTTCCAACGTTTGATTTTTGTACACGGGTTAAGGTTTTTGGGTTTATCGGCGTTCCTTTTTCCTTCTTGTTCTTCGTTTTTTTTTCCACCTCACCGGGACAAGTCCTTTTATGCCCAGACTGATTTGTTCCTTTTATCTTGTTGTTGCCTGGTTTTTTTTTCTTTCCATTTTTTTTTTTCAGAGCGGTCACCAATTCGTTTCTTTTTTTTTGTTTTCCTTTTTCGGCTTTTTGCCCCCTTTTTTCTGCCCGGACTTGTGGCCCCCCTCTTCATTTCTCCCCAGATGCGAACCCTTCAAAAGGGTTTGCCGTTTTGTTCTGGTGCTCTTCCGTTTTTTTCGACCTTTGAACTTTCCTTTTTTTCATTTTTCCTGCTTTCTCTTTCGTTTCCCTCTTTCTCGTTAGGCAGTTGAGTTAGTTTTTCTTTTCTTTTTCCTCTCCCCCTCCCCCTTTTTGTTGTTTGTTGAGATCTCATAACCCTCCACCCTTTTTCACACTCGATCTTCCCCCTTGCCCTGGATTTCGAAAATCTGACATTCCCCCCTTAAAATCTTGTCGTCCGTTACTTTCTCTCCCTGAATCTCCACCGACAACCCTTGTTTTGTCCCCCCACCCCGTTGTTCTTTTTCAATTTTTTTGCCTAGTATTCGCTTTCTCCCACAACACTCTCTTCCCAATCCCGTCCTTGTGCACATTTCCAGATCCACCCTTCTGTTTTGATTGAACTCTTGCTTTGTATTTGCCACTTTTAGGACCCTACTGATACCCCCCCCCTCGCCTACAAACCCCCCGGTTCTTCCCGAATCGACATCCCAGGGTTCCAAACACCCTGCAGCAAGACGTCTGCATTCCCCTCGTTCTCCCCCGTCCACTTTTGGTGCCCCCCCTTCACACCTTGCCGTTCATTTCCTTCTGGACAGCCGTGACTGAGTTTTTTTTTCCCCTTCTTTTTTTTTTTTCCCGGCTCTAATGCGATTACCAAATCGCCCTTGTGTGCACACTGCCCTTCGTTTTTCCCTTCTTTCCATTTCAATCCCCCCTGGTTCAGTTCCTGTTTGTCCGTATCTATGGGTTGACATCCCCCCCCTTGATTCCTTCTGCCCACCCCCCAAGTTGAATATTTATTCTTCCCCCCCAGAACTGCTTCGTCAAAAGGCCCCGTCTTTCCCTTTCCCGTGCCCCGCGGGGATTTCTGTGTCCCGAACTTTTCCCCCTGTATTGGTAACCCCATCGCATCCTTTTTTTCTTTTTTCCCTACAAAACCTCGTTGGCCCGTGCTTGGACCGTTTGTCACTCCTTCGGACGTGTTCCCCTACGTTTTGTGTCCCAATACTTTCATTTTATTTTACCCCAGGCCTATTTCCCCCCATTCTCCCCTTTGTGTGCGTTTCTTGATTCCCGGACTGGCCCCCGCCTTTTTGTTCTTGTTGTTCACGTGCAGCCCCTTGTCGGCACTTCAATCGCTTCGATTTTTTTGTCCACACTGTTCTCGCTTACCCCTGCTTGAACGTAAAACCCCGGGTGGGAGTGGCAACACTGATTCTCCCGGCCATTCCCCCCTGACCCTCCGATGAAAACGCGGTCTTTTTTCTTTTTGCCTTCTTTTAATTGTGTCCCAAGTCGCGTGCACAACTCCCGGCGATGCACAGCCACTGAGTTCGGAATGAAGGCTTCTCTTAGTTTAATTTTCGACTTTTAGTGCCTTTTGTACCAGATCTTTGCCACTCTTTTTTTCGTCCTTCCTCCCTTTTGTCCCCCTTTCCTTTTTTTGTGAGAAAAATTTGTCCACCCCCGATTCGATCATTCAACCCCCAGTTTTTCTAAGTTGGGTACCTTTATTTAGTTTCCCACTTCCTTACCCAGTTGTTGGAGTTTCTCCCGTCTTTTTTGCCCCTTGCCTGTCTTTTCGCATGTGACGTCGTCCACACAAATGAGTAGCGGAGTCTCCGGATCCCCTATTGAAATTTTTTGTTTTCTCAATGGACAAGGCTGACCGTCCCTTTTTTTTTCCATAGTTTGCCAGAAAACTGCCTTGGTTTTTTTGAATATAGCTGATAGGTTGTCCCGTATGACATGTTCCGAAAACCCTTGCGGTTTGCAAGTCCGCGTCCCCTAATCGCCCCATGGTTTCTTACCTTTTTTTTTTTTTTTTTTTTGTTTTGGGTTAGGTCCAGAGATCCATAGTCTTTTTTCTTAGCTGGCGACTGTCTTGACGTACGAATTCCGGAGGGCGATTTTGGATAAACTCCAATCTTGTTTATGCAGACGACCCACCCTTCAAATGTGTGTTTCTTTGGTTTGTTTCAGCACTTTGACGTGGTTTGCCCCCTGGACCTACTTTTTTTTGCTCTTCTTTGGTGGTGATTTTTTTGCATTGTGAGGGGCGCACCACTCACCCCCCCTTTTTGAGTCCCGCGGGCAAAGTGCCACACTTTGTTGTTGGCCTGAAAGTGTCAGTCCACTTTTTTTCCCACCACGTGGAGTTCCCCCAGTCCTAGGAATGATGTCCCGGTTGTTTTCCCCCCCCTAACTTGTCTACAGCATTTTTTTTCCCCTTCTTATATGTTTTAGGCTTTTTGACAATTTTCACGCTGGTTGAAAAGTGCCCCGCTTGCATTAATGATTCTGCCCCTCTTTTGAGACCCCTGTTCTTACTTTTTCACCATTGCACGCAAATCTCATCCAGAACCCCCCCCCAACTTGATCATCCACCAGTTTTAAAGAAGCTTGCAGCTTGGCCTGTTTGACCCCTTGATCCGGCACCTTTTTCAGCTCCCTTTTTTTTTTGGGAACGTGTCCCCCATGGCGTAGGAAGTCATGATGTCTTTTTTCCCCATACCTTCGTAGGCGATATAGACGTTCCGAGTTTTTATTCCACAATGGCGCCCCCCTGGACACACGTTCAGGTTTTGGTTTTTTCATTCTTTGTTGTTCCGGCTGTTTTTTGATTTACATATGCTGTTTCCCCCTTACCAATTTCCACTCCCCTGGGTGCACCCCATTACCTTAGTAAAGAGCGCGCCGTCTGCTTTGCTGCTGCTGCGGCTGTTTCTATCCCTTTTTGTTTTGCCTTAGTTTCCTTTTTCAAGGCTTGACAGACTCATAGGCCTTTTTTGATTTTCCTGGTGTTTGCCTTTGCGCGGCCCGAAAAAACGGCTTGCTTTCTTTCCGGACACTACGCCCCGCTACCCACACCACTTGCGTTTCCTGTTTTTTCCTTTTAACCACAGCACCCCGGGTTTGTTTTCACTGGGATTTCTTATTTCATTTTTTGTTGGATGAGAGATACCATTGCCACACCTGGTTCGTTTTTTTTTTCTGCAACAACGGTTGGATATTGCTTTGCCCCCCTTTGCCTTGTTGTGTCCCACTACGCGCGGTCCCCGGTGGCGCAACTACATTCCTCTTCCTTGCGTCCTTCTTTCCCCTTTTCGCCCAACACCGTACTGAATCCGGAAGTGTTCTCCCCCTGCGTGAAGTTATCGGGCCTTGAATTCCTGTTTTTTTTTTTTTTTCCTGTCGCGTCCAAGTAAGGGCCCACCCTCCCTAGTTCTCCCCCCCCCCCCTTTTAGCAACCCTATGAACCCTGAACTGCGACACCGTTTTGAAGTTGGCCCCACTCGCTGCCTCTTCCTTTTCCAAATGATTTTTCATCGCCTTCGCCTGATTTTTTTTCTTCCCCCCCGTGAAACCACGGCGTTCGTTGCCGTTCTCCCAGCCCCGTTACGGCTGTTCCCCCACGGGATTCCGTTTTTTTTTTTTTTTTTTTTTTTCATGGACCGGTTCCAGGTCCCGGTTCTAGTTCATTTCTGATTCCAATGGTTCGTTGCCTATTTTTCAGTTTTTTTTATGTCATTCCGGACGTGTTTTTTCTCCCCTTTTTTGGCCGGTTTCTCCGCTTGGTTTTTGGACCCCCGCGTGGAACGTTTATTTGTTAAAATTGACAAACACGCCTTTTTCTATACTGTCCCCCCCCCCTAACAAAACCTTAATGTATCAAATTTTGGGGGGAGTCCCCCCCCCCTTTTCCTGTCCTTCTGATACTTTCTTTTTTTTCCCGCTTTTTGGGGGGAACCACCCCATTGCTACTGTTTGCCCCCTTTTAAACTTTTCTACTGTTTCTTTTTATGTTTTTTCTTTCCCCTTGACCAAACTTTTTTTACCCGAAAGGGCAGAACTCTTCTTTTTTTTTCCCCACAGCGTGTATGTCAAAACGCTCCACCTTTTTTTTGTTTCAGCTGGTCGGCCCCCCTCACCCTTTCGCCCCCGCTTTTTTTTTTCTGAGCAGTTTTTTCGAATACCTTATGTCTTTTTCAGTCGACAGCTCTTTTCTTCTGCACTCTCGGGACTTTGCCCCCCACCACGTTTTTTTTCCCATGATATTCTACGGAACCATTTGCCTGCCTTTTCTGTTTTTCGCAGTCAGGTCGGGCCTCTTGATTTTTCCCTCCCTCTCTTTTCCACACATTTTTGTGGGATATGGTCCCTTGTAGTTTTTTTTCCCTTTTTTTTCGGCATTGCATTCTGGACTTAAACTTTCCTACGACAGTCAATTTTGCTCTTAAATTTTTAATTCTGGCACTTTACGGGAAGGTTTTTTGCACTCCCCTTTTTTCCACCTCCTGGATGTGTTCCTGTTACAGTATGGTTTGTCTCCTCTTTTTTTTTTATTTTCATTTTCACATGGTGCCCCCTCGTTGGTTTATTTCAAGATGGCCCGCGTTACTCCAAATCGGCAGGGCGTTTTGGCTCCGTCCTTCCCTCCAAGACCTCCTCCCATGGCGGGCAGATCATTTTTTCTTTGGGGGAAAATTCCTCTCCTGTTGTTGGGCTTGAAAGTATTCCCCCCCAATCTGACACGTCCCCCGTTCCCCCCCCCTCCTACCCCCCTTTTTTAGCGGCTTGAGGTCCATTCCCTTTTTTTTATGCGATCAGTGGTTTTTTTTTTCCCGGAGTTCGTGCCGTGCTTTCCCCTTTCGGCAAGTTGACAGTTCTGGAGGCGCCCATCGACAACATTTCACCTTCCCCCCCCTCCCCCTTCAGCGTGACTGGTTAGCCCGCACCTTTCCCGTGCGTCCCCCCCCCCTTGGGTTTAATCGGTCTTTAGCCCCTTTTTTCCCTTATTTGAACGCGAGGGAGTCCCCCTTCTCTGTGCCCTCTTCAATTCCTTTAAACCCCACCGGGCCCTTCTCTCGGGTTGCTCGGGACCGGCTCTTTTAAACCCCCAGTCATGATGTCGTTTCTTACCCTTTTCTTTTCCTTCAGGGTGCTCCTGGGGCTTGCTCAGCCTTTTTCTTTTTCTTGTTGGAAGGAGGTCCAATTTTTGTGTCTTTATGGCCTTTTTTCCTTGGGTCCCTCGTTCACCCCCTACCTGGACTTTTAAGGTCCCACGTTCAATCTTTTTTTGTAACCCCCCCCCCTTCACCCTGTTGAAGTTGCACCTGGATTGTGTTTCAGCTCAGATGCTTGTAACTGACTCACACTTTTTTCGTCAAGTCCATTCTTTTTTGTCCCCCTCACTTCCCCCCTTCCCCAATAGTTGTTGTTTTTTTTTTTCATTGGGTCCACCCCCCTTTTTTTGAGTCGCATTGGTTCCAGTTCATTTCTTTTTTTCTTGTTGCACCCGGGTTGACCATTGCCATGGTCTAATTCCCTCCCTACGATTTTGATCGGGTTTTTTTTTTTTCTTTTTTCTTTTTTATCTAGGGTGTTTTTGGCTTTTATGGTCCTTTGCAGGATGGCCCCCATTTTCGTTCGGAGGTTATTTTTGCGCAATTTGTGACAATTTCGCCCTTCCCTCCCTTGAAGGTTGGTGTGGCCTCGCCTTGAAGGGGCCAAGTTGCCCCTCACTGTGCTGCAGTTGGTTTGAACTTTGCGACAGGCTGTTTTTTTTCCTTCCGGTCCATCCCTTATTTCCGAGCTTTATTCCCCCCTTCTTCCTTTCCCGTTTACTATCGCGTTCCCCCTGGTCAATCATGGAGTG
>Ga0179591_1192073_pt1 | contig 11136 bp, 18 predicted proteins | sample CZOMad2_1_08_16f_FD_182891 | JGI IMG/M metagenome (GOLD analysis project Ga0179591, IMG submission 182891) | Vadose zone soil fungal communities from Angelo Coast Range Reserve, California, USA - CZOMad2_1_08_16fungal (PacBio error correction) | ecosystem: Environmental > Terrestrial > Soil >... | reverse complement strand
GGCAGACATTAGATGTGGTCCTCTCAACTTTTCCTCTCCTATTTTCCTCCTAAAGTTGTTTTTCTCTTTCTCTGTTAGTAGTATGAGACTCTGACCCCTCCGCCCTATTTCTTCCTCTTTCTTCTATCCCCCCACCCCGCCCCTCACGGAGTGAATGAAATAAATTCCCTCCACCTTTGAAAACCCGAACAGCTTTCCCCCCTTATCTCCTCTTTTTTTTTTTAGTCGGTCCACGGTTATTTTCCTTCCTGTATCCACTCGAATTCCGCTGCCTGCTCCCTTGAAAAGGTACCCCCCCATGGTTTTTTTCCCCCCTTTTTGTCACTTCCCCCTTCTCTGTCGATTTTCGTTTCGCCCCTTGTGCGGTCAGCTCCTCCCTATAGAGATTTGCCAGCCTTTCTTACCGAATGCCTTTTTCACCCCTGCTCTTTTTGACAAGGAGCTTTTTTGTCTTCACCCCTAAAGGCGCTTCTAACCCCCACTTTCCCGTTAAAGTAGCTGCACTTCAGCCCAACTCAGCCGCGGATGTGGTCCACAAAAAAAAGGCGGATGCCCCCCCCCCCTCCGGCGACGAACTTTCCTTTCCCTTAGCTCCCCCAGTTTCCATTTTCCTACTGAGCCCCCTTCCATTTCAGAGTCCTTAATTCTTTCATCTCCCTGTTCCGCGTAGAGCCTTTCCGTCTTTTTCTTTATCCCCTTCGGCGTATATGGTCTTCATTTTTTTGAAACGGAACTGCTCAATCCCCTGACTTAAAAAACGGAACACAATCCCGTCTTCGCACCTGTCGAAACCCGGATACCCCCCCCCCATTTGTTCCCTGGCATTTCCAGTAGCATACACTGCTGTCCTTTTCCTTGGCCCCCTTGGTACCCTCCCCCCCTTAGTTAATTCGCGGTTTTGCTCCCCGCCATTTTGATCTCTCCCCCAGCTTTGGACGCCGTATTTTTGCCAAGTACCATAAGCGGTCCACTGTCAAGTCCCGTTTTTCTTGATTGAACAGAGTTTCCTCCCCCCCCTCTCTGACCCCCCTGGTAGAACATCCCCCTTCCCCCCATTACTCTTAAGTCATCCTTTTGCTGATTTGCCAAAAAACACCATTCCACGGGCCCCCCTTTTCTTCCCGATTGCATTTTCTCCCCGGCAGTCCACATCCCCCAACTCTACCTCCCCGGGCACAGGACCTGGTGCAGACTGCCTTTTTTCTTCACAAAATGACTTCTCTTTTGTGCGCGATACAGCCCCCCCGTGACTCTTTGACACCCGCCCCCCCCCACCTTCTTTTTGGAGTACTCAAACTAACGTTCGCTTTAAATAGTCATTTTTTCCCCTAAGCCCTCTTCACAGGATCATTTTTACCCTGTGAGTACTTTTTGTCCTTCTTTATTTAGGATGAGGAGCCCCGATTTTCCCCTCCGTATGGCCGGCCATTTTGCTGGCTTAATTAGCTTCTCGATATTTCCTTTTCAGAATTAGAGGAATTGCCTTTCCTTCCCCTTCAGCCAGGGTATGGTCTTCCCTCCTTCTTCTTTTGGTTGAAGCCCCCGTTTGTTTTTCTGAAATCAGTCTGTGGTATGGTCCAGCGTCGGGTTTTTGTCCCTCCCTCCCCACCACATTGAGAAAAGGTTCTGTCAGTTAATATGCATTGATTTTTCTCGTCCTCTTAAGAACGCATTCTGCCCTCCCCCCACCCCCTCGTTTTCAAAGAAAAATAAGCCTTCTGATCGTGCGCTTTGAGACCTGATCTCAATTTCCTCGGCCCGTAGGAAACCCCTTCAGTTGAACCTTCCCACATTTTCTCATTATTGCGCGCCCCCTTCCCCCCCGAGAACACTGCCTTTTCCAGTTCGGTTTTTTCGAACCATCCCTGCTCTTACGCGAGAGGGTCCGCGGAACATTGAACCTTCTTCCATGATTCTGCAGGCACCCCTAAACCTTCCTACGGCAGTTAATATATTCATGAAGCCTTCCTTTTTTTCCCCCCAGCGGCCGTATGAGTATTCCTTCTTCTTTCTTTTTATTCAGGTCCTTTCCAGTTTCATTTTCAGCATTTGAGCCAAGGTCTTATTTTTTAGAATTTGGGACCTGCAACTTTCCGGTATTGGTCGATGTCTATGGACCCCTGAGTTTCTCCAAGAATTCTTTCCCCCACTAGGCCTATTCAAACCTTCCCTGTACCTGGAGTTTTTCGGCTACAAATAATGACCCCTCCCCCCTCTTCCAGACTTTTCAGCATCTTCCCCCCCTGCTACCTTTTTTCCAAAGCTTCTTTCAGAAAGACATGTTGAGTGGCTTCTCCATAGTGTTCGGTTTTGCATCGAAACCCGCCGCCCCCTTCCTCTTTGTCTTAGTTCATCATTGGATACCCCTTTGTTTCGAAGCTCCTGTGACATTCCCCTCCCCCCCTGCTTTGTACTCGCTACATGTTTCCCTTCCTCCTGGAGTAAATCAGTCAACCTTTCCGTATTTTTCCCTTATTGCTTCCGCGGCTTTTGCATGATCCGCTTGCCTTTACCTGGCCCATGAATTCTTTTCCATCAGACTCCGGTGTAACCGTCGGGCCCATCTGAGAACTGCGACTCCACTCCCCCCCCCCCCCCGGCCCGGGGGGGTTCCCCTTTCCCAGGGTCACAACTAAATCATTCTTTTTTCTTTCTCCCCCCCCCCCCAACTCCGCTCCTTTTTTCTCCCCTGCCTACCATCTTCGCCCGCTCTTTCCCTCCCTGGGACCACTAATCCCTCCCCTCTCTCCCGTCCCTCTCCATTCCTCTCCCCATGATCCCCCTCCTTCTCCCCCTATCCATACCCTGCATCCTTCCTCTCCCTTCTTCTCTCTCTTCCTTCCTTTTTTTCTCTCTTACTTCTATCCTCTCCCCCCCATCCCCCTTTTTCTCTTTCTTTCCCCCCCCCCACTTCGGTACCCCTCTCCCACCCCCCTTCCTTTTCTCTCCCCTCCCCCCCCCATCGCTTCCTTTGCTTATTGATTCCCCTTTCCTGCTCCCATTCTCTCTCTTTTTTCCCCTCGCTACCCTCCCCTTCCCCTCCCCTTATCTCCGCCCCTTCCTCCCTCGCCCCCCCCTCTTTCCCTCCCCTCTCTTCCCCCCTATTCTCCCCTTTACTTTCTCACTCCTCACAGCCCCCTTTCCTCACTCCCCTTTTCCTCTTCCTTCCTCGGTACCCCCCCCTTCTCCGCTCGTCATCTACCCTCCACTCCTTCTCCTTACTTTTTCTTTTGTTCTCTCTTCCCCCCTACTTTTCTTACTGTTTCTCCTTGCCAGCATGAGTCCGTTGTCGGTCCTTGTTTGTTCTTTTCAATACGTTTTCACTCTCCTTGGCCAGATACCGTGCTACCCCTCTCATTGCCCGGCCCTTCTCTTTCTCTTGTTTCTGACTCCGCTCTTTCCCGCCGAGGTGTCTGTAATTTTTTTCCTTATCCATTAAATAGTCTTTCCTCCCACCGCTTTATTTAAGGGTTCTTGACCCTTTGCTCACGGTTTCTTTTTCTTTTTTCATCCCTAGTTGTGTGGTTGTCTCTCGATTAACTGGTCCTCTGGTGTTTGGTTTTTTTACCCGCGTTGGTTTATCCCCCTTTTCCCTGTATGTTCGTTCCCTCCAAGATACGACCCCCCCTTCTTTTTCGTTCCGCGTCCGTAACATCTTTTCGACGCTGGAGAAGTTCTTTCTCTTGTTTGACCCGGTCCTTTGTGGCCTTGCGGGCCGGTTCTTTTCCAAAGTCTTTCACGTCCAGTTCATTTTTGGACACCACAGGCCTGCCACAGTCGTTTTAACCGCTCGTTGACTGGACGACCCCCCCCGTTTGGCCTGGATCGGTTCCTTTTTTTGACACCGGATTGCTTTTTCCTTTTCCCCTCCCCCGCATTCCCTGCCAGGGGTAAAGTTCCGCGTTTCTTCCGGTCCCTCCTCGGCCTCATTACTGCGCAGCTCTCCTTTTTTCCTTATTTCTAACTGAAGAACGGACCCGAACCCTGTCTTTAGAATCGTGATTTGTTTTGCTTTGCCCTTCCCTTACTACCCCCCAAACTTTTTTCTCATGCTTAAATTCCTCCCCCCGTCTCGAGTTTGCCTTCCTTGTTATCCCCCCTCTTTGGGTTTTTTTTCCTGGCGTTTCGCCGGGAAGGCTTTACGTACGCTTTCCTTAGCTGTCCTTTCTGTAGTTGCGATGCTCCGGGTTCCGCCGTGTAGCGGCCTCTTCCGTAGCTGCTCCCCTTAAGATCTTTGGGTGGGGTTTTGGGGGTTGGGCGGGGGTGTGTTTTTTAGCCTTCTCTGTTTTTCAGTTGACTTTTTTTGAGAAAACCGCGGCCCTCTCGCCTCGCGGAGAGTTGCAGTACGACCCTTTTTCCTAAAGACTTTTTAGGGACGGTGCTTTCATTTTTTTGTCCCCATTTCCCTTTTACTTCCTCCCGGCTGCGCTTGTCCAATGACGTCTTTTTCCTGCATATTCCCTTTGGTTTTTCGGTGTATGAATTTCGTTCAGCTGTCTTTCCTTCCGCACCCGCTTGACACGTTTCTTTTCCCTTCACCCCGTTCGTTAATGTTCTCTTGTTTTGGGCGTTTCTTTTCCTGGGTATCAACACTGATTTTTTTTTTCCTTTTCCTTGACATGTTGATGCTCGGCTCCAGTCCTCCTTCTGGACCTTCTCGGTTAGTATGTGTCTCCCTCTCCCTCTTATTTGTCGTCGATACTGTCGCATATTTCCCCTCCTTTCATTCCTTGGTGGATGTGCTTGCCACCTTCTTCCCTTCCACACCGCGTGATTTACAGGACCCCCCCCCACCAGTGGTCCAGATTAACTGATTTCCCCCTTGCCCCTTTTAAGTCCTTCCCTTTTTGATTCGCACTTCCTCAGTCCGCGAATTTCCCCCGCCATCATAGAGCATCGCCTAATCCACTCCCCCTTTCATGTCCCCTACATTTCCTTCTTTTTGCGGCTGTCTCAGATTTCTTTCCATTCGAACCTTCCTGACTGCACTTCTCCTTCCCCGGGGTCCCTTCCCCCCTTCACAGAACCTTCCTTTCTTTCTGGAGTCACTTTTATTTTTTTTTCCTTCCTTTGACCGGTGGTTATGGTTCTGCCTTGTTCTCCCTTGTCAACTCGACTCCATGCTTTTTGAAGCCCCTACCATTCCCTCTCGGCCCACCCTTTCTTTGCATGGGGGCTTCTCTTTTTTTTCCGTGTTCCCCCTTGGTGTGAGCGTAAATCTGTTTTCATGACTTTCCGTGTTATGGTTTTTTGCAGTTCCGCTCCTTTATTCCGCAGTCATTGGAAGTCCTTTTTTCTTTTCGTGCCGCCTGGTCTTATCGTGTTTAAGTTTTAAAAATCTGGGCAATTCTCTCTTCTACGACTTCCTTTGGACCTATTCTCTTTATACATTTGTCCCAGGTCCTTTCATGGTCTCCCCCTTCATGCGAACCGAGTCTGGGGGTGGTCCCCTTTTTTCATCTTTTCTTTTTGCCGACTTTCGTGGTCTTCTTCGTGCGACTTTTACGGTTGAACCCCATTGTATCGGTGTTTCTATTTTTTTTTTTCCCGGTGTTTGTCGTTTTTATTTTTATTGTCTCTTTTTCTTACACAATTTACTGGCGGCCCTTTCCGGCTCCTTCTCCCTCTTGGGAAAGACGCCCTGGCTTTTTGACATGGTTCAGTCTTTCTTTTTGACCTCCTCAGTGGTCTTATGTTATCCGGTTTTTCCTTTATCGTTTGGTGGACTACGAACTTCTGTCTTTTTCCCTGACATACGGCGGCTGAGTTGGGCTTTCTCTTGCCTCTTCCCGGTCTTTGTTTTTAGCTTCCCCTTTTTTTTCCCCTAACCCCGATCTTTTTTCCGAATAGATTTCGTCTGTCGTATTCATTCTGATCACTTCTTCTGCTGACGCCACCATTTTTTCTACCAAGAGTACGGTCATGGCAGCTATCGTTTCCTTTAGTTTTTCTCTCTTTTCCCCGGTCCTTTGACACCTGGTCCAGGAGCATTCCCGATGTCTCGTTACGGTTTTTTTTCTTACTAGCCCCCCATGGTTCTGACTCTGCAAGGCCTTTTTTTTCCCCATTGTGTTGAATTCTTTTTCCACGAGTTGTTTGGCGTTTTTGGATATGGCTATTTTCCATCAATGAGGCTTCTTTTTCCACATCTTGGACTTCTCCCTCTTGTTGTTTTTGTTTGAGCTCCGATGTCCTGTCTGTTTTTCTGCCCCCCCCCGCCATAATTTATGCCATCTTTCTTTTTTCCCCCCGCAGCCCAGCGTGGATGTCTTTCAATAAATGCAAGCCCCCTTTCCCGCCTGCCGACACCTCGTCTTTTTGCTAGCCCTTGTCCCCCCTTGGCTTCCCTTTAACGTCAATACATGGTTTGTCCGCTGGCGGGCTTGCACCATTTTACTGGTCTCTTTCTTCCACCGATCTCCCAAGTCACGCTGTCCCCTTCGTCTCTTTTAGACCTTTTTGCAGACTCGTTTCCCCTGGTCAGTTGACTTTTTTCCCTAATCCGGTCGGCGATTTCCACGGTTTTCGGTATTGATCCCCCTGCCTTAGCTGCCCCGAATCCCCCTTTCACGGGGTATTTTAGTACTGTCCCTTCCTCCCCTACTCCGTGTATCTGGCCCCAACCAATTCGTATGCCCCCGTTAGTTACGAACCGAGTTCCTCATTGCCCTTCCTTTCCTTCGTAACTGAACCCACCGTTCTCGCCTCTCCTCCCCGCAGCCTTTCCGTCCGTTTTCCCCTTCTTTTTACTGTCTCCCGGGCTTTTTTTTCCCTGTCTCAAAACGCGATTCCCCCCCGGCCCCTCCTCCCCCCCCTCTATGCATGATTACAATTGTTTTTCTGAATTTCGCCACGTTACCCTGGCGGCACCGCTTCTTTTCCACCACTGGTGTACCCACTTTCCTTCGTGAGCGTTTTATCATCATGGGTCGAGCATGGTCCCTTTACGACGAATGTTCTTATCAGCGGTTCCCCCTATGTCCCGTCGAGGACTCTGTCTCTTTCCTCTTTTTTAACGCCACCACAGGCGTTTCCCCCAGCGTTCACTTTTTAACCACTTTTCTCGTCATCACGCGCTTTTTTGAACACTCGCAAAAAAACACCCCCCGCCGTCACGTGAATTCCTCCTTTCTAGCTACCCTTATGTCCCCCAACCGCCACTCTCCCTCGCACACAGGGTCCAAACTGCATTTTCGACATCCTGTCTGTCTTTTACTTTCTCTTCCCTTCCGTTAGCGTTACAGATCGTTTTCCGGAAAAAACGGCCTGTTTCCATCTACCGTGAGATCCCAGTAGAAATTCGGCACCTCAATAGTCAATTGACCTTCTCCTTTACCGTTGAAAGCTCCCTTTGCGTCCGTGTTTCTAATGTTCCAGCTCTTACGCATCCCCGTTTTTTTACTGAGGCCTGTCGGGATTTGCTTCGCGTATCGCGGGTTCTTTGCATTTTTCTTTCTCCATTTCGAATTCCCTGAAGCTCCAATGCCAGGGGTGTCTTTTATCTAATCGGGACGCAAGTTTTTCCTAACTTTTTAAAACGTAGGTTTGCTTCCGTTTCACTTGGTTTCATGGTTAGAACTCCCCCCCCGGTTTCCTGCAATCGTTTTTGGATTAATGACCATTATCCACGACTTTTCCTAGCAGGTGGCCTTCGATGCTGCTAACCGACATTCTACCGAGTTCCCTCTCTAATATTTGCGCTTCTCTTTTGCCTAAGTCCGGAAACCTTCAGTGGTCCCTTTTTCAGCATTCTTGCGTCCCGTTCCGCGAACCTGCCTTCCCCGTTTTTTTTACTCCCTTCTCTTTTCCCGAGCAGTTTTGCGTGACATTCCACTGAGAATGTACGCCAGTCCAGGACACCTTCGCGTCGTGCATTATATTTCTTCCTTAGTGGGACAAGAGGCCCTTGTCGTTCCCCCTTATTTTTTGTTTTTGTGGCCGTTTTTGAAGCCCTTCAACTTCAGAACGGTCTTCTTTCGCCTTGGCGACCCCATCTCCTCCTTTTGTGGCGATGTTAGTCTTTTTTGGTTTATCCCTCCAAGTTCCCCCTTTTGTTCCTCCGTGAGCGCTTAACCCGTCCTTTCCGGATTAAGATTGGTCCGAAATATTTCAAACCATAAAGCTCTCCTGGTAGAGATTCCTTCTACTCTTTGTTTTCCCACGCCTCCGGCGATCTCGACATTGTTTGAGGTTTAGCCCCGAGTTTAGTTTTTTTGTCTGAAAACAGATCCCTTCTTCCTGGTTAGAATGGGACGTTTTTTTTATTTTCCCATTACAAATCCTATTTAGTCCCGCCATTTCGTTTAATTCTTCGAGTCACTTTCATTCACTTAGTATTTTGCGCCCCTTCTCTTTTCTTCGGACCGGCGCTGATAACTTTTTTTCTTAGAGCCTTCGCTCTTTCCACTAAGATAGGCCCGGTTTTCCGAGGAATTGCGTCACCCTGCGCAACTGGACCCTTTTGTTGGTTCTTCCATACGTCCTTATCGCCCCTTTTCATGCCTAGTTCATTGGTGTTTTCGTTTATGTGGACTTGAAGTTCCACGACCTTTGACCGTGTGCACTGTATTTTTGCATTCCGTTATTTCCCCTATTCCTTCAGCCCTCTGTTTCGGCTACTCGTTACTTATCGAACGCTGTGTTTCGTAATTCCTGACTGAGATCCAGTCAAATATTCGACCCCCCCGCAGAGCGCACCGTTTCTCCCTTGGCAGCGGACGACAGTTCTTTCATCCTTCGTTGTGTTGTTGTTGATCACTGGAGACCGCTTGTTTGCCTTTTCTTTTCCTCTTGCGCATAGCGTTGGAAAGCAATTTGTGAATTGGATCATGACCTTTCAGTTACCCTCCACCCCCATCTGATCAGTGGCGTTTAAGACACCTCGGGCTGAGTTCGTCGGGCATTTCTCCGTCTTGGTTCCCCCGTTATTTTTTGGGTGGCGCGAGTTGTCTGCCCTTTTTCAGTTTCCCCCTGTCCAAGGGAATCATTTTCTCTGCAGACTTTGTTGACCCCCCCGTGTCCTGTCTCTAACGGCCTGTTTCCCTTCTGTCTTCAGGAAATCTCATGCTTCGCGCGCACTGTCCGGTCCGCTCCGAAGGCCCTCCACCTCCCCCTCTTGACAGTTGAATTGGTTCCTCCCCAATGACGTTCCACGTTGATCGAGTATCCTCTAGTTTTCTTCTTTCCACTTCCGACCCAACCACTTTTTATTCCTTTAACCTCAGCTGGCGTTTTTTTAGGTGGCGCGTTGTGCTCCTCTCCCGATGGAGCGCCGCAACCGGCGCATTTCTTTTCTTTTTAAATTCGGTCGATGATATCCTCCCACGGCCCGGGATGGTTTGTCCTATCGGGCCCTCGGAACTACGAAGCGTTTTTTTTTTCACGAGCTCCGGCTCTTTGGATGGCCGTGTGTCGTCCCCCGCCGCACATCCCTCGACCTATCGGTCTTAGGTTGCTTTTGCGCTTTACAGTTATTTCTGTGCTTTTTTTGTTTTCTTCAGTCTGACCTACGGCAAGATCGGGTAACCCCGACTGCGTGTCCCCACATTCTGTCTTAATGCAATAATTATTTTCCTTGCCTTCGGAGTTGATGCTGCTGTCCTGTTCCTCGACCGTCTCGATTTTCATTTTTACCCCTTTTTTTCTTCTCCGAACAGTAACCGGATTCGGGTTCGTCTTTCTTTTTAGATATAATGTGGTCCTTTTTCTCTTTCCAAAAATTTGACACAACCACCCCCCCGTTTTCACGGAAAGTGTTGCTCGTCGCTTTCTCTCTTCTGAACGGCTGGACCATTCGGTATTTTCCGCCGTCGTTCTTCTCATCCTTTTTACTTGACCAAGGGGCAGTGCGGGGGTTGCTGGCATTTCGCTGGACCGATCCCACATCCTTCTTTTGTTTACTTTGCAATCACAACTTGGCGTCCCTACGGGCTTTTCTTCCAGACCACGGCTTTTTCCATTTTTCGTAGGCTGCACTGTCCCTGACTTTCAACGCCATCCTCATACGCGCGTAAGCACTCCCTCTGTCCGAACCGTCGGTGCTTTCTTTTGTTTGGTGAATGATCGAGGCGTTTGAATTCCTGAACAACGGAGATTTCCCCCGGTTCTTTTCTATTTTTTAATTTTGTTCCCCTCGGGCCGCTCAAGGTCTTGTTTTTTACGCCGTTTGGTTCGGGTGCCAGGCCTTGGTTTTCGACGCATAGTCCTTCATTCTGAAATAACAGCGCTGGCTAATGTTAGGTCTGTATCTTTTTTGTTGGGAATCGAAGTTTGGCAGCGTCACTCTTTTCTTTACAGCGTGAGTGTATGTTTGTTTTTCCCTCTGCTAGATCAGTCATTTTCTCTCCGTTATTGCTCTTTTGTAGGCCATTAAATCTTTTCCTTTTTTTACGTTATGTCTAAGAAGTGGACCCCGCGTGGACATCTTCTTCTCAGCTCCCCCTTTTCTGCCAAGGGATTTTCTTCGCTCTCCAATTTCTGAGTCCACGCGAATTTTATTTTGTCCTTTTTTACTTTGTGGCCTTACTCTGGGCGCTTGTGGTATTTATCTTGCGATTTTCCATTCCCAACCTTGTACTTTTCACTTGGTGGTTTGCGGGCCTGTGTTCGATCTCGTTCTTTCTCCCGTTTTCCGTTCCAACCTTCCTTTTTCCAGTCAGCCGTCCCTTTTCGAAAGCAAGGAGAGCCCGTTATTGCCTTTTCCCTGGGTCAGTTCGCAGACCTCTCTTTTTTCCTATCTCCCGTTCGTGACTCGTGGTGGTTCTACGCCTTTTGTTTTTTTTTTCATCCGGCTGTGTTGTGCTTCTGTAAGTGCTCTCCCGTTATGTTTGCTTTCGTCAGTTGGTTTACCCGCTCCGTGGGAACCTCTTTTTTGTCGTCGTCATTATGCTTCTTTTTTTTTGTTTGCTACACGCGATCTTTGACATGCTATTCCTTTCCGATCTTTTTCATCGTCTCAAATTGTAATGTACCACCCCGCCCTTGGTTTCATCGCGATGGATTCGGTTATGTTCTGCCCGTGCATGAACCAACTTGACGATGGTCTTTTCCCGGCTGTCGGTCTTCAACTGGCTTGCTGATCCTCACCCTTTTGATGGTCGTTGATGAGAAGTCGCTGGATTCATGAGTTCCTCTCCA
>Ga0179591_1188523_pt1 | contig 11137 bp, 7 predicted proteins | sample CZOMad2_1_08_16f_FD_182891 | JGI IMG/M metagenome (GOLD analysis project Ga0179591, IMG submission 182891) | Vadose zone soil fungal communities from Angelo Coast Range Reserve, California, USA - CZOMad2_1_08_16fungal (PacBio error correction) | ecosystem: Environmental > Terrestrial > Soil >... | reverse complement strand
AGGCTTTGTACCCTCTCGTCACGAGGGTTCTTTTTCCTCCCAGAAGCTTTTTAGTCCGACCCCTCCTTAGCCAAAGAGTAACGGTCACTCCCATTTCAGAACCCGTTGAGAATTTTCTTGTGGTTTTTTGAGAGCACGCATTTCTCTTTGGTTCTAGGCCTGTTGTCCTTGATTTGGGGCCGGGGATTCCATTCTCGTAAGATGACTCTTATGAGAAGAAACTGCGGCTTCTCCCTTAAAAAGGCGTCCCCTCCTCGATGATTCGACTCAACGTCTTTTTCACCGGATTCCAAGCCCGGACGATTCATCATCCCCCCCATCAGTCCCAAATTGAGGATTCTTTTGGATGACGAATAAGGTCTTCCGTAAGCGTCTTACACCGTGACATCTTCTTTTTTACTATGAGGACTTTTTACATGAGAAAGACCTAGCCTCTAAAAGGAATAGTTTTTTGTGTTCTTTTTCTTTCCCTCCTCTCTCTCTCCTTGGTTGTGGTCTTGGGTTTTTGTCTTGTTTTTTTGGTTTTTTTTTTTTCCTTTCTCTTGGTTTTTTTTTTTTCGTTTGTTTTTTTTCCTTGCGCGAGCCAGACCCTACCATTTGTAATACCTCGTTAGAGTTTTGTTATTTGCATACAGATGAGGTCCCTTCTTTGATTCCTCTTTTCCCGATAGACCCAATGGGCAAGTAAGTCTGCCTCTGTGAAGTTGTCAACCTCCCCCTCGTACCATAATTTACACGGCCTCCGAAACTTCCGTGCCCCTGCCGTTTTCTTTCATTACGTTCCCCCCTTTCTTGAGACTCAAAGACTCCCCCCCAACCTTTTCCTTTCCTCGTTCTCATAGTTCTTTTGGCCTTAGAAAATTCTATTTCTCTCATGTACCGCACCAGTTTTTTGAAAGAGTAGTCCGACAAACGTGCCCCTTCGAGGACGGAAGTCGCCACTCCCCTTTGCAGCTCGTGGTTTTGACAGCTTTTCCCTCTCTAGCTGTCGATTTTTCCGGTTTCTCAAGCATACGACTTTTTTCAGTAATGGCTTCTCTCGTTTCCCTCCGTTCTATGAGTCCTATCCGACTTCCCCTCTGTCGAAGCCCTTTTAGCTTCGTTTTTCTTCTTTCTAAAGGAGCGCCCCTCCCTTTTCTATTCCAAATCGATCGACGGGGTCCTAGGACGCTCTTTCAGTCAGTCAATCTTTCAGGCTCCTTTTTGTGGAATTGGTTTTAGTTGAGTTTTCCTTTCTCTTTCCTTTCTTTCGTCGTCTATTTTGTCCCCCCTCAGGAAACCCGCTCCTCGTTTCTTCCTTTTCCCTATCGAGGTGTATCTTTCCTCTTTTGTTTCTTTTCCCTTGACACTCCCGACTACCGTCAACGAGAAAAGTCTTGTACTAAAGCTCAGGTGCTCTGACTTAAGCGAGACGCCCACCTATTTTCTGTTGATCTCCTTCTAAGACAAGAGTTCTTTAACCTCCCTTTCTTTAGAGAGTTGATCTCGACTTTTCCCCCCCTCACTTTCTTCCGAAGGCGCCTGCAAGTCCCTTCTGCTTTTGGGAGAGGCCTCCCCCCGAGTCTTTTCATCTAGTACTCTCGGATGACGTCTTCTGTTATAGAAGAGTCGCTTTGCATCTCCGATTCACAATACTCGGCTCCCTGGGCGCTGAGAAGGTTTTTTTCTAGTTGCACCTCCTTAATTCGCCCTTCCCACTCTGCATGTAGTTATTATTACGGTCTCCTTCTAGAGAAGCCAGATATGCTACCTCCGTTTTGGCCTTCTTTACTCTCGTTAGATCTTTTCCTCCCCCAGAATATTCTACGGGGCTCCTCCCCCCGGCTCCTAAGATGTCTCCCTCTCCTTTCCCTTTCTATTGGGAAAATTCTTTTTTTCGACCAGCGGCAATCTTTTCGGTTCTAGAGTTGACTCGATCTTCCTCTGCGAGTAAGGTTCTCGCGCTTCCTCTTCCGTCCAATAAGTTGCTTGGTGAGAGCTCTTCCCTTCCCTCGCACCCTGAAGATTTCTCCCCTACGACTCCAACCAATCTTCTTCCCTTCTCACCCCCCCTTTTCCTGCGGTCCTATCCGGTTCCCCGAAGGCAAGTACGCGATCTCTCTTTTTTCTCGTCGCCTCTCAAGGAAGCGTGCTGCCTCAACATTTTCTTCCCACGCGAATACAAAAACCACGTCTCTCTTCTTTGATCATCGACGTTCCGCGTCTTCCCTGTCACCGAAATGAAGCGTGTTTCTTATTTTCCCATCAGTACCAGACTCCTGTTAGAGCCCTTTCTTTTTCTCTATTTTCCTCTTAAGGCCAGTTTCTCGGTTAACCATATTCAGTCTAATCATGAATCTCATCGCTCCCCCTCCCTGATCCCTAGCACTACCCCCACCCCCCCCTCGTGAAGCGTCTGTTTCCCCCCTTTTCGGTGCTGACGACTAATTTGAAGCCTGACAATCTGATTCTAGCTCCCCTCAACTAGGAACGGCGTGCTCGCTCTAATATTCAGATGGCTTGGTTTATTCCTGACTATTTACCTCTCTCTCCACCGTTCCACGGCATCCCCCTCTCTAAACCCCCTATTTGCCAATGATGCACAGACGAATGGTTCTTCACGTCGTGATCCTACCAATCTGCTTTCCGCCTCCGGAAGAGACTATCCCCTCCTTAAGTCTTGGCTTTTTGTACTCTCTCCAATTTTCTCTTACTAAGCTTAACCCCCCTCGTGTGAGCGATCTTTTCCTTTGCTGCCTTGTAGAAGAAGAACCTCCCCACTTCTTCTTTCCTTCCATTCTCAGGAAAGGTTCTGGCTCCCTCCGACCGACTTTGTTTTGTCCACTTTTTCTCAGACGACTTGTCCCCATTTCTTTCAGGAAAGCCCCCAATCCTCCAGTCTTTCTTCCTTGCTTGCCTCGCCTAAAGGATCCCTCTTGTCCCGCCTCAGACTCGCCATTCCTTCCCTACTCTTGACGTTATAGACACCCGGTTACGATTTTATTTGGTATAAAACCGGTCCCTCCCACTAAGTTGGCTTCTCTCTCCTCACTTCTTTTTTTCGATGGGGTAGTATACGTTTGAAATCTTCTACTTTTTCCTCTCCAGGGATGTCCATGACGGACTTTTTGGTTCCGCGTTACCCTCAGTCTCCTTAAGAGTCCCTTAGCTTAGCCCTCCCAGTAGTTCTCAGCCTTTTGTCCCATCTTTACTCAACTACAAGAAAACTCTTTTGGTTTTGTGCAAATATGCCAGTCTAGGTATTCTTTTTTTCGCTTCGTCCATATCCCCGCACTTGGAGTGTAACAATCTACACCCAGGCAAAAACAGGCTGTTCCTCTCTTAAGAGGTCCCAGCCGACCTCCTTCCATTCCGCATCATTCTACTGTTTCTTATGTCCTTGATGAACTCAACCTTTTTTGGTTCCTTTCTTTTTCCGCTTAGACCAAGAGAGAGGCGTACTTTTTCCTCCGTTCTCTCCTTCAGTAGAAGTTAATTTCGATATCATCCCTATGACCCTTCTATGCTTAAGTGATCCTATCCACCTAGTGACCCGACTTGACACAACCATTCTTAAGTGTCTGTCACACCAGTCCTGTTCGATGCCTTCGGTTTCCCCACCCTTTCCTTGGATCGATCGTTTGACCTCGTCCTCCCTATCAAACGCTCTTCCTTTTCCCTCCTTCGCCCTCCATATATCTTTCCCTCTTCTATATGAGTTGAGGTAGAACGACCTTTTCCAGATTTCTCTTTATAATGGATTCTTTTCCTCCCCTAGTAGAAACCCTTATGCACGTGCGCAACCGACTTCTCGAAATCTCCTGGTCGCCGTTGATCCAGCGACTCCTTTTTTTCTAGCAGTTTGTTTGGTCGATGTGGGCTGGTGATCTTTACCGTCCCTTCCGTTAATATGACCATATTGTTAAGCTTGCTCTTAAATGCGAATGAGATCCCCCTGCCGCACCATTTCCATCCTCTGGAGGTGATCCGTTAGTAACGCTTTCCCCTAAAGGAAGATTCCCCCCCCTTGCCATCCGAAAATTTTATCCGTCGCTTCCTGCGTAGCCATCTCCTGAAGGATTCCCAGCTCTTCGATTGCCTCTTAGGCTTTCCTTTCACTTCCTCCCTCGCTCCACTCAAAAGATAGAATTGGTGACGTTTCTACGTTTTTCCTGAATCCCTCTCCGCTATTGCACTCTTTACTCAAGTCTGATCTCCCGAAGGATTGAGGATTTTGGTCCTCCCCCCTTTGCCTATTACAGACGTATTGTGAGTGAAAAGATCGTCTCAATTCCTGACTTGCATCGACCCTCGTAGGGACCGGAATGGACTTGAAGTCTCCTGCCCCGATGAAATGCCTTTTTGTCGAATCGGATTTTCTCTGGTGCCCCCCCCCCCCCTTTTTCTAAATGTCGCTGACTCACCGTTCTCCCCAGGACCGATTTTAATTCCCCCCTGACGAATCGACGTTTTTTGTATCTCCCTGGCATCTAGTTCTTTCTATTTGTCACGCTCGCTTTCTCTGTCTGTTGCCTTGCCAGACACTTCCGTGCAAAATAGTATTAATGCTTCGTAGTCCCCCCACTACACAGAAGTAGCCTATCTTTAGCCCCCCTCTGCCTTGTGCTACGTGATTTTTTCTTTCTTTATTTTCGAGCGACCAAAGACGATCTTAGCATAGCCGGGACATAGTGTCAGTTCCTTTTCTGAACATCCCCCCCCCTCGGTCTCTTCTCATTAATTAGGGCTGAGTCTTCTTCCTTTTTCGTGATCCCCCGATGTTTTCAGAAGGGACAAAAGGGCGTGGTCCTATTTCGTTATACTCTCTATTCCCTCCCTTTGAGGTCTAAATCGACCTACATTTTCTTGAGAAATTTCGTCTACCAGTCAATGGGTTCCCTAGGACCGAAGAACTCATACTCAGAGGTTGCAAGAGTCATGTCCTCACAGCAAAGCTAATATCCTTAAGGAAGATGCCAGCTCCTTCTCTTTCTGACCTGAACGCAGAAACCTTTGCACGAAGGCTTCCCCCTAGGTGTTTTCTTCTCTCTCTGCCGTTTCCGATCTATCATTATTACTCTTACCCACCCTTAGTCTCAGAGATTGGAATTTCTAAACATATCCTGCTACTCCCCTTCTGAGCTGAGACCTTCCCTTTCGCTTTCTGAAGAAGTGACCTCGCTTTGTCCCGTACCGTCCTGAGCAGTACGCCGAATTATGAGCGCATCTTCCAGATCCAGTTTGATCCAGGTAGACCTCGGGGTTTTTTCCTTCCTTTCTCGCGAGCCTCTTTCTTCCTTGTGGACGGAGAACGGAGGCTGACCTTTTCTGACTTTCTTGCCACATAAGTCCTAGCCCCCTTTCTTTTTTTTCCGTCGCTGCATTTCTCTCGACTGGGATAGAGCGGCTCTCGGTCTACTCCTTTCTCTTTTTTAACCCTTTCTTTGGTTGATCTGAGATTCAGACCTGACGCCGTATACGGCTCTGTCCTCCCTCGATCCCGACGCCCAGTCTAATCCCCTTCTGTTGCTCGACTGAGGTCCGATTCGGCCAGTTACGCGCCCATCGGTCGCGCCTCCCTGAGCACGGAAAGACGCGTTCGCCCTCCTTCACCTGCCTCACGACACACCCTCTCTTCCCCTGATTAGTCCATACGAGCTTCCGTACTATTCACAAACTCCCTAGGTATGTATGTCCTAGTCAATTTACGAGCGCTGCGCGTTCCTTATCTGAGATTTTGACAGGAGTCCTCGTAGAGCAATAATTTCGTAATCTCCTCTCTTTAAACGCATCTCGCATCCCCCACCTTCTTCCGGGCTCCCCATTTGTTGCGTTAAATGCGCCATCTTCTCCCCTCTAAGCGCTTCTTCGGGCCATTTTCCCAGAGGAATCTTTCCGGTCCTCTCTGACTCCATATAGCCCTCTCTGCGCCACACCGGGTAGCCATGACGAAGTGATATTCTGCGATCCCCCTTTGCCCCTTCCCTCTTCCACCTCGCTCTCAAAGCTGTCGACCGCGTGTACGCTTTCGCCTCCTTCGCGGCACGCGAATGAAGAGATCTTTTTCTTTTTAAGGCTCGATTTTTTTTTCTTTTCCGCAAGGATTCCTCCCTCTTTCCCCTTGATTCTTTCTTCTTTGATGTAGAGATAACTCCCCCAACGAAACCGGACTTCCTTTCGCCATGAGCCTCTGTCTGATGACCCATCGCCCAGTTCCCCTTGTTCCTTTCTAGTTGAAAGGTCTCGCCATTCCCTCTTAATTCTTAGTTCCACTTCCCCCCCCCTCAAATAAACGAGGCTGAGTTCCCACGTCCCGAACGAGTAGTCCCTTCTCCTTCCTTCGTCATTTTTCCTTCCTGGTTTGGACTGATAGGGAGTGTTTCTTTCTCTCCTTTCTCGCCAGTAGACCCCTCTCTCCCCCCAGGCAAGCAACATAATTTGCTCACTTTTCTCTCATTTTTTGCTCCTCTGTGTGTACACGAGTCCGTCGGCGTTCCCGAGAAATTCCTTCCCTTCCCTTTTATGTCCATTTCCGCCTTTGCTTCTTTAACGTTCCTCCGTGAGTTTAACTAGCCATTACCAACCTCTCTCCTCCAGTGGGTTTTCCCCTTTCCTGGCCCCCTTCTCACCCCTGACAAAAAAGGATCCGCGTCTTTTTCCCCCGGCGTGGGCGCCCTCTTTTTTTTCTGCTAGAGCCTGTCCCAGTCTACCCCCCCTCCTTTCAAACCCGGCAGTGCAGCATAGTATGTTGCTGATTTTTTAATCCTCTAAGCAGTAGCGTTCGTTTCTTAAACCTGTTTGGAGAAGTTCTTCTTGGGAAGGCCTTATTCCTCCGTCTCTTTCGCCGCTTTCTGGCTCTTCTTGCATTGGTTCCCCCGTTTCGCAGGTACCATGTCGCGCAGCCGATTCAAATGTCTCCAGTTTCCGACGTTTCTCCCCTCTTCCACATCCCATGAGGCTCTGAAAAAACTTAGTGTATAGAAACATCGACGCTCTCCTATAAGGCTTAATGCCGTTTGGCCTCTTTATCTTACCCCGCTTTTTTCTAAAGTCTTCCATAGTTTCAATAGGGACCTCCCCTTCACCCTCATTGTGTTGTGACATCTCTCTTGTTTAGCCCCAGAGTAGAACCTGTTCTATTGGGAGACCGGTAGATTTATAACCCGATAGTCATTGAGAACACTTTCGGTCATGTGTCCCCCCCGAACCCGCATCTTCCCCTTCGCTTGTTTTTCCCCTGTCCCTGATTGTTTCTTTTTTGCGTTTTGGTCCCCCGCGATGTGGTGCTCTCTCACTTCGCCCGTCCGATGATCTCCTTTCTTCTCGGCGTACGAGATGTGGCGCCAGGCACACCCCCTTTTTCCATGCTCGCGGCGGCTGCTCGTCTGTTCTCCGCAGTAACTCACCCCTGCCTTTCTCATAACTTGTCTCCCGCCCAAACCGTCTGTACAAAAAATGTCTCGGTTTTTTTTTTTTAATTCCTCAGAGGCATTCCCAGGGCCTCGGCTTTTGGCGAGGACCTCTGTACTTCACCCCCCTCGCGACCCCTTATTTGGGCGGCCCGACTCGAAACCGGTTGGCTCTCTTTTTTTTCTGTTGTTTCCGTGAATCCTCCGCGTCCGGGTGATTCTCCGTGTGAATATGAAGCCAACGTCCTTCCGTCCCCGCGATTCGGTTTGAACTGAAGCGGTCCCCATCGGGAACACCGAAACCCCTCTTTTCACGGCCCTGTTTCGTCTCATGCCTTTTTTGACCCCCGCATAGCCCCCTTTGAGAGCTTGATTGAGGTTTCTTCCCCGTTACCCTTCCTCTCCATTATAGGTTGTACCAAGTCATTCTTCTTAACCACCCCCTTTTTTACTCTTGAGGCGTCATCTTCGCGTCGGCTCTCTGCTCGGTGCTTACGATGGAGCAGAGAATCTTAGAGGCGTGTTCCTTTTCCCCTTTCGTACCTCTATTTAGTAGTTCTTACTTCTTCTCCCGAAAAGAGTTCGTTTCGACCTATGCACTCTGGGTTCTCTTTCATGGACACGCCAGTCAAGCCCTTTTTTCGTTCCTCGATCGGACAAGAGCCTCCCGTCTTGTTTGGGGGAAAACAGCCGTGACCCCCTTGCCAGTTAACACGAGTCCTTCTTTTCCTTTAGGCCGGAGTTTACTTGAGAGTTCCGCTCTGACTTATGTCTTAGATCGATTCTTCCCCCTTGCGCTCCCCAAGTAAGGTTTCCGATGGTGGCTTCTGCTGGTGGCATTCTTTCCCTATAACTTTCAGCCATCATAAATTTCCGCCCTCGAAAATGGATCTCGTACCCCCTTGGAGAGTTCGATCCCACGAGCTCTCCTCTCCCTCTTTCTCGCTCGTTAGAAAGTCCCGTTCTTGGCCTGAATTTCCTTGATGTCCTCGCTCCAAGCTCCAATTGAAAACTTACCCCTAGGTGTGTACAGAGCGCCAGTTCGTTCATCGACAGTCTTTTCAGACTCCCCCTCTGTGTCGCCTTGTTGATTCCTTCCTCTCTCTCCTCCTGAACCAACGTTCTTACCCTGCGTCACTTCTCCTCTCTTGGCCTCTCTGAATTTCGCTAGGAGATTTCTCCTTTCCATTCTTACGGAGTCGTCCCCCGTTCTCTCTTCACGCAAGGCTCCGGTTTTCTTGTTGTTTTCTAGATTGTTATTTAAGCCTCCCTCTATTTCGCCCGCTGGAGAGCGATATTCGTTTTCTCCTCATCGGGACCATGTAGCCTGCGGGCCGAGAGTTTGTTCTTCTTTGAGGTTCTTATTGTTTTTGGATATTTTGGCCGTAAGTTTCTGACCTATATATATTTTCATCCCCCTCCTTTTCTCCATGCCGATCTTTCCTTGAGAACCTTTTTTTTTTTCTTACGTCCGCTCTACCGCAGTCGAGATAAAAATGAGTCCACGCCCCGAGAACCTCTCGCCCGCCCCCCTGCTGGTCGATAAGGTCCCCTCTATTTCTTTTAGCCGACCACCGTCCTGTCCTTTGCTGCCAACTTGAGAATGCCTCCGTACCAAAAAATTGCGTCACTGATAGATTATGAATAATCAGCTGCCGTCTTCCCCCCTAATCCAGAGTTCCGTCCCGCCTCTTGATATCCACCTCCCTTCTTGCCGGAGAAGTTTGACCCCAAGTTCTTTCCGCTGAGATGTTGCTCTCCCTCTGGGTTGGGGTTGAGCTGCCAAGCCTACTAGTCAGCACCCCAGGATCCCCCCTTTTTGACACGCTTACCAGCTCTCTCGCTACCCACTAGTTTCTTTGGTGCAAAAGCTAGTCGGCCTTTCGACAGCAACGCAGCTTTTCAGCTTTTCCTGACAGCTCTTAGTTCGCGCCTCCCGCAACACATAGAGGAAGGCCGGCTACTCTACCCCCCTATATCATAACACGCTCTTTCCACCCCGTAGAAGCAGAATTGTCCCCAGCGGATCAATTTTCCTTCTTCCTCTCCCTCTTCCCCCCCTCGAACGCTTGACCCTGACCGTCCCAGTACGATCGTAAATAATCTGTTATCGCCATTGAAGTTCCCTCCTTAGAAGGATTTCTGACCTTGTGTTTTTTCTCGCACTTGTCTTAATCCCTCTTTACCTTGTCGTCTTAGCCGCTGTCGGATCTACTCCCTTTCTTTTTTCCCTGCAAACTTCACTACTGTCGTCATTTCGCGTCCAGGTTCTTGACTCGACATGGAGGACTCGTCCGGAAAGTAAGACTTCCATCCCTTAGCATTTCTTGCAGGGTCCAGGAAAGACCCCCCCTCGCCCGGATACAGCGTGCCCAGTTCCCCCTCACTCGCTCCCGGGTGTCCTCTTGGCAAGGAGGCAGCAGTTCGCCTAATTTTCCTTTACTTCGACCTGGTTCCTTCTCCTTCCGACATTTAGAAACCGCCCCCCCCCTCGTCCTCGCGTATGAAAAATTTGGTCCGAGAAGTGGACGGTAGTATAACTCTCGTTTGAAGACGACTCAATGAACAACGAAAGTGACAAGGGATTTTCTCTGCATGTAAGGATGTCCGAGTTTTTAACCCCTCTTCGAGAGCCGGAGTAAATCTCGAAAAACGTCTCATAAAATCCCGTGGCGTGCCGACGCACATCCCAGCACCCCAATAGCCCCCCGGGTGTAGGATCCCCCTTTTATATAGTTGGTGTTTTTTCCCCAGGCCTGAAAAGACCCCCTTTCGCAGAGCTTTCCGCTCTAAAAAAAGGTCCCCTTCCCTTACCCAAGAGGGGTTAGTTACTTCGTAGAGATGCGCATTCTAAGAGAGAACGTCCTTCTGGCTGACTATGGGACGCTTCAGGCTTCCTTGGTTCTAGACCGCTCTCTTTTCCCTCCGCGTAGGTTTTTCGTGGCGCCGTTTTTCCTGCAGTTCTCCTTCGCCGATTCAAGAGAACACACCTGAACAGCTGAGACTTTCTCCCTGCCCACACTCTCAAGACTTTTTTTCTCTTCGCAACCAACCCCTCCGGTAATTTCTGCCCAAAACTCTCTTCGTAGACAGTCTTTTTTTTTCACCTATAAAGTGGTGTGCTCCCGTTCGCGCCCTTCCCTTCCTCCAGAAGTTCGCATAGGTCCTAAATCTATAGTTCATACTACTCCTTGTTGTCCTTTTCTTTCCTTCTTTTTAGAGATTGTAGAACGCGTCGCGCTCCGGTCCGAGACGGACGTTTCTTTTCGTCCTCTCTCCTGAGCCACTTCCTTTTTCTTCCCTGTGGACCTGCTCTCTACAGGAGATGTGGGTGTACATAAGCGGTTGCCGCCCTCTTCGCGTAGCGATTTTCAGTTTTCTCTAAAGTCCGCACTCTGCCGATTTAATTCTTCTCCCTTCGGCCGATGTGCAAGACCGCAGCGAAAGGGCACCCCTGCTTCTCTTCCCCCCTATCACTGAGAGCGAAGCCTAATCCGCCGACACAGAAAACCGGCCTTTCCCTCCATATTCCTAACGTTCCCCCCCCCCCCCCCCTCCCGTCTCGCTAATGAATAAACCCCCGGCCTGCCTCCGAGAGTTCCGTGCCCTAGGACTTGGTGCATGAGGGACAACTTCTAGAATTCTCCACCCGACTCGAAACCGTCCTGCGCCTAGAAGACCGGTCTCCATGTTGAATCCCAGCATCTTGTCCCCTTGTTATGAGAAGAGCTTCCATTCGTTACGCGGGG
>Ga0179591_1321635_pt1 | contig 11138 bp, 9 predicted proteins | sample CZOMad2_1_08_16f_FD_182891 | JGI IMG/M metagenome (GOLD analysis project Ga0179591, IMG submission 182891) | Vadose zone soil fungal communities from Angelo Coast Range Reserve, California, USA - CZOMad2_1_08_16fungal (PacBio error correction) | ecosystem: Environmental > Terrestrial > Soil >... | reverse complement strand
GGCTTAAACTTACTTCCCGGACTGAGTCTCACAACAGTTACTGTCGTTAACCGTCCCTTCACTAAATCCAAGCTTCGACCTTAACTCCTTCCCTTTTTTTATCTAGGAACAATGGAACCATTTTCCCCTCGCAAGCTCTCCTTTCGCGTTGATTTCCCAGGCCCCAGATACTTTTTTCATTGTGATTGCTCGCGTTTACCGCAAGCCTCCATATTCTACGCGACTGACGTGGAGTTTCCTTCAAACTACTCTTCCCCCTGTATCGATTTTTCAGCAGCGCAGTTTCTTTTTTACTTAATCGGCCTGACCCCCTGGAGGGCTCCCCTCCGTCAGTTCTCCCTACTCTTACCCTTGAAACCGTTTCCGAAAACTGTCTTTCTGAGTTACCCCCGCTGCGCCGGTTATGGTGGCCGAGTGAGTGCGTTGTCAACGATTGCCGTTTTTCCTAAGTTATTGCCCGTGCGATCCTAATGAATTTTCACAGGGAATAACATGAGATTTTGTTTTCCCCCCCTTTTTCAAAGAGACCCTCGCAAAGAACACTACCCCAGCCTTTCCCTACACCAAGCCCCTTTTTCTTATTTTTTAACAAACGATAAGATCATTGAAAACACTTGCCGGTAAGGCGCTAGCTCAGTACTGGTCCCTGTTCTGTGCGGCGACCGCGCTGGCCCCCTTAGTATCAGAAAATCCCCTTATCTGTTCTTGCTTGTCCTCCCCCCTTTCTATGTAGAAGAAAGAAGGACCCTTTGGTTCCTCCCCCGGGTGCGACTGGCCAATCTATACGGAGCTGGTAGTGGGACGGCTACGTCTCGCATTCTTTATATCATACTTGTTTGTGTCTTCTCTCTACCTTGCTCTCTTTTACTCTCCCCCCCTCTCCCCAGTTGCCTAACGCCAAGGTCTTCTTCCAAGATGTCGCTCAAGCGGCTTTTTGAGACTCATGGAGTCCCCTCCTCAAAACTCCGCTATGAGCTGGTTGCTTGGAGCGACGCTGAGACCCCTTTCTCCCATGACCCATCACAACCCCTTCTTAGTTCCCTCGCTCCTTTAGTGCATCTTTTATCTTCCTCGTGTTGTGCACCAACGTTCAGATCGGTTTGCTTTTTCCTTCAACAGGTACTTTTTTCGGGAGATTGTGATTCAGTTTACCAAAACACAAAAACTCTGTCGTATGGGTTCCCCTTTCCAATTTTATGGATTCTCTCCCCTCTACCAGTCCTATACCTCGATCGGCCTGCGATGCGCTCAATTACATGATCCCCAACCGCAGGCAGCTAAGAAAATAACAGTTCGATTGGGCCACTTTCCCTTTAAAGTCGATGAAGTTTCCCTTCTCTCTTTCTTCCATGTTTGTCCCAGGGAAGCCCTCCAGTCAATCTAGCGTGATGAAACACACTAGCCATTTCCTTTTTCCTCCCTTAACAGTTTGCACTTTCTCTCTCTACTGGATTTTTTTCCTTTCCCAGTTAGCATGACCCCAACCAATACCTCCCCGTATTGGGGGAAGAAATTGTGCTCGGCCGCTCCCCGCATGGTTCTATAGTCAGACCCCCCCCAGTGCTCACGTTTTCATCTCACGTCTGGACTTGGAATTTCCTTAAAATTAACAGTGATATTTCCCGAGTCCTTCCAATGTACTTCATCTCCAGATAAATAACCTGACCATTCTTTTACCCCGCATATGTGATTGCATTGTTGTGCACGCTGCGAGATCCTTTTGTATAAAAACGCGAGCGCCCAATTGAAATTGCCTCTCCTTCTCTCCAGACACGCTGTGCTATAAGAACCTCAAGCTTCATCTTCCCTTAAATCTAACAGATACACAGGATTTAGGTACCTTCCCTTCCCAGGTTTTTTTCAATCCCAATCCTCCCCCGTAACTTGTGTGACAATTTACCAGAAAGTCCCAGATATCCATCTTAAAACAAAAAGTCCCCCCCCCTTGACGAAGTCTATCAGCCCACTTTTTGACCTCTTCCCGTGTCGGAAAAGTTTCATATAAATTGGCCACGCATCGGCGCCCATTGAAAACGCACCTTCTCTATCGCATCGTCTCTTCTCGATAATACAACGCACGATTTCCCCCTCCTTCCCCGACCTTTTTCCTTTACTTTTTGAAAATTGACGCAAGGGAAAAAACTCCCCCCAAACTCACCCAAATATTCGCTCCTCCCTGGCCCTCGTTTGGATCTATATACCTCCCCTCCTTTTTTCTTTTTGATTCGAGAGGTGCCCCCCCCTTTCTCTGACTTTCATTTTTTTCTTTGGATGTCTCCTTGCTGCATTTTCCAAGGCATAAGTAGAGTTCCCCTTCGGCCTAGGATTTCTAGGTCTTTCTCTCCCACCTCTCGATAGCGGGGGGGACCTCTCGATGCCTTTCGCCCTGTTTAGTTACCCAGAAACCCCGCGGTATCGTTCACTCGGCTCGACTATACGTGGGATTTTTGCCGCATGTTGTGTCCTCGCTGGGATATCTCGTTCAAGTTATTCCTTTTTTCCCCACCTTTCTGCTTTTCCTCCTCCCCTTCACCACCACCAGAAGGAGTTTCCTTAAGTCGCCCTTCCTGTGTTTCGCTTTGAGGGATGGGCGGCCCTCTTCCGCTTCAAATCTGTTCTTTTCCCTCCCTGGTTTTTCTGTCGATGCCCCCTCTCCCATATTACCATATCTGCAGCTTTTTTTTTGCCCCTTTCTCACCCATACGCGTGCCACTCGCACAATTTGCTTGAAATAGTACTCAGTTTGGTGACTTTTCAGGAAGTAATCATTCCGGTTTAGCGTCCCCCCCTTGTTACTTTTATCCATTCATACTACAATTTCGATGAAGTTTTCCCCCGGTGGTGATTCGGAACAAAACCTTCCCCTCTCTTTTCGCCTTCTGCTCCCCCCCCTCTTGATGTAATGTGACTTTCACCCCCCTTTTGGAGAATAGTTTCATTTCCAGCCTCCAGTAGCTCGCCACTTTCCAAGATAGTGGTTTTCATGCGAAGCTATTCACACTTTAAGTGGTTATTCTCAGCGATCCGATCTCTTCTGCCCTTCCTACCGGAGTGTTCAGAAGTTTTCCTTCCCGACGATTATTATGGGCCCGTGTGCTCCGAAAATGATGGGTTTTGTTTTTCACCCGCTGTCCTCGTTTTTTTCTTCCATGGAAGATTTCGCGTCGCTCTCCACTATTCTTACAGCCTTTATCAACCTTAATCAGATCCACCTTTAAATGTCGATTCGTTTTCCCACTTCTCCATGAAGCGGCTTGTGGTTCATTAACAGCTCCCCCAACTTTCCTCCCATTAAAGTTCACTCCTCCCCCCCCAACTGATTTCCTCCCTTTTTGGCCACAACAGGAATCCCCCCGACCCACCAGAAAGCTTAAAGCGTGCTCGCACGTGTTGATCGGGCTTTTTTCGGTACTGCCGGAAGGATCTTTCCCCCCATTCGTCATATCGTCTTATTTTCTTCTTGTCCTTCTCTTTCAGAACCGGGGTGCCATCCATCGGTTGACCCCCCCCCCAGTGAGAGGCTAATCGCGGAGTGAGTCTAACTTTGGGGGGCGTCAGGAAGACCTCATTTTCTTCTCTTTTTTTTTTTGTTGTGGTGTTGAGAGAGATACTGATCTCCCTGCTTTTTTTTCAAGCTCAACCTGAACAATCTTCTGCCGTAAGATAAAGTGTCAGATGCGCTCCCTCTGCTCTCTCGCTGATTAACTCTGGACAGATCCAACCCTTTCTCTGCTCGGCTTCTCCTTCTCCCTTGTCCGCCAGTCGTCCGTCGAGACAAGGTAACTATAAATTTCTTCGAAGCTAGGCATTTTTGAGTTGATATTCTAGTTTTGCCCAAACCCCGTTCTCAATCTTTTTTGTTCATGATGAAGGAGTAAACTGTGTCTGGCTATTTTGATCTCAGTGCCCCACCCCAAGTCCTTCGCTTTTCGAAACCAATTGTTTTCATTTAGATATATGAAACGAGTTTAAATACGGCGTATGGACCCTATGATAGTGTACGCGCTTTGACGCTCACGTTCCATGCATACCCCTTCCCGCTAGAACTCAGCCTTTCTCTTTTCCCACAATGTTAATCTGACTACTTTATTGGGAGCACCTTGCCCCACAACCCCCACGGAGCCCTTTCCATGTTTCTTTCCTATTGCTAACTTCTCTTCTTAACCTACCCCACTAGCAAGGGCATTCGCCTACCATCCCTTTCTTCCCCCTTAGCGAATAGGGTTTCCCAGTACATTACTCCCCCGGTGACAACCTGGAAACGAACCATCTCCGTGTGAAGCCCATGATCTCGCCTTCACGGAATATTGTTCCATGTTTTTTTCCTCCATCCCCCCCCTTTGGAGCAGAAATTAGAAAGATTGTACTCGGAATTTGCGTGACACACGACCCAATGATGTATCGCTCGCGTCCTGCCCAAGGTACGTAGTCCACACCCATCCACTGATTTTTCCTTCTCTTAGAATATCTAACTTTTTTTCCCCGTATGGCCTCTTTCCGAGACATGATTACAACGCGAGCTCTGCAAGTGAATTTTGATTATTCCCTCTCCCCTCCCCCACCGTGAGACAACCTTCTTTTGACTTTCTTGATATGTCCGCAAGAATACTACCCCGCTACCCACTTAAGGCGCGAGTCTGATTTTTCCCCACCTTTCTCTTCTCAAGCTCGTGCTTTCCCATCTTCAGAAACGTTAACGCGACATAAGCGATTACACACTTCTTCCCTTCCCAAGCATGACCTTTTTACATATTCCGGATTTCTTCTCCTCATTAAGTATGAGCAGCATTCCTCTCGTGACCCCCACTTTCGGATATCGCTCTTCGGTACTTCTCGAGCAATAAACCTTTCCTTCTTTTTCCTCAGTGCTCTTTTCATCCGTACGTTCGTGTTTCCATGCCGCCCAGGCGGAACATCCCCCCGCCCCAAACTTCGCGCCTTTATCTCCTCGCGTCCCCTTTTCACTCTTTCCCTCGCCGTTGTTTTGTTTCTCTTTCTCCCTAGAGTGGAATCCATCCCGATTACTATTTTGGAGTTTTGATTTCCGCCTTGCGGCAATTTCATCCTCTTTTAACAGGGATTTGGCCTTACCCTTTGCCTCACGTTAGTTAAGTCTTTTTTTTTATCGCGCCACTTCTATCTATTTAGCGGAGTATTGTGAGTGGGGTTCGGACCCCGAGATTTGGTGTCAGTTTTTCGAAATGCGAGACCAATCCCTCCTTCTCTTTTCGTTTCTCCTCTTCATTGTGGATCTGACTTCTGCTTGAAGCCTGGGATACTCTGATTCCCCACGTTCGTTCAGGGTAAAAAAAGGGCGCTTGTCTCAACGCTCCTGAAGGATTTCCATGAGTTTCCTATGACTTCCTTTTTTTCTCTCTGATTCCAGAAAAGCTCCTCGTCCCCCCCCCGTCATGTTTTTAGAGGTGTGATATGTTCTTTCTTTCTTCACCTCCCTACGCAAGTTTTCTACCCTCCTCTTTCGTTTTTTTCTTTCCCTTTTCTTTCATCCGCGCATGACCAAATTCCTTCTTGGTGGCCCTTTTACACCCTCAGTTTGTGCGTTAGTGTATCCCTCCCCTTGAAAGGAAGGCGGATAAACACAGTTTTTTCATTTAAGGGCCCTCACACTATCATTAAAGCGTTCGATGTCCCCACGTGGTCCTTTGTTTCCTGATTTTTTCGCGAGAAACTGTCACCACCTTCTAATAGAGATTTTCCACTCTTTGTAACTTCCTTCTGATTGAACGCGGTTCATTTTTTTTCATTTCTTTTTACCCCTCCCCCCCCCCCCTCCCTCCAGTATCCCTTGACAAGTAGTGTTTTTTAAAGCGACGAAGAGGCAACTGGCTAGCGTTTATTTAAGAAGATCGAGAGTTTTGCACGGCTTTTCACGACGGACCAGTTCCTTTCCCTGCCCTTCCCTTCTTCTAAGTAATCTTAGGGAAAAAGTTAAAACCTCACTTTTTGGTTCTGCCATCCTGGTTATTGTATTCCTTTTGACTCGCGTCACTATTTCCTCGGTACTACGCGTTCTTTTTTCCCCCCCCTATATCCCTTCCAAATTGATTATTTCTCTCCCCATGTATGCGACAGACGGTTTGTTCTTCTCATGCACTCCCCCAGACGTCCCTTGTTTACTTGTTTTTTCAACCCCCGGATTCGAAAACTTTTTTTTCCCCCCCGATTTGATTACGCACATGGCCACCATTCGCTTTTTAGCCTACTTTTCTTCTTCTTTCTTTTTTCTAAAGATGCGGACAGAGCGTCTCACCCCTCTCTTTCATCGTATACTTTTTGGACCTTCCCCCCCAGACGGTCTCACGACCCCCTGATGAGAGAATTCTTGCTACCATTTTTCTCTTAAGGAATATACGGATTGGGAAGAATTTTTTGCTTCAACTTTTGAAATCCTTTTTCTTATATATCTTTCCTATCTCGGTTTTTTTTGTGAGATAAACTCTCTGAAGTTGAAGTGTCGACCCGTTCCCATCAGTAATATCGCCGGTCATTTCCCATCTCTTTTATTTGTTCGGCCATTTTCAAATGAAGACTCGTTCTTATTCTACTAGCAATGTTTGGAAATACCTCCCAAACCCTCCCATAAAACTATACTCAACTCCCTCGGCTGTCCCGGTGAGTCTCCAAGCAAGCCCCGTTCCCACCCCCTACCCCCTCCCCACCCAGTCGGAACCTCAAGCCGCCAGATCCCCGAGCACCCCCAGCCAAACAACGGCAATACATACGAACGGTAAAGCCTGTTAGCACGACCGCTACCCGAAAGATGCACTTACCTCTTTACCCCTAGCCCGGGACAAGGTGTTGACTCTGTCTCGGCCATAATCAGTTCATAACAGTTGTCCCCCTCAACAACCGTTCTCCAAACTTGTAGAGTGTCGTCAGTGTGAACTTCCCGGACACACTATTTTAACCCAAAGTTGAGTTGCTCCTATATTTCCTCTTACCCCCCAACAAAAAAGGTGTAGATCAGTTTTATACCCCCCCCATACTATACCCCACCATGGAAGGAGTTCGAGGACCTTTTATCTAAAAGGAGTACTCCACACCCTGCATTAGTGACGAGTGCGCCCAGAAATCAACGATTCAGAGGTTGAGCCCTCACCTTGGTCGAAAACAATGGTAAACTGACCAAATCGGGATCACTTCCCGTGAGGAGAATTAATTTCCATTTCTCCTTGCACGATCGACCTCTCACTGGCCACCCCCCCTGCCAGTTGAATTTCCCTTCTGAAACCTCCGAGCGTGCACTTGAGATCTTACTTTATTTCTTTCGGTAAACGATTAACCCTCACCACATTCCCCCCCCTCCCTTTAAACGGTTTCGACTTTGCTCGGCAGCTCATTGAAAGGTGGTCAGGTTTTCCTTACGCGCCAAAAACACAGGGCGCCGGTTATTTCCTCCCCCCTTTTGACCTTTAGGTTTTTGATATGACCCATTACAATGTTGTGATCTCCGTTCGTCCCTTCAGTTTCCCCAACCCGCTCCCCATCCCCCACTTGTAATTCCCCATATGTTCTTCCTTTTTTGCACGAGGATTGCCGCCCCTGACGACACGCGAGTCGGGCCCCAACGGTTAAGTCTTAACCTCTCTTTAGAAGCTTATCCCTCCCGCTAGACCCCCCCACCCTTGCCATGCGATTATTTTCTTTGACTGTTCCCTTTGACAAGAGAAAACCCCACTAATGTCTGCCGGTACTTCGTTTTACAACCTGAGTCTGCGAACGCCCCCTTTTCTGCCAATTCCGAACGGACCTGCACTCTCAAGCTAGTCCCCCAGATTAGCAACCCCCAGATATATTCCCCCTCTCTCTTCTTTCCCGTGGATTAAGGCTTTTTTGTAGAAGTTATTTCCGATCACCTGCCGCCAGCAACCGTCCTCTTTCCCCCCAAGAATGATCTAGTCTCGCTTTCGCTCTTACTCTCCCCCAATGGGTTCAGTTCCCCTATACTGACTACGTGATGATCCGTTTTCAAATCAAGTACATGGAAACCTTCCACCTCCTTTCTCAGGTCTCAGTTGAGACCCCTTTAGGAGATCTTCTTCTCCCAAATCCTGGTTTTTATCGAGACTGGCTCTCACCGTGATCTCTCTTTATGGCGTATCTTTTTCAGCAGGATGCCATCTTCCCTACACGCGGACGATTATTGTTTCTTCCCTTCGGAAATCCGTTTACAGGCGTTTCCTACCCCAGTCCCGAACGATATGGAGATTGTGGTTTCCCACCGCCTAAAGCTCCGATGAGGTTTCGGAAAGGTCAGGAGTTCTTTACCTCGGAGCCCCCGAAAGAATACAAGAGTAGCTTCTCTCCATTCTCTCAGTGTGTTTAGATGCTTTTGAAGAGCTGACTCTGTCGTTCAGTTCTTTTTACGTTTTCCAACAGGGAGCCAGCTTGGAGAAGATGTTCTCTTCGCGCCCATTCCCTTTTACTGCGCGAGAACTTAAATGTTTTAAGCTTTGTCCTGCTCAGACCAATTCCTTGTTCTAAATAGAATGATGACCTTTGATACCCAGTCAGTTGGTTTCCGTCGATTTTTCTCTCACTCTTATCTATGTCTTCTAGTCTTCTCTTCATTTTATATAAGAACTAGTGCCAAAACTAGAATATTTGTCCATCCCGTGATACGTGTTGGCTTTCTTTTCTCTTGAGAAAGACCGTCCATTACGGCAGGTAGCGATCCAGGTTATTGTTCCCGCCTCCGCAAAGTCTCTCCAAACATTTCGATGGACCCCTTTTCGCCATGTTTTATGGTCTCATTCACCTTCAACCAATCGTTGAGTTTGGCCGGCACCCTTTTTCCTAAAGAAAGCTGACGTGCGTTATTTGGTTTTCTCCTCAATTTTACTCCCATCCTAAATTCCCCTGATGCGTGAGTCTGACACTTTCCTATCTTTGATGTTTTCATCAGAAGCCCTTTATTTTTCTTTCAGACATTAGCTTTTTCTTTCTTGCACTCCACCAATTCGTGCAGCCCTTTCGAGCACGAAGGTAAGTCCTCCCTCCTCTCCTCAGGAAACCGGTTGTACCCATCGCACTGCTCTTCTTTTCCCTCCCCCCCCTGAAGCAGGTGGCGTCCTTCGTGTTTCTAATGAGCGCGAATATGTCATTTCCCTCTTCTTATAACTCGTGCTAGTATCCCCATAAATTCAAATTGCAGATATTGTCCACTTAGAGTGACCTAAGGTTTGTTGTTTAACTTTCCCCCTCTACAACTAACCACTTGTTAACGTGTTACTTTTTCCCCTCCCAAACACGGAGTTACCCTTGTTGTTACAACACGATGAATTAAAGAAAATTTGGCCCCCTCCAATTTGCTCTGAGCTGTTTTTTTTCTTCTCCTGCCTCCGTTAAATGATAATTCCGCCCCCTGGACGCTCATAGCTGTATGAGGCCAAAAATGAAGAGCCCTCCCCCCGAGCAGCGACCTGTTCTCCACAATTCCCCTAGTTCCGGCCATACGTCTTTTTTTTCCTCCTGGGGGAGGAAACGCCTCCCGTATATATCTCTTCCTACCTCTTTTTGTTTCTCCTCTTTACCACTCTTTCGAGATTTGAAGCAGGCCCACTTCGTAAACACTCTCCTATATTCCTTTCCTTTTCCAACATGTTAGCTCCCCTTCCCCCGGATGTTATGAGACTCGCAAAATTTTCTTCCCACCTAACCTCTCTCTCTTTTTCTTGAGGAGGAAGACTTGTGCAGCACCCACGCGCATTCCTTGACGTCAAAAAAAACAGCTTGCCATGCAGCCTTCACATATTGGCGATGTGGATTTTCTTTTTTTTTTTTTTCTTTTTGTGAAAACCCTGCCAAGTTTTTTGTGTCATGAGCAGGCCCCATGTAACCGGGGTCTTTCTTTAGTTAACACCCCCCCCCCCCCCAACCTGTCGTACGAAGGGATTAAATATCCAATTCGAGCTCGTGCCCTATTATCACATAACTCTACTATTAGGAACGGTTCTTCCCTTTTCCATAACGCTTCTCCATTGTATCAAAAGACACGTCTTTCCCTACCCTTTTTCAGCATTTTTGGTCCCCCCATACTGGTGAATATTCTTTCTTTACATGACAGGGAGGAGATTCATCCCCCCCCACTTTTGCTTGGTCCTCTGCACCCCTCTCTAGATATGTTGTAAATACACCACTAGACCCAGTTGCCTCTCTTCTTCCCCCATAAAGAGCCGTTTCTCGCCCTCATACTACCTTCTTCCTGCCAACGTTAGAAACCTTGAAACCCCTCCCCCTGAAAGTTCATCTTCGTGGGAGGCCATTATTCTGGTCGCAAAGTTTCTGGTTCTCCTTTTCCCCCCAGGCTCCAAGTTATTCTACACCTTCCGCTTTCTTCTGAGTGATTAACCCTTCCCCTTTGTGACTCGCTCACCCCTCCCTTCCATCTCCTCACTATACCAGAAACCCGGATGTAATTATGGCCCTCCTACGCTGTAGGGAATTGTGAACGTGGATCTTCCTTTCTCACCTTTAATCGAGTAGCAGATATTCCTTTTTTCCTTCACCATTGCGTCTATAAGCAGTGTAAGAAAGTGCCAAGATCCTTTATCACCAGTCTCATTTCGATTTCTTATCTTTCTCTTCCCCAAAAGCGAAAAACCCAAGGAAGGGTCTCGGCATGTCTTTTTTGAATCCTTCCAGACAAGTCTAACTTTTCCCCTTTACACTAAACTTGCACAGAATCCCAGCGCTTTTTCCCCCCCCCCCTTTCGGACAGATACCCCCCCATGTAGAGAGAGAAGCCTAAGTTCTTTTCCCTTTTAGGTCCTTTTCGATGTCCCCTAGACCCTTACTCTCTCCCCCCTTCCCCATATAAGTATATATTATCGCTTGCTCATACACCACCTCCCCCCTCAGTAATTGATCTCATATAAGTAAGCTTTCAATTCACCCCAAGTTCTTACCACCCAAACCACCCTTCCGAGCGAAGGTTCCCCTTTAGGAGTTCTTAACTCCATACTGGTGTTGAAGATTATCCGCGATAATCCCTGCGTCTCTATTTACTTTTTTTGTATGTTAATATTGCTTCACTCTCCTTCTCAAGGGTTTTGCTTCACTGTTCCTCTTCTGTGTAGTATTGCGACCAACTTTCTCTATAGCTTACTGGAGGTTTG
>Ga0179591_1333553_pt1 | contig 11139 bp, 13 predicted proteins | sample CZOMad2_1_08_16f_FD_182891 | JGI IMG/M metagenome (GOLD analysis project Ga0179591, IMG submission 182891) | Vadose zone soil fungal communities from Angelo Coast Range Reserve, California, USA - CZOMad2_1_08_16fungal (PacBio error correction) | ecosystem: Environmental > Terrestrial > Soil >... | reverse complement strand
AACTTCCCTTGACTGTCAACCTTTCCTTTCCTGTTCCTGGGTTTTTTACGTAGCAACGAGGGAATTTCTTCATATCCCCTTTGGTCCTTTCAGTTGGCCGCAGCATCCTCCCTCCCGTTCCCCGTCCGTCCCCCCCCTCTTTTCTCCCCAGTCTCTTTCGATTCTTGTGCTAACCCTTCTGGTCTCTGGCTCCTCCCCGAAGAAATCCCTCCTGTACTGGACTCTTCTTCTTTTTTTTTGTCGTTTCTCGCTGGTTTTTTGGCGGGCGAGAGAAGATGTCTTTCCCCACAATCTTCACCTTTTTGAGAGGTGAGATATGGTGTGCTCTTCACAACTAAAGAGGTGTGCTCCTAGCCCCCCCACCCCCGCCCTTCCCAACAACTATGCGGTACCCAATATGTCTATATTTCTTCCCAGTCTTTCGCCCCTGAGGATTATTGGTGTCTCCCCCTCCTTTCCCAGTTATTTCTGAAGAGGATGACAGATTCTTCCCATTTTTTTTTTCCGACCCCACAGGAAATCGCTACCTCCGTGGGCCATTCCTCTTTTTTGTTTTTTTTTTTTTTTTTTTTTTTTTTTTTTTTTTTTCTTTTTTTTTTTTTTTTTTTTTTTATCGCCGGGGATAGACAAGACCCTTTTCACCCCTCCTTGTCTGCCTTGAAAATGCTCTTTTCTTCACCTTCCTCTCCCTCGGAGCCGTGTTGGTAACCACCAACTTTTGTTTAGGAAGATATTATTTCGTGAGATGCTTTGTCTTCTCAGAATTGTTCAAGCGGTCTCCCAATGCGTCAACAACTTCCTCACTCACTGCGAGCTTCCCGTTTTCTTCTCTCCCCGCACTTTTTGGCGATGACTCTTGAGTCGAAGTATTATTTCTTAACGCCGTTGCATATCGTATAGCCCACAAACGTTAATACGAAGGTGACTTTTTATCTCACCCTCCTTTCAGTCTGTTTTGAAAGGGTCTCTTTCTCTTTGTTATAAAAACGAAATTGCGCTCAGCGGAAGGAAATTCCTCTTGCTTTCTCCTCACCTCCCTTCACATTCCCGGACCTTTCCTTGGTCCTCTCCCTTCTTCCCAGGTTTATTTTCTGAATAGGTCTCCCTTTTTCTTTCCAAGTGAGCCGCTGGGTTAAACTCAACCCTCTCAATTCGACGTGGGAAAAGAGTCTCCCCCTAGTAGGGGTACTTACTCCCTTCCCCCCCCCCCTCCTGATTTTCCGGCTATGCCCTCTCCCTTCCTCCCCCCAGACACTTTTCTATTCTCGGATGCTTTCCTGGTTTATCTTTTTCCGCCCGTCATTGCATGTGGCGCCATGCCTGAAGGGTTCTTTGAACAGATTCTTCACCTCTCCAATCCTTGCTGTCTCGCTTTGCCCCCACCCTTTGCCCACATGTTGTGCAGAATCTTTCTTGGATCGTCCCTCCTCTGAAAAGGTAGCGTTTCTAATTTCTTACTCACCTTGCCCTTCCCTCTTTTGTTGGGCATTCCCGAGTTGATAACCCTACTGATCCGCGCCGAAGTTATGTGGAAGCTCTCCATGTCTTTTCCTCTCAGCCAAGGGGCCCCAAATCGTGGACCATAGCGATATACCTGGTATGCCACCATTTATCCCCTTGCACGATATCCCATTATTGATCGTCTTTCCTCCCCCTATCCTTTTTCAAACTTTGTTTTCCCTCCCCTGAAAATTTTCAACCCCCCTCGAGTATTCTCCCCCCCTGTTTCCCCACGTTATTGTAATGCCTCCCCCATGGCAGATAAAAGTACAAATCTTGAGACAGCTTCCAATGTCTTCCAGGGACCGGCTGTGTGTGAAGCTTATTTGTCTCTTGGTCCAACTTTTTCACCTTTCCCTCTCCTCCCACCCTTCTCCGAGAAGTCAACTTGGTTCCGTGTTCCCGTCTTTTCAAAAAAGGTAGCATGTATCCGATCGAGACGACTTGTTGCTCGACCTTTCCACCCCCATTTTAATGTTTTTTTATATCTGATGATAGTTTCGCACCATAATTATCATCTCCTCGTCCCCCCCCCCTGGTTCGATGGTAAAGAGGGCACTAGGGAAGTGTCTCCCTGCTCCTTCTCTTAGGAAGGATGACCCCCCCCCCTTTTTGATCGTCCTTACTCCCCTCCAAATGTTTTCAATATGAAGACAGCCTTCGCCCCACTTTTCCGTGCTGGCGGAGTCAAGTCGATTTTTGGCTCTTGACCCGCCCGAGTTTCACCTCCCAACCCCTTCTCAATGCTCCTTTTTTTTCTCTCTGTGTCTTTTTTTGGGTTTCAACTAGGCTAAAAAGCCCCAACTTCATCAGCCTCCCCCTGACTTCGCCAGGATTGCCTTTGCGACCTTTTTTCTTCTCGCGTCGTGCTCTGTCATGCTTTCTTTCCCCTATTGCATTTGTAATCAAAACTTTTTAGCCCTTCCCTGCGAAGCAAGACTTCGATCACGGATCTTTGATTTACAACCATTCTCTTACCATTTTTTTTTTCGCATGCTCTGATAATGTGGAGACGAAGACTATCTCCCACAGCCTTTCCACTCGCAATTTGTTTGGTTTTCCATTGAAGAAGAGCGTTCCCTTTTCCCCCCGGTCTTTCCCCTTTTTTGATATAAAGAGGCAACCCTGACCGTTGTCCCGTTTTTTTCCTTGTGACTTCTCCTCTACGAATTGGTCGAAAAAGGACAAGATGAGCTCCCCCCCACAGCCGTTACTTTCTACAAATTGGCCCCAAGTTTTTACTGTCGTTCTGGTATCTATGGCAAGAGAAGTTGGCCTGTATTTCATACCTTCTCCCTAATGTTTTTCTCCCCTTAAACCCCTTTTGTTCTGGCTGAGTTGTGTGACAAATCTCGATTCCTTAAAGTTGTTGGGCTCTCATCTTGGATGCGCTTCAGTTTTTTCACGGTTTTAATTTCTCCTTATATTCGACATTGTTCACCCTTCTGACAGATTGTACAAGTCTGAGCGAACCTTCCCAACTCATTTAAGTCCCGAATTTTACCTATTTGCTTTTTTTGTTGAGACCAGTCGCTTCCGCCAGTTTCACCCCCCTCTTCATTTTCCCCTCCCCGATTTACTAAGTACATTCCGAAAAGTACAATGTGTTGTTTCCTCTGTCAGTCCACCCTATGACGACCTTTAGCCCAGTGCCATCTAGTTTATGCATTAGAGAACCGAGAGGTACTGAGTAATTGAGGATGCCCTCTGGAAAGGGACTTTATTTCATGGCTTTCCTCCCACATTACTTCTTCTGCCCTTCCCCTAAACTATTTTTATTTTTTATCCACCGTGTAATTGAAATAGTTTTAGCTCTCTTCTTCCGATCCATGTGGCAGAGATGGGGTCAATGCTATTCTTTCTCACCCCCTCAGGGCGGCAGATCTTTCCTTTTTTCAGCCTTTCTCCCCTTAAGGTGGTAATCCGATTTTGAGCTTTTCAATCCCCCTGTTATTTTTCCTCTTGGATTTCCTTTTCTCTCTTCGGCTTGTTGGTCCTTGACCCCCCCGTCTTCCACTTTCCCCCTGTCGGGTGCAGAGCTGAACCATCCGGACAAAGACTAGTGTTTCTCTTCCCCTTCAGTAGCTTATACCGATTGCGCCGGCCCCTTAAATCTCCTAACTTTAGCCGCTTCCATTTGTTATCTACAAGTTTCTGGCCCCTATCTTCCCTTGGCTCCGCTTCCCTTCTTCACTGGTTAGAAGCGTCGGACCAGAGCCGTGATTGCGAGATCGATCCTCGCATACCCAATGCTTTCTGGTCTTTACCTCCCCGTCTGTGGTTCAGTCATAGAAGTTTTCTTCCGTTTATAGGCACCAAGTCTTTCTCGGTCGCCTCCCACCCGGCATATTTTCCTCAGAGATATAAGGCGGTCTTGACTTAGTATGCGAGACCCCCGCCTTTGACTTCCCTCTCTGGAGATATTCTTGCCTGAGCGCAAGAGGGTTGACGACCCGTGCGGGTTGGGTTTTTGACATCGTCGGACCTTAATATATACCGCCCCCCTCCCGTCTTTTTTCACTTTCCTCTTGCCACGCGGGTCCCCGCAATCTTCTTGACTCGTCTTGGTAGCAATTTAATTTTCTGCTAACTACTTCCTTTTTTTGGAAAACACATGCTGAGACTACAGCGGTTCCCCACTCTTCCATGCTTCTCTATGTTATTTTATTCCCAGATTACCCTGCTTTTTTCAGGAGCGTCACACCGTTGAGTGTAAGAAGATCCCCTTTTCGCACTCCCCCCTGTTGCTCCCTCGGAGTAAGACTTTCGTCACTGACCTCACATCCCCCCCCTCCCCCAAGACTAGCAGCCCCTAGACCTTTTTTCTTAACTTTTAAACCGGGCCCCGCCTGGGCGTGGACAAGAAAATGAGACTCTGATCGACACACTCTTTCCCCTGACTCCTTCTGAGCAACCCTCCTTTTCTCTTTCAACTTTGCAAAGGAAATGTGAACGGATGGGGTCCTTCCTCTACTTTTTCCCCCCGCTCGAAATTCCGAGCAGGCGGCATCGTTTTGATAAGTACCCCCCCCGGATTTCCTTGACTCTCGAATTCAACTCGTTTCCTACTTGTTTTTTTAGCTCATAACAGGTTGAGTTAAAGCAAGCCTTTTTTACGGATCCCCTCCTTGCCTACGCCTGTTTCCTTGAGGGGACCTCTAAGTTAAAACTTGCCTTTCCGACTGCACCCCCATCGGTTTTCGTCAGCGTGATGCTCCCTTGTTTTTTCCATCATCTGGTCCTGCCTGTTTGCTCCCCTGAAGACCCTCCCCGTTCTCCCTGTTCCTCCATCCCGATGATCTAGTTTGTTACGTTTTAGATTTTTTAGTTGTACTTTGCGATCCTCCTCTCCAGCTTGTCCCCCCCGAAGATGTGAGACCTTTTTTTTTTCTTTTTACCCTTCTCCATCCGGGGGGAAGAGCAGGACAAAACGCACTTCAGACCCACAACTTCTTTTCTGACTACGGACTATCTTTTGGAATGCCGTTTCCGAGTTTCTTTGATTTGTGTTTCAACTATATTTATCTGATTTGTTTGGCCGGTATAAATTATGACCACGACCTATGTAGAACATTCTTTGGTTCCATTCTATGTAATCGCGTGTTATAAGTATATTTTTTATTCCTATATCTTTCCCTCCTCCCTCCTTAACCCTTTAGTCACTTTTTTTTTTCCCCGCTTGCGCTTCGGCAATATATATAAAGGCTCCTCTTTATTGGTCTCTCCAACATCCCGACGCTCTAGATCAGCCCCGCTTATTATCTCTTCCCTTTTCTGGCTGCCTTTTGTCCAATTTTCTTTTACTAGCCTCGACCAAGCTCCCGCCGATGAACAGGGTTTGTAGAGATCAGTTGTCGATTTAGGTCCCCCGATTCGCAGCCGCTTTTCTTCCGATTAGACTTCGGTATAGATCCCCCCCCAATTTTCCTCTTTCCCGTGACCTTTGTCCATGCCTCTTTTTATTGTCTTAGCCGAGAGGCTTTAACCCCTCCCCCCTTGCGCGCGATGCAATGACGGTGTAGCTTTTCTATTCTGTCCACCCTCTTCCTCCATGACGTTCTTTCCTCCCTGAATAGATCCCTTTTTCTTACTCCCCCTATCGAATAGCGTTGGCTTGAAACATTTTTTCCCCAATCTTGGGGATTAACACCTTTCCCTCCCTCCCCCCCGTGTTGCCCATAAAGCCTTCTGGATCATAAGAGTTCTTAAATAACTCCCGATGGTTTTTTTCCTAGCATTCTTTTAACAAACGAATTTTGATTCGTTGTCTGTTCATTTCCTCCGTTATTATGTTCCTCCCCCCTGGCACTTTTGTTATCCCCCCATAGAATAAGGGCCCCCTTGTGCACTTTCTTTCCCGCCTCCCACGAAGTCCCCCTACCTGTAAAGAGGTCCTTGACTGAGATTCCTCCACTCGCGACCCATGTTTACCCTGAATCACTTCTTTTTTTCTTGGATCTTTAGCGAACACGGTACGACCTTCCCTTTCACCTTTCCTAGGCCACTGCCTATGGGAAATGCTGGTTTTGCTGATTCATCTGCTTTCTCAACTTCGACCTCGAAGACATGTTTTTTTTTTATGGACCGTTTGCCGGTTTTTCAGTTGCTCAATTCTAAGCCAAGTGGCCCCCCCGTTTTGTCCCCCTATCCTAAGCACCCCCCGCCCCCTTGCCAAACCTTCTTTATTAGCGACTCCCTGCTGATCGCCCCCTTTCCCTTCCATGATCAGATGGGAAACCCTTCAGCCTTCTGACAGGTTACCCGACTTTTCTTCCCACACATTTTTTTCTATTATCTCGACCCCCGGTCTTTCCAGGAATACATTTCATATCCAAAATCCTTGCGCCTGCCCATTTTCGCTTTCGTGTTTTTTGTTTCGCAGTCTTGTGATAGTTACCAAATTTTCGACCATTCCCTTAGCGACTCATCACAACAGGGTAAGGCCGTTTCTTTTCCCCTTCCCCTTTCCCCCCAGTTCCTGTTTATAAGGATCGAGATCCCTTTTCGTCTACCCCCTGACAAAAAAATGTCTGCGGGTACGTTGGTTTTTTGGATCCGTCCCCCATGATAATTCTCCTTTTCGCTCTGCCCCCAACTTTGCCGGTACACTTCACATAGTCGGCCTTTATATCCGTCGTCCCTTCATGGTTCTTCTTTTTCTTGTGAACCGTTGATAGAGACTTCCCCGCATGCCTCCTCTTCGTACGCCAAAAAATCTCCCCCAGGCAGCCATGTTTTTCTACTGTTTCTTTCCCCCCAATCCTTATTTCATTTCATGAGAGTTTTCCTCCCCCCCCCCCCAAATCTCTCTTCCCCCCTATACATAATGTGTTTTTGAGCTGGGACTTTACCCTTCTCTTAATACCAAATACATCGGACTTTCCTCCCTTTTTCCGCTTCCCTTTTTTTTCAGTTTTTTTATGAGGGTTTCGCCGTGCTCTCTTCCCCCCGGTGTCATACCAAGTGTGAGCCCCTTCACTCGAGAAGAATCTCCTCATCTTCCCGGGTATCCCCCCCCCCCATATCGGCCAAAGTTTGGTTGAGCGGCTGATGAGAATATCGGGTTCCTCTCATCCTTTATATCACGCCAAATAGAATTCCGTATGGTTTTCAATTGGCCAGGTAGTCTTTCTGTCTCCTTTTACCTTTATACCCCCTATTGGAAACTATTGGCCGTTTTCCTTCTGGCTCGGTCTCCACCATCACTTTTTCCGCGAAAAGTGTTCCCCATGACCTCCGCCCTTCCCCCCCACCTCCTTTCATGGCTTAACTGGCCACAGACTAAAGGAGTATTTTATTCCTGTCGATGCCCCAAGATTATCCCCTTCTCCCTCATTTGTTGGAGAATTGGATGACGTCCTATCCCCATCATAGGGCGTACGTGAAAACACCCTATTTTCATTTCTATGTTTCTCTTGAGAGGCTTCGACCAAACCCCCTCGGTTTGGTCTTGGGTTTTTTCTATACTGCCCTCCCCCTCCCCAGCTTTTCCCTTGGCTTACAAAAGTTTTTTCCCCCCTCAGCACCCTGCACACTGCAGTCATCAGCTCTTCTCTTCCGCGATTTTTTCTTTTGAGCCCCCATATTTTAATTCAGCAAGCACGATTGAAAAAGCGCGGCTTCTAACTCTTTTCAAGTCTTGTCCTCCGCTAACCTGTCAGCTCGGGGATTCTCCAATTTTTTATCCCGGGCTTGAATGGGGAAGAGCTGCCTGCTAGTCCGTACTGGCAGGTGTTCACGTACATTTTTCGCGTCTTGTCAAGTCCCTTACGCAAAGGTTACTCTTTATCCACCTTAATATGAAGGGCCCTCCCCCTCTGACCCACAGAAACAGCGATTCAGTTTTTCTTGTTGTCTCGCCCCCAGCTGCCTCTCCTTTTCGCCAGTCTATTCTATAAAATTTCTTTCCTCCTCTTGTTACCAGTGGTGACGTTATGTCGTGGTAAGCCCACAGGTTCCATCAGCTTATGTCGCCTTGCTTTCTTCCTGTTACTAGTTTTTATGGGAGAAAGGGCGTTACTTTTTGGGTCTGGATCTTTCTTTGAACCCTTTGAATGGCGTCGTTTCTCCCTTTCGTTTATATCCGACCGATCCCAGAAGCCCGCTTTCCCCCTGTCTCCAGTTCCGCTGATGAATCCTTTTTCTCCCCCCTTTTTTCCCGGCAGCGATACCTTTTTTTTCCCTAGAGAAGATGACCTCCCCTTCTCCGCCTTCCTTCCCTGAGTCCGATCGACCCGCTCCCCCCCCATCTGTCTCGTAATACCCTGATGCTTAATTGCGCGCACTCGCGGTTTTGACTCCCCTTTTTTTTATCGGCCTCCGCTTTCCCCTTTCCCCGTTCTTTTCTCACGAGAAGCGGGCTTCAGAACGAGGCGTTTTCTTCCCTTAAGTTACACTGACGACTGCGCCTCTAGGAGACCTTTGTCTGTTTTTCTCAAGATTTTCCCCCTGCCTTTTTTTTTTGAACGTCGCTTTCCCTTCCCAATACTCATTTCTCCCGCGTAGGTTTCCACTCGTTAACAAAGACTTTCTCCACTCTCTTTCCTATGGTCTCCGCACAGGAATCGACTCCTCCCTGGCACTATTGAGACCCTGCTGAGCCCCCCAACTCTTCTTATATGATGAAACTTCCCTCAGAGTTGATCTGCATTGCGTTTGTTTTTGGCTCGCAAGCTGGTTTTGAAGAATCCCCCCTCTCTCCCCTTACTGTTGTATATCACGGGTTGCGATAGCAATCATCAACGAACAACTCGAGCCCCCCTTACTTTTCAGAGGAGGTTTTTGAACGGGAGGGATTTCCTTTTCTTTTTTTCTGCCCTTTGAAAAATGGGATATCAAATCCTTCCCCTCTCCTTCTCATGCTCTGACAAGCTGGGGGTGGTCGGAAAAATTGTCAACGGATGCGGCGTTCCTTCTCTCCCAAAGATATGACGCTTGTTGCTCCTTAACACCCAGAAAGCAGGCGTGTTTTACGCTTTAGCAACCGAGCCGGTTCCCTCTCATACTACTCCTTTTTTTTTTTTATAGATAATTTTTTTTTTGCGAGCGTAAGACTTCTCCTTCTGGACGGACCCTAAGTGGCCGCCAATGAAGACTTTTCCCTCTTCTTGCCCTTCTCCCCCAATGTCTTCCCGGGTGACAGAAACACCAAGCGTGTGTCAGATTCCTTCTTCTCTGATTCTTTTTTTTACCTCTTTCGAATTGAGCGACCTAATTTTTTAAATCGCCAATTTTTCCCTTTCAATATTCTCTGTTTTTGTTTTCCGAGTTGATGTGAGGTACCCGCGTTTCCCACCCAATGTGGAAGAGGTGCCTGGTGATCTTTCCCCTCTAGATGTTTTCCGTCGGCTTCCCAAGCCCCTTTAACCCAAAGGCATTGAGATCTCAGGCCTCTGCAAGCTGTGCCGGAACAATGGAATTTTTTCCCCTCCCTTCCCTGTAATCAGAGGAGGTGACGGTCGCCAATTTTTTCTACGCCGATGGACTTGTCCGTTAACCTTCAGTGAGAAGAATCTTGGGGTGGTTCTTGGCCTATCCCGCGCCCCAACTCCTTTCGTCTTCCCCCTGAACAGGAGTGCAATGCCGCCCCAGGAAGGCAACTATCTCCCGCTGGCGACCACCTCCTGGTTCCCTTAACAAACAATGCTCCGTTCAGGTTCCTCTCCTCTCTTATTAGTAGAGTGCCCTTTTTTTTTGGTTGCTTTTGGAAGTTTGCCACCTCTTACCACCGTTTCGCTGCCTCTCAAAAGCCTTTCTTATCTTAAGCCATATTTTTGCGATGCGAGGGCTTTCGCAGAGAGGCTATATTGTCTTCCTCACCCTGTTGGCATTCGTATGAGAAAAATCTTGATTGCGGTACCGTTGTAGTCTAGCCTTTTTAGAGTTGTAAGGTCTTGCCTTCCCGCTGTGATATCCAACAACAAATAGACCGAAGGACCTTCTTTTGTCCTCTCTTTCCGCCATCCCCCTCAGGATCCACTGACCGTATTTTCTCATCCGCCATAGGTGATGGAGACTAATTCCCTCTTCTCCACGGATGAACTTTCGCCCCCATCTTTTTCTTACCAACGCCAGAGAACCCACGTGGGCCCCATGCTTCTCCCCTAAGTCTAACCCATCTCGATGAACTTATTTTTCTCTGAGATACCACCTCACATTCTCTCTAGGTGTTTCCCCGTTTTTCCTTTGATAGAATGCGTTTGAGACCATCACGTGCCCCGTTTCCCTTATGTTGCGCTCCCCTCCTTTTCCCCTTCCCGCTATTGCATTGAATTGCGATACGCCAATCTTGCAAAAATCCGATAATCATTTTTCTTTGGAATCTTCCCCACGGGACGACCCCCAATGCACTTTAATCGTAGTCTTGCAATGCCAGATTGTTGGCGTTTTGGGGTTTTACGGCATTCCTTCTAGTTTCTCAACACGCCATACGTTAGTCGCTGGACTTTCTTTCAGGGGGAGAGACGTTGCTCCCCTTCTTAAAAAAGGGGACCCTCTGCTGTTGCCAATCGAGTATACCGGGCCCCAGCCACCCCTGTTCCACTGAATTTTCGATCATCGCAATGAGAGCCCAATTTAAGGCACTGATAGCTCTTTTTGTCCTCCTTTTAATTTTAGAACAAGTTTTCCTCAGCCACTTGCTCCAAACCCCAAATTCTGTCGAGCCGTATAGGACGTCTTGTCCCATGCATCCGAATGATCTTCCCGTCATACTGAAGTTGAAAATTGTGTTTTGATTTTTCTTGGTTAAGTTCCACGTTTTAACAGTAGGAGAGAATAAACCCCACCTGGATACCCCTTCTGCCCTTGAAGTGGCCGTCGTTTTTATTCTCCCGACAAGGAGACATGTGAGGATAGAGCAAGGACCTTTTATCTCCATTAAAAGGCTTAGGTCCGTTGGTTTTGGTTTCATATAGCTGACAGCTCCCCCTTTCGCAGCCGGGCCAAACTGGGGTCCCGCTATGTTCCCCTAGGAATTAGGTCCGAGAAGGCCTTTCTCTTTTATGTGAAGGGCCTAAAAATTTGTCCCCCCTTCAGCTAGCGCTTCAAGAGGCCTCCCTAACGTCCGCAAACCCTTCGCCCATTCTTGCCATGCGGTACTGCGTATTTTCCTCCCTCGCCCGAGGTAAACTTTCCCCC
>Ga0179591_1302619_pt1 | contig 11139 bp, 17 predicted proteins | sample CZOMad2_1_08_16f_FD_182891 | JGI IMG/M metagenome (GOLD analysis project Ga0179591, IMG submission 182891) | Vadose zone soil fungal communities from Angelo Coast Range Reserve, California, USA - CZOMad2_1_08_16fungal (PacBio error correction) | ecosystem: Environmental > Terrestrial > Soil >... | reverse complement strand
TTCTCCTTTTCCCCTGCGTCCCCTTTAATCCTCTTCCCCCTATCTTGGCTTCTTTTCCAGAAGCGCTCCTCTTTTGCAACTCATTAACCCCCCAACACCGGGATTTCCTATTATTTATTTTTTCAAGAGGTTCGTTTTGGATTGTTAACAACCTATATAGCCCATGTTTTCCCCATGGTTTTCCCTTCCCCCCATACACCTTTTCCTTCTGCCCCTGACCAGTATTGCCAAGAGTGAGGCCCTTTTTTTTGGACCCTCTCATAATTTTTCCCCAAATACCTCCTCCAAATACGGAAAGGTCCGCGGGGAGGGCTACATTAGGTCCCCCCCAACACCCATTCCCTTTCCTAACCTTTTCCTTTTTCCCAATTCAGTGGTTCAGGGCGTAATCCCTTGTACCCTACCCTTGTCTTTTCCCTTCGCCGAGTTCTTACTTTTTTCTAATTGTCTTTTGGTTTTACCATTCCCCGACCTAGCCCTGATTGGCACAACAGATTGTATACCCCCCCCCTTCATCCTATCCTTCTCTTGTCTGGTCCCCCCCTCTTTAATTGATTCAGAAATACCATTTTTTCCTTTCAATTTCCCTCCCTTTTGATGATTCCTCTTTTTTTTTTCATCCAGGAGAAGGAAAAAGACGAAATCTAACAGACAAGAGATACCATACTCATAGCTTATATTAAATGTTGCAGTCAACCTACTTTTGTTTTCCCTTTTTCCTGTCACCCTTCCGTACGCTGCTGAAGCGCACTGAAACCGTTTTCCATTCCCAGTCTTTCCAGACTTTTTCATGGACCTCACATACCCTTTTCTCCGGGCGGCAGAATTGCTCCTTTGATGTTAACCTTTACCCAATGCTTTAATTTTAATTTTTCCTTTTGAAATCTCCCCCCTTCCGCCCCCTCCCTTTGGTGCCGATGACTTTATTACTTACGCCTTGTTCCCCTTTCCCGCCTATCTTTTTTTTCTCATATTTCCTTCCTTTTAACCCAGTTCCCGGATTTAAGGAGTCCACGAGTGTTCCCTCCTTTGAGGATATTTTTTCGACTTCCCCCCTAGGCTTATTTTATGCCTTGGCTCCCTTGAAAATGTAAAAATCTTCTGTTTCCGCCCCTGTCATTGTCTTTTCCCGCGTGCTAAAACTCCAGCGACGCAAACCTTTTTTTAACTCTTTCTGCCCCTCCTTCAACAAATACATAAACACTTCCAGTCTCCTCTCTTTCCCAACATTTTCTTTTCCTCGCCCCCTTTCCCCACTCCTTGTCCTTTGTTTGTTTTCCTCTGGGTAAACATTCCCGCAATGCACTAAGAAGAGAATCTTCGAGTCAGAGAGATCCCCCCCCCGCCGAGGTCAATCCTTCTCCTGCTTCTGCCCCCTTCTCCCCTTCCCCCCTCCATTATCACTAGATACCACCTTCCTTATTCTCCTTTCTTTCTACTACCCCCCCCTTTCCCCCCCTCTGCTGTGAGAACGTGAAAACACCGTTGATTTTCTTGACGAACCTTGAATGATTTCCATCTACGACTTTCCACTTTTTTCCTTCTGGGTCTTCTCGTCTCTCTGCCCAGCTTCTTAATATTGATCTACCGGATCCCCTGTTTTCTTCTTCGTCTCCTTCCCCTTCTTCAGTAAATCTCTAACATGGAACCAAATTTTTGGAAAATTGCTTTCTCGGAACCCCAACCTTGGTATGACAGGTGAAAGGATGATTACCCCTCTTCCTTTCCTTTTTTTACTTTTTTTAGGGTATCCCGGCAGTCTTTCCTCGAATGATAATCCGGCCCTTTCCTGTCGTCGTCACCTTCGGATTTTTTTTATCTCTATTGGGGGTCCTCATAATTGGGTGGTTTTTGTTAGAGAGCTGTCCCAAACACCAATCTTGAAGTGACTTTCACCCTCCATTTCCCACTTTCTCCCGTCCTGACTCCACCCCTTATTTTTGCCCACTGTACCCCCAAAAACTTCAAACCTTTTCGATGTTGGGGTCCCTATCCCCCTCCTTTTCCAATACATTTTGGTTTTCCAGCTCGATTTCCCTCCTGGTCCTTGTTCCCTTTTCATACGATTTTTTTTTACTTCTGCCAGTGAGAATGCTTCCTCTCAACTTTAAGGTCTCCTACTTAATCTTTTGCAGCTGAAGAAGGAACCACCAGATGACTATCAACCTTGCATTCTGGTGATGCCCCCTGTTTCCCTCCTGTTTTGCTGTCGTCCCAGAACCCCCAGGTGTGTTTTCATATCCTAACTTTCTTTTTTTCCTTTCTTTCCTTTTGTCCCCCATCAATGTGATCTCTGTGAGTTCTGATCTTACATTGAGAATATTGTTTCGGTTCTCTTTTTTTGCCTGCAGGTTTTGAGAGCGTTGATTGAACTTTATTCTATCTCTTCACCATGCCCCCTAGAGTTTCATTATCGGTTCTTTGGTCAATCGGCCCCCCCCCCCCCACCCCTCCCCCCGGACGATTTATTGGGCGCTGTCCCCTCCCCCTTTTTGGCCATCTTTTTCTGAATCGGTTCTTTTTCGTGTTTTAATCCTGGGTCTATACTTATTTGTATGTTCCGTTTTATCCCCTCCCTTTTCGTTTCCCCCCTTGCCTCCCTCTGCACCCAGTTGTTATTCCCAGACGATTTTTAACTTTTCCCTTTCATCCCCCATGACCCCCCCTCCTATTTTTGTCCCTTTTCAGAGAATCGCATCAGAGGATTGGCCCATTAGTGCACTATAAGTTTTGAAATCAAAACTGTATGTCATGCTCCCTTCGCCCCCAGCTCTTTCAGTGTCACGAGACAGGCTCCTTAACCATACTCCCGTTCCCCCCCCCTAGTTCATTGGCGTACGATAGGTGTTACATCCGATAAAAACTGAACCTTAGCGATGCTTTTTTTTTAACATGGTTTAACCTCGTCCCCTTATCAATTCTGTTCCTTCCGGCCTGAGGTGTATGTGTCTGGATTACCCATTTCGGTCCCATGCCCCCCCCTGATTTACGTTCAGTTCATCTTCGTTTGAAAGAGTACGGAGTGTGGTGCTTTTTGTCCAAGACGGTTCAAACGTGGCGGGTTTTCTGCCTTTCTCTCCCTCGCTTCAATCGTTTGTAATCTTGCTCTGGTCGCGGTCTTCTTTTGCATTGTTTTCTTGAAATTTATTGAGTAGGCCAGTCGGAATCTATAATCCAGTTTTCCTTCTCCCTCGGTCTTTTCTTGCCCTCCCCAGTACAATCTGTTTTTTTCCCCCCAGTCCTCCTCCCTCCCTGGTTATGTCGCTTTATTATCCCCTCTGTTGTGCCAAATTAACGTGTATGCTCGGTAGGCCATGGATGTGAAATTGACCGACCTCCAGTCTCATGACAAAGCTATGCTTTGACCTTTCGTTCCAATAATATGACTTCATTTCCCCACCTTCCTTGAACTTCAGTTCCATCCACTTTTGTTTACATCTTGCAACATGGCCCGCGCATTGAACCAGTGTTTTTTTTGAGATTTTGTGCTTTTACCCCCGTTATTTCTCCCCCCCAACACTCTTTGCCCATCATCTTCAATACGTTTTCATCCTTCCCTGGTTTTCTTTGTTCTGAATTGCACCTTTTCATGGGCCAGAGTTCTACTGTTTCCTTCCTCCCGCGCATCATCTGTAACCACCCTCATAAAGGAAAATCCTTTTTGCGTTTAAACCTTTTTTCCCTTCTTTTCCCCGATTATCGCTTGTGCGATCAAGATCTTTTGTAGCTTTCCATTAATGTTCCTCCTTTCCCTCTTCTCTATTCTTTCCTGTTTTTGCGAGAGATGATCATCTGGCAAGTAGAATTACCTCCCAAGTCCCACCTTCTCTCCCAGCGATTACTCGGGAAAATCTTCCAACTACCCCTTTCTTTCTCTTCTTCTTTTTTTCCCTTTGCTGCGCTTTGTCTTTCCCAAACGTATCTCTCCTTCCACCTGGTTCTTTCACTCCACCCAAAGCCCTGTAGTGAGAAATATGACCCGATTGAGAGTTGTTTTAAAATAGAACTCTTTCACAACCCTGTGCCCGCACCGCCTTGGCACTTAATCGTTTTCATGGATCCGGCTTTCCCCCCAACCACCTTTTTGACTCCCCTTCTCATTTCACAATTATTGGGCCTTTTTATTTCAGATTTCGTATCCTTTATTCTTCCCTCAGACAGTATTCTATTTTTTCCTTTTCTTTTCTGGTAACTCTCCATTCCCCCTTTCACCGCTCCTCCCACGTTAATTGGCCCCCCCCCCCTTTTTCTCCTCCCTCTCCCCCAGTCTGCTTTACGTGGGAACCCAACATCTTTTAATTTATTGCATTCCCCCCAGTGAAGATGCCTTATTTCCTTAATTCGACCCTTCTTGTTGTCTCCTCTTGAGCCCTTTCACTTACAGCCTCATACCATGACACCGAGATTACCCCAAGATGAAGAGAGGCCTACAATCTTTTCCTCCTCCCCCTTTTCCTTTGTCAAGCTCACCTTGTACGCTGGCGAAGATGCGTTCCCCCAGTCCAACGGCTTTTTTAATCCCTTGTTCCCTCTTGCCCGCCCCCTTTGTTTCTTGCAGATTGATAATGGCGCTTTTCACCCAAATTTTACAACCCTTTTTCCTCTCTCTTCTTTTTTACTCGATGCAATAGCCTCTCGTTTTAAGTCCAAATACAGATAGGGAATCGCTTATTTTCCTTACTTTTTGTCCCCTTGTTCGTTCATCAATCTTTTTTTGTATATGGCAGCATTCCTTACCAATTGTACCCTTGCTTTTTTCCTTTTATCCTGAGGTTGGCACATCTCAGTGCTGATCTCTCCTCTGGCGAAGGACCAAAATAGGCCTTAGAGCTGGTGAACTCAAACATCGTCTGCTCCACAGGTGTAATTTTCTTAGGTGCCCTTCCTTAAGCGTGCTCCCCTTTCGTCCCCCTCAACTATTAGAAACGATCACTTTTGAAAAAACCCCATACACTATTCCGAGTCCCTCCCCATTCCCCACCAAGGTTTTTCCTCGTCCCCTCCCAACCATGTCCTTTTTTGTTTTTTTCAACCTTTTTGTTAACCACCCCCCTTGAACTACCTCATTTCTACCGGCCTGTTTTCTCCATCGTCGGTAACCCTTCTCCCGATCCTCAAAAATAGTCAAGCCGCCCTTCAAAAGTAAGATATAACATCTTTCCCCTTCTTTCCCCCATCTTTCTCCTTACCCTTCAGTCCTCCCGCTGCCCCCTTTTTAAGCAAGATTACCCCCCCCCCCTTTTTGTTTTTTCTCCCTCCCCCTTTGAATACAGTGAACTTTCTATGCCAATGTTGGGATAGTAATGTGGATTAGTCTACTTCTTTCGTTCACTTCTCCTAGCCAAGGTTGTCTCTTTCCTCATTACCTTTTCTTTCCCCCTCTCTTCAACTTAACATTCCTTTCTTTTGCTCACAATCCGATCATCTGGTGCCCCCCCCATGTTTTTCCGTTGATTCCTTCCCACATCGAACTTTTTAAGTTTTTTTCGTGGAGACCAGTCCCGTTAGTTTTTCGAGCAGGTTCCTAACTCCTTTCCTGTCCTTTCTTTAAATTCTTCCCTTCTGGTTTTATCTCTTCTTTTCCTCCATCCCCTTCCTTTTTTTTTTTGTTTTGCTCGATCCCACACCCCTGACTACCTCGACCGCCAAGTCTTTCTCTACTACTTTCTAACCACTCCAACAACACTTAAACCCTTCGATTTTTTCCTTTCTTCATCCCTGTTCCTCCCCTTTTTTGGTGTTCCTCGGATCTCTTTTTTATTACACAAATACTTTTCTTTACCTTACTAGGCCTTTCTACCATTTGGAATTTTTTCCGCACGAAAAGACAACTGAGATTGTCCTCTCTTCGACTCTTGCGATATTCCCTAATAAAAAACCCCCCCTCTCCTATCCCCCCCTTTTCCTTTTCGTCGTCTCCTTTCCATTCCCAGGGTTCTTTCGCCCCCCGCACAAAGGGGTTTTCATCTTTCATCATCTGGATTGGTATCCCTTAAGTCTTTCTCTTCCCTAACTGTCAGACGATAATAGGCGGATTTTTTTCTTTCTCTTTTATTCCTTTCCTGGCTTCGCTTTTGCCTTTTTTTTCAGGAGCTTGAGCGGTTTCGGGAACTTTTTTGTTATCTTTCCTGGCCTGATTATCCTTTTCTTTCGGTTTTCTTTTTTCCCACTCAGGTCCTTCTTAACAACCCCCTTCCCCCCTTCCCGCTTTTTATTTTCTCGAGGACCACCAGCAAATTTTGCCAAGACTCTGTTCCCCGGGGTCTTTTTAGTGTTAATGATTTGGGGTCCCTTATTTATTTGATGCGTCCTTTTTATAACGCGTACTTTATTTGTTCCCGTCTCCTTTGACACTTGGCTTTCCCAGAACTGATTTGGTTTCACAATTTTCACGTTCCCGAAGAATATCACTATGTTTTTTCTCTTTCTCTCTCTAGGATTGGAACACTAGTGCTCTGACCTTCAATCCTTTCCCTTTTCGTACCCTGCTCCTCTCCCCCAGACCGTTCGGGAAGTTACGACCAGGGTTCTTAATAAATGAATTTTCCCATAGGTCTTGGCGTCAGCTCGGCTAGTTCTCCCCTCGATATAACCCCTTCAAATTCTCTCTGTCCCTTTTTTTCCCCCTTTAATCGCCAATCATTTCTGCCGCCCTTTAAGTGCTGGTGATTTTAAATGGCTTTGATTTTCCCCTCTGGACTACTCCCTTTGCATTGAATCTTCCCTTTAGGTAATGAATTTTTTTGAGCTCCTCAGCCCCCTGGTCCCCAAGTTCGTGTTGCTTCCCGATACCGTGTGTACCTTCTTGACGTGTAGAGGGTTTTGCAGGGCCAGCTGTTGACTTCCAACGAATGCCGAGGAGGAATATATTTTCCCTCCTTTTTAGTTCCATTCCCATTTAACTTCCCATGCCCAGACATTAATTGTTTTGGCCCCAGGACTCATGAACTGGTTCGTCTGATGTTTTATTATCCCATCTTTTTGCCACACTTACTTTTTCTTTTTCGTTGCATGTTTAATATCACTCCATCAGGATTCTTCCCCCCTTTAGTTCTTTCTTGTCTCTTTCTTCACACTATGACGGAACAGTGGCCCCAAGAATTTGACCGAATTCCTTTTCCCGTCCTTTCCTTTTTGGACATTTCCCCCTTACCCCTTTGCATTGACCCTTGCTTTTTTCCGCGATGGGTATTTTCCACTTCTTTTCTTTTTTTCCCCTCAAGCACCCCTCCCACCTTCTGGAACGACCGTTCTCCTCGAATTTGTAGTTGTTGATTAAGTACCCTTTTTTCTGTTGTTCAGAATTTCATACACAAGACTAGAATCACCTCCTTAAAAAAATCCTTTCCTTCTTCCCTCCTAAACTGTTTTCTCTAGTCTATCCTTTTGAGTTTCAAGATAGGTGGATGCATTAAGGTGTTTGCCAGATGCTCCCTAGTTTTCTTCCTCTCCGTGTGTTTTTTCTGCTTCTCTCTGTCGCCCCTTACTCCCGCTCCCCCTATCTTGATATCAGACTCTTTCCGTACCCTTCCCCCCCTTTTCATTTACCTTTTCCCTTCCTCTTATGCTTTTTTACAGATTCTTCGGGATGCTCCAATATATCTTCCCCATTGAAAATGGTGTCCACTCCACAAATACAAACTTTTTCTTTTTCCAGTCTGCCCAGATTGGCCCCTGGTTGGAACATCCTCCCGGTTTTCCTCCCATCGCTCACCTTTGTCAATGTTTTTGGGGTGAAGTTTTTCCAGGTTACACACCAAAATTACTTGACCTCACGATTCATTTCCCATTCAGTGGGTCTCCGGGAGTCAGAGTCTTGTACCGAAACACCCCTTATCATCCAGAAGAGACTATTTGCCTATTTGGGGTCGTTTCCTCTTCCCTCTTTCACTTTCCTTCTCCTGGCCAAACCAGATTGTATAATACATATCCATACCCAGGTACTTTCTTCGTCTTTGAAAACAACCCTTTTCTTTCTAAATCCTTTCCACTTTCACTTATGGATATATCTTTCTCCGGAATTATCTTTTTCCTCATCTCTGAATCAAAAATTCACTTTCCGTTCCTCTCTCCCACTATAGGATATAAATGGTAATCCCCCTCCAACTTTTGACGTCCTTTCTCCCCTTCCGCTACCCCATTATTCTTGTTGCAATGAAAACGTTCCCCCCTTTTTTTCCAGAAATGGGTATGCGACAGCACATCCCATTGCCCCTTTGCCCTCAGACTTTCTACGGGCCTTTTTTAACTTACCACACAACTTCAGCTCGAATTCCCCATTTTGATCGGCTGCCTCTGGCCTTCTTCTTTTTCCTCCCACCTATTGTGCCTAGCTTACTTTATACTTCAGCCTTTTTCTTTGAACTGACAGAGAGGGGGTTTTATCATATTTTCCTTCCTTACCAATGGACCCTTGATTCCTCTCCCTCTCCCCCCTCGTGTGCCCAAATCAGCTGCGGATTCTTTTTCTATGGAGAATTCCCCAACCTAGGTATATCGACTTCTATTACCAGTGTCACATTGGAACCATCGTCTGTCCTCCAACGTTTCCGTTATTTCCCCAACTTTAACTTCCGCGTGATTCCCCGTAGAGCCTCAACTCCCCCTTCGACCCCCCTATCCCTTCCTCCATCAACCTATTCAGTCGAAGAGAGTGTCCAAATTGTCTTTATTCTCATCCCCTTTTTTTTATTTGTTTTTTTACCGACTTGGAAACATTCTCAACTCCTCTCAATTCCTCTACTAAGTTTTTCGATGTAGCGTAGTACCATCATTAGTTCCCTACGCTCTCACGCCCTGCCCCCCCGCAACCGCCAATGAATTCCGATAGCCCATTCTTTTATTTCCCCCGTCTTCTGAACTACAGTACTTACCAGATGGCCCCCCTTTTCTTCCCAGAGGACACACCTGTTTTTCGACCTGACCTTTGATTGAGCATGAATCTACGATCCTCTCCTTTTTAGTCAGTGGTTTTTATTAGTAATATCTGCCCGATTTAGTAATCTGCCTCTACCCTCCCCTTTTGGATCGTTTACACAACCCTTCGTTCCATTCTTGAACCGTAAAATTTTTTCCCCTCGATCGGTGCCCCAATGGGGAGGAACCTTTTGAAGGCATTTACACATCGTAAACATTTGGTGAAGGGTTTTTAGTTTTCATCCTTTCTGTTCTGCTCCCCTTACTGTCCTGTAGCCAGGAGAATTTCAGGTTTTGGTGTATCTGCTCTTCAGCTCCTCGTGTTGTTTTTTGAGTCTCTTTTCCAAAACCAATCCTGAAGGACTTGACTACTCCAGGAACTTCTTCTCCGTCCCTATCATCCTGAGTTTCTAACCCAAACCTTTCCCCCTTTGTCCGAGGTTTGTTTAAAGAATGAATTCCTCCCCCTGGCCTCACCCATTTTGTGTTTTTTTCCCCTCTCCCTCTTTTCACCCACCTAAAGAATTGTTACATTGAACCCGCGGGTACTGAAGGCCCCCTGAGTCCCTGCCGCACTATCCCCTTGATTAATTGATCTGCGGCCCAAGAGTCCACTATCTGGCATTATCATCTACTAAAAACCCCGCTTTACCCCCCTTTCAGTGTCTGATTCCCCTGTCAATTCACATTTTTCTGTAGAAACCTGCCCCCCGGGTTTTTTCCTCTGCTTCCCTTGGCCCTTCTTTCTTGTCTTTCGGGTAGTACTCCCTTTAATAAGAGTTGCTTATTACTTTTTCTTAATGTCCTGGTTGCGTTGTATTTTGAATTCCAGGTGCAGAGTGAGAGCGGCGGATTGGCCTTTCTTATTGTTATCTTCTCTTGCCCATCCGTCCTCTCTAGTTCTTTTCTGTTCATTTTCCCCAGATTAAAAAACCCCCTCACACGGACGATGGTTTATTGCGCTCCCCGACCACTTTTGCACGCGATGACTCTGAATATTTTTTCTTTTTTCTTTTTCCGATTGGGGTTAATTATTCCGCGGTAGTTTTCTCCGTCGGTCCAAGTATGTACACTGTATAACTTCCCCCCCCCCTTGGCGGCCTCTATTGTCTTTTTTTCTCTCATCCCAGTAATTCCTCTCTAGTTTTTTGTCCCCCTTCTCCCTCTCTATCCTTCACTTCTTTTTCCCAGCTCGTTGAGCTATCTTCCCCCTTCCAATTTACCTTTGGTAAACGTTCCTGCTCTTCCTGCAACCCGTTGACGTGCCATACAATTCTTACTTTCCTCATAATCTCGGGTCTCTGTTTATTAATACTCTTCTCGTTTCATCCGATTCCCCAAAACATTCCCTTAGCTGCTCTTTTTTGTTTCCCCCCTTTTTTCCAATCTCCATTATCCTGAGGCTCCGGAAGAGGGGTATGTCTTCCTTGATCCCCCCCCCTTTCTTGCTAGCTCTTTGCCGGGTACGAAAAGCTTCTCATGTGTTTAGCTGCCCCCTCCAGACGGTCCAAGTGTTCTCTCCTCCTCTTCTCCTCGTTAATATTTTGTAATCTCGAGTTTTTTAATGGGAGATCTTTTGTTTTCATGTTAATGCTGACTCCAACGTCTTTCTTGGGGGTTCTATCTATCCCACTCGTGATGGTCCCTTCTCCCCCAACCTCGGTATTTATGAAATCCAGTAAATACTGTTTTCACAGTCCCTTCTCCCTGCTTAGGTTCTTCTCTCCCAATCTGTTTGCCCCCCTTCCCTGGGCGGAGTTGGGACCGAGGACTTCGTTTTAACTATGACCCGTCTGACTTCTGCCCCCCAATTGCTGTTTGATACCGTTCATGTAAAATCCCTCCCTTACACTGCCCCCCTGCCGGTGCAGGACAAGTCTTCTCCGTTCCATTTTTTCTTCCCAGAAGGTTATTTGCCCGTTTTTTTGCTTTCTCCCATGCTTTTGCCGCGCTTTTTCTTTACACGTATTTATGTTCCAACCAAGGATGCCACCTCTTGTACCCTTTTGTCGCCTCAGGAAAAGGTTTATTTAGAATGTCATTTACCTCATGGGCCTCTCGTTTTCCTACCCCCACGACCTTGCCATCATATGTTTTGACCAAATCATAATCTGGCAACCCCCTCTTGGTTCCCCTTGTTTTTTTCATGGCTTTTCGTAGGACCCTCTCTGCTCCTAAATGGGTTTTTTTTTTTTGCTGGAATTAATGTTAATTTCAGATGAG
>Ga0179591_1231715_pt1 | contig 11139 bp, 12 predicted proteins | sample CZOMad2_1_08_16f_FD_182891 | JGI IMG/M metagenome (GOLD analysis project Ga0179591, IMG submission 182891) | Vadose zone soil fungal communities from Angelo Coast Range Reserve, California, USA - CZOMad2_1_08_16fungal (PacBio error correction) | ecosystem: Environmental > Terrestrial > Soil >... | reverse complement strand
CGTCAATACACCGAGAACTGTATAGCCCCCGTTGTTTTCCCATGGCATCTCAGCCTTTTCCTTCCCCTCGAAATCCTTTCCTTGAAGTCCCCCTTCTGCTTTTGGCCCTCCATTCCCTGTTCGCATCACCTTTTTTCGATTGCTTTTCCTTACTTCTTTCTCTGTACCGCTGCGATAACTTCCCGCAGATACGCTCTGCCCCTTTCCCCAAAAGGAGGTTCCTGATCCTCGACACCTCGTAGCCTTAATTGTTGCTTCCCAAAATTTCTGGATGGTATCTGTTTCCTGCGCCTTGTGCTACTTCCGCTTCACTCTCTTTCCCTTTAATAGTAGACTGTTCATTCTCATTAATCTCAGAAACTTCCTTTCAGCAGCGCTCTTTTAGAGGTCGCCCTTTTACTTTTCTCTGTCTACATCGCCGTTTCTTCCCACTTAACCCTGGATGCCTCTCCGCCTTTGGTATTTAGCTAAGCGTCTGCCGTTTCCAGGTACCCCCGGCGGACCTAACGCCGGCGGCCTTTCCTCCTCGTCCCTCCTGTACAAGTCCGTGCCGCCCCGTTCTTTTCTTTTGTCGAACACTTCCGGAACGCATTTGCGCTCTGTTTCTCGCAAAGTGCGCTGTTGACCCACGTTGCCACATCTCCGTTCTACAAACATCCCTGGATCCACCTGTTGTGAGGATTGTCAGTCCTGCCCCTTACGACCCCCCGCGCGTGACCAAAGCAGGTTTCTATCCCTCATTGTAATCCTTTAATTTATCCGTCTCGGTTCGCGTCTCCCGACTTGAGGTAACCTTTCCCAAAACCCTTTCAGCGATGAACTGCCCCCCCTTCTCCTGGTTATAACCTTGTCCCCCGACGCAATTTCGGTCCTTTTCGCCATTGGGATCGAAAATGACCGCCTCCCCTCTTTGGCAATATTGGCAACTTTTCCTCGCTTTTTTCCATAGCCTTTTGCTTACACATCTGGCCTAGAGCAGTACCATCTTCAGCCTTCTTTCTCCTAATGCTTCATCGTCCCGAGTTTGACCCCCCCAGAAATCCATCTTTCTCTCACCGGCCCAAGCTTTCCCCTCTTTTTTATGTTGGTCAACTCGCCCTACCCTTTGGCTTTCGTTTTTCCGCGCCCCTCCTACTCGGCAACGCGAACTGAACGCGTCAGCATCCCAAACTTCTTCAGAGGAGAAATCGACGCTTCTTGTTTTTACACTTAGCGGCATGTCTCCCTACCAACTGTCCCAGTCCTTTTTTTCCAACGACAAAAGAGCAGTTCAACCTCTTCTCGGTTCGATCTAGAAAGTATTGTTCAGCGGCGGCCCTTCCCCCTTCGACGCCGGCGGCTCGTGCGCCTGGGATTGTCTCAATTTTTTCTCCCCCCCTCGTCATACAGTGAGCAGGTAAGCAGGCCGGATGGTACCGACTGATTGCGTCTGCTCAACCCCTATCTTTCACTCGAGTACGCAACTATCTATTGGTCTTGCTCTTTTGTCGGTGGGTGGCCGGCAAACGTTTTATACGAAAGAGTTAACCCCCCTCCCCCCCCGTCCGTCAGAAGATAAGATTTCTGTCGGCGGAAACACCTAACCATCCAGTTCTCTCGGTCGTCGGGCCCATCAATCTCTCTTTCTCCCTCCCTTCCTGGTTGCGCGCGATTGAAGCTTTAAGCCCAAGTATGTTTCCCCTCCGTTCGAGCAGCCCTTCTTATCTTACGTTCTGTACAACAAACCTGCTCTTTCCGACCATCTTTTGAGCCCCCCCCCCCCCCCCTCTTTGTTTTGTGAGAGCGATGGGGTGGGAATTCTAGGTTGTGTTCCCAAACCCCGCAAAGATCCCTCCCCCTCTTCGGATACACCTGAGTGCAGCACCCTTTCTCCTCTAATCGCTTTTTTCCGCACCGCCGCCTTTGCAGTGCTTTCTCGAGATCGTTCCTTTTTTCTTTCCCCCTGTTGCCTCTTAGAACTTTGAAGTTCCCCAGGTCGGTGTCTTCCGCTTCTGCACGCCCATATCTCTGCTGACGTTTTTTTTCCTAATGGGTTATGTGTTTCGCTGGAGGTTTTCATGACATTGCTGTTCACCCACACCCGGACTTGGCCGTCCTTTTTGCATTCCGACCCTCATCTTCCTTGATCGTATGCGTAACCCGATTGGTATGCTTCATTGTAAAGTAGCCAGTGCTTTTGCGGGACCATCCTGATGCTCCTTTCTCTTCTTTTTGATGACGGAACGGCATCTCACGTCATCCCCGCTTTTTGTTCTTTTGACTTGCCGCACGTTCCACCTCTGCTGCTTTCTTCCTCCTCGACCGAGTGATCTTTTGGTAAAGTTTCGTTGTTTTATCTCCTTGGGCTTGTTTTTTTGAGAGGAAGGCTTGCCGGTTTGCCGTGCCCCCAGCTTGGTTCCCGAGGAGTGCGACTGCGGCTTCAATTCTTTCTTTTTTTTTTGTTGTGTTGATTTTTCTGACCGTCTGTGCTTTTTCTGGGAGTTCGACGTCCGCTTTACGGTTGGCGGCTTTCTTTGGTTCAGTTGTTGTCCTTTTTAGCCCCCATTATGGCTCTCTCTTGTGCCGGCTGGAGTCTAGATAACTTTTTTTCTTTCGGTGGAGCAGTCCCCTCCTTCTCTTTGATCATTTCCCTGTCGCTTTTTTAAGCTTTCCGACTCCCATCGCCGCGGGGTCCCCACATCCCCTCTTTTAGGGATTTTCATTTCGGAAGGAACAATGGCTTTTCCCCCCTCTTTTTTCGGGGGCGGAGTCCGGGTACCCATTCCTTACCCCCTGGCTTTTAATATTTTTGGCTCTTGTGCAAGTTTCCCTTCGTACCCAGCGAGCTCTCCATTGAGGATGCGATGTTTTTTTTTGTCCCGCGTTCACCGCTTGGAGTAAGATCCCGATTTCTTAGCAGCATATGAGGAGTCTTCTCTTCCCCCTTTTGGCCGACTTTGGCTTTGTGCATTCTCTTTCCCTCTCTGCCCCCGTGGCTCCGCTTCGTTTGCGCCGGAGGATGGCAACTTTTCTTCCCCTCTAACGGGCGTTCGCATAGCATCCAGCTCGGCCGCTTTTCCGCTTTTTGCTTTAATTCTCGTTGCGCCCGGTTCCCTTCGTGCTTCGTTTTATCCTCTTAACGCGATTCTTCTTCCTCCCACTTCTCCTTGGGGCCAAGTTCCGCGATTCTTTTTTACTCTCTTCCACTTTGCCGGATCTTTTCAAGGAATTGGCTCTGGTCTCTATACGGAGATTGTCTAATCTTTTTTCCCTTAGGGCGAGCAGCTGTTCCGAGGGGGAGTTTCCTTTGAGAAATGTTCTGTTCCTCCCGCTGGTGTTCGAGGATTTCCCTTTCTGACCTCCCCTCCGCGGTTTTTGGCTTGTTCCCTTCCTGCCCAACCTGCGAATTTACAGATCCAGTCGCATACGCCGCGCTATTAGGGCTAGTTTTTTTTCTCCCATGTTCTCGCGTGTACTTTTGCGCCTCCTGTGGAGGATGAGTCCCCTGACGGATCTTCCTTTCCGATGTTCCTGATCCCGACCATGGACTCTCCTTTTTCCTAGAAGCTGGCCAATCTTTGTGGACCGATTTCCTCCCATTTCGCGCACATTGGCATCTTGTTCGGCATGAAATATCATCGTTGTAGGATGCCCCGGGGTGGCCAGATGCCCTTTCCCCCCTTTTTCTTGTTTGATCACTTTTCGGTGTGGGCCGCTCTCGCCCTCTTTTTTGTTTTTCTCGATTGTTTCGTCCCCCCGCCCCTTTCTTTGATCGCCCAAATTCCCGTTTTTGCAAGGCGTCTTCCTCTTGGGCACTCCCGCCAGGTCACTCCTTCCTTTTTCAATCTGACAATGATTTCGCCCTGCCTTATGGCCTAGATAACCCCCCTGTGTTTCCCTCTTGTAGCTTCTAGTCCGCTGACCACTTTTTTCGATATTCTTTGACCGTCTGCAGCGATCCCGTGATTAGCCATCCTCCCCTGTCTTTTTCTTTCTGCCCGTCTTTTCACCTTTTCTTCCGGCATCAGCGTAAGCGTATGTTTTTCAGGACCCTCGTCGCGACGGGCTTTCCCTTTTCCTGTTGTTTCCGACTACGCCTTCTAGTGTCGATTATTCCTCCTTACTGATATTTCCTGCTCCATCGGTGCCACCCCTTGCTTTTCGCCCGCCTCTCCTGGCCTTCCCTGCTCGCCCTCTACGTCGATTGCTTCTCCTCCCGCAGGCGTACCAGCACCTTTTCTTGTTGTGGATGTGCCAGCGTCTCGCCGTTCCACCTCCCCGTGTAACGGAACCCGTTTCTTTCTGCCGCGTTCCTCGAGACCGCCGCAAGTCCTGTGCCCCCGCATTTTTTTCCCCATCGCTCTTTTGAATCCCCGCCGCGTCACCGCTTTCTTTTTCGAGTTCTCTGCCTGCTTCCCTGAGCCGGTGTGAGTAACCATTTCTGGCTCACCCGCTTTCGGTGGCTCAGATGGATGCCTACTCTCCATCGTTCGGCCACGCAATTTCCCCCTCTTTTAATATTAATCCTCTTGCTGTTTCGCCTTCTTTTTTTTGACTGGTCGTCCTTCCTCGTGTCACTCTGCCAACCTCTTCAGCAGATCGAGCTGTCCCTCCAGGGCATCGCTTTTTCCCAGTTGAAACAGTGGCATACTCCAGTTTCCCTCCTCCCATTTGAAATTACCTTCCCCGCAGCTTAAGTTGCCATTCTTGTGTCCGTTCTTTTAGATAAGGCCCCATCCGTCTTTTCTTGGGCCCCGCGGCTATTCGTGCGGAAACCCTCCCCGCGAAACCCCCCTTTCCCGATCCTTTTTGGACCCTGCTCCACCTCTGCTTTATCGTTCCTCCCAGCCTTTACCACGATCCCGCCCCCCTTCGGGAGGTTTGTCGTAAAAGAATGTCCCCCGACCTTCCTTTCCAGAGACGTCGGCCTGGAACGCGAACTCTCCCTATGAACGCTTGTCTCATCCAAACAGGCTTGCTGAACTAGCGCAGTCCCCCTTTTTGCCGGCCACAGTGCAGCCGGAAATCTCAGGCCCTGCCTTCTTACCGACCTTCGAGTTGACCTTTGTTCTAGCCCCTCCTTCTCGTCTTGTTAAGAGTGGGCAATTCCCCTCCCCTCCTCCAGGCGTCATCGTGCTCTTCTGGTCGCAAACTCGTCTTTTCTCTTTCCCTTTATCGTACCCGCCCCAGACGTGCGTCCTGCCCCAATTTCATCTTCATCTTGACTGTCCGCATAACGATCGTCTGATATTCGGGAATTTTGCCTCCGGTTTTCTTTTTGGTTCTTCTTACAGTAATGATCCACGATAGTCCATTTTCAAACCAACAAAGTCCTTCAGATGTCAGCTGTAACGATCTGCCTTAACCATTACTCCCCCCTCCCCCCCCCCATACAGTTAGAGGCTTGGCCTCAGTCGCTGAGTTTTTTTTCGTGTTGGCTTGATTATCCCGAAGCCCTTCTTGTGCTTCCCTAATGTTTTCGCAGATAGGCGAGATTCCTTGCGGTTCTTTTGTACCCCTTAGCTGAAATAAATCTCTCTTTTTAGCTCCCCAGTTTTTCTTTTTTTTTTTGATGCGTGACCGCTTCAGGTTGTTTTACCAAACATCCCCGATCCTCGTCCCCTATCTTTCTTCCCTTGGGAACACCATTTAAGTGGGCTCTTCCTTACTCCTCATGCAGTTTTTGAGCCGCAGCTGTTTTTGCATTTTATGTTTTACTCCCGTCTCTCTTTCGTGTGTATTTAGACGGATAGGTCAGATGCCTATCTCCTTTCTTTCCTTTTTTTATGGTTCATGAGGAGGCTTTTCCCGCCTTTTTTTTTCCCACACAAGCAAGAGAAGTGTGATCCCGTCCCAGTCCATCATGCTCTGGTATGAGTCACGATTGTGAAGTTTCTTTCTCCGTTTCCGGTACTTTTTCTGCGGGCGCCTGCTTTTGTACTAGCTTTTTTTTTCTGCGGAATACCCGCAATTGTTGCCTCTTTTTCGTCTTTTGCTCAAGTTTTGCCCTCAGTTCTGCTGGCGGTCTTGAGGAAGTGATTACATTGGGTTGTGGACGGCCGTTCTTTTGCTTTTTTGCAGTGGCCTGGGACTGCCCTGCGGCTTCAAGGTTGCGGCCCCCAGTCTTGTTATGGTCCGGCGTCTCCTGGCGTAACCGGGTTGTGAGTGCCATCTGCTTTAGTTTTTTTCAAGGTAGCTTTTCGCAGTTCCTTTTAATTGCGTGCCATCCGGTGGCGGGGTGACCATTCGTTTCGAGCACACCCTATTCGTCGATTGGTTCTGCTGGTTTGATGTTTTTCTTGGTTCTTTGGAAGCAGTCCCGTCGATGATTCCTTGGTCCTCGTCGGATGATGCAATTTTTCCTCTTTTTAGCAGTTCTTTTTCTAAAAAGATGCTTTCTGGTCTCATACTTAACCCCCGGGCGTTTCCAATATTGCTCCTTCTGGGGGAGGCAGGGGTTTCAGTGTCGATCCCATTGTCAAGCCACGCACTGGCTCCTTCCCTCCTTTCCTTGTCCATGGAGATCTTTTCCTTTTGGTACTCCTCGATATGTGATGAGATTTTGTTTGGGCGAGTTGACGCTTCCACTTTCCCTCAGCCACCTAGTGCGAAGCATGTTCCTTCTCAGATAGCAACGATTGTTTTTGGTCGTCGCTTCCCGATCCCTCACACCTTGTCCCGGTAGTTTGAGCCGGCCTTTCCCATGGTCCCGTAACTTCATGGAGGCCGGCCTTTCCTTCGAACAATCAGGACCGTTTCTTTAGTTTTATGCTGCAGATCTTTCCCTTTTCTCCTGCGTTGAACATTCTTGAGGATCTTCGCCTTCCGGTTTCGTGGCGGACAGTGTTCCTTCCACTTGCGGGAGGTCCTTCCCTTTCGTCTTTTAAAAGGGCTCTATTTTCCTTTTTTTGCTCCCTCCTTCCCGATGTCACATCATCGCCTCGAGGCGAGCCTGCGCCAAAGTCTTTTGAGGGCTGGTTTTCCCCCCCACACAGTTTTTTAGCCCATCCTTGAATGATCCGTTCTTCTCTTCTTCCCATTACGCTTTTTTGAAGCGTTGGAAGCGTATCGCCAACCCGGCGTATTTCACCGAAGTCTCAGAAGAGTTCCTGCCAACCTTCGCTTCTCTCGTAGTGGGCAGCCCTCTTATTCGGATCCTCCCTTCTTTCTGATGCTTCGCATCTTCGGGCTCTGCTTGCCGTTTTCCGATCGAAAGGCAGGGCTTTTCATAGTTCTCCCTTCCCCCCCCCCCTTGACCGGCCCATGTTGGATCCTGTCCATTGCACGCAATTTTTTGCAAATCTTGGCCGATGTTTTCCGCACTGCGCCTAGTTGACTGCGTTATTCACCTTTTTGGACGAGGCGCTTGCCAACTTCAGGTGTTCTTTTTTATTCTTTGGCTTGGCCTCTTTTCCCCTCTTCCTTTTCCTCTCTCCGTGGTTGTTTTTTTTTGATCTCTTCTGCCAATCAAATCTTAACTGCTCGCCCGTGCCCTGCGAATATTACCCTCACTTTGCTTTTCAGATCGTTCATGGCCCGTCAAGTTTTTGCCCCCTACATTGCTCCCCCTTGCCCCTGCCATGTGCACATCCGACCAGGACGATTGGCCGATGTACCGCCTATCCTTAACGATGCCTTCTTTTGATCCTTTTCCCTTGATAGATTACGCCTTCTGTTTTTTGCATCCCGTTCCTTTTTGTCAGAACGCGATTTGAACAACGCGTCGTTTTCTCCGCGAAGGTTTGCCGGACTGCGTCTGACTGTATTCCTGTCACATTCGCTGGTGTTCCACCTTCCAGCTTCCCTGGTGTTTTGGCTTGATTGGACTTCTTTTCCTACCCTGAGACATTCGCGCACCTCTTCTTTTTTTCGAAACGACGCCTCCCTCTCGTTTTCGACGTTCTCTACATCGACTTTTTTTCTTTCTCTGACTCGCAGAGAGACCAGAACATGTACCCCCAGGGCAATAGAATGGATGCGGCTTTAGTTTTCGAAGTTACCGGTCCACGCATCTTCCATTGATGGCCCTTATTTGCGTTCAATGAGTTTTTAACGAACTCCCCGCTAATCTGCTCGTCTCGTACCATTCCCCTTTCGTCCCAAACGACGCGACGCGGCTTTTGTCTGCCTTTTCTTTTATCTTGATGTGATCTTACCTTTTAAATCTCTTGACCCAGACGGATACATTTCTTGCTGAGGATCCGAATGCTTTCTCCCAGCGGGCACCTCTTGTTAGACTACGTAATAAGTTCCTTCTCGGTGTGGCTTGATTCTCCCGGTGTCCGCTTTTAACCTCGCCCACAAACCTCGTATCTATCGCGTCAGGACCTTTCCCTCGCATTCTGGTCTACCCCCCACCTTGCAAGAGATCCTTTCGGGGCGGTAGCATTGGGATCTCCCCTACCTTTTCCACCCATCGCGTTTTTTTTCCTCTTCCCCCCACTGTTCTGAGTTCCCTCCGCGCGGCTGTTTCGCCCCCCCTTATCGGAGTGAGGATTCCAGCTTCTCGGACATCGCCAATGATCTCCTTCGACGGAACTTCCGCCGACAGCTTTCCCCCCTGTTTTTCCGCCATTTTTTTTTTTTTTAAAAAGCTCCAGCCATGCTGGTGTTTTTTTACAAAAGACCTAAACCCGACCCCGTAATTTCTCCGCCCCGTCCGGCCCCTCGTCTCGTCCTTCCCGAGACCGCATCGTAAGAAATCCCCCCTGGTCGCATGCGTCCCCCTTCCGCCCATGAGCAAGCGTAGGCAACCCTTCCCTACGGACCTCTTTCTCCAGGTCTGTCCCCCTCTTTTTCCTCAAACCGCGTGACAAAAGAGTCTTAGTCTACCGCCTCCGTGCACTTTTTTTTTTTCCTCTTTTTTTACCTGAACCAGCGAATTTCCCAGTTGGGATTGTGCGCCGTCCGGTCCTTCTAGCCCTCTTGAGATTGTTTTAGGTCTTTTTCATTTGATTTTTTTCCGTCCTCCCTCCTCATGCCGGCTGTCAACACTTTCATCTTCCAATCGATGTCAATCCTCACGCTGTCTTTATAGTCGGCATGGCCTCCGGCTTTTTGCGTTTTTTTGGCCACATGACTTTTCCCCCTAATGCCATGTGTCCCCCACCAAAAACCCAATCCCCCTTTTCAGCAGAAGGTCAGCTCCGATCTGGCGGACAAAAACAGAACTTTTTTCTCTTTTGCGTTAATTCCTTGTTCTTTTTCGGCTCCCGTCTTTTGCGATATTCGAGACGCACTTTTTTTCCTCATGTTCGCGCCGATCTTCTATTTTGAGGTTTATTTGTTTCCCCCAACCGTACTCTCACTCTCTTTTCTTTCCCCCTTGTTGTGTCGCGATTTGTTTGCCAGCTTAGGTTGTTCCCTAAAGACAAGTCTCTCATCTGTTCGGCCTCGGGAAGCCACTTGCGCGCTCTTTTTCTTTCTTCCCCACTATGAGTCCGTTGTTTTCTTCTCGTTTTACGTGATTTTTCTTCCTAGACCTTCCCCTTCGGTTGGTTTTGTTCCGCCCGATCGGTCGTCTTGACTATTTTGACTTTTGCACAATATGTGTTTTCTGTTGTTTTGACGATCTGCGGGTGGCAGTAACCCAAATCAGAGCCGGGACGTATTCGCCTTAAGATCCTACTGAGCGTTTCTTCCGCTTTCCTTTAAGTTCATTCCTTTTCCTGTATCGGGACATCATTTCGGAGTACCGCTAAGCTCGTCTTTTTGCGCCCGTAATTTCCCCTGAATGCCACTCCCTACCTTGTTGGTTCCTTGCAGCACGCTGAACAGACTGCTCTTGGGTCGATTCGAGACGTGAGTTTTTCTTTTGTTTTTGCCGGTTTCATTTGAGACGGACGGGATGGCAGTTCAGGACCCCCTGCCCTTTTTGGGGGTGTTTCTTTTTTTTGGAGCATTTCTCCGCGGTCTTGGTTTTCTTGCTTGTTATATTTTTCGCGTTGCCGGTCGTTTCCGTCGCTCTTTGTATGTTCACGGGGATTGGTTTTCCCCTTTTTCTTAGCCCTCCCTCACTTTGCGATCGTGGTGCCGTTTTCTTCTTGCAACTGGCTGTCTGTGGAGGTTTTTATGGGATAGCAGTGTTCCCTCTGTCGCTCTGCTTTCCTTCGTTCCCTTCCTGCGGGGGCCCCAAACCTCTTTCGGTGATGTGGCCCGCTATTTGACGGTACTTTTTCTATTGTCTTGGGGGATCTTTTGTTCTCTCCCCCAGGTCTACTATTCCGGCGATCGTCAAGGTTCATTTTCCATTGCTTTTCTGACTGCTAGATTATGCTCTTTATGGGTTTTTAGTTTGCCCAGCGTCAATCTTTTGAGACGGCCAACGTGAAGGAGATCCCAAAAGGGGAGGCCTTTTCTTCTTCCCCCCCCGCTTCCACCTTGCTTGCCTTTTTTTTTTTGCGTGATGCATGATATATCTTTCCAGGGTCTCCTGTTCTTTTGTACCTTCCCGATATGGCCCACCTTTTACGATCACAACGCCCTCCTTTCATTTTAATAGAGCAGCATCCCCCGAGGCTTTTTTCCCTCCTGCTTGGATGCGCGAGCGAATGGACCGTTTCTTCCCCCTGCATTGATCTTTGTCTGAAGACGATGTGCTTTTTGCCAGCATCCCTTTCACATGGCTGTTGCGTTTCTGTCCTTCCTCTCCACCCGCTTCTTCAGGGACCAGGTTGCTGGTCTGCCCTGGCTATGTCTACATCTTCTCGTCTAGCCTTCGAAACCCTCCTTCTGCGCGGCGGGCGCACCCCTTCCTTTCGAGATTTTTCTCTTTCTCTCCTTGCCTATTCCTCCCTCCCCCGGGGGTATTTACTGCGGATCGTCTCGCCCCCCCCAGTTAGCTTTGTCATCGCGACGCTTAATGCCCCCCTTCGCTGATCTCCCTCTCGAAGTTTTCTCGCGGGCTTCGGGGACGGACCTCCCCCTTTTTTTCTCTTTTTCTTCATAGGTTTCTATCCCGATGTTCTCCCGACAAGTCGAATCCAGCTCTAGAGATAGTTTTTCGTTCTTGCCAATATTTTTTAGGCACGTTGGTCCTTCTTGCATTGCCAGGCATGTTTCCGCACCTATGTCCCTCTTTGGTGCTCCCTGCTTTTGACATGGAGGGGATGGACAGGGCGTTCATAGGCGCTCCACCCCCCGGAGTTGTGATATTACCTT
>Ga0179591_1317558_pt1 | contig 11140 bp, 11 predicted proteins | sample CZOMad2_1_08_16f_FD_182891 | JGI IMG/M metagenome (GOLD analysis project Ga0179591, IMG submission 182891) | Vadose zone soil fungal communities from Angelo Coast Range Reserve, California, USA - CZOMad2_1_08_16fungal (PacBio error correction) | ecosystem: Environmental > Terrestrial > Soil >... | reverse complement strand
TCCCTTCCTCGAGTCTGCTGCTCCTATCCGTTTTCGTCGTTTTCTTTTTTCGAGTAGCAGGCCCCGAGCCGGACGTTTCGTCCACGTCGAGCCATGCACCTTTTTTTTTCTTTTTTCTTCCACCCTTTCTTCACGCCTTTGACAAATTTCTTTTTGAATTTCTCTTTTGCTGCTGGTGTTGATCTTCGAAGACAAGATTTACGATTACAGCTTCCTTATGAAACCCAGGTCGTCCTCGCGAATCTTTTTTGGAGCCCGCTAGTCGCGAATTGAGACAGCGACGGTTTGTAGCTCCCAATGACCCTCTGCCAAGTTTCCCTCCCCCTCTCCCTCAGCTAACCCTAACCTCGAGAGGATTGCAGTCTCGAAACTGTGATCTACTATGGAAGACCCCCTTTCCTTCAGGAAGTGCCCCTGGCGCATTCTTTGCGCTTTACCCTTTCTTCGCGCTTTAATTTTTTCCACCTCTTTAGGTTTTTTTTAGAGCCAATGGTTGTGTGGTACATTTACATCCTTTTTTTCTCTTTTCCCTACCCTCGCGCTACTATTGACGTCTTCCTTTTAGTTAAATCCTCCGTGATTTGCATCTCCGACACCCTACTGACAGGCTCACTAGTCGGACAAGTTCACTCCTTCCTTTTATCCCTCCTTCTTGACTTTTGAATATTCCTCTTCTCTGCCTCCCTCCGGTCAAGGTGATTTCTATTAGGCGTGATGGGGCGTTAGTCCGGTCGAGATATACCGGTCTTTTCTTCCCAGCTTTGTCTCTCTCAGCAGTCTTTCGGCGTCCGGGACTTGACTTTTTGTCCCCCCCCCTCAGAAGTTTCATCGTTTTGCGGACTTCCTTTTTCTCTATCTTTTCTTTTTTTTTGTTTTTATGTAGCTACCCTTCATTTTTTTCCCTCTCATCCCAAGCTGGTCGCGGCTCCTTCCGTTTTGGAAACTTTCCTTCAAGGATGACGCCGAAAATAACTTTATTCCCCCCCTTCTTTCATGGAATCAACCCCCCGCGGGTCCTCGTTTCCGTCCCAAAACTTCCTGCTCTCTTTTTCTCCCTTCAACGCGCCTTCTGCTGGTCCCCTCTCCTAGAAGAGGAATATCAGACTGCGTCTCGATCCCCCCCGCACGTTTACGGGCATCACCGGTCACCATCCTTTTCCCTTCTTTTCCTGATAGCGGATTACCGGCCCTTCGTCCGAAGGTCGTCTTTGCTCCCTTTTGGGCCCGGAAAGACTTGACGTCACCACGACCCCATGTGCGCGTGAACTTCAAAGGACAGTACTCTCTTTAGTGGTCCTCTCCGCATTTTTTCTGAAAGTTTTTCCCTACCCCCCCGGCACGGCCTCATGGTCTGACTTCCTAAAGGTTCTCTCCAGTGGGTAAAGGCATTTGGTCTTTTTTTTCCTAGAGACGGTTTTCGGTTAGGAGGTCTTATTGATATTTCATTAGTTCCGACGTCCCACCTTTTCTCTGTCCTCTCCCCTGCTTAGACGCTCTGAGCACGTTTCGAGACAGAATGCTTTCTCCCTGTTGCTGACGAGGACTTGAGCTTACCCCCCCCCCCTTATCCTCCCTCCCCCAAGTCTTCACTTTCCGGTCACCAGTGGGATAAAAAGTTTCCACTTCAAAAGTCCGATCCCGTGCCTTTCCTGGCCCTTTCCATCCCCTTTCTCGGAGGCGTTTTTCCGTCCTTATATAGTAGTCCCCCCCCCTCCCCGCATTGCCCCGTTCATTCCCGCCTCCTTGAGACTTCTTTTCGGAGAGAAAGGTCCTTGCATTCTGGGGATCTTGGGCCAAAGGAGGAGGGCCTTTTTCTGATTTCTCCCTTGACCCTTCGCTCTTCCCTCCTCTAAGCCACTTTTTGCAGATTCTTCTGACAACTCTTGCGGCGATTTCGCCGAAGAAGTGTCTTTCCCATCTCCTCTATCTCTCCTTCTGGATTTACTCGGGCCCGCTTTCTGTCGTCAAGCCGTCTTCATGCTGAGAAAAGGGACCCTGTAGCTTTCTTTCAGTTGGCGCTGGCGTCCTAAATTCTGATGGCACAAGGAAGATTTTCTCCCTCCATCCCCAGTCTTCATGGTTACACCCAGGTCATAAACACTTCTTCGCGGAGAACAAGCTCCCTATAAAGAACTGATAGGCATCGGAGACTGTGCAACGACTTTTTTCTACCCGTCAATCTTCAAAGCCCCATACTTTAAGTCTTGAATCCGTGCGCTATTTAAAGCTGACCATCAGAAGTCCCGGCAATTTTGCTAGAACCGGGTATCGTTTCCCTGTCGATCTATATATCCGTTTGTGTGGTTTATCTCTATCGTCTTCCCCTCTCCCATTTTTTCATGTGATTCACGCCCTTCGGGAAGGCTTCGTTGATCCGTCTTAGCTTTGAAGACTGTCAACGGATTGTGCTCTATTCCCTTTTTTTTTCATGAAGACTCTGATCCCTCTATACGACCCTATCTCTCCTTGAGCGGTAGCTTTTTTAGATGTTTAAAGATAGGGTCATCCCTCACCATGCAAAGAGATTGCGGCCTCTCTTTCTAGGACGTTTGCCATCATTACTTTGGAGTTTTCCCCTTTGTCACGCTGCTCCCCAATCAACAGTTTTCTCATCTTGATCGGATTCCTCGTCCGTCAAGCATGAGGCCAGCCACGCCTTACCACTCTTCTGATCTCGTTTTTCTCACGTTTGCCTTCATAGGATTGTTTTCTCTTGGTCGATAATGACCGTACCCCAATCTTTAGCTCGTGAGCGCGTGCTTTTGCTCCTGCTTAGAATCCTCACCCCTCAGCACTTCCTTTCCCCTTCCCCTTAATAAGTGCAAAATATGCCACTCAATTGAGATCCCTGAAGTCTCCGTTGCCTGTTCTTCCGCGGAGCCCGTTGTTTCCCTCTTCTCAAGGAGGATGAATGATCCTTCCTTTCCCCTGTTAGGAGAATCCCCGGCGTTCCTTCCTTTGAGTCCCAGTGCTTGGTTAGAAACATTCCCCTTCCCGTTTTTGGCCCAAAAAACGTTTCTGCTGACTTTAGAGTTTTTGCTTGTTTTTTTGTGTCGTCCTTCCCCGTACCGCCCCTCTCTCGATTTTAGAACCCCCAGTCGTTTCTTTCTAACGCGTGGCGAACTTGGCAAGGTGCGAGTTGCCCCTCTTTCTTTTCTGTCCGAAGACTTTGACGCCCAGCCCCCAATTCCTACTGCCCGTGCCTCCACTCAAGGCCCTCTTTTCTTCCATGAGAGAGTTCACGTAGAGACATGGCGCGCACCTTTCTTGCCAGAAAGAGCTTCTTCACCTTCCCATTTCAACTTGTTTTCCCCCTCTTTACGCTCCGGTTGTTTGGTTAAAGACGATCCTCGCTGGTACTGATTGCTTGTTCGCTCCCCATTTTCTTTTGGTTACGCTTTTCCTTCTTCCCAGTGCGCCCCCCGCTTCCATCGAGCCCCCATATCCTTCTGGCCGATGCCTTCCCGCGCGTAGGTGATTTTCCTTTATGCTCCAGTAGCTGGACATTATTTACTTTTTTTTTTCGGTCCTTAACGGTGACCGTATTCCGTTTCTCCCTCTCCCTTGTTGAGTATCCCGGCTTCGGAGATCCTGACAACGCCTGGTCGAATCGTGAGATCGGAATGAGGGTTCCGTCGAAATGACCCCCCTTCTTTCTTCCTCAGCTTTTCCCTTCGCTTCCGTCGCTAGCCGTCCAGCTTTTTTCCGGGAGAAGGTTCAAGGCCCATTTCTGACCACTTCCGCCCCGACCAGCTTTAGGGACTCAGAGACTTGGTATCTCCCTTTCTCCTCCCTTTTTGTTTTTTTTCTGATATTCTCCAAGTTTTGTCTAGAGCGTCTCCTCCCAAGTTTTTTGCCTCCTCCCTGCGTGAAGCCCCCGAGAAAAGAATTCAAGACCCTCGCGCCGAACAAGAACTTGCTCTGGCCGTTCATAAGGAGATCCCCCCCCCCTTTTCCTCTATCGTCCTCGGGTTACTGCCCCCAATTCCTCCGGCCACGATGCATGTTTTTTCGAGGGAGTCCTCCTCCTATTCCCCGGTCAGCCGATGCCTCCCCATTCTTTTTTTTTCTCCTCTCACTTTCCCCATCTTTCCCTCTTCCCCTTTTCCTGTATTGGCCCTCCTGTCCCCGAATACTTAAGTCAGTTTCCCTCATCTTTCTGCTGATTTGAGGCAGACTGATGCTCTTTTTGTTCTCCCCCACTTCATGTGGTCTCCTTCCCTCCCCCACCAGTCGACAGGATGAGACCTGGTACACCTATGGCATGTGTCCAGTTTTCCCTACGTCCAAGTCCGCCGGTTTTATTCCAGCTGCCCCTGGGGCGAGGATTTCCTTTTTTCCATGACAGACGCTAGGTTTACGATCCCCTTGGAGTCGGTTCTTCGGCGCCTGGGCTTTTTCCTACGTAGGACGCAAACCCGCGTTTTTCTCCTGCTCGACGATTTTTTCGCCCCCGGTCGAAGACCCTGTTGTGAAAGGATGCTGAGACCATCGGCGATCAACCAAATTATTCTTTTTCCTTAACTTCCCCCCCAGAGTTTTGGCCCCCCTATCGTGTCTCTCCCAAAAGAATTAAAATCTCAAAGGGGAATGGCTTTTCCAGACCTTGGCTTCTACGAATGCCGTCTCTTGTATTACTTAGCCGGATCTTTCCCGCCCCCAAACGCCCCTAAGTTGCTTTCCCCCTTTTTCTAAATTAATAGTCTCCTCCTTTTTCTCTCCCTTTTTTTTGTCTGGGGAAACTTATTAGCGAGGCGTTGGTTCGGGCTTTGGCTTATCCGGACCTCTCGAGCCCCCTTTACTCCTCACCCCAAATTGTTGTCCTTTTTCCCAACCTTAGATTTCATTAAGATTAGACCCGAGTCCACATAGTCTACCTCGATATGGAGCGTTCTTTCCCACCTCTTCTTCTCTTTTGACTCCATCCTTCCCAGTCTCTCTTTTCCCTCAACGTCCAGGTTTCGCACTTATTTAAAGTGGTTGCGCTTTTCAAAGATGATGCCCACCCTTCCTATTCGAAGCTTTCTTGTGCCTTGTTCACCAGTCTCTACAATTCTTGTTTTCTCCAATAGAGTCTTACGCAGCTCGGTATCTGATCTCCCGCAAGAGTGTCACCCTCCCGTTTCTTAGAAGTTACCCCTATGGACTTCCACCTCCCCTACTTGAACGAAGGAGGCATCCTCTGAAAGAAGTTCCATCCCCCTAAGCACGTCACCGCTTGCGCGCCCGCCCGTCATAGTGCTCCCCTCTTCCCCCCTCCCCATCAGTTGTTGTTTTTTTTCTTCTTATTGTTCTTCTCCCCCCCCTGTGAATCTGGTCGGTCGCAATCCCGACGGGGCTTTTTCCGGGCTGTAGAATGAGGTTCTTTCTTTTTTTTTCTCATCTGACTGCTCCCCCCCCCCTACGTTCTTTGCACTCTTACCTTTCTGCTCCGATCGAAGGCTTTCGGTTCTTTGATAGAGTTTCTACTCGACAGTTATTATAGCTGGTTAAAAAGACCTGCCGATTCTTCCCTGCCCTTCTCTTGAGTGCCCTTTTCTCTCCCCTTGAAAATGGTTTTTTCCCGAAGGACGAAACAGCCCACGCTCCAGGCAGTATCTTCTTAGAAAATCTTGTCCTCCCCTCGCGGCCAGCCGCCCTCCCGATCCTCGGAGTACTTTCCTTTTCTTTTTTATTCTGACGCCTTCCATAATAGGTCCCGGCAGGAGGCTTGCTGATCAGGGCACTTGGCATAGGATTTCTTTCTTATTTCCGGAGAATCCTCTACCGAAACGCAGCCCCGTAGCCTCGTTCATCCTTCCCCGCCTCCTACCCTTGCGAGAACTCTTCATTTCTCCTCATCTTCTTTTTCTTTCTCCCTCTCAGTTCAGACGTTCGTTGGGCCTCAGTTCGCCAGTGCTCCTCCCTCTCCTCGAAGTAGTTTCGGAGATTGCATGCACCTTGAGCTTCGTGCTTTGTACCAACCCTTCCGTAACTTACTCCTTTTTTTAACCCATCTTTTCGTTGCTTCTAGAGAGTTTTCTTCCTGAGACGCCCAGATGGCAGTCTTCTCTCCTTGGCGATTCGGCGATCAAACAGGCTCCGTCCCCCCTAGTTCGAGCACAGTTCCCTCCCTTCCCCCACTGATTGTACTGACCTTGCCTCTTGCTCAAGAACCTAAAGGCTCTAGTAGCCCCAAGAGAGAGTTTCTTTTCCCCCCCGTCTTATCCCCCATGGCTCGCCCCCCGATTTCAGTTAGTTCTTCTCCCCCGAAAATGGAGCTTACAGGTCTTTTTTTTCCCTCCTCTGCTCTCCTTTAATTTGTTTTTGTTTTCGCCCCCTTTTAGTGTTTAGAGTTCTCATCCAGGCGAATTCAGGAAAAGAATTTGATTTCCCCCTACCCCCTTTTTTTTAGTTCTCTGCATTTAGAACGAGAGTAGGTGGAGTGCTTGCTCCTCCCCCTCTAAAGTCCCCGCTTTCCCTCCTTTATTTTCGGAAATCCTTTCCTTCATCCTTTTCCCTTTTTTTGCTCTTAGAATAGGAATACATGACGACAGAGCCTGGGCCAGGCATCCTTCAGTGACCCTTCTCTTTCCTGGGAGTTTTTGTCCTTAGCAGACCCCTGTACCCCTTATCCACCTAGATGGCTTGCCTCATTCCATTTAGTCAGCCGCAGCCGTTTATTTTCGAGAGTTTAGACTTTCTCCTCAATTTTTCCTCCATCACTCCTTTTTCCTCCCCAGTCTGGTTTTCCTTTTATTCTCTCTTCATACTACGTTTGTTGGATGAGGATCTACCCCGTCTGGGTCGACCCAAGCTGGTCGCTCCTTAGGTTCTTACGAATTTCAGCCCGTCAGTGCCGCACCCCCCGCAAAATCCACGGCTTCTTGCCTAACTAATGAGCTCTGAAGACACGTTGCCTATCCCTTTTGATATAGGGATAAGGCAAACAACCATTCCCGGCACCGATTCACTTCTCTGGCGGAATCGCCGATTTTTTTTCCCTTACCTCTTCCCCCCTTTTCCAAAAGCGGATGATCCCCTTTTTCCCTTTGTCTCCTTTTTAGTCTGAGCAATAATGGAAGTAGGACCTTGTGACTCTCGCGCACTCATTACGCGCGGTCTACCGGTAATTCCGTTCGCCCTCGATGATGGGTTCTTCTTTCTGAATGATGGTTTGGACCCTTTTCCCCATTTTTGATCTCCTTAAAAGGACGGCGAGTCCCGTAGTTACCCCCGCGCCCGGCTGCTCAGTTCAATGAAGAAACGTCCCCTAGATTTCTTCCCGCTTCACTTTGTATCCAGGATTTCAAGACCCGGTTTTATAAGATCTCCGTGAGGCTTTGTGCTCGGCGACTTTCGTTTTCGTTACTTTCCCAACCCCTCTTGTCCTGCTTTTCTCCCTTATCACGAGTTTCCCCCCAGGTTTCTCTAGAGCCCCTACGGGTATCCAGTGGGCTGAAGCGGACATCTTCGCATGATAAACACCCCCCCCTTCTCCTCCTAAACACTGACCCCTACTTTTCTTTGCCCACGGTTCCCAGTTCTTCCCAAAATGAGGAAATCCCTTTCCCTGTGAATGGCTCGCTGTGTTCTCCCGCCGTCTCGACTGCGTCGCGTGATATAGGAGCACAAATCCCTGCGAAGATATATTGATCCCCACCCTCCCCGCAGTCTTCTCTTCCTTGTGCGTTTCCCTTTTCCCCCTGGATCTTTTTTGTAACCAATTCTTGGAAGGGTGGGAAGCGGTCGGGCCCTTCATGCTCCGGCCTTTCTTCTGCGCTCCCTCCGCCTTCCCTTTTCCAACGTCCCCTGCCCTGTCCCCTTAACGGAAGATTATTTGACCTCTTCGCCTCCATTCGCCTCGATCTCATCCCCCGTATCTTGTTCTATGCTCGAGAAGACGTTCATAAGATCATTCGGCTGATTCTCTAACTTTCCCCCTTTCGTTGTGCTTGTATAGGAAGTGGAACGTTGGAACAGACCTACGCAGACTCTAGGTGAACCCAGGGCATCCCCCCCCTCCTTCGCTGCTACAAATCCGAGACTTCCCTCCTCTTTCGGCTATCTGTCCTCCGCTACGCGGTGTAAATCTCTTGAGTCTCCAGTACGCAGCCCATCCTTCCGAAGTTCTTTTTTCCAGTCTTCTTCCCAAGTCCTTCTAACTACCCTTCCAGTTCCCTCTGGCCCCGTCTTCAAGTTTTATAGTGTACTTTCCTTCTCCTCCTCCGTTCTTGCAGAGACGATAGCCCCCTTTGCATAGTCTGGAGATCCTAATTCATTTTTCTTTGACTTCGGGTCTTTTGAAGAATGGTGCATCTCATATGAGGCGACCTCCCGATAGTTGAGAAATTTCTTGTTCCCCCGAATCCTGTCATATCCCTACTTGCCCTTTCTTTTCTTAGATTCTCCCTAGCTAGCTTGTTGGTATTTGCCCTGCCCCTCCTAGGGGCCCGACCCTTCGGTGTGTGACACATCCTTTTTCTTTCGCATCCCCTCCCTCCCTTCGGCGACCCCCCGACACTTCGTAAGAAGATGACAGGCTTCTGTCCTCTATCAGCGCGTGTCCCGCGCATCCAGATCGCAGCCTCTTCTATTTGTTGGCCCTTTTCTGCATTACCTCGGGTTTTTTTCCTCGAGGAAGTTCTTTTTATCAGCTTCCCCAAATTTGGAATATGCTTAGCTCCGATTTTCCGCCTCTCATTTCCTTCTACTTCCCCCATCACTCCCCCCCTCCGCCGTCAGTTAACACTAATTCCCCTTTCGCCTCAAATGTTCCCTTTTGCCAGGACTGTCCTCCTCATCTGCGTTCGTCCGGGCAGTTCTTTGTTCGCTCCTTCGTTTTTTTTTTCCACGGATCCGTCGCCCTTCCCCTTTTTTTAATTGCACTTCGATCCCCCTTGCTTTTCTGAAGTGAGTGGGTACTTCCCACTTCCTTAACGTCTCCCCAATCGTTCTTTCGAGAAGTTTTTCTCGGATCCCCTTTCCCCCGATTTTTTCTTAGCCTTGTTTTCCAAAGGAGTTCGCGAGTTGGCGAACAGTAGTAGAGAATTGTTTTTCTCACTCTCCCCTTCGTCTTTTTCTTCCTACTACTGACCGTAGCCCAGTCTCTTCCTCCCCCCCGAAGCATCCCTTACCTCTAGTAGAACACGCCCTGTTTATGTTCTGCGACAACTGGTCGGTCCTTTCATCTTTTGCCTTTCACCCCTTCCGTCATTGCCAACTGTCGTCTTTGCACGGTGACGTTGTACCTCCCTCTGTCTTCATGGCCTTTTTACCGGGAGCCTTTTCTTCCAAATGGTCGTGTGTAGCGTCACCTGATTTCCCTTCCCCCCCTGAAGTTCTTTTTTCGCCCCCAAATCCCCTTCGTTTTTTTATGTACTCCCAGCGAGTCCGGTGACGCGAGCCACAGCCGACGCCCCTGGATGGTCTTCTACGGTTTCTTCTTTCCTTCCCCTTCCATTCCTTCGTCGCTTCTTGACCTCCGTTTTTACGAATAGTAATATCCGTGCGATGGCATGGTCCTAGGTTTCTTTCCTCTTTGAGGGGACTTTTGGGTCCCGTATCTTTCCTGGAGAGTTTTGCCAGCTCGCGTCTTTATTCCATGAGCTTTCGTCGTATGACTTTGGTGAGGAGAAGGTTTCTTCTTTCCTCCCCCTCCTATTTTCAGTTCCCAGTGCTCTTTCCCCTTTCCCTGATTTATAATCCCTACTTCCCCTCATTTGGTGTTGAGAGATACCCGGGAGGGTCTCCTGCCCATATTTTCACGCGACGTCTTTTCCTGTTATGCCCCCTTCTCCCATTTTTTGCCTCCAGTGCCCGGGTTTTAGCTAAGTTTTTTTTCTTTATACCCCTTAGATGGTATCATATCTCAGACTAGGCCCAACGTACCCCGAATTAAGTATTTCGGAAAAAGGACTCTTTGTCCTTCATTTTACTTTCTAGTCCTCCGTCCCTCGCCCAACCCTTCCTTTCTTTTACGTGTTTTTCTAGAATTGAGAAATCTGGCCTTTTCGGGTGAGCCTTTCACTCAAATAACGAGAGTATACCGGCCCCTTTCCGTCAATCTTTCCCTCTGCGTGCTTTTTCGTCTTTTCGTCTCTGGTATTTTGCTTGATCAACCTCCTTTTTTTCTAGTCAATCACATCGCACCTTACGTCTCGTACCCATTACCCTGCCTTTCACAGTTTTCATCCTTTTAAAGGTTTTTCCAAACGTTTCCCACGAAGATTTCTTAGATGACGCCGGGGTGCTAATTTTGCCACCCTTTTTTCTAGGTAGAATCTCTCCCCTGGCTTTTTCTTATTGTCTTCTGTCATTTAGTAGGCGACCCAACTTGGAACCCCTTCGAAGAGATGTTCGAACCCTTCTTTCTAGAGACTCCTGGTTTTCTAAGGTCCTTCAGTCTTCCTTCTGTTTCTTTTTTATCCCCCAAAAAATGTCCTGCATTAAACAGAGTTCAACGGTTAATTTGAGTTTTCCCCCCCATCCATTAAATAATTTCCTCAATACGACTCCTTTTTTTTTCAATTTCCCCTCCAGAAGGATCATTATAGTTCGGATCTATGGCCCACACCACGAATCTTGAACTATTTTTTTACATCTGAACATCCTCTCAGGATACCTTTTTTCTCCAGGTTATGAGGCTATTTACCCTTATGTTCTAGTTAGTGGCACTGCTGCGTTTCGTTTTTGTTATCTGAAATTCGCCGCAATACTTGAGGAATATTCCCTGTTTTCCTTCCTTTGGACTCGAGCCAACCAAGAAGTTTCTCCCGTTATGGAAGCAGACCGTTCTAGACTCATCCCCTTCTTTCTTGATTTGGACGAGATTGATCTTCTGTTTCGAAGCCTTGCTTTCGAGAACGTGGCCATTTTTTCCTCCGTTCCCCCTTTTATGCTTTCTAGAGTATGATGGCACACACCAGTGAGCATCAGGATTTTTGCACTTGTTACCCTTCTATATCCCCCCCTCTTCATCTTCGTCCCTTCGATTATCCCCCTGAAAGCTAGTCCTCGACCGCGAAGAGGTGCTCACGATCCGGCGTGAGCTTTCACTTTCTCAATTTTTTTTCCCGGTCCTTGCACTCCCCCCTCCTGAAACCTTTTATAAAGAAGCCCGTTCTTCCACATAGAAATTTCTAGGGTCTATTTTACTTTT
>Ga0179591_1267287_pt1 | contig 11140 bp, 12 predicted proteins | sample CZOMad2_1_08_16f_FD_182891 | JGI IMG/M metagenome (GOLD analysis project Ga0179591, IMG submission 182891) | Vadose zone soil fungal communities from Angelo Coast Range Reserve, California, USA - CZOMad2_1_08_16fungal (PacBio error correction) | ecosystem: Environmental > Terrestrial > Soil >... | reverse complement strand
CTGTTGCGTTTTTGACCTTAGCTTTCTCTGCCTGCTTCATTGGCCCCGGGTTCAATTCGTTTCCTGCCGGGGAAGCGCCGGCCCTCTTTTTTTATCCGCTTATTTTTTTTTTGGCTCCCGGTTTCGCTGGATGGTTTTTGGTTGTTTTGTTTTTTTTTTTTCCCCCCTTCCCGCTGGTGTGTCGATGGTTCCCGAATCTTGTGTCCTCACTCTTTTAGGCACCTTCCTTTTTTTCACGGTTAGGTTCTAGAATCGACCTCTTTCTGGCCTCTTGGCGGGCTGTCCATTGGTACGCGCTGAACCCGGGTCCCTCTTTGTTCCTTTGCCCTTTGATTTTTTTCCTTTTCAGGGTTGTACTGGCGTTTTTCCCTTTTTTTTTGAGATGAGTAGTTTTTGAGCTGTGCTTTTTTTGTTTCTCCCCTTGGATGCCGTTCAGGGGACTCCTCCCGTACTGACTGGTTTTTTTTTTCCCTCGGGGGCGCGCCAGATTTCCAGTCTCGTTTCTTGTGTTTGCGCTTGTCCCGCACACCCTTTTTTTTCTTTTTGCGTTTTGACTCCGTAGCTCTCTACTTGCCTCGCGACTGCTTTCGCCTTTCTGTTCCGTGTTCTTCTTCTGGTTCCCCCGCGTTCATCGGCCCAAGTCCGGCACATCTTCTCTTTTTTCCGGTGTTTCCGGCTCCCATAGACCCGGGCTGATTTCCTTTATATGTCGTAACCTTTTCGTCTCATGCGAGCTGCCACCACGCCTTAGTCCTCCGTGTGCCTTTTCCCCCCTCTTCTGCCCGTGAGCCCCGTTGCTCACCAGCCGTTCTTCATTTCAAACTCCCCGATCCTTGGTTTCCCGGGTTTTCCCCCACCGGGTTTGTTGATGGATGTCGGGCAAATGTGATTCGCGAAGTTTTTGCTTTCGTTGCGGATTTAGGGATTTTGGGTTTTTTCGGTTTTTTCCCTTCTTTGGTTTTTTTTTGCGTGCACGTGGTCCCCAAAGATTCCCTTTTGGCCAGCCCACGGCTTTCGTCCCCCAGATCGCACGTTTCTGCCCAAGTATAGTTTTTTGGCGGTTCTTAGGTCCTCCCCCCCCCCCCAAGTCCTAGACCGGGTGTCCTCATTTTTACGGTTTTCCCCCCCAGTTACGTATAGGACCCTTTACCCCCTTCTCAGTGCCTTGGTTATTTTTCCCCCCATCCTCTGGTTTTTTTAGGTTCACGCTTTGCTTGGCTCCCGAAGGTTTCTGTCGTTTTTCCCCCCCTTTTCCCCCTGTTCCTTCTTCGCTGTCTTCGAGTGAGGTGAAAAGCATCGTTCCTGCACTTTCCTGGATGTGCCTACGTTCATTGGTTCATGACCATCCCTTCGATTTTGGTCCCTCTTGCCCTCCATTTGTTTTTTCCCCACAGCTTGACAGGACTGAGCTTGTTTTTTTACCGGGCGATTTCCATACTTTCGCTTTCTGATTTTTCCCCCCGTCAGACTTTCAAAGAACCGCGTTTCATCATTCCGCATTTGAGTTTTTGTTGGCCGAGTACAATTTCCTTCGCCGCCCTTTTTTCGGCGCTTCTTTTTTTTTTCGAATTTTTTTCCTTGCCAAGTTTTTCCTCCCTAAGTCACGCGTTTGCCCACCTCTTTTTTCTTTGATTAGTTTGCGCGCGAGCATTTGTCCGTTTAGGGCCTGCTTTAATTTTGTTCAAGCCTTCCTTCCGTTTATCGGTCCTGTTTTTTGTTCCATCCGGTCGTACTATCTGCCCCCCCCCACGACCCTGATACCTTAACCCCTCGGCTCGTGTGTTCCCATTTTTTTTCGTGTTTGCTCTTGACGGTTTGCTTTTCACCCGTTTGCGGCCGTTCCTTCGGGCTGCTCTATCCATGAACAAAACCCCCGTTTTTGCTTTTTTCTCCCCCCCCATAGTTTAGCGAGTTCTCCTCGGGCCTTTCTGGTGCCCGCTTGGTCCCTCAGCCTTTTGCCGCTCTACTCTAGGGGTTTTTGCCCCAATATTTGGTCAACTTTTTTCCTTCTCCTCGTCGCGAGCCTCTGGTTTGCGGCCTCTCGAGTGAATCAGCCTGGCGGTTTTGCGCCCGTCCCGCTTGTGCTTTTTGAGTTGATCAGTATGATGCATGGTCCTTCCCGTTAACCTGAGGCCTGCGGGGATGTCGGGTCCGTTTTTCGCGGGGGGCTCTGCGGCAGATTTCTTCCATTTCCATCTGACCTTCTCCGGATTGCGCTCGTGCTGTTTGATGAGCCTCGCCCCTGCCTTATCGGCTTTTTTTTCCAGTTTTTTTATTTTTTAGTGGTCAGCGTTGTTCTCCAAAGGGACTTTTTATTCCCCTCCTCCCCTCTGTGCCCGACAGAATTGTTATGGTGGGAGCCTCTAGTGATGATCTGTTGACCCAAGTAACAACATCTTCTTTTAAAGGAAGTCCTGTTAGTTTTTTTTTTCTTTCCTTCTGAAGACCCCTTTCCCGCTGTTTTCTCCGCGCGCCCCTCCTCTGTTTTCCTTTTCTTTTTCTTTGCCTTGTTGAGGCACGCGTGGCAGAGTTTTTTGGCTCGGGCTGGGCCGGAACTCGCCCCCCCCCCCCTTTCTCCACTACGTTCTTGATGGTTTGCAGGGACGTTGTGCCCCTCCGTATCTCTTTGCTCTCTCCCGTCCAAGTGTTCGCGTTGCCCTCCTTTTTTAAAGCACCTTAAGAAGTTTTTCATCCCGTGTTTGTAGGCACCGGTCACCCCGATTTTGGCGGACCCTCACTGTCGGAGGAGGCCGTGTCCCCGGGCGTTTGCATTCTCTTTTTTAGTTTACTTCGGTTTCCGCCCTGATTGGTTCCCCCGATGCTCTCAGGTTCGCAATGAGCGGCCCGCTCCTGCCCGACGAAGCGTTTTTCGTTTTTTTTTTACCCCCCGCATTTATCTTTTTTCCCGAGCAGTTCCCCAGTCTGTGTTCTTTGGCTGCTGTACTCCCTGGGTGGGGAGCCTTCCAACTTCGGACACGGGTTGCATGTTGCATTTTCTGGCAGTTTCATTTGCCCATTGTGGTTGGTTTTGGGAGAGACGGCTCTTCTCCTCCCTCTCCCGATCGTCACACCGACTCCCAGCGGCGCGCTTGGAACTCTTTACGCTTCATCGCCTACGGCTGCCTTTTGGTCACGGCGGCCGGTACGTCGGTTTTTCCTCCCATCGCCTTTTTTGATTTTTTTTCTTTTTTTTCTTTTTTTGGCGGTGACGTCACCCCCTTCCCCCAGCGGACCAACGGACCTAATGGGCAACCCGGGCCTTTTTTTTTCCTTTTAGTGCCCATCGTCCCCGTTCGGCTTGACCTGCCCCCGTTTCTTGCTTTTTGGCCCGGCGTTTCGTAACTCTTTGCGGCGGCCTGGGTTTCTTTTTTTGGGGGGAAGTTTGTTGCTTGCTTTTTTTGCCCTATTTGACCGTGAGGGTTCATAAGGCGCCGTTTTTTTTTTTTTTCGTCACTTTTGATGAGGCGACTTTCCGGTCCTTCAAGCTGCCCCGTCACTTGTTGTCGATTTGTTTCGTGGTCTTCCCCCCCCCCCTGTTTCTGACAAGGAGCTTTATCTTTTTTTTGTGGTATTTTTTGTTCCTCCTTCTTTCCTCGAGGAAGTTTGTATGGTCCCCCAGCTTTAGATCTCTCTTCTTTCTGCCTCTCCGGTGGTGTTTTTTCCTTAGTCTCGCTGTTCCCCAACTCTCGTCGTTCCGTTGTTTTCCCCACCGCTCACTTTCTGTTCGAGAGTTTTTTTCCACCGTTGTAGACCATACTCTCCCACACCGTGAATTGTTTCGTTTTTTTTGATTTCCGACCCCCTGTCTTTGCTCCTTTTCCGGCTTTTTTTTTTTGGTTGCGCCCCCTTTCTTTCGTCAAGCCGTCCCCTTAGGCAGTTATCTCAATTTGGAAACCCCCCTGCCTCCCTTTTGCCCGTCCCATGAGTGGTCCAGGTCTTCTTTTCCTCCCCCGTTGACGAGGGGCGCCACCGTTTTAGGATTGGTTTGCCGCCTCCAACCTTTTCCTTGTTTTCATATTTGGTTTTTCCGCTTTCATGTTGGGTCGACAGTACCCCCCCCAGTTGCTTCCCCTTGATGGGCCCATCGATGTCCTCTTTTCCTTCTCTTTCTCTCTTTCTTCCTCTTCCCTCTTCTTCTTTTTTTTTTCTTTTCTCATTTTTCTTTTTCCCCTCCTTTCGGTGTTCCAACTCCACTGATGTTGGCTTTTCTTCCCTCCAAGAGTTTCGGCGTTCCCGAGCAGCGTTTCTACTTCGTCCCTTTTTCTGCTCATTTTTCTTGGCCCTGTCCTCTCCCTGGGTTTTTCTTTTGTTCACTCCCAGTGGTCCCCCTGTTTCGGAGTTTTTGTGCCCTTGACATTCGATCCTGGCGTTTTTGGAGGCTTTGGCCCAGTCACAACCGGCGTTTTTTTAACAGCGCCCCCTCACACACCAGTGTCCGTTTTTCGTCAAGCGTTTGGGTTTGCTTCCCTTTCCAGAAGTTTTTCGGGGCGGGTTTTTGTTGCGAACCGCCCCTCTGATGCGGTTTCTTTTTTTGCTGTGTTGTCTTTCCTTCCGAGAAGAGCCCCCTTCGTCCCTGACATCACCTCGAGGCGTTTTCGTCACTTGATTCTTTCCCCCCCGGAAGCCCCCCGATTGTATGCTTTTGTAGCTTTCCCTTCCCCCTCGTGCTCAGGCACGTTTTTTTTTTTCCCGGGTCGGTTTGAAACGGCTCGCCCCCATCACGGGGCTCTTCTCGCTTTGTATAGTGTCCCCCCGATTTGCACGTTCGGTCCTCCTTCCCCGTTCCAGCGTGGCTCGAATTTCTTCTCCGTCTGCAAGCAGCGACTCCTGGATTGTGAGTTTACGGCGTATGTTTTAGTTTTCCGTTTTTGAACCGCCAGCCCATCGCCTGGCCGGGGTGGAAGAAGCTTCCCTTCCTTCCCCCTCCCTTGAACTCTTCCCTACTTTTCCCCACAGTTTCCTGGCATTTTTTTTTTTGTCCTTTTTTTTTTTTCCCCGTTGACGAGTGCTTGGCCGTCTTCCTTCCCCCGGTTGGGCTGTCTCTCGATTTTTTCCCATTGACGACATCAGCCCTTCAGGGGCCCCCGGGGCGTGCTGGCGACACTTACCCCATCGTTTCCCAATGAAGATCATTTCGACTAACGACTCCCCACCCCCCGGGAGAAGGTGGATCCCCCCTTTGTAAATAGGCCGGGTTCCAGTATCGGATATAATTTTTTAGCGGACCCCTCTTAAGTTTAGTTCTGATTTTCTCCCCTACGCAGCAGGGGACCTCCTCTGTTTGTCCTCCCCCCTACGTTTGTACCCTTGAATATTCGTTTTCGTTGACGATAGCAGGTTTAGCGCCTTTCCATTCGATTGCCCCGCCACAAATGTGGTCGATTTACCCTGCAGTTTTTTCTAGGTCATCTTTTGCGGACCCCGAGGGTTTTTTTTTTTTTTGCTGGTATCGCGCAGTTGAATTGCGTATGGTGATTGTCCTGTCTCATCGGCCCCCCCAGAGGGCGTGTTCTGTTTTTTTTTTTTTTTTACTTTTTTTGACCCCCTCGGCCGTCCCCCCCCTGAACTTGGTAAGAGATCTACGTCTTGTCCTCACGGGGTTTTTTTTCCCCATGGCCATCCGAGCAGTTTTCGATTTTTCCCCCGTCCGTCTTACGTTCCTTCCCTTTACCCTCCCCCAGAGCCGAGCGGGCACGTCTTACCTTCGCGGACCTTAGGTGGTTTTTTTGGGTTCTTGTTACCCCCTGTTATTTTTCTTCCTACGGGGTCGTTTGAATTCCGATATGTCCCTCCACTTTTTAATTTCCCATTTGCCGGATTGAATTTTTCTTTCTGGTTATTTTGCGTTGACACAGAGTTTTCCCTTCCAGTGGCCGGTGGTTTCGAAGGTCAGCTTTTTAGGAAACGGTCCTCGAGAGATAAGTCATAATTTCCCGGTCAGTTGGTCCGGGGTACGTGAGTTTCCGATTCTCAGGGTCCCCCCCCGGCGCAACTTGCTTTTTCTTTTGTCCGGATTGTAGGTCGTCTTACTCTCTTCGGCTGGCGTCCTTGAACGTTCTTTTGATCCTCCGAGCGTATGCAGCCTCTTCTCTTTTAGGGCTTTCCCTGACATCACCGACCAGCCTCCTTTTCCTGTTTCCACCGTTTGATTTTCTCTTTCTCTTTCGTCCTAGGTCAAAACATCGGAGGATGGAGGGGTATGGTTTCTTTCCAATTGCGCTGAATTTTTTTAAATATGACTTATGGATTTTCCCCCCCCCCCCCCGGTCGGCACGAACCTGTTTCTCAGCAAATGCCCACCATTTTTTCGCATCCACATCCCTCCGTGGCGTTCCGCTCACCGAGGCTCAATTAATCAGTCTTGCTTGTGCTCCGATCCCCCTGCGCAAATGGCTTTCTTGTCTTTTTGTTACCACTGTCTACAGTCGTTCCGTCAGAAAAAAGTCCTGGGTCACCCACCAAGTCTATATCTCGGGGACATTGGGGGTGTTTCTTTTTCATGGAAGCGGAATTTAGTAAGAAGTCAGAGGGAAGGGTGCGTCTGTTGGGCGCCCTCCTGCTCTTCCTACGGGTTCTTCATGGTTTGCGGAGGCATTTACGTTACGCCCCTCCGTCTGTGGCCCTTCAAGGCTCCACCCCACTAGATGGAATCCTGTCCAAACATCCTGCGTTTGCTTCTATTCGTATGACATTACCCTTTTCTCACCACCAGTACGCGGTGATACAGTCCCCCCCTCACCAGGTGCGGGGTGGTCCCACCCCTTCCCTGAAACGGTTCATTTGTTCTCCTGAACTTTGGTCGTCGTTTCCTCGCTCCCATCGTCGGCATTCCTTGTCTCCGCACTGGTGTCCCTTCCGTCCGCTGTTGATTCTTTCAAAATTTTCGTCAGCTTTGTTGCTTGGTGGGTGGGCCCGCCGAACCAACACCCCCTTACGAGTTGTAAGAATTTTTCGGCTGTGATTCGTATGCCGCTTCCATGATTTTCAAACGTCCCAAGTACGTTCTGTGTGAGCGCGTCGTCGTTCTATTAGATGAGCTCCTGTCCGTCCCCCTTTGTGTCCGCAGAGGAACAGTTTTTGGTAGTTTTTCGTTCTGTCGCTCCCTGATACGATACGCTTTGTGGCCCGCCCGGCAGAGTCTCGTGGTTCTCCCTTCCAGTCGGTTTCCCAGTTTTGACCGCACTGACGATTGATCTGCATTTTGCTCAACCGCTCCTTCCTCCTTTTGCGCAAAGGTACCATTGGGGCTCGTCTCCCTGTGGGTATTCCCCCCTTTTTCTCCGTCCCCAAGAAACCCCCTGACGGGTCTTTCCCAAAAAGCCCGCTTTCGTAACCGCCGCTGTCACATGCTTTTTCCTGACGCGGTCCGGCTTTCTGTTTTGTATCACTGCTTCTAGTGCTTTTGTAGTCGCTTTCACTAGCAGGCGTCTGAGTTTTTTTTTTTTGACGTTCCAGCTAACCCCCCTCTTTTAATGGATACGAGGCTCCCGAGGTAAACGCTCTCTTCTATCAGAGGCATTAACTGACGTCCACGAACGGACCCCGTCCACAGGCCTTCCATTTTGCATTCGGCTATAGGCCAAAGAAGTTTACCTCTCTTTTCAATCCTACACTTTTTTTTTTTTTAGTCTGGAATTTTCTCTCTTGTAAACGATTCTTTTGATGGCTTGAATTTTTTTCCGTCGTTGTTTTACCCTTTTTTTTTTTGTGACCGAAGCTTTTTTTCCTCCTTTCTCGATCCTTTCTGGGGACCTCTTGGGTCGGTCGTTGTCTCTCCGGTCGTTCCCCCCCCAGTCCTTGGCGTCGTGATGTGCTTCCTTTGCCCACGCCGCTCCTCTTGTTCGTGCCCCCTTCCCCGAGGCGGTGCCCCCCCCGCTTCCCCTTAAATAGGAAGTGCAAAGCTTTTTTCTCGGGCCGTTGTGACTACGTTTTTTCCTTTGAAATTCCCTTTCTTGTCCCCTTTTCCTTTTGCCCTCGGGGAGTCAACAAGTTCCTGCTTTTTGGCGAGTATTAGATCTGTAGCATTGCCCCCAGCCTCCGAGCCCTCATATGGGCATTTTCGGGTTCCTGGTGATGGTGTAAGTAGACCTGCTGTTTCCTCGTTTTGCAACCAGATGTTTGGACTCTTTTGGGGTGGGCGCTTCCCAGGGTTCCTAGAAAGTCTCTTCCCCACCCCCCCGGCTGTCGATTGAACATTGCACACTAAGTGCTGAGACATGTCCGTGCGGCCGTCCTGAAAGTGGGACGGGTAAACCCGTATGTGCAGTTTTGACTGAGACCCCCCCTTACACAGTCCCTGACAGTCTCTGGAGCGGTCTTCGGTCAACCCTGTCGAAAATAGAGGCGCTTTATTTCGTGGCCAAAGTCTTTTCGTCCCGCTTTTTCCCCTCCCATCATTGAGGCCGCCCCTTTCCCCCACCCAACTTCGTCCTCTTCTACTCTTCTAAGAGTATCCCTTTCGTCCTGCCACAGAGAAAACCTAAAGAGGTTCCTGTTTATCCTTTGTGGTTCTTTATGTCGTAGTCTCTTTTTTTGGTGTGTTCACCCGTTATTAAACGTTGGTGTCCCTTTTCTTCTTTGGATTGTTGTTTTGTCTCCTCCGGTGGACGGAGACGCCCACTTGTCCTTTTTGAGTTCCCTACGGATAGAAGGGCCCCCACTAGTCTAAATCTTCGCACCTAGGTCTTACCCCCCTTCGAGGGACTGACTTTCCGGCCTTCAGCACTGACCGGTTTTTTTTTTCTTTCTTTTTTTTTCCAGGTCCTACGTCGTGACCGTGACTTCCTTTCGACGTCAGGTCTGAGCCACTCCCCCGAGGTTGTTTCGGTGCTTCGTCTCTTGATTCCTTGACGTTCTGTTTTTGCTTTTGTCCTCCTGGATGGCTTACTTCCCTTTCTTCGCGGCAAAAGCATTTCCTGTCTTCTTTTCCCACTAGGTTTCTTCGCTTTTCCCATTTTTACGTGTTTCAAATACTGTTAGCTTTTGCCTAGGTCCCAGAAACTTCCCTCTTTTTCCTAAGTTCTTTTGTTTAAGGAGATCCCTAAAGCCCCGATTGTTGAATACTCTCCCCAGCACCCCACACTGCCAGTCTTCCACCTGTTCCCCCTTTTATTATTTTTTGTTTCGGAAATTAAAATCGTCCCTGCCCTTGAGGAGGCTGATGTTGTTCCCCGAGTGGCCTCCTTGCTCGCAATTAAGGAACCCTGCCCCATGATAGTTCTTTCTTCGAGGCTATCTTACTAGTAACCGGCCGGTCCTTTCCCCCCCCCTTATCTTTTCAAGGCCGCTCTCATCTTCCCCCGAGTTCCCCCCACATCGTTGCCGAGGGCATTTTTTTCTTCACCCCCTAACTTCCGATCCCCTTAAAAAAATGAGGTAAGCTACTCCCCTATATAGCCTTACGGTTTTCCCTCTACCTCTTGGTCAAGTATAATCGGGATGTTTTTCTCTGCCCCACAAAAATTACCCCCCCCCTGTTGGGGGGGTTTTTTCTCTTCCATGCAGGAAAGTCAAATCCTCCCCCCTGGCCCGTTTTCGGCCGCACCCCCTTGTCAGACTTCGCCTCTACTCCGTGGACTGCTACCTCGGCAAACTCAACTATGCCTGGAGAGAGTTCTCCCTTTGTGTGGCTGCCTCTCCAGTTTAGCCAGGCCCATGTTCCCGACTGAGGGTAATGCACCCCCACGATGTTGTTTTTGGAGTCATTTCTATCTAGATTGCTCATAATTCGTAGGTATGATTGTCTGTGGTTCTCCAGTTCGCGCCGTAGGGAGAGGCACGACAATTACTCGTCCTTCTTTCCTTTCTAAGTCTTTTCCTTGCTGATGACCGATGGGTCTCCTGCACATGCACGCCTCAGCGTTTTCCCTCTTTTTGGTAGTTAGGCATTGATTCCCGGTATCTTCAATGTCCCCCTCCTCTATCTCCCCATAGTGGCAAGACATTAGGGTTGATGGGCCTCTTTCTTTTTCTTCCATTCGAGGTGTATGGGCAACTCCCACCAGTTTCTTTCTTCCCCCGCATCTCTTTTCCATCTTAATGAAGACCCAGCCGCTTTTTTCCTCTGGACTCGCCTGTCCTTGCTGCGCCCCAAGGTGAAGAAGGCGCGGGTCCCACTTCTGGCCTCTTCGATGGGAGATGTACTCCTTCTTCGTTTCACCTCCAATAAGGAGTGGTCTCTGTTCCCCTTCCCTTGGCCACTATAACACATTTTTTAAGCGTCAAGAGTCTCGTTTTCCATTTTTCTTATATGCCAAATCACGAGAATAAGTCTTTTCGTCGCCGTACCGGACGGGGGATGATTGCCCTCACTCAGGAGTTTGGATGATGTGCCCTTGAGAATTTCTCCCGAGGGAGGGCCCCCTCTTCTAATTGTGTCTCACCGTCGATTTTTAATCGCGTGATACGGAATTCCTCCGAACGCGATCTTGACCCGCCTTTATCGGTACAACTAACCTTTCAGGTTGTATACCGGGCCCTCTTCCCAAAGCTGTTCTGTTGGGTCTTCTTTAGTGACCCTGGCGTTTCTGCCCTCCCCGTTAATAAACGGGCCTGATTTTTCTTTCTGCCCCTGACTAGGAAGCCCTTTTCGAACCTTTGCTTTAGCACCTGTACCTTCGCCTTAAACTCTAGCCTTTTTACAACCCGTGACTATTCCCTGCGTTTAGATAACCCGCCTGAGTTCTTCATTAGATCTCTTCACTTCTTGTTTTGACTTCGTGGAGCAGCGTCTTACAGGATCCTTCTCCTTTTGTGTTTTTCTGACTGTCGCCACCCCCCTTTTTTTTTTTTTTTTTTCCACAGCGTCTCCCACAGACACCCTTCGCATGCCTTTACTCGGAAAGTTCCCTGTCTAATATGATTTTTTCCTTCTCGGTCCTTCTTTGATTGACCTACATCGTGTCCTGTCCTTGGTCGTCCGTAGGTCTCCTTTTCTTTCTTTCCTTCCTGAATTTGGAGCCCATTTTTTCGGACTCCCTGATAGAATCCGTCCCCTTAGTATGCTGACTCTGGTCGGTTCTCAGTTTTTCTTGCCCCCTTTTTCAAGGTGTTCCTCTTCTGAGCAACCCCTTTTGAGCCGGTCTTCACAGCTCATGTGTTTCTTGGTCAGCCTGTCTACTATATTGTTTATGCATCTCAG
>Ga0179591_1263544_pt1 | contig 11140 bp, 18 predicted proteins | sample CZOMad2_1_08_16f_FD_182891 | JGI IMG/M metagenome (GOLD analysis project Ga0179591, IMG submission 182891) | Vadose zone soil fungal communities from Angelo Coast Range Reserve, California, USA - CZOMad2_1_08_16fungal (PacBio error correction) | ecosystem: Environmental > Terrestrial > Soil >... | reverse complement strand
TTGTTTCAAGTTCGCTGAAGTTTTTTTTGGTCCTTTTTCCTGCGGTTCCCCCTAGTATAGATGTTCTGTCGTTCTCTTTACCTTTCAGTTTTAGTTGATCGCAAGGAGTGGCATCGAGCGTCTTTGTCCTTTTCTTTGTTTTCGCACCTTTTAGTGTCTCCTATTTCCGCCCCTCCCCACTTCTAAATCGGCCCCATTCTCACCCGGTGTCCTTTCCTTTCCCGGATATCTTTTCCCCCTTGAACGTCTCGAAATGTCCACACCGTTGGGAATTGGAGATACTCCCCATGTGTTGGTTGGGGCCTTTTTGATCCCGGAGGTGCCTTCCCTTCTCCGAATTTGTATAAAAGAGTTCAATATTACCCCTTCTTCTTTACCCCCCCCAAGGTCATTCCCTCGAGGAGCTATTGTGTTCCAGCCCAAGTCTATTTTTTTTCTTTTAGGACATAACCCTCTTTTCTTTGAATCGGCTAGGACCTCACTTTTTCCCCTTGCAAACACACAAACAGGATTTTGCGTATAAGTGACGTCGGTCGTGTTCCTTTTTCGATGGCTTTTTTTCCCATTCAGCCACCACCTTTTACCTCCCAAACTTAGTTGTGAAGTCCCTTCTTATCATAGATGATCATCAGGATTGTGGCCCCTTGTGAATCCGGTGTCCTAGGCGCTCAGTTCGGTTTTAGCTAAAAGTTTATTTTCCTTTCATTTGCTTCTTGGCATTTTGTACCCGATCCCCTCCTTCCACTTTTCTCGCTTTTTTTTTATATTCTTGTTCACTAGTATTTCTTACTTGATGGTTTATTTGATTGTGAGTCCCTATCACCATAAAAGTTTTCACCCCGTCCCATTTTACCCAACCACACCAAGCACTGAAATAAGCTGGTTTTTCCCCCGATTGCATGGCGCTATGGAGTGCCGGATTGCCCGAACACGCGGTGTTTTCGTTTTGTATTTATCTTCCTTCAAGTTCATTTTCCCTTTTTTTTTCCCCTTTTTTACGCTTCTATTTATTTAGTGCCTGTCACTCAGTTTGTCCTCCGCTCTCTTCCTTCTTGCTTCAGCGAAAAAAAATTGAAGGTTGCGTTTTGTGACAACACTGCTTTATTGCGGAGCGCTCAAGCGATGGTATTCCTCCTTTTTTCCCATCTTTTCATTTTACCAACCCACCCACTGTTCCAGAGCAAAATTGGTTCTGACCCCTTGTTTCCCCTTTTTTTGCATTTCGTTTTTCAATGTCCCCCTTATTATGTCTTGTCACACTCTCCTCGGATGATTTGGCATTTTTTGCCCCCCCCCCCGCCATTGACCCCTTCCTGTTACCTCCATAAAACACCCCACTTGTAACCTTCTTGCTGCGATTGCAGTCCGAACAAGTCTTCTATGCGACCCGTTGCTTTCAGTCGATGTGAAACACTCTTTCTGTCCCCCCCGGTCACCTTTTTCTGCCCCATGTCATGCGAATGGTTTTTAATTCATCATTTTCCCCTTCTTTTCTTTCCAACCCCCCCACGTAAATCCCAACCCCCCCCCAACTACAACAGACCCCCGACGGCCTCCCCTTTTATCCCTCCTCCTCTTTTTTTTGACTTCATATTTGTCGCCCCATGTAAAGACCAGTAGGCAGTTCGTTGGTTCCTCGTTTTTTAGTTCCCCCCCTTCCTCTAACCTTCGGAAACCCCCGCAAAGCTTCCCTCTCCAAACCGATGACGTTAGTCCCCGCCGTTCTTTAGCTTGACAGCGTCTATGGGTGAAAGTCTGTTTCCTTTTTCCTTTCCGATGGTCACCTTCTTTACTTCTTCACTTTCCCAGGTAACTTTGTTAGTTCCTCTTTTCCCTCTCGCCCTAAATTTTCGCTTAACCAGTGGATGAGCCCCGCCTTTCCTGGAGTTACCCTCCCACCCATAAATGTTCGGGTGACTGATTTTTTATTCGTAGTCCTCCCTTTGAACCACCGGAATTTCACCATGTTCCCTCCCTATGAGTTAACACACATCAGCACTAAGAACACTGTTACGTCCTCCCCCTCCCCTTTCAATATTTTTAATACTATTCCCTTGTTTTTAGCTTGGGCTAATATCCTGTCTGGTTCCCAGCTTTTTTTTTTTCCTTTCATTTTTTTCTTTTTTTTTCGTTGGTGCTACTTGGGTGTTACTTTCCCATGAGTCTCCCCTTGATGTGTTTACGACTTAATCTTCCAAGAATTTGAATTTTGGGTAGACTTGTAACCGCCGGGGACACATGATTTAAGGTTTTTAAACACTTTTTGCTTTCGTTTGCCTCTTTTGGGGGAAGCGACCATTTTCTGGTCTGCCCAGTCCCGGGTGGGTTGGACGCTCTTCCCAGGTCTTCTGCCCCCTTTACATCCCTTAGTTTCAAAAATTGGTGAATTAACTAATTTCCCCCCCCCTTTTTTCTTTACCTCCATAGGCGTCCCCCGAGGCCCGCTACCCGGCGTTGGTTGTTGACGAGGAATTTTCTTTTCCTTTTTTTCGATTTTGTGACCCTTCCTTCCCTTTCTTCCCCCCCGGACCGGCAAAGTTTCTTCTTCTTCTTTCGCGACAAATTTCTGCCAATATGTCCCTTCTGGCAAAGCTTCTTCTTTTCCTTTCTTCATTTTTCCCTTTCCCGTTGATTTCTCTTTTTTTTTTTCTTGTGTTTTTTTACACGTGACTGTTTTTTGTTTCTCACAATAGACACCAAATTTTGTTTTATATCGGTCCCCCAATGAAGTTGTCTGACCCCTTTTGCTCTCGTGACCCCTAACCATTTCACTCATGTCGGCTTGCCGTCGGAGCGTTTTCCCATCTGCATTTTTTCTAGCTTCCCCCTTTCTTCGGGCCCCTTGAACTGGTCCCCGTTTTGTTGAGGTCAGTACCAGGCCTTTTATCCTTTTTTCGACCCCCCCCTACAAAATCCCAAATGACCAACGCCGGGGGAAGCCATGTTTTCCCCCCCGGACTTATCGGTCTTCTTCCCATTTTTGTCCCATGAGGGATTGTGACTCAATTTTGAGATCGAACAATTTTGCTTTATTTTGTGTCGACTTTTTAACCCCTTCTTAGTTTTGTTGTTCGTTTTTGATAACCATGGCGCATGTTCTGCGCTATTGCATAGTTCATCTTGTTTTGACATCCTGAACATTTTTTCGCTTGAAAGGCATATTCGCCCTTTTCTCTTTGAAAATTACCCCGAGTGTTCAAAGATTTCCATCAACGCTCCTCCTTCGTTCATATAGCGAAACGTAACTGACCCTGAAGCGATGTCAAAATTTCCCCCGAACTCTTCCGGGTTTTTTTTTTGTTTTGCTTCACCCTCCACAGCTTGTTTAAAAACCCCTGATAAGTCGGTTTCCCTGACACTCCGATATAAGTTTTAGCATCCTCGTGCCACCTCTTTCAATGCTGTTTGTTTTTTTCATTTCCCCCCAGATTGCGTTCCCTTTATGTATCGCCATCACCATACCCCCCAAAATTTCGTCCCATACTAATACCGATGTGAAGGGAGACAATAGATGATTTTCCTTCCCCCCTTGTTGAACCTATTGCCGTTTTTTTTTACCAAAATTTGCCAAACGCACCTCATTACAGAAAGAAAGCAGGTTCATCTCAATCCGCTACCGAGTGCCCCCCACTCAGGAGCCACAAACCTTCTTAGTTTTCCCACCCCTCCACCCCAGGTTTCCCTGGCCAGGACATCTCTATTTCCCTTTTGCCCCTCGTAAAGTTATTTTGAGGTTTTTTTTTTGTATGTGTCAAGCTAGACGACCAGGTTTTTCCCATCTGTCTAAGCCCCCCCTCTTGGCCTTTTTTCTTTTATGTGTGTATCCTTTCCCCTTTTTTTATAGTGGCCGATGTTGAAAGGGTTTTTGTATTAATTAGCCTTTTTTCCCCCCCTTGCTGAGTTGTTTCCGTAGTTGTCATTTCTCCCTTTTTTGTCGGCCCTGGCTGACCCCGTGAGTTAAATACGCAACTGACCATTAGCGGGCCTGAATACCATAGAGGACTTTTCTTTGCACCCCATACCTGCCTTTTCATTTTTCACTTGGTCACCCACACACCACTTGGATGTTTATCTCCCTCCCCCGATTTCATTTATTTCCCCCGGAGAATTCTTTTTGAACTTTTCTTCTTTTTTACTTAAATTAGCACCCCTTGCTCAGAACTATTTGGGACCTTTGAGGCATTGTGTCGTCCGACCAAATCGCGCCTTATCACAACAGTCCCTCTGCCCCCCCCGAAGAGCGATGGCTCTTGCTTACACGAATCCCCCCCCCCTCTTTTCCCGTCCCACACCGGTTTCACGTGATTGACCCCTCGAAAGAAAACGGTCGCATACACCTCTCGTCTCTTCACAAGTCAAGGCGCGGCCTTCCAAACTTTCCCCTTTCCAGAGATTCTGGTCAGGTTAGGATTGAAATCTTCTTCTTTCTCCCTTTTCTTGGTCCAGCTGGTAAATTCGTAATGGGACCTCGTTTCTTTTCGTTTTGTCCTTTTCATTGTATGGATTTTGATGTTCCCCCCGGCCCCGCTCCATATTGCAAATCCAACCCCACCCTTTTCCCCACTTTTTGCGTTGAGGTCAGGTGTCTTTTTGGGAATTGTTTTTTTTACAAGGACTTTTTTTTTCTCCCCCCCAAGGTTCTGTATTCGAGGCCAGTGTTGGTTTCCCCCCCCCATGTTAGACTCATTTGAGGCGATATTTTAACAAACCTGTGACGGAAACCCTCTAAGCCCTTGTGCTTTCCAAAAAAAGTTTTTTCTTCCGGATTTTATGTTGGTCTCTCCCCTTGAACCATGCCGCCTATCGCAAACCCAAAATGCTCCCCAGGAACGTTGAGGTCGGTTTGGGCACTTTGTGTTTTTCCCTCAGAATTAACAACGAAACTCCCATATTTCAACCCCTGCAACTCTTCAGAGTTATTCCCCACCGGTAACAAACACCCTCACGCACCATCAAGGCCGGCAACAAACGAACCAAATTTCCCCATGCTGCTTCTCCTGTCCTCGAAGCCCCTAACGACCCTTTCCTCCTTGAGCCTCAGCTCTCTCCTTCTTTGGGCACCACAAGCGTAGTAAAGTCTCCCCATGGAACCCCCCCAAGCAACCTTTTTTTGTTTTGTCGGCTGACTTTCTTCCTCTCTTTTTCCTAGTCACAAACGGTTTTTCCCCGCCTATGAATTTGGATTCACTCTTGGTCCCATACTATCTCTTCTCCTTCATAATTCGTTGTTTTGTTGCGAGTTTGGCCTCCCTATCCCCTTTTTTAAAAAGGATCGGATTGTCCCTTTTTGGGTGATATTCCTGCCATAAATCCTGACAGGTTTTGTTTCACCATGCCACCAGGGATTACTACTTCTTTTTCCCTGTCGATAGAGCGGCGCAATTAGTTGTCTGTACTGACTAAGCGGCTTTTACCGCAGAGGAATGTCGTTGTATTTTTTTTTGGATCTTTCCGGGCAGCCCTTTCACTAACCTGCGGCATACACTGATTGAAATATTCCTTTTCCTTTTTTTTTTGAACATTTCTGAGCATTAGCATTCCCCCCCTCTCCCGTGGATGCTGGGTTTGTAAATTGTGGGGTTTGTCCCCCCTCATAGAGTCCCAGAAACAAACTCACTCCACTGTTAGATACCCCAAACTACCCCCCCCCAGATTCGTGACCGTTCTTTCCCTCGTTTGCTCCAGGATTTTTCTTTAGAACTTGGTCACCAAACCAATGCTTCCCAGAAGACCACCCCTTGTTTCCTCCCTTAGGACTTCAAATTCACATCACCCATCACGTCCCCTTTTACAGTGTTTCCATGGTGCTTTTTTTTTCTGCTGCTCGGAACCCCCCTCACACATTTTCCCCCTCCCCAAAACCCCCTTCACAAATTCCGCCTTCGACAAGGAGGTGCTTCTTCTTTACGTCAACCCCCTATTTAAAAAGATTTCCCATTTCACGGACCCCCATTCCCCCCCCATTTTTCTTCTGTTTCAGTTGCCGTCCCCCCTTGTCCCTCATTGGCAGAGCTTGGTGAAGAGTCAGGAGTGCTTGCATTGAACCCCTTTTTTCGAGGGGTCAATCTTCCTTCGATTTCCCTTTTTCGGTTCAGGGAAACTTCCCTTTCGTGTTCCCGAGTGAGGGAGCCTTTCGGGCGTCTGGCACTTCTTCCCTACGACAATTTTTGTTTCTGCCCCATTGCCCTTTAGATTTCCAATCGTTCTATTCACTGTTTATGTGAAACATTTCCGCTAGATTTTCCCCCTAAGTCTCGTCCACCATGTCACCTCCTTTTTGATGCCGCTAATTTCACTTTCTTTTTTTGTTCCCGGTGATTTTAATTAGGTGTTTCCGACCTTGTGAGTCACAAAAGCCGCACTCCTTTTATGCGTATTTCCCCCAATTCCCCTCCTTTCTCGACACCTTTCTTTTTTGAGACCACTCTTTTCTTTTCCTCCCCCCCAGTAAGTAGGGGCTGTCCCCGCTTCCCAAAGTAGTTCATTGACCATCACTGCTTTCCCCCTTCTCTGCAAAACCAACCCCTTTTGCACTGGTTTCCGGGCCCCCTTGTTTTCGTCTCTTTTTTTCTTTTTTTGTCTTGGACCCCCAACTTTAAGACCCCAAAAACCCATTACCGACAACTTTAATCTAAAACAGGAATAGAGACTTCGGTGTCATTCATTTTCTTTTTGCTTTTTTTTTTAAACTCCCTTGTTTTTTTGTTTTTAGGGATATAGCGTTCCTTTCTATTCCAGATCTTTCTTCTTTCCCCCCGTTTTTTGTGATTTTTACAGGCAACTACGTGAACATTGTTCCCTTTCACTCATCTTGCAAGCGTCATTATTACCCCGGTGAAATTTTTGTTTTTAGTTTCACATGACCGACACCCGTTTCATTTTTTTCTCTCAAACCAAAGCGACAATTGTTTCCCTCTTTTCCTTATGTGGCCGCTTCTCTGTCTGTAAGATGACCCCAGTCGCCCCGTTTGTTTTTTTCCCCTCTTTTGTATCAGTCAGGTATCGTCCTGTGCTTCCCCCTTTTCCCTTAAGTGTTTTTTTTCGTTGCATCCCCTATGTGGCAACTATGTTCCTTTGTGCCTCCCCCACTGTCGTTTCAAAATATGCTGTCCACCTGAATTTTGTCATTGTGCGGCTTGTGCCCCACAATCTTGCCTATGTGGCAGCTGGCCTTCGTCCTGGTATTTGCTCACCAATTGTGCTTTTTTTCTTAACAAAATGTATACCCCTGCTGCCACCCTGTTCCTCTTTCCCCCCCGCGTATCCTTTCTCCTTTTTTTTTTTTCAAAATTTCTACAGATCAATCGGTATCGGTTCCCTTCTCCCCGCGAGGAGTTTGGGATTTTGTTCTCTTTTCTGGACTGCCCCCACCAACAACCCAAAAACCTCCTACCTCCCTCAAACACCCCTTCCCCCCCCTTTCAGTCTTTTCTTTTTTTCCTTTGAGACAAGCCCTATTTACGACACCTCTCTTCATGATTTTTTTTTTTGGTTTGGACCACCACTGTCTTTTAAACGAGCCAGTTTGTGACCCAGAATTGACCGCATTCTCCGCGTTTTATGACCAACAGAAACTTCAATTATTTTGTAAAACCCCCTCCCCACCAGGGACCTGACGTATTTTTTAACTTTTTCCTTTTTTCTATCAAGCCCTCCTATTTTAGATTTTTAATATCGAAATTCCTCTCCTGCGGAGGTTTCTGAGGTGGTTACCGTCCTTCTTGCTATTTTCCTCGTTAAAGTTCCCTTTCAAAATTTCCCCTCCTTCATGCCCCCGCCTGTCTTATGTTCCCCCCCCCCCTCTTGATGTCCATTTCTTTCTCAAGTTTTAACAGTCTGTACTTTCTGAAAAAACTTTTAATGGCCCCACATTATGTAATAATAGACCGTTCGTTCAGTCCTTTTTCGTCCTATTGGGCTTCGCATCACCTGGTCTGATAACCCCCCCCCTTCTTTCTGTGCCCCCACTCCTTTTTAATTTATCTACAACTTTAATGGGGTTCTCACGGATGTAATCTCTTTTCTGAACCCCAATTTGGAAACCCTCCTCCCTGTTCCCTGTGAAACGACTTCAAACCACTCACCTTTTCTCCCCCTTAAGTCACAAAGTTGTGAGATACGACCCCTTACCTTCTTCTCCTACCCTTCTTTCTTTCCTTTGGATTTGTGATATCTCTCCGGTAGGTTCCGTTCCTTTTGCTGTTCCCTTTTTTTCGGTGCTCTTTTTCTTTTCTTTCTGCTTCGTTGAGGTAATGAAATTAGGTTTTTTACGCTATTCTCCTAAAGAATTTTCTCAACTCCGTTTTGGGTAGAATTTTCCACTCCCTGGTTAAAAGGGAGTTTTCTCCTCTTTGGAGATTTCCCCTTGTAGGTCTTACCCCTTTGACACTGAGGGAAGGTCAGATACCTTGTTGTTTCATTTATTGAATCACATCATGTGAACCAAATTGTACGCTCAATTACCCTTATTGGACACTAATTTGTTTTACGCACCTCTCCTCTTGGGAAGTTGACAACGTTTTCCTCTTTTCTTAGTTGGCTTTGTATTTCCTTTTGAAACCTTTTCCCCCCTTACCGTTTTACTGACCGGCTTTTCCAACCCCCAAGATAGGATGCTGGCTCCTCATTTTCCCTCTTTGAATTAGTTTTGACAAAGCTTTTTCCCTTTTTGATATCTTCATCAAAGCTTTTTTCCTTTACCCGGTGTATTGCCGTTTTTTTGGGGGGGACTTCACAAGCTTGGACAGGTACTATTTTTCACCTTTTCACGTTATGGTAAGATTTGCCCTTTTTCCCCGGATCTTCCCCGTTTTCCACCCCCTCTGTGACACCGTACCACAGTGTCAACATTGAGCCTCTCTTTATTTGTCACCATTCTCATAGAGAGCTTTTTCCCGCTCTTTTTTTCACGGTCCCCAGTTTTGTGGTTTTTGATGGTTATTCCTGTTTTTTCCCCTTACCCCCGGTTTTCAATCGTGCTTTTCCAAAAAAATACAACTCCTCGCCGGGTCATGTTTCCCTTACTAAGAGTATTAGGGTCCTCCCCCCATTGCACCGATTAAGTTGCTCCTTTGCACCCCTTGAGATGAGGGGCACCAATTGGGTCGCTTAAGTGGGCATATTTCAAAAAACCCTGAGGTTTCTGTAATCACCCATGGCGCCGGGGGCGCGCGCATAGCACTCGTTGTCTATTGCACCTTCTTTTTTTTCCTGATGACAGATTTCGCTTTCTTTTTCTTACCCACCCCCACCGTCGAGTTTTTTGACAACAAAATGGTGGATGCAATTGATTTACCCTAATCGTACCGGTCTTTTACGATGCACTTTTTCACCTTCAATGTCCCTTGTGATACCCAAGAAAAAAGCGGGAAAAACCAAAAACACCACTTGGGCCTTCTTTTCGTCCCTCCCGACTTGGCATCCGGTGCACCCCTTGATCAATTGTTTTCGATTTCTTTTTTTTCCATTTCCCACCAACGAATTCCGTGGGCGGGCCCTGTCTCCCTCGCTCCCCCCCCCTTCCACAATCCCCCGTCGTACAATACCAGACTTTACTTGGTCTGCCCTTTTTGAAGTCCCTTTTCTCGCAAACCCCCCCCTCGAAATGCGAAACACTGTTTGTTTTACTTGTACAAAAAGGCAATTCACAAACTTCACTTGCAGGAAGGACCCCCTGTTCTTCTCGTTTTGTTTAAGAGCCCGCCTCACGGTTCCCTTTTGCGCCAATGTCTTGGCAAACCCAAAGTTTCCCCCCCCCCGGCATTATGCCTCGGGGTTTGCTCCCAAGTACTGTACTTTGCGCGGGGTTAAGTCTTGTTTTTGAATTTCGGAAAAGAGTCTCCTAACAAGACTACGTACGTTCTCCCCCTTTCACACCCTGCTTTCTGTTTTTTGAATCTACCGTGATGAACGTGCCTTTTCAATCTAATTTTACCCTCCGGTTAATAGTCCTCTGACTTAGGCCCGATTTTATTCGCTGGTTTCTGACCTTTGTTTGAACGTAGAATACGTCCCAACACAAAAAACCTTTGACCATCGGATTTTCGTTGCTGTCCCCCACACATCAAGAAATCCCCCCTGATTTTTACGCCTTCCACAGATTATCGGTTCCCCCCCCCTTTTTCGAGGGACTTTTAAATCTCATGCGGTTTAACCCCTAAGAAATGTAAATACAACGCTTGTTGGCCTCTGCTTCTTGGCTTGCGGGAAACTTTCGTCCCTCCTCATTCCATACTGCGACATGAGGATGAAACAGCTCTCCTCCTCCCGACCCCCTTGTCCCCTTTTTTTTTTCCATACTACGTGAAACCTTTCCTCTTCCCTGATGTGACCCCCCTATTGCTTTTCCCCATTAACCCCTTTTCAATGTTCTTCACCAAGCGCTGACAAATTCCTTTCTGGTCGCCCATCGGCCCACATTTCTTTGAGCTGGAATAGTTTTTTGGTTTTTCCCTTAACGTACGATCTTGTTTTTTTTTTTTTTTTCTCCTTTCATACCCCCTCCTTTCTACCTGTCTTATTTGCTCTATGGATTTTTGGGGCTCCTCCAGGCCTTGAAAACCCCCACACCCTTTTGCAAACAACCCTGGTGAGGTTTTTATTGTTTGGACCCTGGTTGCCAAAGATTTAGACAAAGGTGATATCTCTCTTTTTTTTGTCCTCGTCTCCCTTGGTGGCTTTCGCTAGTCTGGGTTTCACTTTTACAACATGGACTGTCATTCCCGGGACTTTTTTACATCCGGGTAGTTTTTGTGATTCAGTTGGTATTATGGACTTCCCGATCTTTCTGTGACACAACCCCCTGTTCTCACCAGCTTGTTGGTGGATTTTTTGCCCTTCTGTCTCCCCTGAAATGACACCCCTCCAATGTTCAATGCCATATGTTGGTACTGCCCTGCAGTTTTCCTTTTCGGTAACAACAACATTACTCCTTCCCCCCGCTAAGTCACCCCTCAATCAATGTCTGCGGGAAGTCCTTTTTCTTCTGTTTTCGACCCCTTCTCAGAGACATTTGGCGGAGTGCTGCTACCGTGAACCCCCTTTGTCTTCTCGTTTTCTTGCCTGACACCGTTTTCTTTCGGGCTCTCCTTATGGCCGTTTCTTTGTATCCCTTTTTCCGCCTCCCCGATCAAGGGGGGTT
>Ga0179591_1172376_pt1 | contig 11140 bp, 9 predicted proteins | sample CZOMad2_1_08_16f_FD_182891 | JGI IMG/M metagenome (GOLD analysis project Ga0179591, IMG submission 182891) | Vadose zone soil fungal communities from Angelo Coast Range Reserve, California, USA - CZOMad2_1_08_16fungal (PacBio error correction) | ecosystem: Environmental > Terrestrial > Soil >... | reverse complement strand
GCTTTTTGATACAGGAACAGGCTCCCTTCATGCTTGTCTCCTCCCCTTGCTCAGTCAACCCAGGTTATGTACTACTTCCTCGCGCCCAAGTCAGCTTTTCTTCCTCTGCAACTTTTTTTCACCCCCTGGTCCTTCTAATAAGGTCCCAGATAAACCCCCCCATCCTCCCTGCCGTAAGTTACCTCCTAATAGGAGGAACCTTATCTTTTGGTCCCCATTCCCCTTTTTATATCTTCCAGATACTGGTCGCTGTATTATTCCCCCCCCCCATAGGATAGGATAGGCTCGCAAAACTTCCTTTTTTCCCCTCCTTCCTCACCGGTGCTTGTTAACCCTCCCTCTGGGTCTTCTGACTGCCACTCTCTCGTCTATGCCCTGTGGCACTGATGTTTTTGCGCTTCGTTAATCACTTTTTTACCTTTCGAGTCGGTGTCGGAACCCCAGTCCTCTCTTTTCTTCTCGCAGAAGTCTTTTGACCCCCTCCCGAGATTGGCACCACTGAATGCCGCGACGCCGTTCATCCCCCAATCTCCGTACACGCCTATTCATTCGGGTGATAGTATTCCTCTCACGATGTTGAGAACGTCCCAGCGCTGCCGTTAATCACGATGCCCATCATTTCTTTGCTGCACCCCAGCTTTTCAGGTACCGATTGATCCTGCTTCGTTGGAGATCACCACAGGGAGTCCTGCAACCCCCGTTCCTTTGGTGTGGGCGCTGTCCCGCTTTCTGTTCCCTATGATGTATGATCCTCCCCCTTTCCCTTCTATCACCGAACACTGAGTCATATCCCTTTGTCACCTGTACCTCCATGACATCTTTTCTCACGGTAAGCAAGCCCATCTTCGCAGTCCCTATCCTGATGACCAAAGGCAGTCAATCCCCAACTGACCTAGATTGGAAACTCTTTTTCTTTACCTTTCTCCCCCGTCCCTTTGAACGACTCGCCCCACACGCCTCGAAGATTTTTCTTCCTTTCCCCTTCTGAAATTGAGTAATGGTACCCCGTTTTTCCTGATTTGATTCCTGTTAGTATCATAGTGGGTATTTCCGCTCAAATCTTTTACCGTGAAATGAGTCTCCCAGGGTCTCTACATCTTCTTTCCGGGCCTCGGTGCCATTTGCCTTCTTTGCGAAAAGGTTCCTTTTTGTTCCTTACCCTTGGTATTTTACCGCAGACCTCACTCCGTTTCCCTCCCTCAGGGATTTCAGACCACTCAATGATCTCTTACCTTCTCCTCCCTGGACATCCCACGTGTTTTTTTTCCTTTGGACATGAAAAATACCCTAACTGGACTTTAAATCCCCCCCTTGATACGGCTTTTTCCAGACATTTGCTCCAAGAGCCCTAGTTTTTCCTTATGTTGCAGATTTCACTTCTGGCCGGTAGGGTTGTGATTTTTTTAGAAGAATTGCCCTTTTTTGCTCTGTTTTTTTTCCCCTTTCACGTCCAGACCTTGATATAAGTAGATGGAACTCTGTTTCGGATCAAGCTTTCGTGTTCTTATTACGCCTTGTTTTTTTCCCCCCCTGTGCTTTTCGGTAGTTTCTGGATGTCCCTCCCCTCTTCCAAGTTCCTTTTGCCCTTCTTTGGGAAAGTGTCTCAGATTATTCGTCCAGTGTGAGTGTTTTTTAGTATCTCGTGATTGATAGATTCTTCTTCTCCTTTGGTGTGGTTGATCCTCTTCCCTCTCAGCGAAAAATTTTCACCCGTTCCCCGGGTGGACACCCTACCCTCGGAGAAGTCACTGCCAAGAATTTGCATTTACGTCTTCCCGCCATCCCCTTTCGCGCAGCCGGAAAAATTTTTTCTAAGCGTCCCGGTTTCTCGCCCCGAAAACAAACTGACTTACATATGGTACAACCGCCTATTGCAGGGATTGTTACCCCCCACAGTGTTTCCCCTCCGACTTTGATGTCTTTTTGCGGTCTACGACCAGGAACCTTTTTTACTTTGCCCCACCGCAACACCCCTTTGTGTTAGGTGATATTGTCTGAGCCGCAGGCTCCCCTGGGGCCCCTGCTCCATGTCTTTGTCTTGGTTGTCCATCTCCTTTTTATTTTTAGTCAGTGCACAGAGGGCTTTCGCCCTTTCACTCAAGATCAAGTTTCCTTTTTTGATGTCCTGTTTGCCTTCTCTTCAGGCTTTTTGTCCAAGGACTGAGTTTAGTCCGTCGCCACGACTGCCATTCCCCCCGTCTACCGTTAAAGCCAATAGCTGGCGTCCTTTGCCCGGTCCCTGCTTGAATGTACGACTTTTCCTTTTACCCCCGCACAAGAAGGCTACCCTCTAGACCATGTACCCATTTACATTCCGTTCCCGATTTCCTAGTGCCTCCGAGGATGGCTTCTTTTTTTTCTAGTCTTTCAAGGCATCGTGTTCCTTTCCTGAGCTTTTCTGAGAAACCTGCTTCCTGTTTCCTCTTTATGTGGTTAGTAATACGGTGTATTCTTCTGAGGCGTTTTACTGCGGAAATTGCTCCCGGTCATTTCAGGGTTCAATTCCCTTCATTCATGCCTCTCTCATTTTTCGTGGAGTTCGATGTACTTATTTGATAAATGAAGTCCAGAGTTTTCTCAATCGGTTTCAGCGACAACAACCACCAACCTTTTTCGTTTTCCAAGGAACTTAATTATTTACGTCCCACCCAGCCATATGGACTCCGATCGGTACCTTGCCCTGTGTGAGCCCAGCTTGAGTTCCCCAGGGAGTTCCCCCGCGTAGAAGACGTCTCACAATCTTTTGATTCACCCTCCGACCACCCAGGTGTCCCCCCTGCTGACTCTCCCCCTTTCCCTATTTTGCATGCGTTTCAGGCCCAGGTACTTCAGTCCCTCCATTTTTTTTCCCAGTAGAGAGGTTTGGGTCGGGTATGCCCATTCATCTCAGTTTGTTTCTTCTTTCCCGTTCACTGAATCGAAGTTACCCCCGATCCCCAGTGTCCCCCCAACTCCCACCCCAACCTCAGTGGTCAGGGTCCCTACTTCTTCTCTTCCCCTTTAAGAAATGCCGCCCTCGCTATGACCGCCGAGGTTCGTTTCCTTTGATGCTTCCGTTTTGCCCCTCTGCGAGCTCGCCTCTTCCTCCTTCTGTAATAGCCCCTTCTCTGGAGCGGGGGTTCAGCCCACCGCCTCGGGCTGCCTTTATAGGGATCCCTCCATTCTTCTTGGAACTTGCCTGATGAGGGTTTTTGGCATCGGACCCTTATTCCCCCGGAGACGAGGGTGTTTTTTCCATTTGCGGCTAGAATACCCTGACCTGCTCCGCTGCTGGCGCTTTTTCCCCTCTGGACCTTGTTTGCAGCGACTCCCCCTTGCACTTCCAAGACTGGGGACGTCCTGGTACGAGCTGTCTTTTCCCCAACGCTCAGATGGCCCTCTGCTCCTACATGTTGAACCAGAGTTGCAGACTGATTGCCTCCTTGCCCCATGATGTAGTCCTCTTCGTGTTTAAGAAGCACCAGACCCGTCCCCCGATCCCTTACTGTGATTTATAGCCAAAACTAAACACAGGTTTTTTGTCTGCTGCCCAGAATCTTGCGGTCCCCCCGCTTTCTGAAGATCCTTTGGCCTTTTTCGTACCTCAGTCAATAACCAGCCCCAGAAGGAAGGGGATTTGCTCCGATAATATCGTTTCCCCCCGAGAGCCCAGAAGCTCTCCGAGGACTTCCACCGGGCCCCTACTTTGCCGCAGCGCTCGCAGCCCTCTCTCCTCGTGAAAACAATTGCCTGCAACTAAACGATCCCCGCAATTTTTGACATTACGGTGGGGTCCTCTGTTCCCCTCCGCCTCCCTTTTAGAGGACCAAGATCTCCGAATGATTCCGGTACTAGCTGCCTGAACCTCTAAATATTCCTTGAGGGGAATCATTAGGAAACTGTGAACGGAACCTTTCCCTTCTTCCTCTTAACTGCGATTCAACCCCCTTCAATCCTTGCTTCCGGTCCTTCCCTGCTTCCTTTTCCCCACCCGAAGCGATAAGTGGATGGAGTCTCCCCTTTCGTAGCCAGGCACTGTCAGCAAAGTGCCATCAAGCGTCCCCGAACCTCCCCCCTAGCAACCCCCTGATTCCTCGCATTTCCCTCCCCTCCCGCCTCCTCACCTGGGCCATCTTTGGCTTAATTTCCCTTCGGCCATCTTTCCTCTGTTCGCAACCTTCCTGTTCCCCGTAGCGATTGTTCCCTCCCGATTTTGAACCTTTAATTTCCCATTGATCAGGCCGTATGTCTTAGGACCCTGTTGGAAGTACTTTTCCCAAGCGGAACCTCCTCCATTCCGCTCGTAAAAGGATTTCCGATTTTGTTGACACCCTCCGCGTACTCCCTTTTCACGCATTTTTTTGAAGGTCAGTGTGGCCCCTCTCCCCGAGACAGTTTCAAATATCAGTCTCGATTGGGCTGATTCAGCTGGCCCCGTCATTGGGATTCCGTCAATTTTTCTTGAACGGCACGCCGCAGGGGTTTTCTCTGCTGCCCCTAAGTCCCCTTTCAAGCATCATGAGGATTGGACTTTCTGCGTGCCCAGCTCGCGCGGAAGCAAGCCTTTTCCCATTCTTTTTTCCCCAGCCCCGGGAAGAGCGGATACAACCTTTTCCACGCTTCCCCACCCTTCTGTTGCGTCGGTCCCTTAATTTCTTTGTGTATTTTATTCCTTTCCAATTCCCAACCCTCTCCCTCTTCTTTTTACAACTTGATGTAGTGGTGGATCCCAGTATAAGTTTTTCCCCATTTCCGCAATTCTTCTTCTGGTTAACCTCTTTCCAAGTTCATTTAATTTTTCCCGTTCGTTTCCCCCTCTCTTTTTTTTTGCGGAAACTCTCTTGTTCGACCTGATTTTTGTGTTTCATTCTAGCTTTCACAAAGATCTCGGTGAATTAGACCCCTTTCCAGCCTTTTCTTTTCATCCCTGGACTATTTATTTTCGTAAATGTTGTTCCCATTTATGGCCAAGATCCCACCTCCCTCACCTTTGAACCCATTTTTTTTTTGTTTGCATCTCTTTTTGTGGGGTACTCCTCCCCCCCTCAGAGGTTTCTTAAACTTTCTCCTAGTCGTTCTCCTTTGTACCATGGCTGCTGAGAAGATAGCGCGCTTCCTTCCTGTGGATGCCATTATTTTTTTTCCCTAGGCTTGACCTCCACAGGCTCTTTTCCCTCAGGACCCAAGATAATGAATATTCGAGATAAGTTTTCTTTTTCCCTAGCTACCTTTTTTTCCTCTTTGGACCGGAAAGGCGTGATTCCTTTTTTTCTCCCCCCACCAGTCAGGGGAATACCAGATGCTTGAAGCGTCTGCCGCTCCTCTTCCCTCGTCCCAGATCTCTGTAAGTCCCCATTCTTTTCAAGCCGTGCTCCCTCGAGCCCGTGCTACGCGTTTGCGTTTTGGGCATTCCCTCGCTGTCCCTGTCGCTTACCCCCTCTCGCTTGGAGATTTTAAGGATAATTCCGAAATGCTATTTCAATCTAACTCCCCCCCTTAAGGCCCTTTTTTTTTGTCAATGACGCGGCATCTCTTCCATGATCTTCCGAACGTGCCCACAATTCTTTGCAGAACCCCCTTTTCGGTATCCATGGCATCATGTATACTTCGACCCTACCCCTCAGTGAGGCGTGTTTGTTACCTTCTATTAAAAGTCATTTTTGCTTTCCCGGGTAGTAGGAGCTCGTAGCTTTTTTTGCTTATTAAGGATAAACCCCACACACACACACACCCCCCACCAACACCACACACCCCCCCCCCCCCCACCCCAACCCACCCCACCAAAAACACCCCACCATTGAGTCCCCGCAACGCCACTGAGCCATTCTTCGTTCCCCCTGTTTCAACATTTCCCCATCTTTCAGTTACTTTCATTGCAGCATCCTTAGTGACTTGTCTCCTCATTTGACCAACGTTGAATGACTTAACCCCATTTACCCCTATTTGGTGACCAGTTGCCACTGTCCCAGCGCTCGAGTCCAGGGGTTGCCCTATTTCCGCAGACCGGCTCTTTTTTCCACGATGTCTCCCTCCTTATGATTGAGTCCCAATGATTTCTTCCGGAACTTGGAGCAGAATGATTGCCCGTCTTCATAAGTCGGAAGAAAATCATCTTTCAGTCTGGTTCCCCAGGAATACTAATAGCTTTTTCCCGATCGGAAGACTCTATATGATCAGTCCTACCCTTTTTTTTTGGAGGTTATATGTTAGGAGTAAAGACACCTGAACTTCCCCCCGAAATTTTCTTGGTCAAAGTAGTCTTTCATCATTCCCTTTTTGTAGTGTTGGTTAGCCCCTCCCCAGTCGGGATCCCCTCGGATGTTCAGGAGGGCCCCTTATCTTCTCCCTACCCTTTTAAAAAGTAGTCCCGGCCTCCATATTTAAGAGGTTCTCTTTGAAGCTTGTGTACCCTTGTTTTCTTCGGGGCCAATTCTTTCCCCTTGAACCATTCTTCAAGGACTTGCCGCCTTCCTGGAGCTCGCCCCCCCTGACCTTTTCACCGTAGGGCACCTTTCTGCACGGTCCTCTCTTTGAACCATGGACTCCCCTCCCCCCTTTCTGGGTGCGACTTTTTTTGAATTTCCAACCCCCCTCGCCGTAAGGTCCCCGAATACCATCCGGATCCCCAATATCGTCCCGCTTTTCTTTTTCTCTCCCTCGTCTCAGCCGAGTACTCCTTCTACTCGTCCCTAAGTTTTTTGCAGGCCCTTCTGTAAAGACAGCCAAGTACCGGCTTTCTCCCGCTGAGGCTCCTTCATTCCTCCGCCTTCCTCTGTCTTTTTTTGTTGTTTCCTTTGTTACTCACTTGGTCCGTTGCGATGAGGATGGGTGCAAGTGCCAACCTCTTTCTTTCCCCGAAGACCCAGGACTTCTTTCCTGATGTTCCAAAAAGGCCTTGCTTCAGTCGACTTACCAAGAATGACTCCTCTCCCTCGTTACGGCCGTGCTTAAATGGTGTGCCCTTCGCCCTCTAATTTGATATTGGTGTAGTCTTAACCGCGATGAGTGGTCCCCCCTCTTCCACCGCAGTCAGGTCTGCACAACGCTTTTTCCAGCTTATATGTATACCTTTCTGGTGTGTTGTTTTTTTTTTCAATACCTCCTTTTGAATGTTGAATGACCCCCCCCCCCAGTTAAATTTGGGCGTCGATGAAAGAGGACGTTTTTTTTCCCCTCGTTAGGGATCCCTTTTTAAATGACACCGATAATCCACTTCCCAAGAGTCTCTCCTGAACTTCTGTCCCTTCCCGTTAATTACTCGAAGGAGAAAGCCAGTCCGCGAGACTTTCCCATCTGATTTCCGCACCTTGACTCCTGATCCACATTATGCCTTTTTTCTGCCCAAGTCATTTCCCCCCATATTTCCTATGCCTGACCTCCTCGCCCAACAATCATTACTATTTTTTGCCTCTGATTCAAGAGACAGAGGGTGGCCCCTGGTGTGAAGGAGGACCCCTATTCTTGTTTTTTTTCCACTGCTTTGATTGTAAGCAAAGTCTTACGCCAGTTGCCCCTTGCTCCCCATTGGCAATTGAGTAGCCTCGCCCGTTTTTTTGAATCTCTTTTTTCCGGGCCGTTCGTTTGCGAAGGGCGTCCCCTTACCATGGTACTTTTTACCGTCAGATCTTCAGTACCTGCCTCCCTTTCGGTCCTGATCCCCCCCCTCCAAGTGATCTAGTGACCGGCTCCCTCCTTTTTCATTCTACAGCATTCCTTGTTCGTTGCCCCCCAGTAAGTTCCCCCGGGATGGTCCCCCTACATCTTCCTCCTCCCCCTTCATGATCACCGCGCTCGGGTGCTTAGGAGTCCTAATTTTCCGGCATGTGTAGTAAAGTAATCCCAATTAGTCTGCCGCTGTTTTTTGTTGTTCCCATTTTCCTGCATTTAGTATCTTTTTCCTCCGGTTAACTTTAATTTTTTTGGGGCAGTTCCAAGTTTGTTTTTGACGGGCGTAAAACCTGGTTCCTGCTAGTAGGTCTTTTTCGTCTGTTGTAAAGCCCTGGACCCTCCATCTTGGAGTGTTTTGAAGATGGATGGAGCTCCCGTCCTTTTTTTTTTTCGAGCGGAGATCTCTCTTTTCATACTCCTTTTTTTTGTTGAGATTCTCTCTGAAAGAAGCCACCTTTCCCGGGTTTCTAACTCGTTCCCTTTTTCCCCGAAGCCCATGACTGCTTTACCCCTCTACATCCTCTCCAGAAATAACCATTGATTTTTCCAAAATGGTTCTGTTCCCGTCCCCCCCTTGAACCAGCCTTAGAACGTAAAAAAGGAGATTAGCTCCCCCCTATCACGCATATGAAGTTTCGTCCTCCCCAACCCCCCCCTTATTATACAGCTGTGAGCTTGCGCCCCGTACCAGACTACGTAAATAGTGAAGTTCACTCTAATCCCCCGCGTTTTTCGTTGCTCTTTTGCGCACTCCCCTTATCCAATTTAACCCTACCTAGTCTTGCTGTTCCCCTCAGCCGGATTTCTGTGAATTTTCCCCGAGGCCTTTTTTCTGCGTCCCTAGATAAATTGGCGGGCGCTCCCTCTGGGTCTTAATTTCTCTTTTCGGGCTACAACTTTTACTTGTTTAATGAGCCTGTTTTCATTTTCCCTTCAAATGTCACGCTTTTTCCTTCCAGTTAACGGCCTGGGATTACCCTCCCTTTTATGTGCTTTTAATTCAGTAAGACGTTGTGTCCTTTTGATGTCCCCTCCCAAGTTCCCCTTTCTCCCGCCAAGTCCCCTCGATTAATTCCACCCCCCCTTTTCACAGGACCTCTGTCCCTCCTCCTTGAATATTCGGAGTCGGGTTGTTTCTTCGTGTCAAAGAACAGGGCGTGATTTGCCCCTGAGTGTCCGGAGGAATTCTTCCCTTTTGTCAGTTTTTCGTAAGTACGGCTTTTTCTTGCCTTTCCGTGTTAGGCGGACCTGCATGTCATCAGGTACTGGCCCGAAGATTCATTGAGTTCTTTCTGATGCCTTTTATTGAATAATCTCAGCAGCTTGAGGTGTAAGAATCCCCTTCAAGAGTACACCAAAACTGTCCCTTTTGTTTTTCTCACCTTCCCTTGATTTCTCGCCCCTCCCCTTTCCCTCTCTCGGAACCTTGGGCACAGGTGTTGAGCACCGCTGCTTGGTTCTTTCTGGTTCCCCACGGGCTCAACCTCATTTTCTCTACGCCTCAGAAAATTTGAGAAAATTGTTCGTTTTTCCTCCCATGGCTTGGTAAGGCGTGTATTCCTCATTCTTTGCATTATTTTTTGCTAGGTCCGGGTTCTTCTACTCCTTTTTTTCGCTCGATGTGCAGTTTCACGCACCGAAGCTTTTCACCTTTAACCCCAGTTGTGCTCTTTAACTTTTCGCACCCCCCATCATTTACGCAGTTCCTTTCCTGGACGTTCGTTCTCCACACAGACTTCTTTTCAGCCCCCCCGGTATGGCTTCGTCTTCCCCAGAGTGGTTTTCTGCGTTCTTTTTCCTACCGTCCGGCCTCCGCTCTCCGACTCGATCTCTTTGGAAGGAAGATATGGTTCGGCCCCCAAGAAGGTGATCCCTGCTTTAGAGGATGGGTCCCTTTTTCCTTTGCTGTTTTGTGGTGCTTTCACGTATAAACTTGCGAGGCTTTTGTCCCCAAGGAGCTAATGTTCCAGTGTCGCCCTTGTAAGTGGTTAGAGATTTTGCCTCTCGTAAATTCTGCCCTTTTTCTTCTTTGAAGTACCTGTTTTGTAGAAGGGATGCCGCTCCCCCTTTCCATCTTTCCCGGCCTTTTCTTCTCTGACTCGACCTCGACTTTTTGAACGAGTTGGTAACCTTCCTGGACTCCGCGGGTAGAATGACCCCACGCCTCCGAGATACCTTGCACTTTTTGGACTCCAACATTCAAACCAGTTCTTCCCTTTATGAAGAATACGGCTGACCACTTTCTGATTGCAGTCCTTTTTTTAATGGTTAGGCCTGCCCACGAAAAATTAAGGAAGGTTATTCTTTAAAAGTTCTCCTATCGGCCTGATCAGAAACTCGCATTGGACCCCTCCATGCCAATCTGGTTTTTTTTTTGCTTTCTGATGTTAGACTCCGTATAATTTTTTTCCCAAACTTGTGCCGTGGAAGAAATTCCCTTCAAGATTGGGAATTATGTTAGCCTCTTTACCACTTCCTCCTTGCATGTCCCGATGCTCGCGATCCGTGCCTTTTTGCAATGGATAACGACCCAGATTCAAGACTTCGGATTGGAACTGTTAAGGACTTGCACGTGTGCTTCCTTGATAGACTATCGCCGCAGCGCCCCTATCCTTTTTTTCTAAGAAGCTTCCGGCTTGGACGTATCTCAAGGACCCAGCCGAAAGAGCTCCAGTTCCTTGTTTTTTTCCTCACCTTTAGACGGACTATCTTAAGCCCCTTTCCACAGATGAAGTCAAACGACTTCCAGCACAACAATTCCGGTCAAATAAAACGACGCTGCGATGCGTATTTTCTTGTCTTCCGGATACCATCTTGCAGAACCTCGTGATCCATTCTTTTCCACTTTAGGCTACCTTTACTCGAGTGACAGGCATTTATGGCTGCTTTCAGCACGGACTGCGTCCTTTTTTTACGTTTTTGGACATTCTACGTAACTTCCCGTCGCTATTTCACGAAGACAGTAAAATCTTCTCGAACCTCTCTCGCTTCACAAGAAGGCGTATCATTCGAGTTTCCCTTTTGTAAGAATGTTTTTTTTCCAGTACCCTATCAGATATTTCCTTTCTCCGTTCCTTTTGGGCCCCCTTTAGTAAGCTTCCCGTAATAGATTGGTTATTTTCCCTGGAGATTTTTAAACCGGTTCAATGGCCACCGCTTTATTTCTCGCTTTCCCACTCGCTAATAGTCCGAATCAGGGAGGGGTGATTCTCGGTTTTACTTTTTCCTCGACCCCATTTTTTTCCAATGGATACTGAGGGACGGAGAGGTTCTCTTGTCCTCCTCCCTTGATTTTCCGACAATCAGGCTTCTTCCTTCTTCCGCTTGAGGGGGTGGTAGCGTCATCCTCTCCCGCCCTAGCGTAACCCCCTGGGATCAAGTGTTTTTCGTTTGTATCTGGCCTTCTCTTTCGCACACCCCCCGGGCTACGCTACTTCTGGGGCAAATGCGATAATTCGCCAACTTTCCTTTTTCACTTCCCGAGATTCATTGT
>Ga0179591_1223558_pt1 | contig 11141 bp, 13 predicted proteins | sample CZOMad2_1_08_16f_FD_182891 | JGI IMG/M metagenome (GOLD analysis project Ga0179591, IMG submission 182891) | Vadose zone soil fungal communities from Angelo Coast Range Reserve, California, USA - CZOMad2_1_08_16fungal (PacBio error correction) | ecosystem: Environmental > Terrestrial > Soil >... | reverse complement strand
CTCTCTTTTGTTCTTATGTTTTTAACCTTCCTTTAGCGGACCTTGACTTCATCCTTACGTGTCCGGGGCTTTAGTTGATTTCTTGTTCTATAGGAGCTACGCCTCCTTTCCACTACTAATCCCCCCGCAGTTAGTTCTTCGGCCCATGAATAGACGGTAAGGTTAAGGTCCCTTCTCCCCCCTTTCTCAACTCTAGTCAACGCGTGGATTTTTCCCCCCCCTTTTGCCCCCCTCTGCGCCTTTACTTTTAACGAACGCCATAGGACCCCCCTTCCAGAAGAGTACACGCATTAACCTCGGCTATGTTGCGGATCTGTTCCTTCAATGGTTTTTCTGTTCCTTTAACCTTTCAGTGCTCCCTTATCCCTTATCTTCTTTTGCTCTGTCATTTAGCCGGTGATCGGAGGTTTGTCGCTCAAATAATGGAACCCCCCCTTGGTCGAGGTCTGTAGTTTTTCTTTTTCGGATTTTCCTTGCCATGTGATTCCCTCCTTTACCGTTTTCGATCCAGGGCCGTGGGAACAAGCCCTCTTTTTGTCACTTGTACGGCCGAAACAACGGCCGCTGCGTTCCCGTCTCCCCGAGTTTTACAACAAGGATTCCCGATTTTCCGATATCCGGTCGGCGATTTTCTTTCTTTTTCTTGACCCGGCGTCCGGAGCCTTTCCTTTCTTCCATTCCCTCTTCAATTTACTGTTTCTGGTGAAAATCGTACGCCCCTTCCTCCGGTTCTTTGCCTCATGAGTGATACGGCTTTGTAGCAGGTGTTTTTTTTCTCCTGTCCATTGCTTTTTATTTTTTCACTTTGAACGGATTGTTCTAAAGCGGTAACAGAAGCCCGTTCCTGTTTCTTTCAGAGCGCCTATCTGAATACCCCTTTTTTTTCCCCTTTGAACCCCATCTTGTTGGTCCACCTTTCCCTGGTCAGTTCCCGTCTTCCCTGGCACTTTCATCTTTTTGAGCGATTAGTTCGAATGCCATTTCTTTTCTCCCCCTCCTAAACCCCTCAGACTGTATATTTTTTGTTGTCAAGGATTTTTTTTCCGACTTGGTATGGCGCCTTTTTTTATATGTGGAGCCGAAAACCATACCCCTTTTTTGATCTCCCCCAATCCCCACCCCCCTGACGCCTTCGCCTTTTTTTGCTCGCCGTAGTGTCTTTCCGAATTTTCGATCCAAGGGTTTCGTTATCGGGGACTGTATCTCATCCCATCGAGCTCACTTCTTTGACGCCTTGCATTTATTTTTCTTCTGATAAATTTTTCGCCCCTATTTCATGCCAATCCCCTCACGAACACCCCGCTGTTTTACTCATTTTCATTTTCCCGCCTCAATTTTCGCCTTTTGCCATTTAGTGCGTCCCCTCTTCTTCGAAGTTTTTTCCCAGCTGATTGAGAAGTGCATAGATAGGACCTCCTATTTTCCCATGTGACCATACTCCCACTTATCGCGACCACCTCCACACGTCAAAAAAGTATCTGGATCGTAGTTACATCCACGCCTGACGGCGACACTTGAAGTTCGGAGTCCACCCCTCTCCAACCCCTCTCTTCCTCTGTAGAGCCTTGGTCCGAATCTTCCCCACGTCTTCATTTGATGGGAAAGGCTTCAAAAAGCATTTTCTCTCCATTTCTCTTCGGCGGTCCACACTGTTCTGTTGTATTTCGGATGATCCCATCTATTGTCTAGGCGCCCAGCAGGTAATCATGGTTTTTGTTGTTGTGATGGATGGGCGCTGGGGGGTCTTCTCCTTTCGTACCCCTTTCCCTCCTTCCTCGAGCCCGTTACCTTGACCAGGCTTCCTTTCCCCTCCACCCATTTTTCCGAACCCCTTTCCCTTTCGGAATTTCCTCACTCCTTGAGTTCGTTTTTTTCTGTAAGCGTTAAAAAGTTTTTTGTTGTTCCGAGACATCCTATGCCCTTATGTCTTTACCGATATTTTTTTTCGTTGGTTTCCTACGTCCTTCCACCCCTTCCTTTGACCCCCAAATGAGAATGCCCGCCCTTATTTCTCCTCTTTTGGCGTCGTATCGAGGAAATTGGCGTTACTTTATTGACTCTTCCAGTTCGCTTTTTCCACCCTTCCTCTCCCTCCTTGTTCCTCTGACTAGGACAATACCCATCGCATCTCCCCCCCTTGGCCCCCCCCGCGCGGGGAATGTGTCCCCTCCCTAACTTGTCTCATAATTGTCCTTCTTCCGCTTCACGGTGCTCGACCGTTCAAACCGGCAATAAACTACCGGTCTTTTCTGCCTCTCCTTCATACATCTCTCGTCTTTTCTCTCTTTTTTTCCCGGAGATTTGTGTTGTTCCGATTTCTCCCCGCCGACGGTCGTTTTATTGTTTTCCCCCCGTTGGGTCGTTCTTGTTCTTGACCCCCAAAAAAACAAAAAAAGCAATCCTGCTTTCCGGCCCCATTTTTCTAATATCTGAGTGTGATCGCTCTACTCGTGGTTGCCTTCTTTTTTGATCCTCTTTTTTAGAGTCCCGCCCCCTTTTTATAGTCTCCCATTGGCAACTGATGCTCTTTATTTTCCCTATTATTTACCCCTTCCCCTCGTTAACTCCCACTCGCTAAACCTAATTGTCCTGGCTTTCTTTTTTTCTTTCCCCACAAATTGTGTTTCTGGCTTTGTTGAACCACTGACAGAAATCTAGTTCTGTTCACATTCCCCTCTGCGTTCCCAACTCCCCCTCCTGCCGCTAAACCTCCCTCCCTCACGAAGTCGTCTTCCTCCTACGAAATTTTTTCCTTTCCTTTGTTTTCGTCCTTCCGGGTCATGCGTAGGTAAGTAGCTCGTATTCCTTTGACGTAATACCAATTCTTCGCAGCCCCCTCTCCCAAAACTTCTAAAAGTGCGTTTGCGCAGACACAATGTTGTTTTCATTCATACCCCTCCTTTTTCCCCGGATATATCCTTTTTTCCTCGACCAATGCGGCCTAATATGAGTAGATGGTGGGAATATTCCGTTTTCAACTTCTCTCCTTACGATAGGTTTTAGTTTTTTCTAGAGTCTTCTTCGTGTCGCAGTTTTTTTCTTTCCCTGACTTCTACTTTGAGCTTGTTTTTCTTTAGGCTATCTAAGAGATTTCTGATGTCTAGATTAACCTATTTGGTTGATAGAATTCTCGGCAATCCGATTTCCTCTGATCTCTTTCTCTCTCCCCCTTCTCTCATCTGAAATTGAGAGTGTCCCTTTCCGTTCAGTACCCCAAACGTTTTTTCGTCCTGGTCTTGTGCTGGACTGCGCCTTTTCCCCTCCTTTTCATGATCTCCTAATGGCCCCTCATGGCTCAAGTGCTTTGGATAGCAGTGCTTATACAGTATTCACCCCTGATCTGGATGGTTTCCACATCCCGGGGATCACATCTTTTGACAATTCCGGTCTTCCGGCGATTATTTGACTTTTTGGTAGACTTGATTAATGAGGCTTTGCTTCCGACATTCCCCTTCCTTCCTACCACGGTCGCATCTCCACAACTTTTCCCAATTACCTCTTCTACGTATCGTCTTTTTTATTTCGTGTGGAGTCAACTACGTGAACTTGATTTTCCAAGGCGAATCCTCGAGAGTGTCCTGCTTTCCGCTTCTCCTTTCCCCCTTCATTGACCAACGGATCGTTTTTTTTGCTTTTGCAACTTTCTCTCTTTCTCTCCTTTCCATGTCGCCCTGACGGCTGGTGAATTATACGATTTTAGAAAAACTCCTTTCCAGTCCCAAGTCTCCCGTCGTTTTTTTTCCTTTTCCCTACATTTTCTTTAATTGCGCTTCCTCTTTTCCATCACCGTACAGTGAATTCCTTTCTTTCGCCTGGACCGCTTCCAACTTTTGATCTAAGTTTTTCCGGTCTTCCGATCGTCCTTTCCTCCTCCTTAACTGATTGTTTCGTGGTCTTTCAGCCGTTCTTGTCTTTTTAATAATTCCCGTGAACCGAGAGATTTCCAACCGGCTGTTGACCTCTCCTCCTCTTCGTTCTGGCCTCCCAAGATGGACGTACACCTAAGCCGTCTCCCCCCCTCCCTCGGCCCCCTTTATGTAACTCTCCCCCCCTTTTCAGCTCTCCCGGCTTTTCCCTTTCCCTCTTCCCGAGGCATCCTTCTTCAATGTACAGACGTGAAGAGCTCCCCCCGTTGCCCATCTCGCTAATCCTCTTCTTTGTGGACTCCTTTTCAGTCTGGCCGTCTCTTTTCTTACACGTCCCTTTCGCAGTCTTTGGGCCAAGTTTGCCTGGACCGCCATCTTCTTTCTTGGTATGCCCCGATCCTTCTGCCCCTGAAAGGTCTATCTTCTTCACGACACTTTCTTTATAGTTCTTACTGATTTCTCTCCTCTTCTTTTAAGAAAATAGGTACACTCCACCCTTCCACTTCCGGATGCCGTTTTACACAGTGGAAGAGATCAAATTTTTTTTCCTCCCAGACTTCTCCCTTCTTCCCCTTCCTTCTTTTTGTTTTATATGAATCGCCTTCTTTTGTATGTTGGTTCCCCTTGTAGGATTTACTGAAAGGCACCCTTACTTTTTCTGTTGTCGTGTGGACGATGGGATTACTTTCGATTAGACTCTTTTCCTCTCCTCCCGCCCATTCCTTTTTATTCCGGCCAAGAATCTACCTGAGGGTGTTTCACTGAGTCTCGTTCGAAAAACCCTCATCTCATTTCCTCTGGTTACTTTCCTTGGCCCAAGGCCCGCATGGAACTTTCTAATCACGGCCTTGACTCGCCTTTTCCAGCCTCCCTCCGGCGCTTTCTTCTTCGATTGAATCTTGGTATCTCTCGGCCGTACATGGAAGGGAGCATCCGGCGTCTTTGCTGCTTCCCCTTACCATCTTTCTCGTTAAGGTTTGTTATTTACCAATAATGTTTACCCCGTGTTTTTCTGAGGATGTTATGGTGGACTTTGATCTCGCTTTTCCCTTTGCCATATGGACCGTCTCTTACTCTTCCGATTTTTGTGAAAGTCCTTTTTCCTGTTTTTCCGTTCTTTCCCGGACAAGACCAAATTGTTGGACAGATCCCCTTCGCGAAAAAAAAGTCCCATCTCCTCTTTCCGGTCCCGTCGAAATCGTTTTTTCACGGACAACCTCCTTTTCCCCACGAACCTTTTATGCCTTTCCCTGCTCACGACCGTGAACGCCTTCCATGGCACTTGAAGGGACTCGTACTGCGGAAATCGGTTTCTCATAGTGTACTTTTGTCCCTTCAGTGGCCCTTACTCGCTGCCTTGAGCTGGTGCTACCTTCGTTTCTAAAACGAGTTCCCTCAGAAAAGAAGGCCTTCGTACTGTCAGTCTAGCATGAGAATCCAAATTTGCCACTTTTCTACAGATTTTTCAATTTCCAAAGTCCTATAAGGAGGAATTCTTCACTTATCGTCGAGACCTTAACAGAAGGCCTTATTTCACTACCCCCCTTCCCCGGGGAGAGTCTTATCCTGGATTTTTTTTTGTTGGCTTTTTTTTTTTTTTTCCCACTGGGGAGTCTTTTCTTTCTAGTCCTTGGTATGGCGACGAATGGTGACCCCTTTGCGCGCAAAGCCCCAGGACTTACCCCCCCCGTCTCTTCCAGTGAGACCTTCTTACGTGGTCAGAATTTCTCACTTTTTCTTTCATCCCTCATCCTGGTGAATAAGGTATGTCTCTCCTCTCTTCTGGTTCCTTTCCAAGAAGAGGATATAGTCTAAATCCGGTTCCCCCCTGGTTTCGTTTTTTTTTTAACACTCGCAAACCTCTTCCTTTTTAATCCTGGCCCTTCCACGATCCAATTAGATATAGCATTTGCGACGACTTTCCCTCTTTTCCCCCCCGGGCTGGGAGGAAGACTTCGATTCCTTAACTTCCTCATTTCCCTCTATTTGCCCTTTCACTCCCTCTTTTCTTCTATCGCAGATAACCCTACCCAAGCTAACCACCGTAGATTGAGACTATATACCTCCACGCGAAGGTCAGACCTTTCCGTTTTCGGTTCTTACCAAACTGCTACCCCTCTCTTCCTTCTCTGTAGAGCACTTGCTCTTATTTCCCAACCATCTAGAAGAAGATCTACTCGTTCCCCCTCGCGCTACCCCCTTTCTATCTCCGGGGGAACCGTTTTGCGTGTGTATTTTTTTTCTCTTCTGGCCAATAGCATGTATTCTTCAACAGACTTCCTCCGTGTTTTTGCGAGTGCTTCTTTCTCTCCGTATGAAGAGGGTCCGACTCCAATCTACTCCAGATCTCCTATTGATTGACCTCGAACTCCCCCCAGGTTTGAACCACCCACTTTCGGGTTCTTGCTTCCCTGCCTTCTTTTTCGTTTTAGTGATGCTTCAGCGCGAACCAGTGTGTCTTTTGTGAATTCGATATCTGCATTTGCCGAACTCTATTGATTTTTTTTTTTTTTTTTCGACGCCACCCCCGACTTTTTTTCCCCAGCAATATGTGTCCTTTCCCTACATTATTTATAGCTTCCTATTCTGCGTACCTTTGCGGTACATAATTATTCGACTTCGAGCACCCCTTCTTTTCAAATGTTGGTGGACGTCTCCATTTTTCGCCCTCCTTCTCGGCAATCCCCCCATGATCAGCGCCCCTCCTTTCAACAACACGTAGTTTCCCCGTTTTTTTCCCACCTTTGAAAGATGCTCATCTTCGGGTCCTTCTTCTTGCCGGCTGTGTCTCGCTTGCATCACCACTCCCGTGGCGTTTTCCTCAAGACGCCCGCCTCTATATATGTTACTTGTTTGTGTTGTTGAGATTATTTTTTTTGTTTGTTTGTCGCTTCCTCCCTTCGACGGTTTTTTTCTTTCCGGTTCCACCTCTTCCCTCCTTCGCTCACTCCGGCCCATTCGACATCTTTTGAGGGAGCTACGATTAACCTCTTGTGTTTTGCCCCCCCTTCATTTTCTTTTTCATGTGGTCTTGCTATTTTTTCTTTTTTTTTTCCCGGAACCGGTGGATTTCTTCCTTTTCCTCTCTTTCTCTCTCATTCGAATACTTATTTCCCGCCCTTTTTCGCCAGCTTCCCCCGTCCCTCTTTCGACTAATGTATTTAAGGTTTGCTTTTTAAAATTGGTGTCATTTTTCCGGCCCTTCCCGCCACTTTCCTCAATTTTTCTCACCAAAACGACCCCCCTCCACCTTTTTTTCCGTTTTTTCTGACAGTCACCCTCACCGCAGGCAGTTATAGACTTCCCCCGCAATTTTTTTCAGTAGCCTTTTTTTTTCCTGTATTTCCTCAGGCTGATATTCAGTTTGTCCGCCCCCCTTTCGCGCCTCTCTTCTCCAAACTTTAGTAAGGAGTTTCGCCCGAAATTCCCTATGGGGGTTCTACCCGTTGTTCCCCCAACCCGCTTTTGCCCTCTCTTCTACTTTCTCGCCATTAGTTTGCCGCCGTAACTCGTTTGTGTGGGGTCCCTCGGACAGGCTCTTCTTTTGGGTGTGGTTTGTTTGGTCGGGTTTTGTGGGTTTTTGTGACGATTCTTTTCGCTTTTCGAGAGAGGATTCCCACATTTGGCAGTCTTTTTTTTATTTTTTCCGATCCCCCTACTTTAGTATTGTTATTTTTTCCTTCTCTCTCCTCTTGGAGTTCTTTTAAAGATTTATGAAATTGAGGAGGTATGACGCTTTCTTCGCCATCCCCGATGCCCCTCGTTTTCATCTCCTCTGTCAATCCTCTCTCCCTGTCTGCGTTCCTTTCGAGTAAACCCGATCCGTTCGTGGATGGTTTGCAGGGAATAAATGGACATCCGTGATGATATCATCTTCCTCGATTTTTTTCCAAGGACCTTCTTCCGATTTTATCTATCACCCCTATTCGGGATGTCCCATTTACAGGTTAAGCCAGTCAGGCCCTCCCTCCGCCTCACTTCCATTTCCCCCCCCCTGTGGTCTATGGATTTCTTTTTAGGCTTGCTTCTCTCCCCACCTATACCATTCGGCGCCTCCACTTTCTGGAATGATGCACCTCCCTCATGAGCAAAGCTTCGAACTCTTTTCTGGAGGGCTTTTGGTATACCCTCCTTCCTCCCCACTTGAGTGAGTCGCGCCCCTCTCGAGTGACACCTTTTTCTCGGACCTTGCTTTTTTTTTCCCAAATTTTCCTCTTTTTTTCCGGAGGGGAACCTTTCTTTCCTCTGTCCCTCGATTCGTATTTTTATGCGTGATCCTTCCTAGCCCACCAACTCCGTCAATTGACACAAGCCCCCTTCCGATTTTCCTTCTCCTCCGTATCACTTTTCCCCTACTTTCGCTGCCTATTTCCCCAGGCCCACTTCCTTTGACTTTTTTTCCGTAGTGAGAATGGGAAACGGATCCAGGGTTGTTAGGATAGTAGTTTGCGTCGCTACTCCTCCTTTTGCCATTCGATAGTGATATATTTTTTCTTCGGGGCCGATTTCAAGGTTTTTTTTCATCTTACGTTCCCCACTCTAGTTTTTCCCCCTCTGGACTAAGCCAGTAAAGTGGCTCACTCGCTTAACCGCAGTTTCATAATCCCCTCCTAGTTACCTTATTGCTTCTTGTTCCACCTCCCCCTTTCACTTCCTCTCATTTTCTGTAACTTGACACTCGTCCATTCTCCTCCTTTATTCATCTGACAATAACTTTGAGAGAGATCCCACCCTAGTCCCCCGCGTCTCATCTTGATTGTCTTTGATTATTAGTATGGCAGTCTTTTCTTAAACGTCATTTTTTCCGGATGCGTCCCCCACTGTATAGGAATCCCGGCTTGCTGATATCGTTTTTTTCCCTACTCCTTCTCTCCCCCTTTTAATTTCTTCCTGCTGACTACGAACTTTGTCTGAGTCGCCGTTTGTCCTTTATAGGCCAGATTTCTAAGCCCCGCTTTCCAATCCCCCCCCCCCCCCCCTTCACGTAAGTCTTTCCCCTTTCCCATTTAATTTATAAATTCATTTTGAGTGACGACCCCGCCTCCGCATCTAGTTTTTACTCCCTCCGTTGTTGGTTTAGCTTACGACTTACTTCGGTGTTCTTTTTAATTTGTATTTTTCCCTTCCGTCATCCTTCTTTTCCTTTGAGTTCGTGTGGAGGAGGGGAGTCCCTGCGCTCCCCTACTATAATACTATCTCCGAGTACTTTTTTCTTCATCGACCTCTCCGTTTTCATTTTTTAGGCTCTGTTCCACTCTATCCATCACCCTATGGCCGTTCCCCCTTATCCCCAGGTTTCCACATCTGCCTCCTTTACGTGCCAGAACGTCTCGGCCTTTTACTGTTCCACGTATCCCTCCTCCTTTTGCTTTCTTCTGTCCGGAAAGTTTTTTTTTCTTCGGCTTAAATGGACAGGGTAGTCTCTTTTCCGGCTGTCTTTCCCCCGATTTCGTTACCCCGCCTTTCTAGCTGTCAGGTTTTTCGATTAAAGAATTGGCCACCCCTTTGCTGAGAATTGAGACATTCCTCGCCGTCCCTTCTTTATGCCATACTGGACCTCCCTGATCCCCCCGTTTTTCTTTGGCCCCGCCTCGCTTTCCATTTTGATTCCCCTCCCCTCCCAGTCTCTTGTCCCGAAATTGCGCTGAACCAAAAAGGATAATCTCCCCTATCTCAGGCCCCGGCTCCCTCGTTTCTTTTCCGAGGCAAAAAGGAGACTCCCGTCCACTCTTGGAGTCTTTCCTAGTAACTACATTTCCCTCCTTTAACTTTCCTTTTGCACGTTTTTCCCCGGTCTCGAGGTCTCTTTTTTAGTCCTTGGCCGACTCTTTGCCTTGGAGCTTTGTCCTCAATTTGCGTTGTCCCTCTGTCCTCACGCAACTCGGCAGTCTCACTGAAGTCGCTAATAGAGAATCAAGTTGCAATAAGTGAACGATTGACCCCCTTTTTTTTTGGTGGTCCCCCTGTCAGTCTTTCTGGACCCTTTTCCCTCTCTCGGCGCGAATTCCTGTACTCCTTCAGTATTTAACAAAGCACTACCCAGAAGTAGATAGTATGGTTTTCTTCCACGGTTCTTTTCTATTCGGAACGTTTTTTCTGCGATCCGTTTCGTCCAAAGACCCCCCTGATCTCCATATCAAACACCTAAAGACGTTCTCAGGAGAGCCGGAGTGATTACTGAATCTCGTACTCCTGTTTGTCCTCCCGCCTCCTGTTTGAATACCCTCCGGCCCCTCATCTCTGAGCCCCTTTCCTTTAATCCATCGATTCCTTAGGCATCCTCAGGACAGTGGCGCGCCCCTGCCCAACCCTCCCCCCCGACAAACGATCTTTTTTTCCTTTCCCTGGCAAGTCTAAATTTCCAGAATTTTGATTTTCCTGATGATTCGCGGTTTAAAATCTGATCTTGATTTAAGAATTCGCTCAGGACTCATTTCCCCCTTGTCAACATCACTCACCCTTATCTTATATCGCGATCAAATCCCCCTCTTAAAACTTCTGGGATAGCTCCTCACGGCCTCCCCCCCTTTCCACGGAAAACTTTTTTTTTTTTCCGCCCCCTCCCCCCCGCTACAAACCCTCGTACTATAGGAGAGTCAGAATATGAAGTCGACTCTTCCGTCGTTCCAAACCTTTTGTCCATGTTTCTTATATTCTTTTTTTTGGCACGGCTTGTTGTATTTTTTTACTTCCCATTCTTATTTTATTCTCGTGCACGGTTCCGACTTTTTTTTCGAGGTCTTGCTGCGCTCTAATGGGGATTCTGCTTCTTCCCTCCCTACTTCCCTCGATCGCAGATGACATGCATTGCAGCGTCCCCCCCCCTTCCTTAAACCTTTTCGTTTTCGAATTCATCCTCCCTTCTGTTTTCTTTATGGGACTGTTCACCCCCTTCCCCCCAAGTTCTTTCGTTTTCAATAGATAATTCATTGTTTATGTTGAAGACTTCTTGCTGTTTGTTTTCGACGGCCTTTCCCCCCGACTTTACACACATATGCCTTACGACCTTCGTTATCGTTTGGATGTCTTCTTGGCAATGGCGGTCAAAGTTATTTACTATTCCGAGAGGTTTGCCCCCCTTCGCGATCCAATCCTTTTTCTCTCCCATAGGCCATCCAAATGAGCCGCCAACTAGGGGCCCCCCAAACACGAGAGGTTAAGCTTGATCCCCCTCCCGACCTATGTTCGCAGGACTTTCCGGCGTTGCGTAATTCCCCGTCCCTCCCGTGTCCCCCTTGCATTTCACTTTCTTTTGTCCTTACTCTACCCTCCTCC
>Ga0179591_1257255_pt1 | contig 11142 bp, 7 predicted proteins | sample CZOMad2_1_08_16f_FD_182891 | JGI IMG/M metagenome (GOLD analysis project Ga0179591, IMG submission 182891) | Vadose zone soil fungal communities from Angelo Coast Range Reserve, California, USA - CZOMad2_1_08_16fungal (PacBio error correction) | ecosystem: Environmental > Terrestrial > Soil >... | reverse complement strand
CCTTCATCCCCTTTTACACCGATCCGGAGCCTCTTGTACTCCGGTGCCTTCTTAATATTAAAAAACTTTTTAACCTGGTCCACAGCTATTTCTTTTCTGGGCAAGCGGCTGAAGTTGATAGACCCCTGATTTGAAAGATCCCTTCACCACACGAATCAGGAACCCCTAGAGGAGAGGTAGCCGCGAAGCTTCCTCCCTCCTCTTGTGCTTCTTCCTTTTTCTTTAGCTCCTCGCAGAGAGGTTCTGCTCTTGTTCCACCCACATTGTTTCTTGCATTCCCTCATCTTCGTCAGGCGCCGATGAGAGCAGTTTTGCTCAAATTTTTTTTCTCCCTTCATTAAACACTTAACTCGTTTTTCCGCGCTTGAAGCATGACGCTTTTACTGCCTAAGGCAGCCCCCGGAACCCTCGTGCGGTCGTTTAAGACGATAAAAAGCCATTTTCCCACTACTCCGAACTATAATGTCGATATTATACGGGTTGTCGATCAGCAAGAGGTGGTCCCACTTTCTCTAGAATCTTTCAACTGACTCAGTGGTTTTGCACACTTCCTAGGCTTTTATCCGTCCTTGCTATTATAATATACGGTGTGTAGTCCAGACTGCCCCCTCTTTTAGAGCTAATACACCCCATGCGCACTACCATTCGGGATAGTGGTTTGGGTGTATAGTTGGGCGTCCACCAGGGTAGAATGTTTTTTTGTATCCTACAATCCCCCTCGATTGTTGTGCATCGCTGCCTAAGAGTGAATCCGGCCCTTTTAGCATCTTTGCTTCCAGCTCCCTGGGGCGGCTATCCCGAGCCGATCGAGCTTTGCGTCCCTCCCGCAGAAATTGCTAAACCGACTTGTCTTCCCAAACGACATGACTTTTTGATTCTTGGTGCTTCTAATGACTCCATGGTGTTTGATAGTCATTGCTCTTGCTGATTCCCTATCGAGTTCTTTTCCCCCCTCATCGACGCCTCTTAGTTGATTGGGACCCCTTTGAGGTCTCTGACGGGCTTCCGACCCACGTTTCGAGCGGGTCCTTTTTCTTTTCGCCTTTTGGAGTGGACGCTCCGTAGTCATAGGCATGATCCCTCAGTAACGTTGTCTAGCATGCGCACTCCTGCACTTAATCTCTAACCCCTAGATGGATCCTCCGTTCCTCCCCCGGCTGATCATTTTTTTTCTGGTTTTCGGCTCCCAGAGGGCAGCCCGCTTTTCCTCAAGATTTCTTATTTTGCTTTCGTAGGACCCATCACCCTTCCTTTTCAGTCTCCTTTTTTTCGACGTCTCCCTCGCCGAGCACGTCCTGGTCCTTTCCCCAACTGCTCATCGCGCGCGTTTACCAGTTCTGATTTGTCTTCGAGGCGTTTGAAGACCCCTTCGCGTGCTTCTGAGCTCTGGGGAAAAAGTGGTGCCATCTGCTCGATCGTGGAAAGATAAAGCCTTAAATCACGTGATCTGCGGTTGAAGTGTGGCGACCCGCGAACTTCTAGGTCCTTTTTTGAGAGTTTTTTTTCGAGTGTGTAGTTCCCCCCTTCAACGCATAGAGCCTCCTGTTGGGGAGATTTCGTTCCTCGCCCCTGCGCTTGCGGTTCCGTTTTCCGCCTTTACCCGGTACCGAGCTTCTTTTCCCTTCTCCCGGTCCTTAAGGGAAGAGGAATTGGCTGAAGTTACTCTTCAGACGACGCGGCCCTTTGCGTCCTTTTCTTTTGCTGCTTTTATCTGCTTGCATTTCTTTTCTTTCTTGAGAAGTTCACCACTGCTTTTTCTGCCTTCTTTTCCCTTGGATAGGTCATTTCTCGCTCTTGTAAGAGAGGTTTTTGGGTTTGTGTGGTGGGGGGGGGGGGGGACCCCTTCCTTTCGGATATATATATCTCTCCGTTGTTTTTGTTCTTATATCCGTCAACCTTTGAGTTTTTAATCCGATATCCCGGTCGCTTTCTCTCGTTTCTTATTCTCCTTATTCCGCAGGCGAGACCCGTGCCTAACTCTAGATTTCCCTGCTTCAAGCTGGCCCCCGAGGATCCCTCTACCTCGACGCGTATTCCTCTCCGTTGAATTTCCTGGTAACTTTACGGGTCACACGTCTGAGTACTTTTTTTCCAGTTTACAGCCCTTCCCAGCAAGAGAAGGTTTTTGCACGCACTGGGTTCACGCAAACACGGTGCGCTCTGATTCCGTTACGTGAAGGCCCCCACGCGACCACCCTCTCCGTTTTTTCAGTCATCGCATTTCGTATTTCAGCTACCTTCCATGTTTAAACTGATCGAGCCGGCTTTCCCTTCGGATAGCGATTCTGCTGCGAGCCACATCACCAACTTTTTTTCCCGTCCTGCCTACTCTGCGTTGACCTCTTTCCCTCCTTTTTTGCTCTGAATCGTCCTCCTCTCGATTCGAGCTTGTACCAATTGTTCGTGCTCGCAGTTGAGCTCGTTCTCTTCCTCGAATTCCCTGTCTTCGGCTGGTTTTGCTCATCGAGCCTGATCACTGATTTGCTTGCACAGAGTTGGCATTTCATGCCATGACGTCTTCCTCCCTTTCCGTTCTTGGGTTCCTGGATGAGAAGCCATTTTGTCCTCCGATCCATTGTTTCCGGCTGCGCTCCCTAAGGTGGGACTATCGCGGTGCTCGATACCTGACGGTTTTTTGGCGACCTCAAACATTTTTCCCACGCCTTTTCGCGCGGGCCCCTGCCTGATCGCCGTTCAGCGCCGCACAAAGCCAATCAAGTTGCACGCTGAGACAGAAACGATCCATAATTTTTTTCGCCCGAGAATTGCCAGACTACCGAAGGGCGGAATCGACCCACCCCACCACGGTCGCGTCCCCAGCGAGCGATTTCGTTTGGGAATACTGGGTTAGTAATTTCTTCGCCAGGACCCGCCCTTTTCTCTCCCCACCCCTCTCCCCTGAGCGTGACGCATAAGCCCTTTGCGGGCCCCCTGATCACCTTTTGGAAGGATCCGCAGATAGTTTACGACCTCTCTGGGTAGTCCTTCCCAAGACACGCCTTGCCGCCCCACTCTCCCCGACACGTTTTAGAACGCGGGTCTTTTCGTAATTGTGAGAATTCTTTTTCTTTGACCCGGTGGCTCCTCCTACCTACAGCTGAATCGGAGTCTCTTTCACGCGAGCTTTTGAGTCACACTACCGCGATCTTTTGCATCTTCTCTCGTGTGTGACAAGCCTTTTTTTTCTCCGCCGACATTCCCTATGTAGCCTAGATCTGGAGCTTGTCATTTTAGTGGTTTGTCGGATATTTTTTTAACGCTGGTCCGCAGCTTATGCTGGTCACCTTCCTCAAATTTTCGACGGTTTTCCTTTTCCACCTCGAGGCGCCCCCCCCGAAGTGGGAACCCCGTTGACTTGCTCCTCCAGGTGAGAGTTTTTTATATAGGAGAAGAATCTCGTGCCCTCTTTTCTCCTGTTTTGTTGACCTCGAAGGGTTGATGAAGGATCTCCGGCTTCGAACCCCGCTAGGAGTACTCAAATCTCCCTTGCCTTCAGGTGCGCCTTATTTCCTTGTACTATGTAGTAGAGACTTCAGAATCACGGCGAGAACGGCCGCCGCGGGCTCCGAGAATTCTGTAGGGGTGATAGGTGTTCCGATGTAACCGGCGCGCTTCCTTCCTCCTTGAAGGTGAATTTACACTCCTTGTTGGCTTTTTAAGCTAGAACCCCCTTTTTGTTTTGATAGATTTCACTGAACTGAAGAAGACCAACCTGTCACAACCGGACTCTGATCCTCTCTTGTAAGCGTCCTTTTCATCGGTTTTCCCGGCACACCTCGGTCAAAATTGAGATTTTTTTTCTCGGAGCCTGTCCGGCTGACTTTTGGCCGCCCCCCTACTCATAGAGTTCCCACAAAAGAATTACGGAGGGAGGGCCAACCCCAAGGACCCCTCCTAGATCCCTCCCGCCCGCTTTTGATCCATCCATGCATGTCCTGACGAGTCTAGTTTCAGGAACCAAATAGACAAACCCTTTTTTGGCCTTGTCCGCGGGGCCGTCTTGAGTCCGGAAGAGATAACTCTCGCAAGCTCTACTTTAGCATTTTAGTTGTTCAAACCCGACTGCCCTTGGACGAAGCGGTACTTCTTCATAATCGAAGATTCCCGCATCGTATTTTTCGGAAAAAGCGTTTCCCCCCCGGGCCGTATCCAGATACCCGGAACAGTTCCAGCGCCCCCCGACCCCTCCTGGTATCTCCTCTTTCTTTTCGATGAGATTACTAGAGCTTGCAAATCGTTATATCTGCCCTTTTCGTTGGATTTTTCACGGCGAGATCGTCGCTTTGCGAATTTCTATTTTCGACGTCGTCGTGAAATATGTCTTTTGACGCACCTTTACCCCCCCCTCTCTTAAACGGGATTTTAGAGTGGGGCTTCCAGGCCGGGTAGACGTTGATATTACTATGGGGTCGTCCGCGCGATCTTCTCCTTCCTAAAGTTTTATCATGGAGAATTCAACCTTCCCTGGCGGGCTCTCCCCCGGATTCGCGCTGGTCCCTTGACTGGATCTGTTCCCTTAGGCTGACCACTATTTTTTCTGCTGTAGAGACCCTTGGTTGATTAATAATGAACTCAAGTTTTTTGCTCCTCGGCTTTCTGATAGTGATTCTAAAGATCGATATGGGCCCCCCTCTTATCATCCCTCTTGAATGATCTTTGCGCGCGTATGAAAGGGCTCTCCCCCCATTGTCGATCGGCGATGCGAGGCCAGTCACGTGGCTCTTTGTAGTGCGCTCAGTTTGTAATCTCCCTTCCCCGCTCCGAAGTGCTCACGGTGTTTCTTTTTTTCCCAAGAGAAGACCGACGCCCCCCCCCACCTTTTATCTCCTTCCACCACCCCAATAGTGTGTGAGTTTCACCTCCACTGATAGATGACCCCTTAGGTAGTTGTCAGATGCCATTTTCCAGCCGTCTTTGCCAAGACCAATCTTGTTTCGGCTAGAGCTCGACCCCCCTCCCCCCCATAACGGCTTTTACGAATACTACGAATCGATTCCTACCCCCTAGCACTCTGACTCATTAAAACGCTCGAAAGATGGGACGTTGCGTCTTAGGTTTTGCGTGGAGGCAGGACTAACCGTCAGTTTGATCGTGTGCTCCCCTTTTCCCTGGTGATGTTGTCAGAGATGACTCTTCGCCCGGCCCCGCCCTCACTTTCCGTCGAGGGTGATAAGGAGCTTTCTTTTTCTCCGCCGCGCCTTCCCCGTTTCGACTGATCTGTTTGTTCGCGTTCCTTCCATAATCGCCCAACGCACAGAGCGCACCTTTTTGTTTTTTTACACCTTCTGTGAGTTTTGAAGTCTTTCGCTCCAGTGGCCAGACCTTTGCGTTACTCCGTCTGGTGACCTCGAAGTCTGTCCTCTCCCGAGGAAATTGCATCCCTTTTTTGAAAGCGCTCAAGCGGCAATGTTTTTTGTTTGTTTAAGCTCATGATAGAGTAGGTGTTACGCTGGCTTTTCTGAGCGCGATTCCGGGCGAATAGCTTCCTTCTCAGTACGAAATCCTGCGCTTCCTTACTAGATAGTTTGACCAGATCTCTCAAAGGTTGCAGGATTTATCTCTCTTTCTACTCTTGGTTTGAGAGATCCTAACCGTGCGCGCTGTCTGCTCCCCAGTGTTGCTGACTGCTTTCGACTTCAGCCGGCCGCCTCTCCCGGATGCCTATAGTCCCTTTGAAAACTGCTAATGATCCCTGCGATCTTTTTTCCAAGTCTTGCCCCCAGAGAACAATGCAGAGTACTCTTGTTTTCAGGCCGTCATGGGCCGCTGCACGGTCTCCGCATTTTTAAACTTCTTTTCAATGATGCGCTCCCTTGAAGTGAAAAGAAAGAGTTCTTTTTTCCCCACAGACGCTCTTGCCTCCCTGTGCGGCTCTATCTTTTACTCTTTATGAAGGCCACCCAAGATCACTCCCGAGACCGATTTTGGGGATCTTCCCCGATCTGACCCCCCCTCCGTATAAAAGTGATAGTGGCTTATTTTTATCTCTCTTGAGTCTACCAAAGTAAAAGTCCCGCCAGATCCCTTTCGTTGATCTTCCTCCTTTTTGGTACTTTCTTAATAGTACAGCCCTGTAGTTCTGTGTATTTCCATTAGGAGTGATCTCAGGCTTGAGAGTTTTCCCTTATGTCTAAGATTGCCGTAAGTAGGTCTTTTATGATCCTGAGTGATGACCTGATTCCCTCCTTATTTGGTCATCTTTACCCATTTTTGTGACTTGAAGTCTGGCTCGCCGAATAGGGGTAGATTCTACAGCGGTGCAGATTTTTTGAGTTCATCCACTTCCTCCCCTGCGCGGCTTTTCATTTTCCTAGGTTTGATATCTTTCCTGGTAGCGTTCCAGATCTCTTTGCGCGACGAGAGCCGGCCCAGTGCGATCATCCTTCCCAGCCATCCCCCTGAAACCCCCTGACGCGCTGCTCTCACCCCGTCCCCTCTGATCTTAAGCCCGTCGTCTGGCCGATACAAATGGATTTCCGGCTGAAGAACCCCCTTATCGCCAGCCCGTCTCGAATTCTTTTTGTATGCTTTAAGCAATTCTTCGACAGCGTGTCTCTGCCTGTGAGTCCGTCCAGGTGTCTCCCCCCCCTTGCGCGAAGGATCCCCCAGTTGGTACTGGCTCCCTCGATCCTTGCTCTTCACGAGCCTCTGGGTATTTCGTATCCCTGCTGTCACCGTAATGGCGCCCCCCCTTACCCCCCCCGCTCCCCCGAGTTTGTTCTTTTGTCCTTGTTTTTCCTTCTTGTAAGCCCCTTTGTCTACATATTTCCCTCCCCCCGAGAATCCCTTAGCAGTTTTTGGATCACCCGTATCAGAGACTCGACTGAGGAAGCGGCCACCTCCGGAGCATTGATTTTTTTCTTGACCCTCTCTGCGGCCCCGAACTCCGCCCACTCAGATGCGATATATTGCCTTCACTTTGACTTTTGTAAGAATGGACCTGTCCGCTAAGTTACTCCGGCAGCGGCGCTTACTTCCTAGTCTGTTCCCCGAAGGCTTCTTGACCCCCCTAAATGCAGCAGGCCTTTCCGCCGATCTCGGTCCCCCCCGACGCCGCGGTCCCTCTGCCAGGCCCGTGGTGAATCAGTTTTTAGACTCTCCCTCTGCCCGGCTTTTTTTTTAATACTGCGCGCGTCGTCCCGTCCTTGTCCTCCCTTTGTCCGCCTTCTCATCGGTTTCGCGTTTTTTCTTATATGCAGGAGATTAAGGCGCTCCTTCGCTTGAGAACTCCGCTGTTTCTCTGTGTGCCGTGTCAGGATTGCCAACCTTCTCGCGGTTCCACGTTCCGTCTGATGATTTGGTCAAATCGGTTTCGCCCTCATTTAGACTCTCTCCTTCCCTTTTCTTGTTTTTTTCTCTAGCTTTCTAATGAAGTACCCTTCTACCTTCACCCTCCGGATGAAGCTCTCTCCGGTGTTCCTTCCTTCACCCTTCGTCCAACCAATGGACCTGTTCTCGCGGCCCCTCGTCGGTCTTGCTAGCCGGATGAGCAGTGACGAATCGTTCAACACACGACTTACGGGAGCCACTGTCGTCATTCCGCGGTGTACGTAGTTTCTCTCCGACTCGTTTTCGAAGATTTAGTCTGAGGGGCCGGCATACTACACTTTTCGATTTCCCACCCCATTGGGAATGCAGGGTTTTCGTCGGCAGCCGTTTGCGATTTTCGCCCCATTCGGGTCCACTCCCCCGTGGCAACGGAAAGCGGGGATCCGGGCCGTTTCACGATTTCCTTTCTTCCCCCCCCGGCTCGGGTTTTTTCCTTTTTTTTTAACAGGCGTCTAAGATAACCTCAACTGATGCTTAACTGTAGTATCTGCATCTTGTTATTGTTTCTTCACCTTTTCGATTCCTCTCTTCGTTTTTTCAACTCGTTATAGCCCCTGCTCACGATTCGCTTTTTCGTGATGCTCGGGGTTCTCTCCTATCCTGTAGTGTGAAAGAGTTTTCCTCCCACAGGTGTCTAGACGAAATCCACCCAAATGAGCACTTTTAAAATCGGGAATTTCGCGTCTTTGGGGGACTACCGTGTACGAAGTGATCCGGACAAACCCTCGAGTAGTGAAGCGCGCATATTCTTCGCGGGCATGCACCTTCTGATACTGTTTAGCTAAAATGGATGCTGATGAGACACTTCTTCTCGCGATTGGAAGAAGAAATTTTTGCTTTTCCGTTGCCAGCCCCAAGACATGCCCTCTTTTCCTCTTTCCTAGGACTTGGTGATTAATTCCCCCTGGTTATAGGGAGATCTTATCGTTTGATAAACCCCTGATTGCATTTTGAGTCCTCCGCAGCGTCCTTTCCCTGGGTTAGCAGCGCTTCTTTTGAAGAATTTGCCTCGATGTTAGATATTCTGCCGAGGTTGTGCGTTCTTGCTCCCTGTTTTATTCCCGTAACACCAAGATGATGATCTTCTTCCTTCCTAGCTCACGGTTCGAGACAGAAGAGATAACCCGCGGTTAGTCTTAGAGACCCCCCCAACGCTTTATCCCGTCCTCCCTCTCGCCTTCAATTGCCTTCTTCCGTTCTTCAATGCCCTCTTTTTTTCGCCCTAGGTTCCCCGCCAAGATGTGCCTTTCTCCAGGCTCGATGCTCCCCTCCGCCTTTCATGATGAATCTTCGTTTCTAGACTCCTCTTGCTCCTTCGCCCTCGTCACCGCAGAGTTGAATACAATCCCTCGCAGCTCCGGGACGATTCCTCCTGTTTAGGTAGGAGTTCTTAATCTAAACGCAGTTCTGCTCGTATGACAAGTTGGTGCTTTGGTATGAGCTATTTCTCCTATCAGTCCCTCCATCCTTTCCTGAAGTTCTTGCTTGATCAGGATCTGGTATATTCTACGTCCTTTTTAGGGTCGCCCTTCGTACGGTTGTTTAGCATTTTTGTTCCGAAATAAAATAGTCAATTCTTGATTCCGCCCCCCGTGTTGGCGGGTACAATTCATCTTTAACCTTCTTTCTTTTGCCGGCGGGGCATGCGCGTTCGCGTATAAGGGACTCGCTGGGTTTCCCACCTCATTTTGCCTAAGTTTTCCGAGGGTCTCCCTTCTTTGAAAGACGGGAGAGGTCTCGCGGAAGCTTTTTTTCCCTCGATTTCTTTCGCGAGCAGGATTCTTTTTGGGTACGCGCGAGTCACTTCGGTGACCTGAGCTGGCCCGTAATTTTCTGGCTTTTTCCTGAGATAGGTCTCCAGATGCCCTTCCCAGCTCCCTTGGTTCCGTTTCTCTTTTTTTTCCCTCTCCGTGTTGATATTAGATCCAAAACGTGGCGTCCCTCTCTGATTCCTCTCGACGGATTCTCCTTTGCACCCTCTCTGGATTGCCTCTCTCTGATCTTACCCCCACGCTCGGGAATTTTTTCCAATAGTATCCCCTGGTGCTAACAACAGTTTGCCCTTGCGCTGGTACTCTCCTTTCCTTGGCCCGCAGTCCCCTCTTAAATGCGTCTTTTCTTCCCTTGTTCCCTGCTTAGAGAAATCGGCTTCTTTGACACGGCCTGGAGACTTCTGGCCACTCACGAGAGGGAAAACGTCCCCACAAGTTTCTATATGAGTGACTTTTTCCGGACCCACCCTTTTAAAACCTCGAAAGAAGCTAAATTATTTTCGAAAAAGATACTTGACAAAAGAAGTAAACTTCATTCTCCCTCTTTGGACTGGATGTCTTTATCTCTTCCCCGATTGATTTCACCCCCCCCCACTTTTTAACTCTCCTATCACGTGACTTCATCCCCCCCCTCTCTAGAAGACCTGACCACTCCCCCGACTGAATAGTTTCTCGTAACTCTCGACTCTTCGAGTTTTTTGTTTCTTGAAATTGAGGAGTTCTCCTCTTTTTCTTCGATCCTTAGTCTCTCCCCCATGAAGCTTTGTCGGCTGTTGGTCTGGCCAATCGAGCAGTCTGCAAGCCCTCTTTCTTGCTCTTCTTGAATATTGGACCTAGAGAATCCCCCTTTTTGACATACTAGCCAGTGGAGGGGACTCAGCCATCTATGGGGCTTGACCCTCGTGCTCGGCTTTTCCTCTATCACAGTGAGAATGAGTGGAAATGCCGCCCTTTGCTCGATACGACGTGCTTGCCCCCCGGCCCCCGGTTGCTTGCGCGCATCGCACCTCTCGCGTACATTGACGATAACCCGTTCCCTTCCCGCCAAGCAAATCTTCAATCTTTCGCGCCACGTCCTAGAAGTATCAGCCCCGGATGCCGATCCCATAAACCCCTTCTTTCCTCTCGCCCACTGTCGCTTCCCCCTCTCCAATTTTTTTTCCCCATACTTGGTTAGCCCTTCACTTCTCTATAGCCCCCCCCCGGCGGTCGACAGCCCTTGCTCTTCGAGAATTTATCACTCCGCCCGTTACCACTCGAAAGAGAGATTCCCCCCCCAGAAGCGCTGGAGTATTCGATTCCACGTAGACCCTTCCCTGGCAGACCCCCCAATACACCCCCCCCCTACACGTATAAACATGAAGGTTACTGACTGGTGTTTTTAGAGATACAATTCAAGTGCCCCATTCCCTTTTGCCAGAAAGTTTCCTGGATCTATCAACGAGAATAGCTCGAAGTTTTTCCTCTCTGCCCACCCCCTCTAGAAGTTAGATGTCCTCTGTTTTTCCCTTTCTCCTGAGTATAGCGAAGTCTCCCCCCCCGAAACTAGATCGCAGAACCATCTTAGGAGATGAAATCGTCACTTGTGACCCAGGCACTGATTAAAAGGTTAATCCGAGACTCGCGACAGTCGACATTAGCTGATCCGCCCCTTGAGAGTTCCAAAGTCGGCCCATGCGGCTTACGTGCTTTTCCCCTACAATTTCTTTTTGACGCAGATTCGTTATCTACCCAGTCTGACGAGGCCAGAGTAAGAATTTTTTTTGTAACTCTTAAGTGTCCCGCCATCCCTCGCATGCATCGTCCCTGTATAGAACCCTGCGTCTTAGATGAGACTACTCCTCATTTCCCTCCCCCGTCCTCCCTCTTATTTGTTGTTAAACTCTGATGTGTTTATCGGACTAAGAATTTTTCGCCTTACCCCACTAGGCATGACCCAGACTCTGTGCATCCGGGTCTGAGAAGGGTTTCAACCGATGCAACCGGAGATCGTCCCTTTAATGCCCGGTACCCTGTTGACCCGTTGATTAATATTAACCCC
>Ga0179591_1167717_pt1 | contig 11143 bp, 13 predicted proteins | sample CZOMad2_1_08_16f_FD_182891 | JGI IMG/M metagenome (GOLD analysis project Ga0179591, IMG submission 182891) | Vadose zone soil fungal communities from Angelo Coast Range Reserve, California, USA - CZOMad2_1_08_16fungal (PacBio error correction) | ecosystem: Environmental > Terrestrial > Soil >... | reverse complement strand
ACCATTCTTTTTTGTTTGATTCCGATGCCTCTGTGCGGAGGTTGTCCGTAGGACACCATCCCTGGACCTCACCGTCCCCTTGGTGCTTTGTTTTAAACCCAGTTGGGAAAAAAAGAGAAACTGACCCTCTCGACGATGGTTTTAATCTTGTATCCTCCCGCGCTTCTCCCCCCTAATAGCGTCGCGTCGCCTTGCTCGCACCCCTCCCCTCATTTTTGTTCCCCGGCTGCCTTTTCCACCCACCACTCTTCGTCAAGAGCAGGTGAAGGGGATGAATTTGAATAAACCCCGGTATCTCCTTCTTTGATCTTACACCCTTTCCTTCTTCCCCCAGTGTTGCACATCCCCATCAGGAATTAAAGTTTCGCTCCTACCACTATTGATTGGCCCGCCACCCCAGCTGTGCTGTCAGGCGAAACCTAAAAACCTTGTCAACCTTTTCTTTCTTTCCTCCTCGAACCCGAGCCCTGTCACTTATCGGTCCATCGCTCTCCCTATTCAATCCGAAAGGTCACTGCCCCAAATTTGAGCACGTCCATTCCCGGACTCTTCTTTTTACTTCTCTTTGTAATTTCTTGATCGAAAAGGAGGCGCCGTCCCTTTTACCCGATCCCCTCCCCCCTGGCCGGCTGCAAGCCCTCTGCGTACTTCGCTACCTTTCTCGTAGTTTTTCTCCTCCCTTTTCCCCAGCTACCATCTTATGTTCTGCAGATTGGGTTGTGAGGCCCCTCTCAATTAACTAATCGCGGCCCACCCTTTCGTTTTGTCCGCTCGGACGTAATCCCCTCGAAAGATGGCCGCAAAAGATTCCCAAACCAGTTTGTTTTTTGCTTCCCTTCTTTTTTTCCCCCTTCTTCTGCCGAGAGGTACCTCTTGGGCTGTCGCTCGTTTTAATTTCCTTGCAAAAAGATCTCCTCTTTTTTTATAATTGTCCCCCCCCTCCCCTTTTTCTCTTGGTCTTTGTCCCTCCACGCCTTTACGGCTGTCGTTGATGGTCCCCTTTGCTTGCTCGTCTTTGATACAAGATTTAGGAGTCCGATCTGTTCCCTTTCATAGCATCATTCTCCCCTCTTTACATTCTTTTCATTCCGTTCCTCAAACCATTTTGGTTCCTTAGTGGACGCTTCCTCGATCCGATTTAGCTTCACTTCAGACGCCATTCCAGCAGCCCACGCTTCGTCAGGAGTCTCAAGCTTCCCTGCCAATTCTCTCCTCCCCTCCTATTCCGTCGCCTTTTCAAATGAGACTTTCCGTGGATTCCTCTGACTGCCTTTTTTTGGGTTCTCAAACATCCCCCCCTCCCCAGAATCTTCTCACCGAGACTTCTTCTTTTCCCTGGTCTCCCCTCTCTTTTTTCCTGCTCCGAAGGTGTGAGCCTCTCGCGTTGCTCTGAAATGTACCCGGACCCCAAGTAACGACGCCTCTCCACACCATGCACTCAGTTCCTCTTCCCCCACATAATCTTTCCCAGGGATTTGATGGTGATTCCAGATTAACTTTTTTCGATCCTTTCGGTACGCAATCCTCAGGGTGCGTTCTCCTACATCCCCCCCCCCTTCCTCCCTTTTCTTACTTGTTACGTAGGCAGCTTTCACCTTAATTCTCACAACACTCAGCGCCGCATTCGGCGGTTACAATCCGACTTTTCGGGACTCATACTCTTTAGTGCCTTAGCTCCTCTCCTCTGACTTGTTTCTCTACTTTTTTCTCTTTCCAAGCGCATCATATCTTACAATCCGTTGTTTCAGTTTCTGACGCGCGGCTTGGCCCCCACCTCTGCGTTTTTTTTGTCCCCCAAGTCGGCTGCCGCTGCGATTTTCGGAACTAACAGCGTATGTCGTCCGCATCGTTGATGTTAACCTCCTTACCGATTTTTCCCTTTTCTGGAGTTGTTTTTCAGCACTCTGTTCGTTCCTTAATTTCAGGCCTCATTTCTTGTTCGGTTTTTTCCCCACAGAGTAGAGCCCTCCAGAATGAGGCGTGCCTTACCGCTCCCCCTTCCATCTCCACTTCCATCAATTCAAGCCGATTCGGGAGGATACCTTTGCAACCTTGATTCTGCTTTCATGTTTTGCTTTTTTGTGAGCGGCGGCGTGACTTTGGTCCGTTGTCAGTTTTCATAGCTATGCGCCGATTCCCCTTATTTTCCACCCCTTTGTCGTCTCTTCATCTTTTCCACACGCAGAGGAGGAACCCTTCACCCCCCTCCCCACACCCCTTCTTTCGAAAGCTTTTTTCCCGCTGGCAGTGCGTGTGCGATTTGGTACTTGCGTCGAACAGAGCTCGATTTTCATCTGACACATCTCCCCTTCCCGATTTCCCCCCTTTCCTGCGAAGGCAATCGTTCTTAATCTTATTTTCCCCTTTTTTATTGCCGCTTTTCCTTCCGAATCGTTGGCGGCTGCACGCACTTCTTTTCACGTTCTCGCTACTACGACCTTGTTTCCTGCACTTCAGTGCCCACTTTGGTCCACAGAATGGCTCCTTTTTTCCCTTTTTTTATGTCTGCATTTAAGAGATCCTTCCGCTAAATCTGCCTAACATAGAATCATGAGGGCTTGGGCCCCCCTCTTCTCGCTTGGGTGCTCGTTTCCAATTTCTTTTGCCCCCCTCAAGTAGATCTCCCCCTACAATAGAATGATTGCGTTTTGGTCCAAGTCCCACTCGCTCTTTTTATTTTTTTCCCCCCTTGCGTCCTCTTCCCGCCAGAACGAGTTTTCCAAGCTCGATTTAGAGATGATTTTCAGTCTCTTCCCCCCAATGTTGCGGTCGTTTCGGACCTTTTATTGTACTTTTGATGCAACCTCATTTTCCCCTGCTTTAACTTTTTCATGCAGTAAAGCGAAGGTTTGGTCCTTTGACACTTCTCCCTCTCGTCCTTTTATGGATAGTTTTCTTTTCTTCTCCCACTTTCTAGGTTTTTTTCCCGTTCTTACCTTTTTGTTCAGCCGGCGGTGCTCTTCAAGGGAATAGGGGTAAGCTGTCGGCGCCTCCTCCCTTTTTTCCCACATTTGTGCATGATTTCTCACCCCTTCCTATCCTTCGCCTTTCGTTGGCCGGTCTCCCATGGGAGCCCCCTTCTTTTTTCAGACCCGGTTTCACGAATCATGTTTTCTTCCCGCTTTTTTTTTTTTGTCTTTTTCACCTGTGACGCAGTTTTTCCTTTTCGAGGTAAAAGACAGCGGGGGTTGCGGCAAGCCTCCTTTTTTTTGTACCCTTTGTGCTTCTCTGATTTTCTAACGAAGGTTGGTTTTCTCACTTTTGGTGATCTGACTACCTATTTTTTGACTCACGAAGACCTTTTCCCCCCTTTCGATTCTCAGATAAGCCTTTCTCCTCTTATGTTCCTTTGTTTTTTCGCGCGCGCCCTTTTTTTCCCATCTTTTTGGCGATTGCAGACACTTTACGACGCCCCAGGCCATTCCTTTTTTTCTCTCTGGTTTTTAGGCTTTCCTCGCTGAATTAATTCAGTAGAGATGTTTTTTTTTTTCTTCCCTTGGTGTCCCATTTTTTGTTTTTTTGTACTCAGAACGCGCGCGCCCTGTTGGGTTCTTCATGGAGTGCGTTTTACTACTTCCCTGATACCCCCTTTCTTCTTCCTTGTGTCTCAGAAAACCCCATGTATCCTCCTCTTGCCTCTCGTTTTTTTTCGAGTGATATATTTTTGCGTTCGATTCCCGAGGTGCCCAATAAATCCGTGAGGCTAGTCCCTTGCAATCCTTTCCTCCCTCCCTTTGCTGACTTCTTTTCTTGTTTTTCCGACACCAGTTATTGCCTTAGTCCCCTCATTGGACGATGAATTTCATCGAGCCTCCCAGTCTTTTCTCACATTCCTCTTTTTTTTCTTTCCTCCTTTCTCCTCCCCCTTAACTCCGTGTTGCCATTAAAGGCGCGTCTATCACCCCTCTGATTTTCGGGTTCACGGATGCTTGGCTTTTGATAATACGGTCATAGTATTTTTTTTCCTTGATTTCTTCATACCCCTTTCCTTCCGTCACCCCTTTGAAACTCCCCCTAAGTAAATTACCAGATAGCCTTTTCTCTTACTCTTAGTATTTTTTTTTCTCCCACCAGCTAGCTGGCTTTCCAGGCGACAATTAAAACCTGACTGTAACCTTTTCTTTTCTCCTCCACTCCCGTTCTCTAACCACAAAGACTGTGGCCCCGCGGCTTTTTCCGTGTCCATTCCTCCCATTTTATCCCAGTGGCCAACTCGCCTTCGGATTTCTTTTTGCCTGGCGACTTCCTTCAACTCTTTAAATTCTTTTTTCTTTCCCCTCTTTGTTCTATTGACAAGCTTCCCTTTCTTTCTCACCTGTTTTCCATTATTGTAAGGCGCGAGCCTGAAAAGTGTCTCGTCTATTTCCCTCTCCAATTTTTTCTCCTTTCCCTCGATGAGAAGTTATTTTGTTGAGCCAATTTTACCCCTTACCCTCTTCATACCCCCCCCGGTTGAGTTTGCAGCTCTGGACTTCAATCAAGAGGAACATGCAGTCCCCCCCCTACCGTTTATCTGCGATTATTGGCGATTAACCATTTCTTTAGTTTTTTTAACCCTTTTTTTCCCCGCTTTCGCGCAAGTCTTCCCCCTGCGGCCACCCCGCTCCTGGTTTTTCCCTTTCAAACCGCCCCTCTCACATTTCTTCACCTCATCTTTTTTTTTTTCACTCAAAGAATCGTCTGCCCACCCTCCTCATTGGCAAATGAGTCCCCGCGCGTCCCCTTCTTCTGCATTTTCCTTTTTCCTGCGTAAAGCCCTCAATCATCTTTGCGATTGATTTCCCCTCCAGTTTTTCTCCCTTTTTCCCGACTTTTTCCCGCCGCAGCATCCCCGAGCAGCGAACTTAAGACGCAGTCTCTGTGCCTCCTTCTCCATTCTTTCACTTCCCGGGCAAGTATTCGCATCCTCAATCCCCTTCCACCCCCTTAGCGTCCTCTTTTTTCAGATACGCTGTCCTCGGGTTCTTCAGTATTCACACTTCATCCTTTTTACTCTTTCGCCTTGGGAGGTGAAGCCGCTGCTTGTTCGCCCCTCCTTCCATGGGTGGCCCCCCCTTCTCTCTCTTTCTGAAAGTCCAAAGTGTCCCAGTATCCTTCCCTTTGGCCCCCCCTCCTGTCCTGGGCCACCAACATATATTTCCCAGGGATTTTTCCTACAATTCCTTTGTTTTTTCCTCTTTCTTCTTTTAGATAATGATCTGTACTTCCAGTCCCCTTTCTTTTCATATGTTCCCCTCCCACCCACACAGTTCACTCCCTCAAACCCTTCCTGCATGCGAACTTTCATGCCTTCCCATCTTTGCCCATTACCCCTTAGTCCGAACTTATAGTTTGGTTACCCCACCTCTTTTTTTTTTTTCTCCTCTTTTTCATAAAGAGCCTCCTTCAGTTTCGCGACGATCTTTGCCTCTGCAGCGCGATCTATCTTTTTTTCCTAACCCCCACCTATTCGTGTTGTGTGAGCTTTCTCGTCCCTTTTCACCCCGTTCTCTCAACTTTTTGAAGTCCGTCTTCAGCTGTGATTCTCTAAAATTTTTTCCACCTGGTCCCTCCTGCTCCTTTGCGGCGCCTGGTTGTTGCCTGGATTAAGGAAGATGGGTTCCCTTCAACTGGGTCCCCCCTTTTTTATTGTTTTGGGGGTGGGGGTTGTCTTTTTTTTGCTGGTTCCTCTTTTCTCTGCAAGCCGGATTGCACAGTGCGTACACGTCGCCTTTTTTTCTTGAAAACCCTTCTCCCCTTTTCAAGAAAGAAGATTTTTTGGCATTCTTTTCGCCCCCGATTGCTCTTTAAGCGTGAAGCTTGTGGTGCGGAGGAGTGCGCCTCTTTTCTGAATTCTTTCTTCCCTTTCTCCCCTCGATGATTCTCGCGATTTCCCCTCTTCTTTCATCCATTAACGCTCTTGGCCACGCCCCACTTCGAACTCAGTACGCGGTTCATACGTTTTTTTTCCTTTTTGGGAATCTTTTTCCTCTGCCGTCTTGTTTTAAGCTTGAAAAATCGCCCTTACTTTTTTTTTTCTTCTCCCCGTTCCTCTATTTTGAATGATGCGTAATCCCTTGAATTTCAGGCTTGAGTTACTGCTCCTCCCGTTTTTTCTTTTCTGACATCCTGTTTTCCTTCCTCTTTTCTCGATCCCTTCTCCTACCCTTCCTTCAAAACCCCTGCTTGCGTCCACAGTCATGCTGCGTTCAACCCCCTTTATCTTTTTTCTTGCTTCTCCTCGTATGAGTACTTATTTGACACTTCCCTGCGTTTCCTTCACTTTCTTAGCGGGTGCAGCGGTGGAACATTATTTCACCGTGACAAAAGACCGCCAGACTGACTTTTTCCCCCTTTTTTTTGTTCTTTTTCCCTCCCCCCACTCTTCGTTTTTTACCTAGATGACGACTTTTTGGTAGATTTTCCTCTTTTCTACCTTTCCGTCGATTGAGTTTCGCCACCCTGCATTCCCACCTACAAGCCTCCCTTTTTCTTCCATATTTAGCTATGAGTAAGCTTTCCCACCCTTAGTCTTTCCTTCCAGTCTTGTGATACAGACAAACCCTCTATGAGCATCGCCGTGATGTTGATATTCCTTTCTGCTTCCCTCTCTCTTTCGATCTTCGCCCTGTCGTGATTTCCTCTTCGTGACTTCACTTCTTTTTTCTTTTTTTTTGCTTTTGTCGCGCACTAAGTGCTTGACGTTTCTGCTTCTCCTTTTGATACCCCCTTCTCTTTTCCCTTGTGTACACAGGTTTCGATGACACTTTTCTCTTTTCCCTCCCCGCTGGGACCAAGATCAGGTGGTCGTATCTTTATCAGGAGTGGCGGGCGGACCCCTTTCTCCCCCTTTTCATTTTTCCTGACCCTTCAAAGCAAGCTTTTTTTGCGACAAGTCATCTTTTCCTTTCTGTTATTTTCTCTCGGAGAGGCTAATAATTAGGGTTTTTCTTTTGAAAAGTTTGGGTGAGAATTAAGAGTTTTCCTAGTCAAGAAATATCATGACTCTCTTCTCCCTTTGTCCCTTCTATGACGAAAGTCTGTGTTGGTATAGAGCCGACTCCTTACGGTCTCTATTCGAGTTTCCATCTCCATTTCCCTCCTCCGTCTAATGTGTATAGTTAGCTGGGCTGGGGGTTGTTTGGTCTTTTTTTTTTTTTGTTTTGGGTTTTTTTTTTCTTTTTTGGTGTTTGGTGTTGTTTGGGGAGTGGGTTTTTGTGTTTTTTTTTTGTTGTGTTGTTTTTCCCCCTCTCATGAATTCTTTTCCTCCTTCTCGATTTGAAGGAGCGGGTTCAAACGCTCTTTTTTTTCCCGACTTAGAGCCTTTCTCGTTATCCTGGATGCGTGGAATACGGTCCACGTCTGCCTTTATTGTCCCCCCTTTCCCTCCTCCCCTAATTGTATAGTATTTATTTTTTTCACATACCCGATTTTGTTTGTGTCTCTCTGCAGACCATTAGGTGCGTTCTAATTACCATTACCCCCCAGGTTGGTGTCTTCTTCACACCGCATCCAATTACTAAACCTTCTTCTCCCGTTTTTTTTCCTTTCCCTTCCCCGATCCCACCCATTTGACTTTAAACCAGCGCCGCACCGCGCTTACGTTTTCCTCTCTCCCTCTCCCCGAGTCCCACCATTAATGAAGTGCAGCTCGTACTTTGTCTCCCCCCCTTATTTTTTTTTCCCTTAACGTACGCTGACTCGATCCCCCACAAAATCTTCGTACAGAGGAGACGGTGTCCTTCTTTATGTTTCCCCTGTCTTTCTTCAGTTCCTTCCCCACATCGGGACTCAGTCCAACAAAAACAGGTCCCCTCCCCCTCAGGTTTTTTTATCTGTAGTTTTCCCTCGTTACGAAGCGAGACGAGGAGGTGGCCGAAAACATTTTCTTGACCCCTCCCCTCCTTCCCCTTTTTTTTTCCAAGCAGAAGAGATTAGACCTGTTTTCACGAGTTTCTTCACTTCGAAGCCCGCCATTTCACTCGCCACCCATTTGACGGCCAAGCGCCACGAGACGTAGCTGTCCTTCCCCTCGTCCTCTTTCTCTACTCTATTCTTCCCGCCCGATTCCCACGATCCCTTTTTATCCTTCTTCCCAGAAGTCTTCAGGCGAGACAGTCTTCTAGGCGAGTGAGCAGACAATTTTTCCTTTGTGCCTGTCTTCTTCCTCCCTTCGTTTTCTCTCTTCCCCCCCACCCGACGAATTATCATTTCCATTCCTTCTTTTGTTGTCAGAAGAGTCAATCACGCGAAAGCTGTGAAGCAACGACTTTCATTCCCCTTCGTGTGCTCAACTTCATCTAGAAGAGTTTTCCTTCCATTGCTTTAGATCGGCGCGCAAGATGAATAGCTTTTCCCCACTCTCTCCTCTTTGTCATCACCTTGTCCCCCCCCCCCCAAGCCCCCAATAATGAAGATTTGCTTTCCTTTGTTTCTTTTGCCTGAAAAGGAATTTAACGGTGCACACGCTCTTTTAGATGAGTATGATTTTCTGCCTGAGTTGTCTTCCGCTAGGCTCCACCCTCGTCTTCGTAAGACCAGAGCACCACCTCCTTCTCTTTCAGAAGCATGGGTGGACTTTTCTCCATGTTCTCATTTTCTTCAGCCGAAGATCCTAGATCTCTCTATCTCAGTGCCTTTCCCTTGCAGCAGACGCTTCGTAAGGTTCCTTTTCCCCTCTTAACCCTTTCCCTTCTCCGAATCAGTCCAAAATCACTATTAAGTCGCCTAACGACTTGTCGTGCGTGGCGAGTTTCAGATTAATTCTTACGGTTCTCTATTACCACACCATCTACCTGGCCCTGCCATCCTGCTGGGAAAGCGTCAGTCTTTCGAATTGGCAGTGGGTTGCCTCTCTTTCTTTTTCCTCCCCTACGGCCTTTTCCTTCTCCCCTTTCTCTCTATGACGCGCAGATCGATTTAAATTTCAAAGGACAAAAGTTCTTCTTCCCGTTCATCATCAGTCCAGCGGCCACCACCTCATCTTTTCAATTTCCGCTTCCCTCATGCGTGCGTTTTCACTATATTCATTTTGTGCTTAATTTTCTCGGTACGCCCGCATCCTTGTTTTTTCCTGACCCCTCCCCAACACGGAACGCCATAAAATTGAATGTGCATTTTCAGTTAATGAAGTCCCTTTTTCTTTTCTCCCCCCTCCCTTTCCCCCCCTTTTTGGGTTCCCATCGATGTTGGCGGACTCATCCGCTTTTTTTTCCTCACTTCTCTTCTCATCCTTTAGAGCTCCTTCGATGCGCGCGGATCTCTCTTTCTTTCTCCTCCCTCCTTTTGTGTTTTTTTTTCCCCTTTCCCCTTTCGCCCTTTTTTCTTGTACGTTTCTGAAGCTGCTTGCGGTACTTTAAAGCGTATGAGGTCCGTCCCTCTTTTTCCCCCTTACTCCTTTTTTTTTGGGTGGGTCTAGACGTGGGCGAGGAATTTCATGCCCGGCAATTCATTTTGCATTGCGTTTACCCCCTTTTCTTTTTTCCTCTTCTTCCTTTTGAACAGCTCTCCGGCGTTTGCGTACCGAGAAATGATCGAAACTTACATCTTAACCTTCTTTCCGGTTCTTGTCACAAGTATTCGTTGGTGGTCTGAGTGTACATTTTGCTTTTTTGCGCTCTTCTTCCCTTGCTGTTTTCCTTCTCGATCTGCTTTTCGCTGGCACCACCCAGGTCTATTCCTCAGTTCCCCCGTCGGTCCCCACGCAAGGCTAACTAGTACGCGGTTGAATAAGTGCTGGCCTGAGGGAGATGTTTTTAATTTCTATCGAGAATTTCTATGAAACTCTACCCCCGGAGACGTCCTGAGTTCTTTACCTGGCCCTATGTATTTTGCATGCTGCGAAGAACTTGCACTTTCAGTGCTGTCCTGACCCTTAAGCTGTCTTGCTCTGTCTCTTTCGCTTCTTTTTTCTGCTTTTCCCTTGCCCTCAACCCTTTGCTTTTCGTCACCGCATTCGATGGACACTCACCTCCCTTCTTTTTTGCGATTTTTTTTATCCCCCCTCTCGAGATGCATAATCTGGATAAAATCGATTTTGTCCTTCTTTCCTCCCCCCCCTCTTCCTTGGGGCCGCACTTGAACCTTCTTTGCGTTGCCAAAAAGGCCCGCAGATCTTTTCCCCTCCCCAAATTCTTTCTCGGGTTTAGGACCCAAGTTTTTTGACCCCCCAAATAGCGCGCTGTTTTTTCCGCCGTGATTTCCTTTTCTCCTATGACAGACCGAGTTTCCCAGATCCATGTCAGAGAGTGATTCCTCCCTCCCGGTTCTCAAATCCCAAACTGTTTTGAAGGTTTGTTTCCGCGCTCCCTTTATTTCTCTTTTTTTCTCTTCCAAACTCCGTTTTCCGTCGATTTACATTTAATAAGTTATGAGCATGTTTTTCCTCAACCCCACCGCATGACGCATCTCAGGGATGTCTGCTTTTTGACTTTCTTTGCATGTAGACGACTCGAGCTTCTCATTAGTTTGTCAGAATTGCGTTGTTTTTTTCTAACTGTGACTCGTGTTCAGCGAGCGTGCGCATCTTTGTCTCGCACCGCTGCTCCCCCCTATTTGAGGTACTCCGCCCGTCGATACTGCTACTGGTCCGCTGTGTCCTTTTCCAAATTGGGAGATGACCTTTAGGTCCGTGTTAAAGCCCTTTTTTCCCCCATCAGGTGGTGACTTCCGTCCCTTTTCTTGAGCGCCACAAAGTTGACGCATTTTTCCTTCTGCCGGACAATTTTTTTGTTGCCCGGTCCGTTGCTCCGCTTCGTAACCTCCTTTTCTCGCCGAGAGCGGTAATTAACGGAGTGTTCTTTGCTTTTTTTTTTGAATGATTTCCGATGTTTGACTATCCGAAATCCGCTTCAAGGTTTATTCAATTGCACCTCACTCCTTACTTCCCGTTTGTTTTTCCGAGCGCGTCCAGGTTAAGTTTCACCCGAAGTTATTTTCTGAGTTGCGTACCATGATTACGACGCAGTCATCCTTTGCATTTTTCTGGTCCTTCTCCCCGCCTCAGTTACTTTCTTCTTCGCGATGTGCCTTCTCTTTTGTTTCACCGAGCTGGGGATTTTGGATAGAACGCGCGCGCCACGGTTAGGGTTCCTTCCGGGGCGTTTTTCTTCACTCCTCACAGGAGTATTTTCCCCCTCCCTTTATGAAATTGAAACCTAATGGT
>Ga0179591_1291915_pt1 | contig 11144 bp, 9 predicted proteins | sample CZOMad2_1_08_16f_FD_182891 | JGI IMG/M metagenome (GOLD analysis project Ga0179591, IMG submission 182891) | Vadose zone soil fungal communities from Angelo Coast Range Reserve, California, USA - CZOMad2_1_08_16fungal (PacBio error correction) | ecosystem: Environmental > Terrestrial > Soil >... | reverse complement strand
AGCCTTTCACCGGGCAGGGTGAGACGACTCTTGAAGATCCACACCTTGTTTTTCTCCTTTTCCGCTGAAACCCGGATGGGCCCCCTTTACTCCTTCTAGCTGGCAAATAACAGGCGTACCCCAGTGCCCTGGCTTGCGCGCCTCGATAATAGCCTCCGGCCTCCCTTTTCGGCTGGATAAGGAGGAAGACCCCCTCCTCCAATCCGCCTCAGGAATCTTCTCGTCGTTCCGCGCAGGCCCGGCCCCCTCTTACTCTTTCCCCCCTTGATTAGAGTCGTTTTGAGGATTCACTTAATCTTTCCAGCCCAGTCCACCGCCCTTTTCGACTGGCAAACTTCTGCACCAACAGATGCAAGAGCCCGCCTCCATTTCTTGGTTCCGGATAGTCACCTTGACTTGGACCCTTTGTCTCGGCTCGGTCGCTTTTTTCAACTTCCCTCCCACAGCAACAAACAGTCTACTTGGACGAGACCTGCTTTTGACGCCCCTCCCGTGATTCACCGTCTTGAATTCTCCTGCCGTCAACACGCGGGGCCTTCGAAGGAGATGGTGATTGATTTCCTCGTTGAAAGGATCGAGGGACAGCCGTTTACCCCGCTTCCACCCGATTTGAATTCCCAACCCGCACCATTAGCCGCAGGCATGCTCTACTTTTTTTAAAGACATTATAATTTAAAGTTTGCCCTTGTGCTTTGCCCTCGAGGATGTGGACACCCCCCCACCGAAGCCCCTCTCTCCAACTCGGCCCCCCAGCAATAAGAGTTGCAGCCTGTCCCTTTTCCTCTAATACACCTTTTTTCGTGCAACAGTATCTTCTATTCAGCCTTGACCGTGCCTAGGCCTCTTTCCACGACCCCCAAAAACCGACGGATATCCCGTCTTAATTCCCCGCCTATGGTTGCTGACAAACATTTGCTTTGATAAGCCTCGTTTTTCCCGCCTGGATCTCACGAAAATAAGTTCGATTCTTCCCCATATTTTTTTTCCCCCTCTTGTTGTTGTGCTAGAGACTGTTGCCCATCAGCTAGATTCTCTTTTTTTTTCTCGGTGCCATATCTTTGGATCCCTCCCGCCCTGATCCCACGCGGTATAGAGGTGTTGCTTTTACCTCCCCCTTCTTTTAGGATCCTACTCCAGACGGGTTGTCTTCTTCTCTGTCTTAGCACGTTTTCTTGGCACATCTCGAGATCTAAGCTTTTCCCCCCCCCCCCAGCAGAAGGTCTTTCTTCATTAGCATCTTTACAAGCGTATCCTCTTTTTTCTTCTGTGGATCGCGTTGGTGTTAAGCTTGTTCCTCCCTCTGACAAGACCCCTCCGGTTCCCCTTCTCTGATCGATCGTACGGAATTCTTTTTTTTTTCATTGTATGTTTTTTTTGGCACTCTTCTCCCGAGCTGGTTGCGATACGTGCCGGTGGTAGCCGAGTATGCGATCCATCTTCCCACTTTTTTTTCCCCTGCTTCCTGAGCAAGGGACTCCTTCCTTTCCGCGCTGATCCAGCTGGCGTCACGACAGGTTTTTGTCCTCCCGTCGGCGATCTGTGTTTACCAGGTTTTTTGTTGGGACAAGTGCCCCAAGCCGGTTTCTCCCTTGGGCTAGAGGAATCTTCAAGTCAGTTCAGTTCCCCCAACCCCAATGTCTCCGACAAAACCGTCCCCCCCCCGACCGATTCCTTTGTCGCTCTTGGCAGAGCTTTGCTGTTTGTAATTTTGGTCTGGCCTTCCTTACCTGTTGACGGTAACTTCACGGCAGCCTTCCCCTTCTTCCTTGCGCCGAAAGCATAGCGGCCGTGTCCCTGAACCCTTATGCGCTCTCGCATTCCCCTGTCTTTTGGCCTAGTAGACATCCCGAAATTGTCTTTTTTGTGCCATGCATCTAACCGTGCGCGACATGTCTTTAAGCATTTTTTCCAGCTCGAGGTCCATCTAGTTCCCTTCTCCCCCGTGGTGCTGCACTTGCCCTCGCCTACCTTGTCCCTTACCCACATCGCTATGGCTAACATCAAAAACTTTTTTGAGGGTTTCCGCCCACCTGAAAAAGGCAAGCTGCACTGTAGTCGGCGCCCTACCACCAGGCAGCATCAAAGACCCCTACCCGCCACCCGTTGGACGAAAGTCCCTTCGTCCATTTGCCTCGGGTCATCCCGCCTCGAACTTCATCTGCGCCCTTAGTGGTATGTAGACGGAATTCCATCAGGACCCCCTCGATCAGACCCCCCGTAGAAAAACCGGCTAAACGGTAGTCATCCCAAAGAAACCTCCCCCTCGGGCATGAGCTAAGTACTTGATCCCCCGAGATTGTAGACTACTGAAGCCCAGGTCCCCCCTTGGGGTACATCCGCGTTGGAAGCAGTTGGGTCACCTTGATATCTTCTCCCCCCCGTGGTGTTAGAGTAGCTGGATCTGAAATCCGCCAGAGCTTCGGACCTGACTTCCACATTAGGGTCTCAAAATTACACATATCATTCTTCTCCTTTACCCCTAACCCCCACCATTTCTGGAAATTTCCTGTAGCCCAGAATGTTGCAGAGGCCGGCACTTGGTATTTTACTCAGGCAGGCCGTATTTCCAAATTTCCCCAGCCGGTTTGTTTGTTGTTGTGGAGTGGTAGTTTCATAGCTCTTCCTCTCGCGGACGGCGCCAGGCAGGTTCCTGGATGCAGGGCCGTTTCTTCGAGGCATTTTGTTTCCCCCGCCGTCGTCCACCTCCCCTGAAAGGGCACCTGCCCTTTCTTCGGTAGCCTTCTCCGGCGGATCCATCGGCCCCTTAGAAAGCGGTCCTCCTCCGTAGCATATTCCGTGTCCAGCTGTGCAGGGCTGCCTCTTTCCATTCCGTTTCACACACCTCCCCCCCCCCCCCCCCCCCCCCCCCCCCCCCCCCCCCCCCCCCCCCCCCCCCACCACACATGAACCTCAGGGCGGGCTTTTGTCCCCCCTCCCCCACGCACCCATCTTAGAAAGTAGTAGGCTCACGCTTTCCTTCTATCAGGGGGACATTTTGCATGCTGTCTTATTGATTGGCTTCCTTATTATTTGCTGTTTTGTACAGCCCTCGAAAACCTCGTCCCTCCCCGTTCCATCCTTGCAAAAAGAAGGAAACAGTCCCCCCTCTGGCGCCGCGTCGCGAGTTTCGTCCCCCCATCTTCTGTCGGAGGGTCTCTTCTTGTTAGCATGGTTGCTGCTTTACCAGATTAACTGCAATTTCGTTTTTTATGCAATTACGTACTGTCTTGGTCAATTTCCTTCACTTGCCCCTGCGTGACTCGTTTCTATTTTGGTTGGTAAGTTTTGCGCGTCTGTAATTCAACTATTCGCTTTAGGACCCGTTTGATCTTGGGGAGTAGTTTGTTCAGCTTGGGGACCCCTTGCCTTCGGGACGGTTCCTTTCGCCTATCCGGCGAGCATCCCAAAAAGAACATCTCTTAAGGGTATAGGGGGGAAACCTTGGATACTTTCTTGCCTTCCCCGGGATTGAACAAGTCACCCCAAGCTTGCTATCCTCCCATTCCGTTGTTTTCTTTTATCTTCTCGCGCGACAGTCTCAGTGAATTTTTTCTTCATCGTAATTCGCGATATCGTTTCCCCCTCTACCAAAATTCCTTCCTGTGTCTTATCCTTTGTCCTCCTGGGGTCGATTTGTTTTGAGATAGCTCCCCCTTCCCCGGACCGCATTTTCCCCCCCTGCCGAACCCTGATTGCCGCGAACCTCTTTCCCTTCTCGTCAAAGTGCCGAACCCGTTTGAGAAGCCTGAGCAAACTAGGGCATCCGACTCTGCCCTCCGCCGCCGTTCTAACTTACACCAAGACCTACTCTGCATGCCTACTTGAATTGAAGGCCTTAGACACATTTTCCGTCAGCCTGGCCCAATCCATTGCATCGTCCTTCTCCATAGAGTGTTAGAAATAGTTGTTTTGCTAAAGGAGACTTCTCCGATCCTTTTTTGAGCCCTGTGCAAACCACCTTCTCCCGCGTCGAAGACAGATGTGATGTTTTCTTGCTTCAAGCCGCAATAATTTCAAGGAATGACTTGCTGCGCGCGACGCCTTCCCCCCGGACAGTCCCCCGCTCTATATCTCCTTTTCCAGTTCCTTCGCGCGGTGGCATCTCGACGGTAAATGGCTGTTGATGCCAACCCCCCTCCCTCCCTTTCTTTTAGGCGAAAAATTGCTTCCCCAAAGCTTCAGGCCCGGAAACCTGCTTTTGCAGGAAAAGTGCTCTCTTTAACTCGGTCGGCCAGGACACTATTCCTCCTCGATGATCTTCGGATGTCGGTCAGACAGATTTTTGTCCCCCCGGTTACAGGCCTGTAGGATCCAAGAGGTCCCCCGCGCTCTCCCCTTAGTGCTTGCTGCTGCCTTTGCCGCCGGAGCATGATGTAAATCTCTCCCCCCTGCGCCCCCCAACTCTCCCCCCCCCACTCCCCAACCAGGCCGCTCTTGGACCTTTGCCTCGCGCGCGAAGCCCTTTCTCCTTCTCCGTAGTGGCTAAAGAAATGGCCATTCCTGGCCCTTCGATGGTTCTGATACAGCGCCGTATCTTTTCTTTTGAAGGGTGTTTCAGTTCATTCCGTTCGGACCAATCTTTTTTTGCTGTGAGAATCTTCGGATTTAAACATCTTCAGACCCTTTCCGCTAACCCCCCTTTGTTCGTGATCGCCGTTCAAAATTCTAGGACTCCCCCCATCGGCGGTCCTTGGGATCATGATTCTATCCTGGGCTCATGACGCGGGATGTGATTGATGTCTGTCTGCTCTTAATCCTGAGTCTTATAACGGTGATGATATTTTTCCTCTGAGGCATTCGGCGCACCCTACACACCCCCCAGTAGTCTGACGCTTGAGCCTCTGCCAGTTGCGTGGCCCACGTTGGCCGGCTTTTGCTGTCCGTGGAGATGATTTTGGTACTTTCTTGCTCCTTCTGCGCAGAAGACTAATGCGCTTGATGGCATTTTGCTCTTTTCCTAACCCCCTCACCTCGGTAGTTTTTCTCGTTCGCCCTAGCATGGATTGTTCATGGATAATTGACTTGCTCCGGGCCTCAGCAGCGGGACAGTAATGTTTTCTGAATTACTCGCGTAAACACTTGGCCCCTAGCGAAGCCCCCCTCCAGGTTCCCCTCACCTGCCGAAGGGCATAGATGCATTTCACATGAGCACATTAGCGGCTTCACTGAGTTAGAGGCGATCACAACCAGACGCCGAGCCGACCTCGAACCACTTCGTGCCGGGCTGCCTCTCTTCTCTGATTTTCGGTCGCTTTAAGTCTCCCCCCGTTTAGTCAGCCATTAATACTTTTTTTTTCCCTAGCCGTTTAAAGAAGGTGCCCGCGCACCAAAGGTCTGCGAGACCGTATCGGTTTGCAGAACCCTTGTGATCTCGGAACGAATGGTAACCTTTTCCTCCCTGGGTTAAATCGGGTTCAACTTTCGCCCCAGGAAACCTGGTTCACCAGCCAACACTCCCCGCCCCCCGAAGAGTGTAAAGACCAACTTTTACTTCGTTCCATCCTACCTGACACGCGGCGGCAAGGACTATGAGATTTCTTTCTTAGTTGCCTTGCTCGCAGTTTACCCAGGAGGTATACCCCCCCCCTTTTTTTTAAGCGGAACTATCGTTCATTCCGAGCTACCATGACATGTGTCTGCGATCATCCAGACCTAGAATCCCCTGAGTGCTTTTGCGCGATTTGATGACCCCAACCGCCAGTCTCTACTCCCCTCCTGGCCACAAGCGGTCCCCTAAGATCCCTTTTCCCCCATCCTCGTCATACACGGCCGGTTTCCATACCTGCTTGGCTTCGATCTCTCCGTTTTTGCTCAGCTTGTCGGCCTCTAACCGAGACCACACGCACCACGCTTATCTCACTTAGGTTTCCTTACCTCTATGGTTGATCCCAACCTAGCAATTGATCTTTCTGTTCTCCTGCCTGGATTCCTACCACCCGATCCAGGATCCCCCGGTTTTCGAGCTGGGATTTCAACCTCCTCTCTCTTTTTCGTTGTTGTGTTTCGGCTGAGTCCCCTTTTATTAAAGATGAAAGGCTCTTTTTCTTCCTTTCCTATATCCCTTGCTCTCTCCGCTACAGGATCAACCAGGTATAGAGGTTTTTCAAAACTAGCTGTGGAAGGACAATCCTTTGCCCCCTGCTGGTTTTTCGAGTTTGCGTCCTAATGGACTATGCGCTGACAGCCCACCCTCGCCTAGATCCCAGCGTATTGCACGAAGGTATGAGGCTCCCGTGACACCGTTATAAGACTTTCCTTAGGAGGATCTCGGTTGCTGATGTGTTTCCAGCAGCCGGCAAGCAATTTCACTTTCTAGTTTTCCTAGATTCTTGGATAATTTTCGAGGTATGGTTGCTTTCCCCCTGGTTTCTTGCCCGAGCGGTTGCCAGGTACGTGACTTTCCTTTTAACGCCTGCGTGCTGCGAGCTGCACCCGAAAACACCCCGAATCCACACCCCCCGGAAAGCCGAGCTTTTCTTCTCGGGCTTCCGCGATTCTAATTTCGGTTTCTCCCTTATCTTCGGATCTGTTCTGACCATTAATGAAAGTGAGAACCCAGCTCTTTTCTTTCTTCGAGCGGCAGTCTTTTTGTTCCCTCCCGCCCCTCGGTGGTTGTGGTTTCACGCATCGGCTCCCCCCCCCTACCTTGGGCGCGGTCTTCGCCTCCTGCGCTACCTCTCCTTGGATGGGTCTTGTCCCTGTTTCTGCCTCACCTCTGTTCCCCCCTTTCGGTTGGCTCTTTGGGGTTTTCGGGGACCGTCTCTTGGCGTGGTCGCTTGTGTTTTTTTGTGGTGGTGCTTTTTTTTGTTGGGTGTCGTTTGGTTTTTTTTTTGTTGTTTTTTTTTTTTTCTCTTTTGGTGCCAAAAAATCTGATCTTGAAAAGAAGAAGACCCCCTTGAATTGTCCCTCTCTGGTTCTCCTTTGCGTTTTGCAACCTGTGCACACCACATCATTGACTGACGGTCCCAGTTCGTCTCGCCCGGATCCGCACTCCCTCCTTTCAATTCAGGATGCGAAAGGCACCTGACCTCGCTTACTTGCGTTTTGGCCCTCTACAAGCGTCGATTTCCTGTGCTTCTTGCAATACTAGCAGCGCGCCTCCTGGCTTACGCCTTAATCTTTTCCTTTCCGCGGCTTCGCATCGCAAGTCGACAACCCAACTTGTTGGTTTCCTTGTCCAAGCTGTATGCTTCAGGCCAGCCGGAAAGGGTTGGTGGTCCCATCCGTGAACACCCATTCAAATAACACTCCCTCGAGAGTCATCCCACTCTGCCAACTTGTCCAAGTCCGGTTTCTCTCTCACCACCCCGCGTCCAATCAGTCCAATTGCATGGACTACCTCCATCCTTTTCCCACCAGTTGCCAACGACGAGCAACAGGCTCGAACTCGTTCTCAGTCGCAGTCCCGGGTTGGTCGCCCCGTTTCGCTGAACTAAGCATGAAGTTTTCTCGGATCAAAACAAGGATAAATCGAGCAGGTCAGGAGACAGGCAACAGCAGCGATACAGGGTGCATTGCCTCGACAAATATAGAGCCGCCAGTTTTCTCAGCAGCCGGCGATAGCCCTTGGTTATCCGTCTGGATGGAGACCCCCCGGGTTGGTACGATTGTAAACTCGGCTGTTTTGACGTTTCTTTTGTCCTTACGCAGCCTTCGGCCAGCCCCAAAACCTTATGGTTTCCCAAGAAACCAACGAAGAAAAGCCGCCCCTGATGTTAAATTCTCTACCCATCTCCTCTTCAGGTAGTTTTTCTTCCCGACGTTCGTCCTCCCAAACGCTTCGTGCAAGTCAGCGGCCCACTTTCCGCTCGTCCCTGGTTCTGTTATTGGGGTAGGTACCCGTTGGCGCATTACGCCCTTTTTCCTTCCCTCTCCCCCCATAATGCCAAAGGCAGTTTTTGCTCCAAGCAGGGCCGTTTCCGTCCGGTTGCCCGTTCCAAAAGCTTAGACCTAGATTACCCAAAGGGCAAAGACCAGGTTGCCTTGAGCACGGATCCCCGCCCGGTTCCATCAGTCTCATCGTTCGATTCGGGTCTTAAGACGTTAACTCCCCCTAAGCGACCTCTTTAGTCCTTGAAGCGTTAGTACTTTCCGGTGGACGCCAGGGCGGTCGTGTCGAATCCCCCAAGACCTTCCAAACGAGTTAGAGTGATACCCCTCTAAGGCAAGATCAGCAAGCTGGAGAGTGGCGTTAAGATTCCCCGAGCCACGCATGAAGGCAGGTCATTCTTTTTGCGTTGTTCCTCAGCAACCTCCATAGGATTCCAGGACGCGGGGACTTTTTTCCTACCCCATATGCCCCCAAAGAGCACTCTCTGGCGCGCCCCGGTCCCCCTATGTTCGTTAACTTTTCGGCGCGGTCTTATCAATGAACCGCATCATGGGGGCATTGTTTCCGGCACTCTACATGCCACCACCCATCTTTATGACGATTCCTTCTTTTCTTTGGAACCCTTACCCTTCGCACCGCGGCGACCCGCAGTCCCTAGTTTCTCTCTTTACCTCCCCTTTTCACTTTGGACATAGCACCATGCCTATCTGGCCTTTCCCCCCTTTTCCCGTATGGGTCTCTAGGGGGGTATTCCGTCGGGCCGGGTTCTTCCTAATCGTGATCAAAGTCCCCTGGACTCATTTTTTTTTCTGGTGCGCCGGACTAGTAGATTACATATCGAACTACCCATTCCTCTGCCTTGCGTGGACGCCTTTGACACCTTCTATTATTTTAACTTCATCATCCCCTTTTAGGCGATGCATCTTCCTTCCACGATTGAACCCCGAGAAGGCCCCCTAATTCTTCGCTATCCCCCGTTCCCCCTTAAAAACCTTAGATTTTTTTCTTTTCTCCCCCCCCTCTGCCTGCATTTTATAGATAGGCGCTCCCTCCCTTCCCGGACCGCAGTAAGGACTATTCGTGTCAATTGCGCGCCCCCCCTTCTCATCGGTCTATTTTCCCAGTTTGGAACTCGGGGTTGAAAGTCCGCGCTACTTTCCCGACTCGGTCGCCTCCTTTTGCGATACATTTTCCACAACGACCAAGAAGTTAAGCGGCACGGCCCAAGACTGAATCGGCTTCTTTGACCTCATGCCTTCCGGCCCTGGATACAAGGCATCGTCCACAATTGCTCGGCGGTAGCTGGGTGGGTTTTTCTTTCTGGCGAATTTGGTTGTGGCCCTTTTTCAAAACTGGACGCAGGCCCCCGCCGATGTGGTTGCGGTAAAGCAGCCCGACCCCTTTCCCGGCTTCTGCGAGCGGAGACCTCCCTGCAACGCCCTCTCCTGTTTATAGATTCGAATTGATCGTGGACCCAGCTTCGACTATGGTTCCCTGTTTTCTCTGATTTGGTGTGTATGACCAACCGCCGCCTGATTTCGGGGCGCAAAGGAATGCTATGCCCCATTAAGCGTAGACTGCACTCGGTGAGGCACCGCGTCCATTCCTCCCGATGTTGATCTCGAGCGCCGCTTGGCGCAGTCCGTAATCACTGGTTCTTCCTGTCCTAGTGACATTGTTCGAAGAGCTTTTACTTCCTCTTTTTTCCAAATTGGTCAGCTTTTCCGAAACGGCGTGTTATGCAAACTTCCCTCTTTTGGTCAGCCACGGTCCGAAAGACATGCTTCTTCAAACGCGTCACCACAAAATTCCCCAAAACCCGTCCTCCCCCCCGCTTTTGAAAGTTTTGCAGCTTGACGGATGCTCTCACCCGCGTCCCTTTCTTGTGCGACCCTTTCCTTGCGAGATCCTGCTTATGGTTCCCCTGATAGAGCTTATTCTGGACTTGTTTCCAGGGCTTCGGCGCACTCCTCCTTTTTTTTTGCTGGCGAAGCCTGCCGGCCTGATCAACCTGTTTTTTTACACGTTCGTGTGTCAGACGGATCAAAAAATTCCGGCTTCCCCAATACTCGATGTTCAATGTCTTCTTTTTCTCTTCCTCAAGCGCATCTTATTTTAATTGCCGGCTGGGTTTGCTGCTGTCTTGAGAACTGCTTAATCTTTTTCCTGTTTTCGTGTGGTCCTCTTCTAGCATTACCCAATTCGTCCCGCTCCCCGTACTAAGAATGTGAGCTGCGCCGTGGGCCTCAAATGGCCACACGTTTATTTCGGCCCTGGTGGTCTTTTCTATCGTGATGCTGTCTGCTTGTCGCTAACGGCTCCGTTCCCTGACCGAGCCTATTGCCCTAATCCCTGTGAGTTTTTGATGTCTCCCATTTAGCAGGATTGTTAGGTGACGCGAACCCAGACGTTTCCAGACCCCACAGTGGTGGTGCCAATTTTTCCGGTTGTCGACCGATGATCTTTCCCATCCCGCCTTCCCTTTTCCCCTGCCCGAGTTCGTTGATGCATTTTTTGCAACTCCTGATCAACCTCGCCCTCTACTTTCAACTGGATGTAGCGAACAGGGCTTCATAGAAAGCGATGTCATTTCTCGGTTTCAGCCGCACGCTCCGTATCCCCTCGCCGTACGCGTACGTCAGTCTGCCCCCGCCCTTTTCAAGTAATGAACATCGCACCAATTTCTGGCCCCGGCAGCACTGCCCCGACGCTTTTCCCTCGGTCGGCACGCACTTCGACACATTTGCCTCCTTCTGGCAAGCAGCTGGTTGATCACTTCGCCAGTCCCCCCTGGCAAACCAATCGCCCCCCCCTCTCTTCCACGTTGACGCCAGCCGTCTTATCCCCGTCTGATGTAGAAACCACTCTTCTTCCCTTCCCGGTTTTCGGTATTTTTTCGCCTACGCTCGCCGGACGAAAGGCGGGGTCTTCTCCTAAACCGGTCGGACCGCTCGGTGTTGCCGAAAAAAAAATGACGTCGGAGCATTACCCTATTCATCCGTATTAGTGTATGCTGCCTCCGGCTTTTTTTTTCAAATCCATCCCCTCCCTCGTTTTATAACTCTTGGCAGAGTCAAGCTCAAGAGCCACCTTTCCTCGAAATCACCTTGTTTTCGTGGCAATAAATAATTTGTCTCTTCCTTGCTGCTCAGCATTGAGTTGCTTAATCCCTGGCTTTATCCGGCCTACCCCCCAACATCGCACCCACAACTCCCCGGATGCATTCCTTTTTGCTGTCTTCCACCCCTCTTTCTCCCTGATCAGGTTAGTGCGATATCCGCCTGGTATAAGAAAACTGATACTTTTGATTTAG
>Ga0179591_1281282_pt1 | contig 11144 bp, 15 predicted proteins | sample CZOMad2_1_08_16f_FD_182891 | JGI IMG/M metagenome (GOLD analysis project Ga0179591, IMG submission 182891) | Vadose zone soil fungal communities from Angelo Coast Range Reserve, California, USA - CZOMad2_1_08_16fungal (PacBio error correction) | ecosystem: Environmental > Terrestrial > Soil >... | reverse complement strand
GGACGGTTTATTAAGTCTTTGACAGGTGTCGGCTTGCCCCCCCAGATTCTGCGTTTTAATTTGTTTGCTGTTTTTCTTTTTTTTCCCCTCTTTCATTGATAGTTCCCCTTCTTTCCCTTCTGGTTACCTTTTTTCCACTGGATTCTCTCTTTAGTCAGATTTTTCTTCCTTGCTGCTGTCTCTTTTCAAACTTTCTTTTTTTTGGTTTCAATTTTCTCCAAAGATTTTTTTTATGTTTCTCTGAGTACAGCACTCTTTCACTGAGTGGACGCCGCCCTTCGGTATGAGCTGCCACCCTTTCTTTTGAAAGCGTTCCCCTGGAGGACTTACCTGTTATTTCTTTCCATTCTGCCCATCACTTATTTGCATGTTGGGTGACCCCTTCCCTTTTTTTCTTCGTTGTCCCCCCAGGTATTTTCAGCCTTTACAACAAGTTGCCTCGTGACCTTGTTTCAAGTGGGCGGTTCGTCCCCTCCTTTTAAATTGATTCTCCTTGTGGAATCGTCGAGATTTTTGGAGCTGGGCCTTTCCCCCTTCTAACCCCCCCTTTTTTAGATCATTCCCACCCTGGTATTTTTTCTCTTTTATCAAACTGGTATAAGGACAGACTTTTTTCGTTCTTCTCCCCGTAATGACCCCTCCTCCCTAACAAAATTCCTCCGAGTATGCAAAAGGGCGCCCCCTATCCTCCCCCTTTCTTTGGTTCTTCTCCTTCTCCTTGACGGGCTGTCCCCTCTCATAAGGAGATTTCTATTACCCCATGCCAAACCACCCGACTTTCAGGAGTGCTGAGGATGATACTGACATCACCCCCACCAATTTTTCATTTTCCCTTTCCTTCTTTTCCTCCCCTTGAAGGTATCTCCATTTTCTTTCTTGATCCATCCTTTATGGATGGACTCTGTTAGGGGCGCGTTTTCTCCCCCTATTCCCTCCCTCCTCCTCTCGATGTGCCTCCTTCTAAGGACAATCTTTCACAGGTAGAAGGTCGGCCCGGTTTCTCCGCGCTCCTTCGAAGATTCCTTTGCTTTCTCCTTCCACGGACCCGCTTTTCTTTTTATGGCCCTTTCGTCCGCGCAAGGCGTGAATTCGGGGCTCAGCTTTCACCATTTTCCGAGGCTCCCCCCCTAGTGCGTGGCTGTTCTTCTTTCAAGTTCCATATAGAACAAGGACAGAACGAAAGGAACTCTCCCTCCAGATGCGGGAGGATTCCTTGACTCTTTTTCTGGGTTCCCGTTTTTCAACAACTGTCCTCCTGAAGAGTAACTTCTGAGACCGCATGACTTTTACGGTCCGCGTTCGCCTGGATCTAGATCACACCGGTCTGCCTGCCCCCCCGGTGTTTTTTGCAATACAGAAAGATGACCCACTTTTGCCCGTTTTTTTTCACCGAACCTTTTGCAAGGTCCCTTCACTTCCTTCATTACCCTCCTTTCCCGAACCCTTACGCATTGTACGGCATCATGTCTTTCCTGTCTAAACCCCTTTGCGCATTGTCCCTACTGTCCCTCCCCCCCCCCCCACCCAATGAAGGGCATCTTCCCCCCGGGTCCCTTAGCGGGAGTCATTTCAGGTCCTTTTTCTTTTTCGTCCTTTTGCCTTTTGCCTCAACCTTCTCCATGATTGCCATGATTCCCCCCCTCGGGTCTGGTCCAAAGTCGCGACTTTTTTCTTTTGACCTTGATAATTTATTGTGTGCCCTCCCATGGTTTTTCTATTGATTGCAAATATTGAGCACCATACCCTAGGTCTTTCCCTGCCCTTGATTACTTCTCTTTTCTTAGACTGTCCCCTGATCCAGTTTTTTTTTTAGCCCCCGATCTATCATCGACGCGTTAAAACTGCTTTCGTGTACTCCCCCGCTATTTTTTTTTTCAGCCGATGAAGTCTTCATTCGTCTTGCCCACAACAGCTTCGCTTTGTGCAGTCTTAATGAACCAGTTGCTGTTTTTTCTGAACCCCTTTTTTTGTTTTCCCCTTTTTTTTTTCCCCCCCGCCTTGGCTCCCCCCAGAACCCTTTGCTTGCTCTGCTGTCGGCTGGAGTCCCGGTTCATTTTTTCTCTTTCCCCCCTCACCCGTTTTTCTTCAAACGCCATTTTCCCTCTGAAGGTTTCCTTTTTTGTGGGCCAGATTCCTTTGCACAGCAGCGTGACCCTTCGTGTTATGAAACAGGCTGTGTTCCTTCCTTGATTTTCCCTTTTCCCTTGCTGTCCTTTGTGTGGCGACGGTTGTTCAGTCCCCCATAGTCCGGTGTTCAAATCCCAGGTCTTCCCCCCCCTTTCCCGGACCTCCTGTCTCCCCTCCGCTCACTTGCCAACCAAGTTTTTGAAATCGTTTTCCCCCGGCTTTCTCCTCCCATGGTTTCTTTTTTTTCCTTTTTTTTTTTCCCCCCCCTCCGTGACATCCCCGTTTTTTGTTCACTATGCCTTTTGTTTTCTTCATCTGATACTTCCCGGCCTGCGCACTCAAGCTGGTTCCCTGCTACCAGAGTTTCCCCTTCCCCCCTACAAATTCTTGTGTACCCTCACAGTCCGTAATTCCAAACTTAACCCCCCCTTAAACGTTCCGTATCAAATCCCAGTTTACCCCATCAATACCACTTTCTTTCCTCTTTCCCGGAAGGACTCCCCCCCCCTTCCCATTCCGTTAGTTTCCTTTCTTGGGTGGATGCATTGTTTTTCGTCTGATTACCCATGTTTGAAGGAATTCCTGATTTTCCTTTCCTCTTTTTTTTTTTCTTCATTTTTCCCCCCTCCCAATCCTTTGTTTTTTTTTTCCTGTGAGCTCTTCCCTTTCCTTTTTGAATTCCTTCCATTTGACTTCCACTGATCCCCCCCTAAAGTGCCCCCCCCTCCGTCCCGCCCGTCCGGTTTTCCCCCCCCCCCCGGTGTTTTTGTTCTCGCTTGACCGGGACAAATTTCCTTAGCCGCTCAACCGTTTTATTTTTGATTTTTGTTCCCCCCTTTTCGTGAGCTTCCCCCTTTTCACTGGTTTTTCCCTTTTATGCTGACATGGGTCACTTTTATGGATTTTTTCAGATGGAGCCCCTTTTTACAATTTACTTTTTTTTTTTCCCCCGTCAGGAAATTTGTTCATTTGCACTAATTCCCGAGCACTCATTTATGTCCACACCCCCCCTTGCTGTTTTTTTTTCCCTTTTCAGACCCCCTTTTTGTCATGCCCTGAAGAGTCCAATGTATTTTTTCTTTTTCCCTTTTTTTTCGCTGTTTTTTTCTGCCTTCCGAATTTTTCCTCTTTTGAATTTTGGTCTTGCCCCTTCCCACTCTATTGGTCGTTCCCCCCCCACTTTCCCTGCCTCCGACATACTGCCTTACATTTCTACTATCCCCCGCAAGCCACTCCTTCTTCCTTTCCGTCCCCTTTTCAAACTTTTTGCTTTGCTTTCTTTATTGACCGACCACTTTTGACCTTTCCCCCCCACTTTTTTCCCTGTCCTCGTTCCCACCCACTTAGGTAGTGACTTGAACCAGTGGAGGTGTTTTCTCATATGGAATGTTTCACCAGGCCCAGCCCCCTTGTTACTGTAAGTTAATTGGTTTTTTCTTGTCGCCACAGTTTGAGGATTAACCATACTACCCACCAACCCCCCCTTCCTTCCGAAGGTTTTCCCCCTTCCCGGATTTGGGACCCAGGCTTTCAGTGTTTGGTGTTTTTTTTTTTTACATCGCCTCATTCTTCCCGTCCCAAGAGGCTTTTTTCACCCCCCGTACCTCTCCCTGCTTCTCCAACCGCACACCCTCGGTTTTCCTATCTTTTTTTGTTGATGCTTTTTCTCCCTGTCCGGCCCGGTTCTCGTCCTCTGCAAGGACGGACTTTTTTTGCCTTGTCCCCCCTTGCCCCTTGCGTTTTATGGCGCAAGTTTCCAACTCTAACCTTTCCCCCCCCCTTAAGCCTTCTCCCTTACTCCCCAATCTCCTGATGTCAGATTTTTTGTTTCCCCCGTTTGGTGGAGAGGCAAGCATTATACTTTTTCTTTTTCCCCCTGTCACCCCCCTCCGTCTTCCCCTCACGCCATGTCCTCCACCCTTCCCCATTCCCCTGATCTTGAGGGAAGTTGGTCTGGACTTTGCGGCCATTCTCGTTCGGGTCCTCACTTCAAACCCGTGAGTCCCCCCCTTTTTAATAGAGTTCCTGTTTGATTGCCTGTTTCTTTGTTAATTTTTCCAACTTTCAAACAGCCGTCCCCTTTGATCTTTCCGGTCCCCGGATTCCAAACCTTCGTTTTTTTGCTTTCGCCTGCTCTCCCTGCCTTTTATTGCGCTTAATGTCCTGCGCAGTTTCCTGCTGGCGATTGTCGGTTCTGTTCTTGTGTGCTAGTCTCACCTTCCGTGTTTTTTTCCTTTTGCAAGGTTAGGGGTCACATTTCTTCCTTTTTTTTCTTAACGTTCAACTTAGGCACTGCGCCTGATTGATGATTTTCATCCATTTTCCTCATTCCCCCGTGAGATTTTTACAAAACCCCTTAAGGTTTTCCTGGTGCACGCCCCCGAACTTCCATCCCTTCCACCCGTCAGGACAACGCATAGTTCTGATCCCTCTTGACATCCTGTGCTTTGTGGAGACGTACATTCCTGTTTCCTCCCTCTTCGGGGCCCTTCCTGATCTACTCGCAGCTAATCAAAGTGTGATATGTTCCTTTCTTTTCGGATCCCCTCCTCCCCCCCCTCCACCGTGATAAAAGCAATGCTTTTTCCTTCTTACGAATCCACAGATTATTATGCCCTGGAGGAAAGAATCAAAGCCAGGCATCTTCTTTGGCCTCGGCAGTTTGGTCAAGGTCACTCGTCTCTTCTTGTGGGTTGTCCATGGGTGTCGTCTGGCGGAAGGCGCAATCCCAGAGTTTTTAGGGGTGTTTTGCCCGGCTTTTTTGCTCCTCCTGCGGCCCCCCAGGCGCCGGTTTTTTTGTTCCTTTGCCGTCGTTCGGCTTTTTGTTGGGAGTGGTGTTCCTGTTCAAAAGCAACCGGCCCTCCCTTTTAGGCGGCGTCGGGACCGTGGCTCGTGGTCACAAACTTTTTTCAGGAATTCTATACAGAGGTTGGCTGGAAGGATATTGTTTGCCTTCCCCCCATTTACGAACCATCCCCTCTGGATATTTCTCCGTCTTTCCAACCAAGATAACTTTCCCCTCCTATTTGCCCCCGTACCCAGCTTCAGGTACCCGAACCAAGTTCCCCCCGTTTTTTTTTTTTTGAACTTTTTGTCCCTGAACCTTAGAGAAGAAATACACCTTCTTTGGTGTTGCTATGTTCCCGTGGAGTTTGTCCCCGTCGGCTCTTCCGACTTTTTGGGATTCAACCCTTTTTACCTTCCCCCCCTTTTTCCTTTTTCCCCCCTGCAACATTTTGGATACTTTTCGGTCCCATGTAGGGCGGTTGCCCTCAGGCCAGGCGGTGATCCCTCCACCATCTTTTTTTCTCCTTCCCCCCCCAATGAACGTTTTCCCCTCCCCATTACCTTTTCCACCAACCACTTGCGCCCTGAGACAGAGCACCTGGCCCACTTTTGAGTTTCTTTCCCCTTACCAGGCACTCCGTGTCCGACTATAACCCCCCCCCCGTCTGTTTGTTTGTCCCCCACTCTTCCGCCATTCAAATTTACCCCCCTCTTCCCCTCTTAGGGATTTTCCAGTACCCAAGAAGTTAAGTTTGTTCAGCGTGGGCCACCTCTCCATCAGTTTTTTTTCCACTAGCTCCCCCCCCTCCAGAAATTTTTTTTCCCACGGTGGCAGTACTGGGACGCCAGGTTATCTTCCATGTTTTGCCGATTTCATGGGTTTTCCCCATCTCCCGATGCCTTTCCAGCTACGGGTCCTCCTAAGGACTCCCGGATTTTTTGTAGGTCAAGGAGTATTTTCTTATCATATGTCCCCCCCCCCCCACTCCCCCTCCTAACTAGTTTTCTCCCAATATTAGTCCCCCCTTCATGTTTTGCCTTATTTTTTTTTTTTCTACTTTAATTAGGAGTGTTCTTTCTCTTCTGACGGGCCTTTCCTTTTCAAGACTCCCCCCCCCTTCCCCAGAGACCCTCCCGGAGGTTGGTGTCTCCCCCTTTTTTTTTCCCCTGTAGCTTTTTTGGACATCTTCCACCAACCAGTACTGGGCCGGTAGCTTTTGCTTTAAGACTTTCTTCTGGCCAATATCTTTTTGTATTTGGAGTTTTGCCAACACTTCCTTCCCCCGGTCCTTTCTGCCCTATCAGTTGGTGTTTGGGTTTTGGCACTTGTTCTTCCAACTTGGTCTTGTCCGCCCTTTCCCCCCCCCTCCCTTTTGTTTCCCCACCACTCCCCCGGGCCTTTTTTTGCAGGCACGCGTGTGCCTTTCTCCCCCGTTCCCGGCAGTGCCTCTTCATTTTTACTTTCTCTTTTTTTTTTTAAACCCTCCCGTCCCCTTGCATCGGTCGTCCTGGTCCCGGTTTTGACCTGTTTTGCCTTTACCTCCAAATCGCTTGTTTCTTTTTCCCAAGTGGAGGGTCGTTTCCACCCGTTTTGACAACGTCACCCCCCTTGCATGATCGTTCTTCTTTGTTTTTCCTTTCTTTCCCCCCCCCCCCCCCTTTCCTCAAGACTTGTCCCGATAATTATTTGGTCCCGTCGCCGTCGAACTTTTTCCTTCCTGCGGGCGCATGTTCTTTTTTTTCCCTCCGGAACCTTTTCTTTTCTCAAAGGTTGTTGCGCCCTCGTGCCTTTGACTTTCCTTTTCCGTCCCCAGGGCTGGTCTTCCATGGGAGGACAACACTGAACCCTTTCACTTCCTCCTTCAATCCCTTAATTTTTCCCCCCCTTGAAGGTCGGCTTTTTGACCAACCCCCTCAAAGAAAGCCTCGCACCTTCTCTCCAAACCCTCTATCCCCGGGTGCTTCACATTTCAAGTCATGAGAGGCCAAAATGGACACCTGCTCTCACGTGGCGCCGGCGTTTTCCTTCGTCGAATTCCTTTTGTGCCAGAGCCCCCCCGTTGATCGCATCGTTGTTAGTTCTTTTTTCTCCGTCTCCCCAGTAGCCAGGTGTGCTACTCTATTCCAACCCCTTCCTCCCTCTTTTGCGCGTGTCCTACATTTTTTTCAGGCCTTTTGTAACAGTCAAGTTTCCTCCTCCCCCCGGAGCGGTTTTGAGTGTTCTACTTTTGCGGGGACCTCACCTTTTCCCCCTATTTACTTTACCCCCCTTTTTTTTATTTGGGCACGTCCCTTTTAATGTCCCCGCCAGGGGTTTTGCTGCAACCCAAGGTTTTTGCAACCCCTGCGGCCTTCCTTGGGGGTTTTTTTCATTTGACGTGAGTCCCTCATTTTTTTTTTCTTCCATTGTTCCCCAAGGTAACACCAGACACCGTGTGGTAGTTCCTAGTTCCAGCGTTGGCTGCGTTGCAATCCCCCTTCCATCTTGTTTTTGCACCGCCTGGAAATTCTTCAAGCCTTCCCCGCACGATCACCCCCGCCCGTGTTCACTCAGTGGAGGTTTTTTTGTTGCTTCTTTTTTCGTCATCTTCATTTTTCCCTCCTGGTCCTTTCCCCCCAGCTTCTCGGAAAGCGAAACCCCTTTTTTTTTTCTGCGAGCACCCCCCGACAGGCGGTTCTGAGCTCAAGGCTATTCTCACCCTCATCAAGCCACCACCCTTTTCTCAGGGGGTCTTTGTTTCAGTCCCCTCCCACGTTGGTCCTTTCCACGAATACTGTTCCTGCTTCCCCAGTGGCCAGTGATTTTGGATTCCCGCGGTCCCGTTTCTTTTTTTTTTTAAGAAAAGTTCCGCCCCGGTGCCAACGGATTGGTTTGAGAATCCCGTGAGGTGTTTTCGTTTTTTTTTTTTTTTGTTTTTCCCTTCATTCATCCCTTTTTTTTTTTTTTGCGCTCGGCCGATACAACCTCCCCCCCTCACCATTATCAATTCACCCCCCGGGTTCTGTTTAATGTCCCCCTCCACCCAATACCTTCCCCTGTGCGCCTTGCTTTTTTCCTCAACCCGCCCCCAAAAGTACCCTTTCCTCCCCACCTCTTTTTCCAAGCCCAACTCCCTGTCCCCCCTCATTGTACACGTTCCCTGCTTTTTTTCGAGGTTTCCTGACTTTTTCTTTTTTTCCCCGGCTTTTTCTGCGGACTGGTTGGTCCCTCATTTTTTTGGCCCCCCTTTCGATGGGTCACTTTTGCCGGTGACTTTTCGTTTTTTTTCGTTTCTGCACCCAGCGGAAACTTTTTTTTACTTTTTCCTTGCCCCTGCTCGTCCTTCCCTTTAGGCCCGTTTTTTGGCATGTTGTGACTCGGCCCCTCTTGTTGACGAATTCCTTCGCCCCATTTTCCGTAGGTCCCCCCCATTTTTTTTGCTCACGTGGCCCTTAGCGTCCATAGTGGACTCTTTTTACCATGTTTTCTTTTTTTTTTATTCTCCCAGGCGTTTTTCTTTGTTCGTGGTTGTGCATAGTCTTTTTAGTTCTTTGTCAGCTCGTCTTTTGTCGTGCCTGAGCCAAAGAACGGCCCCGTTGTTTGACCCCCCTTTTTTCGATTTGCTTCCTTGTTCTTTCGTGTTGTTTTTTCCCCCCCTTTTTCCTGGTATTCGTTTTGTTTTTTTTTGCGGCCTGCCTTTTTCTGTCGGTCTTTTTTCCTTTCCGGAAGATTTTGGAGGATGTTTTTTTTTTCTGTCCCCCGTCCCACCCCACTACGTTTCACACACAAGGTCCACCAGCTTGGAATTTTTTTTTTTTTTCCCCTTTCGCTTTCGCCGGCGTGTCCCCCCAATTTGCGACTGAAGTTGATGGCCCTGCCCCCCTCCTTATGAAGTGGTTGCCTCCCCTGCCTTTGGCGTTTTTTTTCCTCCCCGCCGGAAAAACCCTTTCAAATTGCGTCGTTTGGGAGTGTGGAGATTGTCGCGGTTATCCAAGTTGTCTCCGTTATTTTCTCCCAGCTGCCTTTGGCTTTTGCGCGCGCAAGGGATTTTTTTTTTGGTTATACCTGCTTCTTTCTCCGGAATGGTTTTTTCTTTTAACCACAATGTGACCCCGTAGATTGGTCTTGCAATCGCCCCCCGGCTCCCCCGTTTTCGATGGTTGGGCGCAGCACCAGTTTCGTTGCGTTTTGCATTTTCGATCTGGGCCTGTCTGACTTCCCTTTTGCTTTTGGTTGTACCAGGTGCCGTGAATGGCGATCCTCTTCCCCTCTTTTCGTTTTTTCGGTCTGAGTCTCTTGACATTCAAGGCACTTTTCGACACCCCCACTTATGACGAGCCTGATTCCCCCCCCCGTGACCCCCTGCTGTGCGCGCTGCCATCGCCGCGCGTCTTTCAGTTTGTCTCTGGGCACCCCTTTTCGCATGGTTCAGCCGTCAGTTTGCCCGTTTTTCCTATAGCTTACCCCCCCTCTTTTCCGTTCCTTCTCCACTGACGTTTCCCCCCCGGCGCTGAACTTTCCGTTGCTTTTCCTTTTGGGACCCGCGCGTGCATCTTTTTCCCCACCCGCGCCTTTTCGCGTAAGTTGGGGGAGAGACAGGTTTCTTTTCTTAACATTAATCTCCCATCCTCCCATCAGGTCAGTCTCATTTCACTGAAGCCTTCATTACTTGTCTGTGGAACAGCTGGTGAGCTCTTTGTTGTCCGTCGTGATTTAAAAGATTTATCAGCCATTTTCTTCCATTCTTTTTTGAAGAAGGCATCCCCCTTTCATCCCTCCCCCCCCAGGGGTGGGGTTGTGTGGTCCAGTCCCACTATTCCCCCCCCGTGATCAGCGGACCCTTTTTTCTTCCTAGGATTTAATTTCCGTGAAAGATCCACCGCCTCCTCGTCCCTCTAAAGATTTCGTACACACCAACCGGCAACGCTGTTTTTTCTTCGTCACAACTTGTGTTTTTTTAGATCCCCCCACTATTCCCTTCTTGAATTGATTGTATTTCAAGCTAAATGTTTCCCTTAGTTGATTCTTTATTGTTTACCCACAGCCCCATGAGGGCCCATGGTCTTGGTTGTGTTCACTTCGTTTTTTTTTTTTGCGTTTTTTGTTTTTTTTTTTAGGTTGGTTTTAAGAAAGTCGCCATCGTCCTTCCTGGGGTTTTGGGGTTTTTTGTCAGGAATTGACCTCGGCTTCACAATTTTCCCCACTGTTACAGACTTGCCTAGTCCTTTAAATTCCTTCCTCCCCAGGACCTTTCATACATGAGATGCTGTTAGTTGCTTTTTGCGTTTTCTCTTGTTCTTTTCCCTTACTTGGGCTGACCGTTTTTTTGTTCTTCCGTAGTGCTGTCGTTTGTTAGTTTAGTTTTTTTTTCCTTGTTCTTACCTTCCCATGGTGGACCCGTTGTTTTGATTTTCGGTTTTTCAGTTGGCGTTAGCTATTTTAGTCCCTTGGTCCCTCGGCCCGCATCTTGCCTCGTCGTCCCCCCCCGTCCACCTCACTGAGTCTTTCCCCTTTTTCCGCCCGTTTGTGCTTCTAAAAACTCTGCGCCTGTCCCCTGCTTGAATCCCCCCACAATCCTCCTGTTGGGCTTTTCCCCCTGCGTGCAGGCGGTGGACGTTTTAGCAGTAATGAACCTACATTCCCTTTTTTGTCGCGAACTTTTCCCCCTTTCGCCTTTTCTTTTTTTTTTTTTAAGCTTGAAAGATTTTTACTTGCCTATCCGATGACCCCCTTTTCTGGGACCCCCTGACCTTTTATGCATTGTCAGATTTTTCAAGTCGTTCATTTGCTGGCCCCCCCCCTGCCCGCAGGTATTTTTTTTTTTTCAGCCTTTCCCCCACAACTGGTCACCTCTGGTACCGCTTCTGCTTTTTGAGATCGCTTTCGCCGATGGGCTTTGTTTGCTGCTCTTTTTACCGTTTTTTTGCCGGCAGTTTGACCGCCCAACCCCCCATTTTTGCTTTAACGTGCGCTTCGTTTTTTGCGCAGTTTTGTAGGCTCGCGCCACTCCCCCCCGTTTCCCTTGCCGCTGGGTTTCCTGGTGGCAGTGTTCTTTTTGACTTTTGCTGTTTTCATGCCCCCCCCACAATTTTCCTTTGGTCCGTTTTTAGTCCCCCCGTCACCTGGCGGTTGTTTCTTTCTTGCCTTTTTTGCCAGCTTCCAGAATTTTTTTTTGGATCTACTACCCCCCACTCCCTCCCCCCCCACAAAATGTTGCTGGGCGCGGCACGAGCTGTGTTTTTTGCCGGGC
>Ga0179591_1261820_pt1 | contig 11145 bp, 12 predicted proteins | sample CZOMad2_1_08_16f_FD_182891 | JGI IMG/M metagenome (GOLD analysis project Ga0179591, IMG submission 182891) | Vadose zone soil fungal communities from Angelo Coast Range Reserve, California, USA - CZOMad2_1_08_16fungal (PacBio error correction) | ecosystem: Environmental > Terrestrial > Soil >... | reverse complement strand
TTCTCCAAGACTGAAGTCGTTTTTTCGAACGGTCAACTCTTCTCCCCCCTTTTTTTTCTTCTCGGTCCATGAGTCAATTTCGAGACCTCTTAGTTTTTTTCTAACCACCGCCGGGAGTTTTTTTGTTACCGCAGTATTGATTCGGCTGTAATCTCTCTTTCTCCCTTGTTGCTGAGTCTCGGGACCTTTCTTCCACCGTGATCCTTTCCAGCGCTCCGGTGGAACTCTCTGCCTTTGAGTCCTGGCGTTACACCTCCCCTTCTTGAGGACCAAGCTGCGCAGTTTTCCCTGTACGAATCTTTTTTTGCAATTGATCCTTTCTTTTCCCCTCCCTAATGTTTTCTTTTTCGTCTGACTTCCTATAGGCGTAGTTTTTTTTTTATCCCTTTGGGATCGATTCTGCTTGAGCTTTCCGCTGGATCCAATGCAATCCCCGTCGACTTTTCATGATAGCCCTTTTAGTCCTTCCAATTTTTTTTTCCGCGATTATCGTATCCTCGGGTGTTTTTCTTTGTCGGATTTCGGCGCGATCTCTATCACGTAACTTCAATCATTTAGGCCCCGACTGAGATTTTTTTTTCAGGATTCTTTTGGCTGAAAGACGATCAAAAACATCCTTTTGGTCCGTTTCCGGAAATTTGCGACTGGTGCGCCACGCCCATCTATTTCTGGCAAAAACCTGTTTGCGATTCGACCCAGCCTGCCTCCTACCCCAGCGATCTTTAGTTTTCCGATAACCCAATTTTCCCCTGAGTAGCTCTGGCCCTGCCCTTGCCCCAGTGTCCCCATGCTGCCCTCCGTCGCTTTTCTGACCAATATTGATCCTTCCCCCTCTTTCTCTAAGTGTTCCCAGGTACTGCTAGTGTGTGACACGAGCGTTCTGAATGACCCAAGCTTTCTCTGGAGGGAAGACATAGCTTTGCGATTGCGATGGTGTGAGAGGGTTGGTCTTCCCCCCCTTCTGAACACTCCTTGATGGTTTCGCTTTTTGAGGTCAGTTTCCTTTTTTCTTCTGCGATCGAGGAAATATTGCGGGTCTTTGAATTTGATGCCAGAGCGCCCTGAGACCCCTCTCCCACGCCCTCTCCCTTTTAGACGCTGCGGCTTATTTCATTTTTCGGCTTGATGAGTGACCACCTGGTATCCGTTACGTTTGATTTGCAGCCTTCTTAGAGCCTTTCCCTTTTTTTTGGCTTTCTTTTTCTATCTCCTCTCCCGCCCGGCAACTCGTCGCGGAATCAGATCCTCCTGCCCAATTTCATTTTTTTAGTAGATGGACAGCCTTTTCCTTTCTCCATAAGACTGATTTTGCTCCCATCGCGGCAGTTTCGACTCCTTTTATGAGTCTTCCCTTTCCCCCTCCCCAGGTCTGGCTTTTCAGGCAAAATGACTTGAGAGTGGCCCTCTTTCTTTCATCTATCCTTGACCCGAATTTTTTTTTTCCTGCATTCGCTACGAAAATACCGTCTGTCTTCAGTTTGACCCTCCCGCGGAGCCCTTCTTTCCTTACCTTTTACTCCCCTCGAGTGAAATGGCGTTTTCATTCGGCGTCTTCTGCCCTTTCTCTTCTTTTGATTTCAAAATATTTCCTATTCTGTTTATGTCAATCTTCTCCTCCTGAATCAAGGTCCCTTCCTCTTGTTTTCATCTTCGTTTCACGAAGTCACCACTCTCTCCCTTCCCCTCTTGCTTCACCTTTTGATTGCGATTTAGCCGCGATACCCTCTCCGAACTTTTGCAGATTTTCTCTCTTTTCCTCCTTCGCGGTGCACCACCGGGTCCCTTGGCCTTAGTTTCTAGTCTCTCCCCTGTTCGGAAAGCCCTTTTGGCCCCTGTTGCCCCCCTATTAACCAGTCCTCTCTTTCATCAGAGGCGGACGGCCGTTCATGCTCGCCAATGGCGCGTTTATGCGCTGTCGTTTTTCCGTGAACACTAGTTTTCCAGTCGGTTTTTGCCGCAGTTGGGGACCCAGATTTGGTATGACCTCTCTGATTGATCGGGTAATCTTGCCTAGCAATCCTTTCCTGCCCTCGAGTCTTGTCCAACTCTCTGTCTTTATTACTTCTGCGCGGTTTTTCTGAGCGGCTATCGCGCCTCTCATAGGTCCCTTCCTTTTTTCCTAAATTCAGTGATTTTCCTATGGTTCCGTCTTCTGCTTCTTTTCCTTCGACGACTTTTTAACTCTTCTTCCTGTTCTTTCATTCGGTGTTAGTTTTTGATTTTTCGGAACATGATGCTTTGAACATCTCCCTTTTTTTCCAAGTTTGGCCAGCTGCGGGCCCTTTACCCTCCAACATCGTTTCGGCGAATGTTTCGTTTTGCGAATAAGTCCCCTTCTCCCTCCCCCCTATCTAGAGTTCCCTTTATTTCAGAGGAACGTAGACGTTCGCTTAGTAATCCTCGAGTTCATTTTTTGCTGATCGAACAGGGGGGTCTACTTGACTTTTTTTCTACCTTGATGATGATGTGATATATGTGAACCGCACTTCTCTATTAGCGATGCCTGATACCCCAGGCCCCTTTTCTTTTCCACCATAGAGCTCCCACTGCCCTGAGGGTGCGCGGCCTTTTTTCCCAACCTTGTACTCTCCCCCTCCCCCTGTCCTCCTCTCGGACCTGTCATGATTGATGAGTGTGCGATGCTGCATTGGTCTAAAACGCCACTCCATGCCTGATCATATATATATACCTACTCACTTTGTTTTTTGTTTTTTCCCTTATCAGATTTTTCCTTCTTTTGCTGGAGTGGGACGATTCCTTCCGTCCCAAGTTTAATCCCCCTTCCCTTTACCAGCGTCGATGATTGCTCCTTTTGCCCGGCTACCCCTTTTTGGACCTAAAGGTTTGTGCGTCCCCATTCTTCACGTTTTCCATGGGAGTGCTCGCTTTTGCCAATATTCCATCTCCCTATGTTCGTACCCTCCACCCCGAATATCAGACCTTTCTGGCAATCGGAGCAGCTCCATCCAGTTGTCCAACTACGACCCCCCGTCACGGTCCTTGATGAACTCCTTACTTCTCCCCAGAGTAGCCCTTCCCCCCCCTTCATTTTGTAGAACAATCTTGCCCCCTAAATACTTCCCTCTACCGATGCTGCCTTAATTCCCCTTTTTGACAAATCATCCTCCTCTCTTATTTACGACCTTTTATCGGGCAGCTTAGAGTCTTTCCTCTTCCACGGCCGTTTTCCTCTCTTGTATTGAGAACCTCAGGATCGGCTCTCCCGAAATACCCCGTTCTTACGGTGAACTCAAGCGCGCCCAGCTTCCCTCTTCCTATCCCCTTCCTCAGAATATGCGGTCCCGAGAGGATTTCCGAAAGTTTCTTTTGGCTTATCCCAGTGCATAGTCAAAACCGATAGAGCTTGTTAGAATCTCCCCAACCGGACGTCCTTGGAACTTCCAGAAAATGGACGTGCACCCGCCTGTTTCTTTTAGAATTTCAGGCTCCCCCCTCCAGATATAAAGCGTCCCCTTTTATCTGTTAACCCCCTTAAAGTTTTTCTTTCTTCGCTCGACATTTTGCGCTCGACGCGCAGCCCCCTCATTGCCAGTGACGCGGTTTACTTTTTCCGGTCGGTCTTTTCCTCCCCCCCCCCATTCTTTGATTCCTCTTGTCCTCTTTTGGCGTTTAAATTCCTCCTTGCCCCTTTCCCCCCCTTTGCCTTTCTTATTAATCAACTCATGCACGGCGGCTTTGTGAACCTTCCCTTTCCTTCGCGGTTCGAAACACGCGAGGGTTGGGATTATCGCTTTCTTCTCCCCTCCCCGTGTTCCCACCCTTTCCGGACGTTTGACTTTCGGAGAGAGGAGAATTCCTTCTTCAGGTTCTTCTTCTCCCCCCCCAACCGCCTCGCAACTGTGATCGAGAATTTATACGGCCTTTCCTGGGATCTAGGTGGCAACTTCTTTTCTATGCGTTTCGGAGTCAGCTCTTCTGGCCCTTTCCAATGTAGTTTTTTTTCCCCCCCCCTCTTGTTCAGTTTCGTCTCGACGTGATCAAAACTTTGTTTTGGCATAGAGTGGCAGCAAGCGCAAGCTCGCGACCCCCAGTTTGCATTTTTGCCCCCATGTTTCTTCTTTTCTCTCCCTTCGTTTCTCTATGAAGACCCGCGGCTTGCTTCGGATCCTTCCCGGTCTCTCTTTTTTTCAAGGCGGCGTTTTATTGAATTTTGCGTTGAGCGGCCATCTACCCCCTAAGCATTCTTTGGCCGTTTGCTTATTCCTTCCTTCCGTCACGTTGCCGGTCTTCAGAACCTTTCTCAGGTACCCCTCAGGAAAAACCCCCACCACCCGTTGTGAAGATTTTCTGCGCTCCCATAAGGGTTGCGCACCACCTTAATGATCCTTTTTATTCCCCCTCGCCACCGTGCGAAAGTATGCGTCCCCCCGGCGACCGCGTGGCCCTTTTCCAGTGCTTTGTTTCCAACGGTTAGAATTCGCATCGTTATCAAGGCGCCCTGTTTCTTGTAGTTAGAGCTCTTTCCCTCCACTCTAAAGAAGCGGGAAACGGGCAAAAAGCGCCTTTAATTGCACGTTTTTTTTTCTTAATTAAGTTCCTCTTTCTCTAACCCATCGTTCCAAACCTTGTGAAAGAATCTCTTTCTCTCCTCTTCTCATCGCTATTAATTGATTGCACGCCTTAACACAATCGTCCTTCCCCACAGACCTTTTTATTACAACTACGCACGCTTGTTTCGCTCGTAGTTGCGCCTTTTTTTGCAATTACTTCAATATGAGAACCTCTCCTTTTTTTCCCCCACTTCCAACGTTATTAGACCCTAGTCGGCTCTGCTCTGTCTGCGTGGTAAGTGATGGTTTTCACTGGGCCTCCCTCGATTTGCTTAGTTTAATTCCCCTTTTTCCGAGACTGTAGAGACTTTCCCTTCCCCCCCAGCGTTTGCATATGATCCCCGGATTTCCGCACATAGAAAATCACGTTCTTTCCCCACACACCGATAAGGCATTCATCCAATGCAGATCCTTTTTATTTTTATATTTTTTCCCTTTTCTCGATAAATCTTCCGCGCACCGATTCCCTCCCCACTTGTTTTCTAGATACAAGATGTGGCTGGTGTCATTTTTTTAATCGTTTTTTGCCGCAGGCTTCCGTCCCTCCTTTTCTTAGATCGGCGCGCTAACTCCTGAAATTCCCCAGCCGTGATACCCCCCCCCCTTTTGGAAGATTTCTAGTCTTTGTAGCCAATTTTTATGCGGTAACAGAACTCTCTTTCCCCTTTCCACAGACTCCGCCTTTTTCGGAACCGGGCACGCTGCCGAACCCTTTGGTTAGTCGAGAAGATTTTTCACTTCCATTGAGTACAAGCTGATTCGGCGCTGAACAACGAGTTTTCCGTTTTTAAGTCCCTTTCCTTTCCTTCCTCAGTCTTTTCTCCTCCTCGTGTGAGCCAGATATGTACAGTTTTTTTCCTAAATTCATTTAGGGTACAGCATCCCCCTTTCTATTGTTTGAGAAGTTCGATAGTGACTTTATCCTGGAGACCTCCGTTAGCTTTCCTCCCCTCCTTTGTTCCGCAGTTCCTTTTTCTTTTCCGATACGCTTCTGGGACCAATTACCGCTCCTGGATGGACGCAGGCTTTGTCCTCTTTTCATGTCTTAAAGGCCCTAGACTGGTCTTCCGCTTGGTTTCCTAAATGACCCTTCCTCTTTATGTCTGATTCCCTGGCCCCCATTGCGCAAATAGCGCACCGAATGCGCTTTTCGTCAGTTGATCGATACCCCCTCTTGATGGGCTGAGACGCTGCTCATTTTTTTTTGTCGATGTTTTTTTTGATTTTCTGATGAGTCTCTTCCCCCCCTCAAATAATTGACATTCGAATGCCTTGAGCACGCGGTGTTTACTTTGTCCGTTATGTGACTTCCTTTGCGGAAAGATCACGCCAACACATTGGTTGGTCAGAACTGACACTTCCCTTTCCCTTTTAATGTTCTTCCCCATCGAGTTCGGGCCACCATCCCCCCCCTAGGATCTCGACCACTACTTATCCGGACAGCTTGGATTATCACGATTGACACAACTTTCCCGTAGCTCGGCTCGATTTAAGTGTTCCGAATATTTGAGCAACGACTGAATGCAACAATAGGCAGGCAATTTGTACATTGTGTTTTTTTCCTGCTAGCTCTTTTCTCCATTTGTGTTGCCGAGCTTCTTATCATTAAATTTTGAGGCGCCGCTCTCGCTTGAAATTTATTGCGCATTTTTCGCTTTGGTGTCATCTTTGATCCGGTCCCCCCCATTCGCGTAATTGGTCCTGTTTCTATTTTCTCGCAATTTCCTCGGAGACCCCTACTTGGCGTACTTGTTCGCTCTCCCCTTTTTCCCGCTTTTCAACGCCTTCCTTGACCCTGTGTTAAAACAACAACCAACCCCCCCCAAATCGGTTCTCGAGCAGACTTTCCCGTTCGATGTGAGTAATAAGAATTTTGACTTCCTCCGGCCTTCTTTTTACGAGAACGGGGCGTCCCGTTTTTCTCTTTTTTTTCTGAGATGATTTCTTCTTTTCCCCCCTTGGTCCCATGTTCCCTCTTTCTTCCTCCTCAGCTCCGGCCCAAGAAGGGCTTCGTATATTGTCTTGCTTTCCGCTCTTCCGAGAATTTCCTCTTCCATGCCAATGGCAGCCGTCGACGCCTTGTTCGGACCTGGCCGCGCGCAAGTCCTCAGTTTCTCCTCTTTCCCTTTCCCTTCAATTTTTCCATGCACGACTTTCGCCGCTTTGCGCTGGTTCTTTGATAATCCCCCCCCCTCTTTTTCAGCAAACGGCATTGGTGATGCATAGCGGAATAAAGCTATCTTGAGATATTCCTCCTTCTTAGTGTTTTTTTTTGACTTCAAATCATCTCTCGCTACCCAATGGAAAAATCGATCTCCTGAGGCCACGTATGTTTCCCCGACATTTAACTTTCCAGTATTTTTCCTCCTTCCCTTTTTCCATCTCCCCGTTAATAAGGGAGAATTGAATGATCTCTCGCTGTGTCAAGTGAAAAGAAGCTCTTCAAAAAGATTGAATCCTTGGGGCTGCGACCCTGCGCGTCTTATGACTTTCTAGGCGTCTTCCGTTTGTCACGTCTCATTTTTATGATTCTATTTTGACCACCTTACCTCCAAAAATGGGACTTTTAGGGAGTTTCTCCTCTCCCAGAGTGAAGTGTACCGGCCCCGTTTTTTTCGGGCTTATCTTTCTTGTCTGCCCTCACTATCCTCAGGTCGCATCTTCTTCCGTGCCGTAAGTGCACGATCACCTTGCCTGATGGGATGCCGATTTCGGGCCTAACACTACGTTTCCTCCTCTTTTTCCGCTTGCGATGCCCCCCGCCTGTAGGTTCTTCCTTGCCTGATGCGGATCTGACGGAATCGGGTCAACATTTTAGACTCTCTCCGACCTTCTTTTGAAAGTTAGCGCGGTTAATTCCGTCCTTATCTTGGGTTGTCGTTTCTTAAGAATTCAGTTTCTCAGTTTACTCCGGACAATTTGCGCCCCTGCTTTTTTTTTGACTCCCGGTCCCCCTATGGGGCGTTTCGACTTTTCCTTTGTCCCCCTTCTTCCTCTCAGACTTTCTGAGGTCCGACCTTTTTTATGTATGATTCTCTCCTTATCGCCGGAAATCTTCTCCCGACCTCCTTTGTTCAAGTTTTTCCCTGCCCCCTTGGGACGCTGTACCCCTCGTCTCACTACATGCAGCTTATGTTTTTTGACTGCCTCCTGATGTAGATCCTCTCCTTATTTTCTTTTTTTGATTCTCCCTTCGGAGCAGAAGAAGAGGTTTTTCTTCCTACTGGGGGTCTTTTTCTTCCTGTTTTCTGGTAATTCCTTTGCTGTTTCGCTATTCTTTTCCCTCCCCCCTTCTTCTTCCGAGTTGATTTTCCTTCAAGTTGGCCTTAGGTCTCTTTTAAAAGAGAGAGCCACTCCCCCCTGCAACGTACGCGGGGTTTCCACCGTTCATTGCCAAAACTTTTTACTTCGACTCCCCCTATTTCCCCCTCGAATTCCTTTGATGACGATGGTGCGCTTGGATACCTCACAACTAAGATCGGATCCCCCTATTCTCTTTCCTCATAAGTGTTTGTTCTCTGGATAACGAGTCCTCTATGTTCGTTTATTTTCAGCCCTTCCCCTGTATCAATAATTTCCCCCCTTTCGATAGCTCCTCTTTTTTCTTTCGAAACCCATTTGCCTGCCCCCCGTTTCATCCATATTCACCTTTTTCTTGCTTTTCTTTTGTTAATCAGCTTAGAGCCGAGTCTTATGCCACCCCACCCCCCCCCCTTCTTCCTCCCAGAAGAACTGATGTCAGAGAGAGAGAATGAATCCTTAAGGATCCCCCTCCCTTACCCCCCCAGATTCCTTCCGACACGACAGGCATGATAGCCATTCCCGGCCGATGTGATCTCGATTTCCATCGGCTAATCCAATCTTTCACGGAACCTCCGGTTTTCCACTTAAAGAAACTTTCTGACTATGCTCCGATGTGCATTTTCTTGCACCCGTTTCCAGAGTTCATTTCCCAGCGCCCCTTTAATTCCCCCAGGAATTTCCGGATATAGGTCCTCTCTCCATCAGTTTTCAATTCATTATTATCTTCCAAATAGTAGAGACATAGCTAACTTCACCGAAATAAATTGTTTCCCGAGAGATTTTTTTTGACCTTTATCCCTCTCCTTTTGGCTCATTCCCGGCTTCGAAGATATGAAGATCGACCCCCGATTAGCGTAGATGTCCCGTCTTTCGCTCTGCTTTTCCCCTTGCAGAAACGGCCATTCTTTAGTCCATTTTGTTCTCGAGATGGTCCCCCCCTTATATTTCCTGAGGCCCTGGAGTTACTCAATCTTGGTATGGAAATCTTCTCTTCTTTCTCTCGACACCGAGCTTTACCTCTCCTCCCCCTCCGGCAAATTTTTCCGGAAATACGGTAAGAGATTCGCAACTGATTCCCCGTTTGTTTTTTTGTCGATCTCCCCTTCTCCCTACTCCGCCCCCTTCCAAATCCGGCCGTGGCTTATAAACACTATTTTTACAACACCGGAAGTGGTTTGTCAAATAGCCCTTCCTCCCTTTTATTTGGACCACATCCTTTGGCGTTGACAGCTAGATTGTCACTTTTTTCCCAGGTTTCGTTCCTGTCCCTAGTTTTATGGCATTTTGATCTTTCTCCCCGAACCTGCCTCCGCGTTACTCTTAGAATGACCTACCCCTCTCCCATTTCATGTTCTGGTGTGGTGAAAGCGTTGTTAATCATCCTTCCTCTTCCGGACTCTCGTTCCAGCGAGCTCCGATTTTTTTTTTTCTTTTTATTCCCTTTTCTCCATGTTGAGGTTCATCAACTAGAATCCCTCCGCTGTCTCCCCCCTTATTCTCCTATATCAACATGCTCGTCTGAAAAGATTTTTCTTGTCAAAAATTCTGGTTTTACTTTAGACCACGATGATTCTTTTTTAGCCTTTTAGTTAGTCTGACTTTCCTTCTTGCAAGGCCATTTCTAGGACTTCAGACGTTTCCTCTACTTAACTCCAGTAAGAGATTGGGAGTCTCTTTTAGTTTTTTCCGGAAGGTGCTGGACGGTTTTAATTTAGAAAAGCGACTCAGCCCCCCTCAACCCCGGTGTCCTCCTTGGGGCTTCATAACTCAGTCTCACCTTTTTTCCAGGAGCCCTCTTCCCCCCGTTCTTATACCCTCTCACCGGTGACCTTGTCTTTCCTCTTAAGATTGTCCTTGCACCTTTTTCCTGAGTCTTGAATGCCAGTTCTTCTCCATCTGCATTTCGCCCTAAATAGAACGTCGATTTTCGCTTTTGAAAATTGATGAACTTTTCACCCCACAGCCACTAGAACACGCTCACGACTTTATACTGTGTCTCCCGTCTCTCATATCACTCTTAACCATCCCCCCCGAAGTATCCAATCTCCCTCAATTCGACTAGAACCCCCCCCAATCTCCCTATTTTTCCTGCGGGCACCACTAGGCAGTACCAATATCGATCCAATCTGAACAAAGTGCCCCTTCCGTCTGTAGGCAGTTGCCTGTTTCCTAGACCCTTTTTTTTTTCCCTTTCTTATTTACCTTTTTCCTCTGAAAAAATTGTTCACGCGACTCTGAGATGTAGTTCCCTCTGCTTTCGGGTCGATTTGGGATCTCTCCTTTCCGGTGTTTTCACAATCTTCTTCCTTTCCTGAAACCTTTTTAGAATTTAGACCTCACCTTCTGTGGAAGCTGTCCGGCGCCGCCCCTTCGAAACATCCACCCGTGATGAAACCCCATATTTGTTTTCCCCCTCCATTTTCATCCCGTTTGGTTTACGTTTCGAGATTTATCCGCGCCTCTCGAGACTCCCCTCACAATGGGATCACCAAGATGCTGGATAACCTGTTGTGATATATCCCCCCCCCCTTCCCTTACCTTTTTTCATTTTTTTTATTCGTTGCGTTCGACGATGCGAATGTCTCCTAGACGGAGCTTCACTCGTTAAGGACGCCGTGCTTCCAGTAGCTAGCTTTTGCTGCAATTGTCCCCCTTGATGAGACGGCCGTCAATCCACCTTTGCCCTCCGAAGACTTATTGCGTCCTGGGGCACGTAAAACTTCTTCGTCGGCCCCGATTTTTAACATTGTTCTCCACCCTTCCCTTTTATTTTTTCTGTTTGACCACGCCAGGTCTGCTGATGCGCGCTTGTCCTCCGGTTAAGGGACGGCGCCCCCTCTTTTCATCTCTCTCTTCTCTCTCGTGTTGTTGTTGATTCCTTCTCAAGTCGTCGATTCCTTCCTTCTTCTTCCCCCCCCACGTCTCTTTTTCGTGTTCGAAATAGCCGACGATGTTGTACTCCTCTCGTTTCCAATACTGTGCGCGACGAAACTTTCCTTTTGAGCGCGTGCGGTTCCGCTTACTTTTCTTCCACGTACTTGCCAAGGAAGTTATTTCCTTGTCTCCTCTCCTAGACTAGGCTTTCCGAGTCTTCTTTCCGTATTGTCTGATTCTTTTGCTCTCGTCTCGGCCCAATGCTTTCAACCTAGCCCTAATTAATTTTTTCTTCCTAAGTGCCGGATCTTACTCTTTTCTTTTTTTTTCCTGAATTATTGTATCGATCCTTTTTCTTTTCGGGATGGGCTCGCGGGCGTGTCTTACGCCGAAGGAA
>Ga0179591_1143752_pt1 | contig 11145 bp, 10 predicted proteins | sample CZOMad2_1_08_16f_FD_182891 | JGI IMG/M metagenome (GOLD analysis project Ga0179591, IMG submission 182891) | Vadose zone soil fungal communities from Angelo Coast Range Reserve, California, USA - CZOMad2_1_08_16fungal (PacBio error correction) | ecosystem: Environmental > Terrestrial > Soil >... | reverse complement strand
CTTTCGTTGAGGAACGTGCGCCCCGCTTTTAGTTTTTCGAATTTAATGATCCGATCGAAGTCGCCTTTAATCAATTACCTTTCTTTCAGACTTTTTTTTTATGCTCCTCTCATCCTCCTAGAAGAGGTTAGGAGGTCATCTCAATTACCTCCCGCCCATTTCACCAGTCTTTGAAACTTGCAAGTGCGGAAAAGGCTCCTTGTCTCGGTTTCCCTCAATAATAGAGCTATTACCCATTTACGTCTCTTTTCTTTTTCCTGCCGGCATTCTAGGTTAGACGGAGTCAGTACTTTTTCCCTCTCCTATACTTTTGCCTTTCTGTTCCACCCCGCGAGCCTGGTTCTCAACTGGCGTTCCTTTCTTTCGTGCCGGGGCCAATGACTTACTACCGTTTTCCCCGTATTTTGATTCCCCCCTTCGTGACCACGACTGCCGCCAACCCCCCTTTCCCCCTCTGGTCTCTCGTTCTCGCTACCATTTATCGACATAGCGTAGCTCCTACGGAAGCTGTGTTTAGTTGCTTCACCCGTTGGTTCTGCCATCCCCTCTACTGACGTCGGGCCTAGTGCTTTGTCCCCTTTAGTCGCCCATGTCCTTCGGGAGGAGGAACCTCAGTCCCGTCAACAGCGCGTGCGACCTCTTGTGGAGTCGTCATTTTCATCTTAAGGTCGCCACATGACGAACTGCACGGTGTGTGATTTTTGATGAGAGAAGGTTTCAGCCTCTTTGTTTCCTGCAGTTATTTGCTGAGGGCGCCGACCCCTTCACTTGTTGCCCGCGGGAGTAGATTTCCTGGTAGAGAGAGTGCTTGTTCCCCCAGATTTTCAACGTTACCTCCCACCGACCGCGACCTTTCTTTCCCTGCGAAGGCCCCGAGACGATGTTTGCTTTCGTCCTTGTGGAAAGGACGTATATGCGCGACGGTGAGTTAAATTGCTTATCGCCCTCTTTCTACTTTTTTTGCGTAGTCAAGCGGAGAATGGAATGGATCAAGTCTTTTGTTTGCGTAGGCTGCCTACAGACTTTTCTCACCCCCTTGCAGAAAAAGAGGTGAGCAGGACTGGCGACCAACCCTCGGGTTCGGGTTTAATCGCTTGTTTAATGTGGACCGCTTCCTTCGTCTGCAATTTAGGAACGAAGATGAGGGCTAGTAGGACCGACTTTCTTGCTATTCTCGGTTACATCTTGGCGAAGGCCCCCCCCCCCACCCCAACCCCCCCCCCCCCACCCCACCCCCCCCCCCCCCCCCCAACCCCCCCGCTCTGTTTTTAGCAGGGGACCGTTAAGCGTATTCTTCTTTTTCTTTCCCCCCAAGTTTGGTTCTCTGCGTATCTTTCCTCCTCCCTTGCTCCCTCACCCTCGGAGGACGGCCAGATCTCGGAAAAGGTGGAGCCAGTGGTGTTCTTTTTATGCAAGCTCGATATTCTTCTTCCACTCCTACGTCCCTTCTTCTTGATAAATCCGGGCATGCGAAAGATTCTGTTTTCGCGTGAGTGTTTTCGGTCTTTTTCTTCTCCTCGATGAAAGCCCCGTTTTCACTTCGAGACACTTGGCGAATTCTTGAGTTATAACACCTGACGTTCCTTTTCTCTATTTCCCTTTCAATTCTTTTTTTGATCTCCGTGAGGGTCGCTATGATGTAGAGGACTTTTTCTTCTCTTCGTTGTTGCCGTGAGATCACGTCCTTCTCTCAGTCCTTGTCTGGCAAGTCTACTAGACTTACCCTAGATACACTTTTCTCCCTATCTAGCGTCTACCTCTTTCCTGCCTTCTCTAGTCGATCTGTGCATACTTTTAAGATAGATTTTCTTTTTTCTTCTTTCCCTCGCCCTCGCCCCTTGAACTAGATCGTGCCTTCGAAGTCTATGTGCATTTCATCGTCACGGTTGCTTTTTCCCGCTCTCTTTTTTCCTTTTTGTCACTCTCTGCTCCCAGAAAGACGCCCCCTACCGAACTAGCCAGAGATTGAGAGATTCTCGTAGTGGATTTGACTTTTTGGAAACTGTGTTTTTTTCCTTGACACTGTTGCGTGATGCGGCAGCTTGTTCCGCCGAATCAGGTACGCCTGTCAAACGTCGTAGATGTTTCCCTTCCTCCCCTTGATAATGTGTAGTCATAGGTATTGTACCGGAAACGTGAAACCCCTTTGATACCCTGTCCTGCCTCTGCGCACGAAGAAAGCCCTCACTTCGATGGTGAACCCGAAGTCGGCTACTGAAATAGAACTCCAGGATAAGTGATTTCTTTCTGGCCTTCTTCCGTCAAAACCCCAGTACCTATTGGGTTTCTTTTTTATCTCATCCAAATTGCGCGTGTCTGTGATTTACCACTTTTTTTAATATTGCTTTTATTTTCAAGGCGAAGGGTGGGAGTTCTTTTTCACCTATCTTCTCCCGTTCTCTTTCTTCCAGCCAAAATTTCCCTGGTCGTCAGACGAATCTGAATGCGCGTGCTTTTAAGATTTCCCTTCCCTCAGTTAGTCTAAATTCCAAATCGAATCGTATATTTATCGGGTTTTTTTCATCTCTTTTTTTGTTTTTCTTTTCCTGTTTTTTTCACTTATTCAGGTCCAATGGTGCCGTATGCATCAGGGGATTGACAGTTAAACGGTTTTTGATTGTTTCCTCCTTCGGAATTGGCTCTCCGCATACGCGTAGCTTAGTACTGCCGCCGCCTCTCCTATCGCCCTTACCCCGGCGTTTCTCCTTTCTTTTATTATCGCCATCCATACACTCTTTCCTCCATCTCAGTGTTGTTTTTTTTCTTTTAGTGATTGGCATTTTTCCTCTCTTTTCAGCCTTCCGTCAGCTCAATGTGGGTCCTTGCTTTATTTCGTGGTCCTGGGGCCGCCCTCCGCTCCTCCTTCTCTTCCTTCTCTCCTTTCTTTCTGGCCTTAAAGATGTGACGGTCAGTCATGATGGCAAAGGCCAGGGTGCGTTTCCGCTCCTCTGCCCCCCCACCAAATGACACTTTACCCCCCCCACAAACCTCAAAGTCCCCCATACTTTTTTTTTTCGAGCGCGCCCTCTTCTGTCGACCCTTATCTGTTTTCTCTTTACTAGGGCGGCAAAAGAGGGCATGTCATTTCTTAGTTGACTACAGTTCATCTGAAGCTCACGTTCCGAGAGGACTATCTGGTCTCTACTTTTTGGACCCCCTTTCGCTTTTCCACTCTCAACGCCGCTTTCAACATCGGGTTCATAAGCCTCCACGAGCGTTTGTGATCCCCCCATCAAATGCTTTTTGAGACGACGGGTTGCAGTGCAGACTGTCCATCGACAGGAACTTCCCTTTGGTTTTTCCCTGTACGAGAATTTCTGTGTAACCTCTCATTGAGTGCTGTGATGCGGTGTCGGCTCCTTCTCTCTTTCTTATCGATGTTCCAAGTGCAGGACAAAAGAAGATCCTCCTTCCTCCCGGAAGTGTGTGAGTTTCCATTAAGGATTTTTGACGGACTTATGGTTTTCCTTATTTAAGTCCTTCAGCCAAGGTTTTTTGTCAGGACAAACTGCAATAGCGGACCCCGGTCCACCCTCCTCTTTCGATTGTCACCCTTCCTTCACTGCTTTTCCGGGGCAGGGGCGTTTCTACTCCTTTCTTTCTAGGGATTTTTCCGCGGACACGCAGGGAGACTATGACACTCGACCGCCGAGTTTCTCCGTCTTTCCGGCTTTATTTTTCGCGAGGCGCGGCCGACGAAAGCTACCTTCTCCATTCGCAGCTTTCATAGTATAGGCTGATGCACTGGCGTTGCGTCTCATCTCTCTTTTCTCTCTATCTATGCTATTCAGCTTTTCCTCCCGTTCTTTCCGGTTCCTTTTTTAGCGTAAAGAACAATCTATCTTCCTATACTATTCTTCCCTCCCTGTTCCCCGCGCTTCCTGGCCCCTCCTCGTGTACAATCGCACCGTCAAATGTGTTACGACGCCCAGGCGCCTCTTTTGTCTAATTTTTTTTAAAGTTTTTTGCGACCGAGAATCCCTCCGAAACCGAATCCCAGCTCACTCCCCTCCCCCTTCTTTCTCCCTTTCAGCCCGGATATTGAGAACGAGACAATGCAGGCTGCGTGTCCGACCTTCCTCTTCCTATTTTGTTGGAAAATGGCCACCCCCCCATCCTGTTAGAGATGATTGGCCTTCTGCACTGTGCTTCCGGGTCGCAAGACCCTTCTCTATCCCAACTCTACCAGAAAGTTCGCAAGAAGCCGGCGCTTAAAGGTGCAACTTCGTCTGTTCCTTGACCTTTTCGAATGCCCTGCTCTCGCGAATCGACCTTCGTCTCGGCCCGAAATATGCTCCTCCCTTTGTACTCTCTCAGGCCTCTTGCATTGCTTCTAAGCCAGAGGGAACTTCACTCTCGTGGACGTCGATGTAAGACCCTTTTTTTGTTTTTGTTAACCCCTTTAACGGTTTTTTGGTTCTGCGTTTAGGTTTGAGGCTACCCTTCCCTGAAGGACCGGACCCCTTCTCATTGAGACTACATTGCGACTTTTTCAGTTTAACTCCTTCTCTCCACTTTTTTTTCCACTTGACGAGTGACAGGTCGATTAGAGGAGTAGATAAGGAATGTAAGCCGCTTCGTGGTCCTACGTTACTCTATCTTTGGTCGCCTATTCACTCTTCCCCCCCACAAGGGCGACCCTTTCCATTCTTTCACAATTAGAGTTCTGACCCGGACGGCACCTTCTCTCATCCACAAACTGCTTGTAGATTAGTCTACCTTTTCCCCTGCCTTCTAACTCTGCACCCCCCTAGGGTAGTGCCAGGTTTCTTCCGCTGTTCCTCGCCTGTCCTCTTCAGTTTTCTAGGACGCACTTTTGCCCTTGCTTCCTCTTTTTTTCTTTTCTCTCCAACCTCGTTGCTTCGACAACCTACAAGATGAAGATGGTCTTTCTTATCTGTTACTTCGCAAATGTCTATCTCCCCACGATTCCGAGATTTGCGACCACGGCAGTTTGTTGAACTCTTTTGGTAGTGCAGCGTTGATGTAATTTTCCTTTTTCCCCTTTATGACGAAAAGCTACAGAGTGCAGCCTGACGGAGAGCCTTTTTCCCCCTTCCACCGCCTCCTTCTCCTAGACAAAATACTAATTGCCCTTCAGTACCTCGGCCAGGTTTGCACGAGCCGGTCAATCTTTTATAATAGAGGAGGCTGATGCGTTTTCCAAGGTAACAATCCCCGGAGTCTGTTTGGTACCATACTCCGGCCTTTTCTTTTTCTCTCAGTTGCTCCATAACCTTCGGCGCGGGAGGTACTGATTACCATTTCCCCAAGTCGATCCTCGGGACTTTTTAAGGGGAGAGTATCTTTCTCCTTTTACTTTGTTTTTTCTTTTTCTTTTTCTCCCTTCCTATCGTCAGCCATGTGCCGACAACGGGACACCAGATTTTTTCCTCCCCTCCTTGTTTTGATTGTCTATTTATTATGGTGTGTCGTCCCCGGCGACGATCTTCTTGGTGGAAGGTATGAGAATTCGAAGTCGCAGAGAATATGACCGGTCGACGTTTTGGTTTGATTGTTTGATCGAGCTTAGCGCCCTTTTATTTGGCCCACCCCGATCATCGTCAAAAGCCCTTTTTCATATTTTACACTTTCTTATTTCTCTTCTTACCAGGCCCGGTTACAGCTCGGGTCGTTTCCGTCTTTTTCTTTTTTGAACTCTTCTTTCTCCTATTTCCCTTCTGAGTTTTGATGCCCCGATGGAGGATGAGAGGTTTCGCTTTCCCTTTTCCTCCTTTTTCTCTTTTTCTTTTTTTGATGACAAGGCGCGCCGGTATTTGAGCCTTCGTCTCGTTTGACTAAGCTTTGAAAAATCTTGACGTATACGATGACCTCTTTCCTGATTCCAGTTCGTTTCCCCCAGACGGCGCAGAGCCTCGGGCTAGATCCAGAGACATTTCTAGTCCATTTCTCTCTCTCCATAGGTTCTCTGTTCCTTCTTTTTTTCTCGCCCCACTCGTTTGGTCCTGCGGCAAATAAAACTAGTAAGAGCTGCATTATGCTTGCCGACCTTTTCTTCGACTTTTCATCGGAACTCTTCCCGCGTCAATCTCTCTGACTACGTCTCTCTAAGCTTCGTCCTGCAGTCTGGACCATGTCTCCCATGGAAAGATTTTTAACTGTTTCGTGTTTTTATTCTTTTTATCATGTTCTGACGACTGGACTCCTTAATGAGTTTGTCTTCTCCTACCGCCTTTTTCCTCCTCTTTCTTTAAGTCAGCTTTCGGTGAAGAAACCCCCTCTTTAACCTCTGACACCACCGAAGCGGCCTTAAGGTAAGGCTTCCATCTCAGAAATTTTTCTACCTTCCCCTCGGCCTGTCCTCGGACTCTTTGCCCTGCTTTTTACCTGAGCTAGCGATTCTCCATTTTGCGACGTCCTCCCCTCTTATTTTCTCCATTCACTTTATGTCCGGATGGTGGCCGCAGGGCACGAGAACGTCATTTTTGCAACTCATGTTTCTGAGAATGTCGAAAGAGTTGAGTTTAAATTCTCCTTCTACGTCCGGACATGCTTCCATAGTCTTCATTCTGCTCCCGATGCGGCCGACTTGACAGGATTCCAGCTTCACGCGAGCATCTTCTTTTCTTTCTTTTCTAAAGAGGTAGAATCCCGCTCTTCGACTTTTCCTTTTTCAGTCGCCGGCGGCTGCTTTTTTATTTTTCTTTTTCCTGATTCTCCGACGACGTGCGACCGGCCCAAAGAGAAAGGAAGGCCTACTATCTTTGACTGAGGCCCCTCCAGTTTTTCCCCCAGATAGATCTTTCGGTGAAGTATGACCAGTCCTCCTTGAACCTTTTCTTTCTCCACTTTATCATCGTGGACTGAAGAGCAGGATGACAGGGTCGCGTAGTCTATCTCTTCTTTCTTTTCTAGTTCGCCGGATCCCTGCCGAAGAAATCTGAATCCCTTTTTTGATCCTTCGGGTACTTTCCCACCCCTTTTGACCCAGGTGCTTTTAGCGATTGGAAACCTGCACGCCGTTTTTTTGTGATGCCGACTGTGTGATGTAGAGATTGATCTCTTCATATTCTTTCTTTAGATCCCCCTTGACGGTTGCGCAGAAGATCTTTTAATGCATCTTTCGAGTAGCTCCATCCCGGCTATGCATCTGTTCCCTCCGTCCTCGCCATTTTGATATAGTAGAATGGCAGACTTTTGCTTTTATTTCTTTTTGGTCCTTTCATAGCTGACATTTTAGAGATGAGGCACGTTTTCTTTACTCCCCCTTCTCCTTTTCCGTTGCTGTAATGGCTCAAGGGCGATGGTAATCTTTCTAGAGATCTTTCATCTCTTTGCTCCTTCCGTACTACTCCATTTCAATCAATAGAGACGATTTGGCTTGAATCCTCCATGTCTAGGTTGGCAGATCCGCGATTGGAATGTTTGCCTTTAGGTCCTACCATTTCTTTCTATCTTCTTTACGGCAGAATAAGGCACGTCCCTGTTCCCCCGTTGTATTGGTACGTCCCCCTTCTTCGGAGAAGTCTCGATCGGCTTGTCATTGCCTGAAACCTCTCTTTCTCTTTTCTCCTTCCGCCTCCTCCGACTTCTAACGCCCATCCCCTTAGTTTACCCCGACCTTTCGCAGACCTCCATCTCCCTTTCCAGGATCATTTTTTGATCAGAGGGGCAGGATTCCGTGCCACACCCCCGTGTCTCGATTTGTCTTGTTTTTGACTCCTTCCTCCCCCCCTGCCCGCGTTCTTTGGATTAACCGATGTTTGAAGATGATTGTCCTTACAATTTCTCTTTGTTTTGCGCGTTTTGACAAGATCGTCTTATTCCCTTGATGAGATTCTGACCCCCTTCCCTTTTTTTTTTTCTCTCCTGCATCTTGCATCGAACGCGTTGCAGAAAGTTTGGGACTCTCCACTTCCTCACACCCAGACACCCTCGCGGACTTGCTTTGTTGTTGGTCTTTTAGTTTTTCTTTTTTTTTAGTGGTACTGGTGTGTTTTCAATTTATGGAAACGGCAAAACTGGGAAGTTTGCCATTTCCCCCCTCCCACCTGGATTACCTTTCTTCGAAAGATCTCTGGCACTCCTTCTTATTATTCTTCTTCGGTATTCTATGACTCCTTTTCCTCCTCTCCAGTCACCCACTGAGTTGTACAGCATGCTGGAGAAATCGGGTTGCGCCCTTAAATATTTTTCTTCTCTCCCTCTTTTTTTGAGAGATATTTATTGGCAGGAGAAGAGTCCTGTATCAGCATGCGGTCCTTCCTTGCGTTTTTGGCGAGGGCACTGGGCAGGACGTACTAAGAGTCCCCTTGACTTTTTTTTGTGACCTCTCCCTTATCAAGTTCTTGAGAAATACTGCCCTAAGTGCCCTTCCTTCCTTCTGTCTTCCAGTTTCCGTTGTCAGATAATGACAACACAAAATGACAAGACACCCCCCCTAATCCAACCCCCGTAACCCCTCTTTTTTTCAGACGATTTGAGTTTTCTCGTGCTTCCGTCTTGACCTTTTTCCCCAGGCAACATAGGTTCATTGAAGATGCTTAGTGGAAGACCATCAAAGGCATTTTCCTTAATTTCCCTCCAGGGAAGAGATGCCTACCTTCTTTATTGTAGCCGACGCGCCTGGTACATGAAGTCCCCTCCTCCACTCTTCACCCGGGTTCATAACTCGACAACGAGAACTTTGTCTAGACGACACCAGTTCAAACTTATGAGGACTACGGGTTGTCATCCTCCTCTACAAGAACGATCAACTGGACGTTATTTTAGCTTCCTTTCTTTCTCCCCCTTATTATGGGTACCTTATCTGCTTGGTATCTTCTTCCTCCTTTGATCTCGGGTCATAATAGATTGTTACGTGACTCCAATTTTACGATCCCTTTACACCTCCCCTAGAGGATATTAAGTTTAAATATACGTGAGGGTTTCCCTTCGCTCCTTCTTCGCTCATCTCGTAAGTGAAGGTCCGGCCATTCCTTCTTCTTACAAAATGCATTTATTTCTTCCCCAACTCCCATCGACAGATAGTCCCAGTCGTCGAGGTCTTTTCTGGGCTTCTCTATAAGACGAAGAGTGACTATCTGATTTTGAGGCACCCCCCCTATGTGGTTCTTACGTGTCCCACAGACTCTTTTTGATCTACGTGCCCTGAATCGATTCTGGCGCAGAGGCGCGTGGAAGCCCTCCTTCCCCCCCTTTCCAAGTCTGCCGCCATCTCCCGATTATCTTCCTAGGACTTAGGTCAGATCTCATAGAGATTTGATCTACTCTCTTGCATTCTCTCTTCCTCCCTGTTTTTGCACCCTGATATTTTCGCTTCACGTGCAAAACTGCTCCGATCGGCAAGGCTACTTCTTCTCTTTCACGGCTTCTCCCCTTCCGTACTGTTCAATCCTGCTTCACCCTCTCCAATGTTGTTCCTGACCCGATCCCTTGTGAACCATTTCTCCCTCCCTGCAATTCCAATGACTTTGGTTAAATCTGAACCTTCTCAAAGTCATTACGTCACGCGAACCGGTCATGCGGCATGTCAGCAAGATATACATGGACTACCTCTCATGTTTCCTTCTGTCGTGGACCTGCCCGATACAGATTTTTTCACTTTCTCCCCTCATGTTCGAGATGATGTCCGTTGACGTAGGAGTTCTTACGCTTTTGAGTCAGATCTTCTCTCTTTTCCTCGTGCCTGAAAGATAAGAAGAAGGCATGTGATTCTTCCCCCGCCCCTTCGATTCGTTCCTTCGAGTTGATTTCCGCCGCTAAGATATAGACATTCTCTCGTATTCCCCTGACTCGGCGGCCAGTATTTTTTTGACTCTGCTGCTCGGGCATGTTACCCTGCCGATACCCCCTCACCCGGGGAGTTGACTTCCTCCTCCTTTACTCGTTTTGGTTTCTTCAGTTTAGCGTTTTGCTGCCGTGCCCTCCCCAGGACCCCTACTTTTCCCCCCACTCCTTCCTTTTCTGGACAGAATCCATGAGAAGCTTTCTCTTTTCCTTTTTCCCCGCCTCTCTCCTTTTAAGTCCACTGCGAGGATCAAAAGATTCAGAGGGCGATATTCGCTCTTCACTCTTAAGGCAGACTGTCGGTGTCGGTGGATTTTTAAGCTTTTCCCGTTTGGTGACTATGCAAAGATACTCCCCCTGACTTTTTCCTTGCTGCGTGCGGCGACTCAAATCCCTAGGCGCCAGCAGGCACCCTGATCTCACCAACCTCTCGACTTCTGAGGGGCTCCCTTTTCCTGATTTTATTCTAATTACGGTTGTAGTTTGACGCGCTTTGCCTTGCCTCTGTCTCTGCAAGGTTTCTGGTTCTACCCTAGAAAAAGCGCCCCCGAGTTACGAGTGTACTTTTCGCACACTCTTTGTGACGCACCTACGACCATTGCCGATGGCTCGCGTCGCTGTACTGACCTTGTAGTCGCGTCTTCCTTTTCCTTTTTTTGGTTCCTCTGTTGAATATGACATCTTTCTTCTTTCCGCATAGTACGTCGTTGTCACCCGGCAGCGACGAACTCTCAGAGGACCTCCCTTTCTCCCTCTTTCAACCCGTCCCCTATAGATCAGCGCCAGTAATAAGAGAACCATCTTCCGACCCTTTCTTCCGTTCACGCTTGAGTATTCTTTTTTCTTCGGCGATGCGACACTTGTTGAAGTGTTACAACGACCGGAGATGTTAGCCTGGATTTTCCCGCTTTTCCTACTGCCTCTTTGTGTAAGAGGAATAGTCCGTGAATAGAAGAGGCGTGCGGCTCGTCTCTCCAACTCCCCCAAGAGTCTTTCATCCTTTCCTTCTGCCGCGACGTCGAGCGTCTCATGTCGAACCGCCGTGCAGATCTTAGAAGGGGAATCCACTTCACTCTCTTCTCCCGTTGTTTTTTTTTCTGTTTTCTATGCGTTGTAGGAAAAGGACGCTATTTTTCTCTTCTTTTCTCCGGTATGAGATTTTCTCCGGTTCGCCCCCTTTCCCTGTAACCCCCCAGTTGCCGGACGCGTGTGGGGATGTTCGGATCTCTTCCCCTCATTTTACTTCTTTCTTCCTATTTCTCTGCCGGACCGGAAGGTTGACCCTTAGTTCCCTGGTGTTTCCCCGTTTTCTCCGCTTTCCACTTAGAGACGATTGACGGAGAGTGATTTTGGAAGATGTCGGATTAGAGTTCTAGATTCCATTGCGGAGAGCTT
>Ga0179591_1300126_pt1 | contig 11147 bp, 13 predicted proteins | sample CZOMad2_1_08_16f_FD_182891 | JGI IMG/M metagenome (GOLD analysis project Ga0179591, IMG submission 182891) | Vadose zone soil fungal communities from Angelo Coast Range Reserve, California, USA - CZOMad2_1_08_16fungal (PacBio error correction) | ecosystem: Environmental > Terrestrial > Soil >... | reverse complement strand
TGTTGCCCCTCTTCCGGCCTTTTTAACAATCCCCAATTCTTTCTTCGGATCTACCCCTCAATACCATTGTTTAGCGTCCCTTTTCCCTCCATAGAGCGCTTCCTCCCCCTCTTTCCAGAGCGATTTGGATGCCCTCTCGTTTGCCCTCAAGGCCCTTTTAGAAGCTTATTTTCTTTTCCAACGCGCGACACCTTTTTTCCCAGGGAAACTCCTATCTTGATTTGTTTCGGATCTACTTGTCCCGCTCCAATTGATTTCTAGACACAGGACGTCTCTTCTGCGAATGAGGACGATTTCTTCTTTCTTAGCTGCCATTTCCTACTTGACCGGGTCCTATCAGCCCGTTTTTGTTGCAAATGAGCTAGATATGATTGAGAAGGCCGTTTCCCCCCTTCTCTTTGGAAGAATTTCTTTTCCGGATGTGGACGCGCGGTCTATACTTTCAGTCCTTTGGTTCTTCCAAAGTGTTTTGCTGGGAAGCGCGGCTCCCTCTTCGGTGGCGCGCCGGTTGCCCTTTCAGATTCTTACCGCCGATGTGTTCCTTCCTCCCCTAATCCTTTCTCGCGCGGGCTCTTTCTTTTTTCTTGGTTCAGGGGGTCGCTGTTGAAGGAAAACCCGCTAAGGATTTGGTGTCATTTTTTTTTTTGGGCCGAGGTTCCCTAGAAGACTTCGCCCTATTTTCCTGATCTTCTGGAAATCGACACGCCCTGTCTGCCGCGCCTTCCCTCCCTCGGAGAGGTCGTGACGAGCGTATTGAACCATTTTCCCCCCCGTAAAAAGTTTCCCGGAATTTCCCCCTTTTTTTGAGCGATTCTCTTCGTTTCCCCACGACCGTGTTTACCTGGACACTTCCTTCCCATCATAACTTATCCGGCCGGACCCCTACCCCTGCAAGCGCCAGTTTCTGCCGCTTCGGTCCTTCTTCTCCCCTGAATGAGAGATCCCCAAAAATGGGCTTTACCCGGCGTGCGTCGTCCAGTTCCTCTTCAAAAAAACACTCTCGGCCGAACCTCTGAGCAAATGATTATGGATTGGCCCGCAGGTTTTTAGACTGTATTCCCCTGAAAGTTAGGATCCCTCCCGAACGATTTCTAGTAATTTTTCCTTGCAGATAGCCCCCCCCCTAGATCCGTTCGCCACCATCGTACTTGGCCTCCCCTCCGCGGCCGCTTTTAGCGGGATGTCTTTTTTCTGCTCAGGCAGCGAACGAAGCGCCCCTTTTGAGGCACGGATCTCCCTTTTGCTGGAGCAGCTTTGCCCCTCCTCAGGAAGAGATACGCCTTTCCGCCCCAGACCATCGAGGAATTGTTCTGGTCTCCCAGCGGGTTTTGGGAGACCGCCCAGCGTTTTCGCAAAATCGAGACCCTTTTCAGACGACCTCTTCCCTCTTTCTTCGTTTGGGACCTCATCTGACAAAAGGTCCTTCTTTCGAGAAAAAGCCCTTCTCCTACGTAATGAGTCTAGACTGATAACTCCTTTTTGTGAAATTCTTCCTCCCTGACCCCTTTTCTCTCTAGCCCACTTACATTTTGATCCTGCGCTGTAGAGTTCATCAGTGGACCGACGCCTCTTTGTATGATCCGTGGATTTTTTTTGGGGCTTCTGCCGTCCCCGTTTGTGTCAGTTCCTGCAAGAGCTACCCCTCCCTTCGAGTTTCGATGGTTTCTGACCCAGTTTTCTTGTTTTTCGCAGACAACTCCCCTTTGCGTTAGTGAGGCTTGTCCGGATTCGCACCTTTTTCAATCTTCTTTTTTTCCCGCTCGGACTGGAGGCACAGTCTCAAGCCCCCCTTTTTCCGGATTCGAGTTCTATCTGTTTCTCGGTTATCTTCTTGTTGCGCGAGACATCGTCAAATTGATTTGCTGTGGAAGGAGAACTTTCTTTTTAGAGTTTTTTTCTCAAGGATGTGTTTTCAGGATTGAGTTTCTCTCTTCCCCCCGGGAGATCGGCGCTCCCAACTGCGTGATCCCGCCTTCTCCTTAAGGAATTTTTTTTTTTTTTTTCCTTCTCCTGGGACTTCCCTTTTGGGGTTTGCGCTTTCTACTTCTCCCTGCAGAGACCCCCGGTTATACCTCCTTCGCATCCTCGAAGATATTACCCCGTTGAGGTCTCCCCAAAACTCTTTTTCTTTTTTCCTCCACCGAACCCGAGAATTTCATGTGCAGACGTCCAACAGCCCGAACGTAGGAGAGTCCTTTTTTTCTCGCCTTCTCCCTCTACGCCTATCTCTCTTCTCGTAATCCGTTTGATCCAGTCTTTCGGCGTGATTCACCGTTCGCGCAGGCTTTTCCCTCCCCCTGAATCCTAAAAAAATTCTTCCGGACAGTATCCCCTTCCTTCCCCGCGTTGGGCGTTTCCAGATCGCAACGGGTAATCGCCAAGGGTGACGCCCTTTCCCCTCGCAACAGGGGCCTCGATTTCCATAAGTTCACCCTCCTTTCATCAAAAAGTGGATTGTCTGCTACGGATTCCTCCTAGCTTCTTCCTTTTTCAATAGTAGTGCGCAAGCTTTTTTTTATTCAGTTTCTATCGCAGAATTATCCTATAATGAAGAGGAGAGAGGGTCACGCCTCCTGTTCCGCAACCCCACCCCCCCCTCAACCACTCCCCTCCCTCCCTCACCTCTTCCCTCACTGGACCATACCTCCTCTCCTACCCCCCCTCCCCCCCCACTCGTCCTCCCTCCCTCTCCTCCTCCTCCTCCACCCCCCCCCTTTTCCCCAGTCTCCCCCCCTCCCCTCACCACTCACCCCCACCCAATCCCTCCCCTCTCCTCCCCCCTCTCCCCCATTCCTATCATCGTGAGCTTATCTCCCGGTCTTTTCGATGTTCATTGGATCCCCTCTTTTCCCTCAAGGGCATTTCTTCCTGTTCCAAACTCGCGATTCCTCGTTTTCCCCCCGAATGGAAGATTTTGATTGGAGTCCCCGTCGGGCGCTTCCTCCCTGCTTAAACTCCCGCGGTCGACCAGGAAAGCCCCCCTATCTCCGAGTTCGGCCGCTCTATTCTATTATTTCTTGCGTTTATGCAGCCGATGCTAAACTCTTGTCATCGATCTTTTTCTTGGGTCTTCTTCCCTCTGCGACCCCCCCCCCCTCCCAGACTACTCCCGGGATCGTCTGTATTCCAGGTCTTTCTCCCTTCACGTTTGGCTTTTTTCGATCGGCGTCCGGCAGATGACCAGCCGTGGAGCGATAGTCGATTTTTCGGACAGGCGGACCTCCTTTCGTTTCGATCAGTCCCGAACTTTTTTCCCTGAATACAGTTGCTCGCTATCTTGTCGCTCCAGTTTTTCTGCTCGGACGCTTGAGCGGAGCTCGGGCTGTTGCCTCTCCATATTATCTTTTCTCCGAGTGCTTGAAAGCGGCCTTCCCATGGTCACTTGGGTGCCGTTTTCTTTGATTCCCCCGTGGAACGACACCTTTTCTTACGTTTGTTCTCCATCGGCTTCTCTTTTTTTGGAGTTTCGTACCTCGTGAACAGGAGCTTTTACGGACTCCCTTTTTGTACAGATATCCTTTCTATCGCGGGCTTCCTGTGCTCTACAAATGTCTTTTATTTCCGTTCCTCAGGGCCAGGACCCCGGTCTCCTTCCCTCTTCCCCCCCCCCCCCGGTTTTCTACACAAAATCTTCGCTCCTTGCGGAGCGTCCTCCCCCCCCCCCCCCTTTTCCCACAAAGTAGCTGAGAATCGCCCTGAGATAGAGCGTTGAGGCCCCCCCTCTCTCCACCATCGGCGGTAAGGTCCCTTGAGCGCGATCCTCTGCGAGCCGAGCTTTGTCTTTTCACACCCCGTGTTAGACCAGGCGATCAGGATCGAGTTTTCAACTTTCCCCTTTCCTCGAAGACTTCTTCTTTACCCCCACCCCCTTTCGCCTTGACGGGCTTTTTCGGATCGATCATTTGCGAGACGTTTACAAATCCTTCTTTTAGAGGGAATTTTTTGTACGTATGTTGGGGCAAGATGAGGACCTGATCCGATAGCTCCCTCTACTGCGCGGAAGTACTTTTTTTCGAAGCATTCTTTCCCCCGGGTGTGAGTAGTCCTCCTTAATATGCGCACCTGGTGCTTGTCCGGGGTGAGAAGGCCCTCCCCTGGAAGCGCTCTTCCGAGTAAGTCTCCTCCCCTCGCTCGACGACTCCTTTAGTTCATTGGAGCATCTGCTTTTTGGATTAACCCCAGCCCGGACCTCCCCTTCTTCCTTATGACAAATCTTTCAGATTGGGCTCCCTCAAGGAGAGGCCTCCGTAGAGAGTCCCCCTTCCTATTTCCTCAATACTCAGTTGTTTTTACTCGTGCGCCCTTCATGGAGTTGCACAAGAACCTAGTGAGGTCGCCTCCCAATCCCAGATGGCTTTGGGGTAATTCCCCCCCTCTCATCCAATGAAAATATTTCCTTTGTAATTCCATCTTCTTGGGTAGATCGTTCCCTTTTTTTTGACGTTTTTGTAAGATGGTCAACGCTCCCCCTTCGGCGACCCAGGCCCCCTTTTTTGCCCATTTTCAGTGTGTTCGGATCCAACCGTCTGCAAGTGCCCCGCGGGACACAGTTTTTTATCAGCGAAATGAGACGGAGACTTTTTTTTTCTCCCCGCTGGAAGTTTCCCCCGGTCCCGTTCCCTTTTTCCAAGATAGGTAGGCCCCCTTAGCCGATAAGAGCCTTTTTGGCGGAACGATCCTGTGATATTCGGGTGGAAGTTTCTCTCGGGATCCCTCCCTTTTCAGGTATGGGCCTCCTTGTTTTTTTTCCTGATATTTGTCACTATTTCCTCGCGGCTCCTCCGGCCCGCAGATTTCCTCCCTCTTTTTTCCATAGAAGTCTCTCCGCTAGGGACTCTTTTTCAATGGGTTGACTGACCTTTTGGTAAGGGTTTCCTTAGCTGAAGAACACCGCTCGAAGATTTTTCCTCCCCCCCCTGCCTGTTTTTCGGCGAAATAGACCTTCTTTTTCGCCTCATCTGCCCCTCTGCCCCCTCATCCGGACCTCTCCCCCCCTGGTTCTTTCCGCGTCCTTTTTTTTCCCCTCAGGCTCTTTTTTTGAGCGGTCCTTCCAGCCTAACCCCCGCACAGCCCTATGGACGAAAACTGCCATTTTCCTTTCTCGATTATCAGCGAGAGTAACTCCCTTCCTTTCCCTTTTCGATTTCCCTCCGGACGATACGAGCTTTCAGAGACCGGACTGACCCCCCTTCCTCTTTGCCCGGACGTTCCTTATCGAGGGAACCCCCCCCGAGCAAAAAGAAACAGAGCGTCTCTCCCTGAGTATTAGATGAAAACAACACCTTTTAGCTGACTCTCTCCCTTCACCTGATTATGGAGAATCTGCCCCTTCTTTCGCAGTGATCGCGGTCTTTCTCCTGGAAGCCGACTGAATTATCCCCCTCCCCCCCCTTCGTAATCTTCCGGCGATCGCCTTTCCTCCGTAGGAAACCCTTTCCTTTTTAAGAAGTCTCCCATCCGCGGCGCCGAAGTTTTTTCTCCTTTTTCTTGGGCGCCTCGCCACCCGACCGGACCCCCTGAGCTCTCGAGATTTTTTGGGGCTCCGAGTGCTCGCAGAAATTCCTTCCCCTTGCAGAAATGGAATATCACGCTTGCCTTTCTCCACGCCGCAGGGCGTGGTAAGCATCCGACCCCTCTTTTTGATCGACCCTTTTCTCTCGTTTTTTTCCCTTCCGAAGAGGAATCTCTTCTGCTTTTTTGGGGGCGAAGCATAAATTTCACAAGGTTTTAGGCATCGATCATGCCTTTCCCCCTAGAAAAGACCTTTTTTTCATATACCTCTTCAGGACACTGCGTGCCTCTTTTACTGATTTTTTCCCCCATTGCGCATCGAGACTGACTCGATCCCCCCTTTGCGATTGTCCATGCCCCTTCCCCCAGTGACGATTGCTCTTTCGGAGTTTGATTCAGCTCTTTTCGACGTGCAGGGAATCTGGAGTTTTTTTGTTGGCTTCGGATAAACTGGACGAGAGGCTGACCCTCTCTTTCGAGTTCTCTCGTACCTACTTTATCCTAATCCCTTTTTTTCTTATAGCCTCACCCGGACCTCTTGACCTTTAGGTCTTCCATGGCCCGCCCATCCTTCTTTGAACCCTTCTTTTTTTCGCTGCTTAGAAACTTAGGACCATTCATTTGTTCCCAAATTGATTTCTTCCTTCACTCGGGGAGCTTTTTATCTTGCGTAGAAGTTTCCCCCCCTTCCGATCCCCCCTCTCCTCCTTTCAGACATCGAGACGTTCTCCCTTTAACTTGATAATTCCTTTCTCTGTCTCGGTTCGGGCTCCACCTCAGGATTTGTTACTTTACAAAGGGTCTATAGTACGGGTCTTTCCAGTGGAGCTTCTTTCCCCCTCCGAGCGCGGCGAAGACACCCTATCTCCCTTTTCCTCCCCTTTTTGTTGTTGTTTCTTTTTTTTTTTCGCGATCACTCTTTTTTTCCGATCCCCTCCACTGGATAGGACGATCCTCCTTGAAGATAGTCCTTTTTTCAACACATCCTTGAGTGCCCTCCGTGCTCCGTGCATGTGACGTCACCATTTTCGAACAACGTCTTTTTTTTCCTCGAGATTCCCTTTTTTGAGAGACCGAATCTTTTCCCCTCTCCCGTCTCTCCTTGGGCAGGAGGCTTTTTTCTGCCCTCACCGTTCTGGCACCCCCTCCCCATCCTCCTTCCTTTCCGAAAAATCTTTTACGTCATTCCTCCAACGGCTTTTTTTTTTGCGTCGAGCCCGTCGCACCGGGAATAGCCGAGACTTTCCCCACTTTCCCCTCTTGGGACTCCGCTCGTGTCCTTTTTTAGACTTTCCACCCGTTTCCGCTCTGTCGATGAGTCCGAATCTCGCTTCTTCCCACTGTGTTCCACCTTTTCCGCGAAGTGCTTTTCCTCTGCTTTCAAAAAAGGGCGAGATGCTTCTCTTCCGCTCTTCGCGATTTAAATGTCCTTGCCTATTAGAGACTTTTAGATGTCCGGCAATTTCTCCTTCGGCCCCCCTTTTTGCAGTTTCCCTCTTTCGTTCCAAACCCCGATTCCTCTTTTTTGAACAACGAATTTTTTTTCTTTTTTTTTTTCGGTCCTTCTTCTTCAGGCGTCCCAGAGTCAGACCGGTTTTCGGCCCCCCCGCTTTCTTTCTTTCTCGCTGCTGGACTGTTCTTTCGGATTCTTTTCCCCCTCTGCCTTCGCTCCCCCCTTTGCGGAAGAGATTCTTCGATGCTGGCGCTTCATCCCCACAGCCTGCGAAGACCTCCTGCCGCGTCCCTTATATTCAGGAGTACCCCCCCTTTTCCCCTTAAAGTTTTTTCGGATCGACCCTCCTTATCTCGCTATCAGGATTGGAGATAAGAAGTCGAGGCGTCTTTCTTAAACCCTCTTTTTTTAGAGCGTCCGGCCCCCCCGGATCTTACAGATGTATATTAGGCCAGACCGGGTTGGTGTTTTCCTCTTTTGAGCCTTTCCTTTCCCAGTTGCTCCCATTTGTTCTCGAAGTTTCTCGCCTTCCCCCTTTTTCCTCGCCCCGTCAGAGTTCCCTTCTTTAGCTGCTGCCGGTAGCCAGGCCCCTCCACGGGTGCCGAGCAAGAGTTTCTTTTTCTTCATCGAGCCCCTCCCCTGCGAGTGAACAGGAGCTTTTTCGGTCCCCCCCCCTTTTGTACCATCTGATTCCTCCCCCCTCCCCTATCCGCGTTCTAAGAACAATGTTTTTTTCGATTTCGGAGAGTAGCGCTTTCCGGTAGGCTCTTTCTTTCGCAGCGGACCCCTTTTTTCGATTCCAACCAAATTCCTTCTCGGGTTATTCCCTTTTTTGGACGCCTTCACCCCCCCCCATCCAATTCGGAGAATAGCAGCGTTCTCTCCTTTACGGCGGCGGCTCTCTTTTCTGGTAAACGATGCTTTCCTTCGCGTCTGAAGCGAGCCTCCCTTTTTTTTTTTTAGAGTCGTAGTCTCCCCCCTTATTCCCCCCCCAAAAGGCGCTCCTTCGGATACCATTGCTTCAAACTCCTTTTCCCCGAAATTGAGGACTTTCCCGGATCGAGATCATGCCTTTTTTCCCGCTTGTCCCTCCCTTGTTTCCTTTTTTCAAGTTACGCGGCCTTTGAAGTCGACCACGCCCTCTCCTATCTAGCGTCTCCCTCATGAGCTATTTCTCCGCAGCCGGAGAAGAAACGTTTTTATCCGAACACACTTCATATTTTTTTTCATGGTTACGTTGTCTCCCCCTTCCTCGCGTTTCCCAGCGCGTTATTCCCCCTTGAGGGCCAGCTCGCCAGCTTTCCTACTATCCCCCTTGAGTTTCATGATGAGCTCCCCTGTTGAAACTTCCCTCGCTTTGGATTTCGTTCCTCTCCTTTTGACAGATTGGGGACAAAATTCCATCAATGATCTGCCGGAAGAATTAGCCTTCATCATCCCCCCTTTCTTTTTTCGAGATCCGGCTCGCTATTTCCTTGAGTTACAATTCCCCCACTCTTCTCCTTTTACAAGTAAATCCAGTGCGTCGCGTCGTCCCGGGTTAATCCAATAGAGAGCCTTTCCCGACTATTTTTTCCCGGCGGCTTCTCTTTACCTAAATTCCTTTGGAAGACTCACGAGCGTCCTTTGGAACAAGTCCTTTGCCCCCGTGGTGTTCGTCTCTAACACCCCCTTCCGCTGCCTCTTCGCGGACAAAGGCCCTTCTTTGGATATCAGACGATTTCGCTCGTTTTCTGGCAGCTTTTTTTCTAGCTGGCCTCCGGAGGTCCCGACTCTGCGTTGGAAAACTTTTTTTTTTCATTAGCTCGATCTTGAGTTCCCTTTCCCCCTTTTCCTTCCCCTCCCTCTTGAAGCTCTGCCAAACGATGGCCTCCTTTTCGAATTCGACAGTGATCGCCTTGTTTGGTGTTGTCCCATTTTTACCAGCTGTGTGTCCCTTCGCCCCCTTTGTCGCACTTTTTTCTAAACGCCGATGTTTTCCCGTCCCCTTCCCGAAGAAGAATCTTCCTTCTCGACTTCTTCTTTTTTTAGAGACGTTTTTCTTTTTCGTCCTTGATCCGTCCTCTTGAAGAACCCTTATTTTGTGTTCATCGACACTTTTTGGGCAGAGGGGCTTCTAAGATCTGGAACGGCTCTTTCCGGACCGCCCCCCCCTCCCCCCCTGGGTTCTTTCTCCTGCGGATCTGGCGGTTTTTTTGCTTTCCGAAAAGTGTCCAGCCGCCCTTTTTCCCCTTTCCCTGCGACTTTGCGAAACTGACCGGGTCGGCGCTTTCCCTTTTTCCGTATCGAGTGTTTTTTTGTTCTTCATCCGATCCGGAAGAGATAGAGCCCCCCCTTCCCTCAGGACTTCTTTCCGGAGGCACTTCGAGACCCCCTTCATGTCGCAGAGGGCAGAAACCCGCCGCGCGTCTCAGCTTTAAGAGAATATTTCCCCCTTTCTTTGCCGCGCAGATCCCCTTTGAGCATCGGAAGCCTTCCTCATATATTCCAGTTTGACGGGAAATTTTCCTCCCCTTCGAAGATCTTCGTCATCGGATTCTTCGCGATAGACTTTCATTTCCCCCCCTTACTTTGAAGACGTCTTGAATATCCAACTTTAGAGATCCTTGATTTCCTCGGAGAACGGGACCCATCCCTTCCCTGAGCCCCCTCCCTCGTGGCAGCTCCTTTTGAGTCAATAGTTCTTCCTCTCAAGATTTTCTCAAGAGATTCGCTTCCCCTTACATCCTCTGACTATCACGAGGTTCTCACGCTCGTGCTACTTTTGAAGGCATGTCTTTTCCGAAAATCTCGTAAATTCGTTTTCCGAAGAAGCTCTCCAAATCCCTCCTTTTTCCCGCAGCGACTGCAAAGATTTCCGGCGAGTTAGGCGCGTAGAACTTTGATTCCTACTATTTTCGCTGACACTGCGTGACTCTCGAAGACGTGCTTCCTTTTGCAGGCTTCTTCCCTGACGCCTTCTTTCACTGCTTGCCTCTTTCCGGTAAATTTTGACGAATCGAGCTTTTCCGGGACTTCCGCTCATACGCTGTTCCCACCTTTTTTCATGAGTGCTAGACCCTTGAACATCGAGGACCGTTTTGAAGGTTTCTTTCTTTTCCTCTTAAGGCTTCCCGGGGCAGAGAGGGATCAGCCCGGCCTCTGTGCATTCCTTTAGGAGTTTTTCATGCGACCTTCTTTTTCGGAAACTCTTGGGTTTCCCGATTTCGGAGCCTTTTTTTTGTTTTCAGGCCCAACTTTTTTGGAATTTTACGGCCAGAGGGTCCTCCCCCCAGGCTCTTCCGGCCGCGTCCTGCATTGTTAGACCTGCCTGAGAAGAGATTCCCCCTCTTCCCTCGGGGAGGATCTCTCCCTAAAGGAGTGTTGAAGCTGCCCCTTCTGTCGCCTCTGACCCCAGGCCCTCTCTTTTTTTTGGAGTTGCCCTTCTCCCTAATAGCGCGAGGCGAAGGATCTCGCTACCTTTTTGTGAGAGCTCTCCTTTTCTTTCGCTTTATACGTTGGACTTTTCCCCCCCTCCTGGATAGACTTCACGGTTTTGTCAGCTTCCCTATCATCCCCCGTGGTAAGATTCCTTTTCCCCACTTGCTTCTCTACACGAACGAGGACGCTACACTCCCTAAATACTGTTCTCCCCCTCTTCCGCGAGGATCTTTTTTCCAGGACGACGCCTATATAACCCCCGGCCCGATCCGAGCAAGCTCTTTCTTTTTTTCCTGCCTTGTGATTCCGCGAACATCGTCTCCCACACGCTGTGCCTCCCTCCGGACAACCCTTCCCAGCGTTGGGCCGTTTTCGGGCCGAACCGGAGAGCCTTTCTTTTGAGGAAGCCCCCTCGGAACGCCGAGGTCCAGTGGCTTTTCAGCCCTTTTCCCCTTTTTTCCACGACGCTTTCTTTCTTTGATTAAGAGACAGCTACGGCGGTCTTTTAGGTTACATGTACTTTTTAAGCGAACGCCTTTGAGGCGAGTCTTTTTGCGCAGTCTTCTCTTTTCAGAGTGTCAGCTCGAGACCCTTCGGTCTTTAGATGTTCCTTCCCTCTTTTGACATCTCAATTCCTTTCAGATTTCCTCGCAAAGCGATGATGGCCAAGATTAATACGTCGTCCCCTACTTTAAGAACCTTTTTTCTCCCTTTGTCGCCGCTGGCTTTTCTTCAAATGCATCTTTTTGCCAGGTACCGTTCT
>Ga0179591_1355237_pt1 | contig 11148 bp, 7 predicted proteins | sample CZOMad2_1_08_16f_FD_182891 | JGI IMG/M metagenome (GOLD analysis project Ga0179591, IMG submission 182891) | Vadose zone soil fungal communities from Angelo Coast Range Reserve, California, USA - CZOMad2_1_08_16fungal (PacBio error correction) | ecosystem: Environmental > Terrestrial > Soil >... | reverse complement strand
TCACCGATGTCCCATTCTTTTTTTCCCTCTTGTTCCCACACAAACATCGTTGATTAAAACACCTCGTACGAACCTATACCCTAGAGACCTTGAAGCTTTTTTCTTTTGGCCTTTTTTCGCAGTGACTCAATCTTCTGACGCCCTGCGGAGGGGCCAACGGTGACCAGCGAAAAAGACCGGACCAAACGATCTGGGTTTGATCTTATCTCCGATTTTTTTAAAGACCCATCTTAGTTTGAAAACCCCCTTGGGACTTTTCACTCTGGTTCATGTGGACTTTCCTAAACGCCCTGTGCCGTTGATCACCTATCTCCCCAACAGTCTCCCTATTCTTGGTCACTGAAGCTAGACGTCCCCCGGGTCCAAGCTTCCACGTCCGACAATGGTGGGAAGGGGCTCTCCAAAACCCTTTATTCAATTTTGTCCTTTCTTCACCAGGGCTGGTGCCTAAAGGGTGAGGTATCTGCCGGGTAAGCACAAGGCCTCGGAATCCTCAAAAAACCGCATGCCTAGACCCCTCCGGTTAGTGTAGTCTTAGGACACAGTTACTCTTACCTGGGCTCTCTACAGGCGCCGGCGGAACTCTTCCCTCCTTAAGGGAAAGTTCCAGATGGCGTTAGCGGGGGGGTCTTTTTCTCCCAGTGCTTTTCTTTACCAGTACCCCTAGCCGGCTGGTGTCTCCGGACCTTGTACCACATGAACGTCTAAATGGGTAACCACTTCTTTATTGGTCAAGTGTAGTAGATTTTCCCCCCCGGCGTACTAAGAGCAGGTACCCTACCCCCTTTCCCTGATAGGATTGGTACCGCAGATGATCCATTCCCCTTATCCCTTCCCCCAACCAGTTGAAAAGATGGGGGACTTTTTACAAAGAAACGGTCCGCTCCGGGTATGATTTATTCAGATCAAAATATCAAGGGCCTTTATTTCGTTTGAGTGTGTGCTTTATGACGTCCCCAATTAAGTAAGCGCCCCTGTCGGATCATTCAACCGGGCCAAACCAGGCGGAAACGTTAAAACGTCCCTTAGCGGTTCGCCGTACGCTCTTTTCCTCGGTCGGTGGTTTTGCCGAGGAACTTCTGATGGCTGCCAGTTGGGTTTGATCGCGGCCCATCTGAATATGATCCTCTTTCTCATTCGCGGACCAATTTTTAACGCTTCTTCTTTCCGTCCCCGTCGTGCGACCCATTTTCTCCCCCCCGACGTTAAGGAGTATCCTGAAAGAAGTTCCCCAGACAAAAGATCCCTCCAGAGTTTTTACCTCTCATTTCTTGACCAGCTTCACCCCTCTGTTACTTTTGGCTCTCCCTCGAACCTTCCGCCCATGCCATCTATGAAAAAGTAACTGTTGCCCGCCCGGCTGGGTGCTTTCCCCCATGGACGTCTTTTTTACCCCCCCTGGTAATCTGTCTTGATACGTTTGGAATGACCGAGGACCCGTGTTGGAGATTCATCCGCAGTCACAAGAAGAAGGATACTTGACTCGAGGTACCTCACCCCGGTCAACCCTTCAAAGCCTTGGCTCACTTAAGCGGGGGAGTCTCCCTTGCCTCATGCGGTAGTACAATCATCCTGCCTGCCGGACACAGATATCCCTTTGGAAGTTGTAACTTTTTTTGGGTGACCCCTTGTCCTATATTTTTTCTCCTCCTACAACTCTATCCCAGCGCCACCGTTTACGCGATTTTTCTACCCCTCCTTTCGACCCAGCCGTTCATACAATAGGATGCATCCCCTTCCTTTATTCACCGGTGTCCTTAACGACAGTATTTTTTCTTTTAGGGAAGGAGGCTTTCTTTTTTGGCAGGCTATCTTAGAGCGGTGTCCCATTCGGCTAGCAGAGATATTTAGGAAGACTTCGACGGTTGCAGGTGTAACTTTTTTTGACTGCCAGGTTTATCCTCAGATGACACTCCTTTTTCTTCCCCTCAAATCTGACGTGCGCATTTCATCAGTAGAGGTTACGCTGCCTCCGTACCACCATCTCCTCGGACGTGATGGAAAGGGAGAGGTTTATCCCTTCTTTATTGTAGTGACCCACATGATATTTGTGTCTTCATGTCGAATGGAGCCTGACGAGGTAAACCCTCTCAAATTAATTTTAACTCCCCTCCCCCTCTTCTCCCGCTCATTTCTTTATTCGTGAAATGGCGCCCAGGAAAAGAGCACACCGAGCGATTTCTTGCGCCCATCAAAGGTGGGTCCGGAGGTGTCGGGTTCAATGTCGACACTGGACCTGCTGAGAAGTCTTTTTCTCAAGAGTTTTCCTTCCCGTACAGATCCTGATTTCCACCCCCCCTCCCCCACGGATTATGAGTCTTGGTTTGGATTGAATCCGGTTTTTTATCTTTCCGCAGACAAGTTGACTCCTTTTTCATAATACGTTTTACCCAGTGTAACCCACTCCCCCTTACTGGAATACCCTTCCCCATCCTATGAGTGTCTTTTTCCCCTTTGCGAGCCTTCGTCCGTCACGGTATTAGAATGATGTGGGCTTGACAGGGGTGTTGTATGGCAGAGTTACGTGCGTACCAAGAGTGAGGACCGCTTGTTTTGCGGAGGTTTTTCTTCCTTTTTAAGGCCCGTGTTATCTTCTTCCCTTCCCGTTTTTCCCCCCAGCAGGTTGTTCAGTCCGCTCGGCAGCATGATGAACCACAGAGTACACAGGGTCTTGGAACCTTGTAAAAGTCCGACCCCCTTAGCCCGTTATTTTTCTCGGGCGTCCAGTCTTGGTTTCCTGGGTTGTTGTTCCCCATAAGCTGCCCCTCTTTTCGTGGTGGCGATACGATAGGACTTGAGCTTTTCTCTTTTTCTTCCCTCGAAGGCGGCCTTCATCGGGGTCTTGCACGATGTGTGAGACCCCGCCGATTCGGGCTTTTTTTTCTGTCCCCTTCACCCCCGTTTTTTGTTGTTTGCTTGCGCCGCGGCGAGTACGCCGACGGATCCGCTCTCGACATGAGGCGACCATCCTGCTTTACATCAAGAGGTACCTCTTCGTGACTCGTTTTCATCCAGGCCCCTCCTCCCCCACTTCCCCCCTCCCCCCCGTCCGACAGGGTACAGACCTCAACACGACCATAATGCAGGCGCCGACTCGGCCTCCCCCAACAATTATCGGCCACTCCTTGGCGAAAGCTCCGTGCACGCCTCACTCTTTGGTAAGGGTCGGCTGTTTAACCACGACTGCGCCTGTCTGCCGGTCTCATCATGGGCTGGTTGTGCTGCACCCCTCGGATTTGATACTGTTCCCCCCCAGACTAGATCATCCCAGTGCTTTAGGGCAAACACCCCCCCCCCACCCCCCCCCAGACACTTTTCTCCTGCCCGACCCGGAACGGCCAGAACCTGCCTCTCGGGGTTCCGTGCCCCTCCACAGCAACGAACCGCGTAATTTTTCATCTTCCTGAGAACACCAAACCTTCCCCCAGGTCAATCCCCCCTTGACCCTGTCTCCCCTCTGGGATTTTGTAGGCCAGGTACCGGGCGGGCTTAAGGATTGGTAGGAGGTGGTCTTGATGTTGTTGGTCCTCTTGTTCTGTCCCCCCCCGAACGTTTCTTTACGAAAGGCCACTCTGCCTTGAGTGGAAGAGAGTTTTCGTTGGCCTGCCGCCTGCTCTTTGAGAAGGCGATGTCTGAAATTTTGACCCCCTCTCCCCGTGCGCCCCCTTTTATTAGTCCTCCTGCTGCACCCCTCCCAGCTGCAAAAACTAGGGTCGCCTTCTTTGATCTTCTCTGTTCTCCCCCTCAATTTTTCCTTCGTACATCGACACCAGACACACGTGGCGCATAGTGACTCTCCACATAAGAATCGTCCAGACCGTTTCCACAACGGTTTCCACTGGTTGGATGGGCCACCTCCCTTTCCTCTGTTCGGGTAATACAGGTGCCGGCACGAGGGTTTAGTCATCGGACCGGGGCAGCAACAGGCATTCCGGACCCGGACCCCTTTCACCTGGCCTCCTTCCTCCTTTAGGGCCGGTCTCTCACCGAACCCCGCCTCTCCTTCCTTCATCGAGGGAGGCCTCCTTCTTCCGGCCATTCCCTGCCGCTTTCATACAGACAGTTCCTGAATTTGTTCTGATGTTTTTTTCCTTTGATCTTGGTTATGTCAAGTCTTTGGGCAATTCCCTCGTATTGTGTCTCCCGGAGGTAGACATGACGTCGTGGGGTAACCACTTTTCTTGTCCCGCGTAGGGCTTAACAACTCTTTTTCTTTTCACCCCGAGCTCCAACATCTGCCTTCCCTTGAGATTTGTGATACCGGTAACTTCCGGAGGAGCCCTAACAACGCGTCGGGGAGTTCCACCCCCAGCCCCCCAGGTAACTTCAGGGGTGATTCCCAGCCTTTCAAAACCCCTTCCCTCTGATTGATTTTTTCCTCCACCACATTCCGGAAGCGGCGGAGCTCACAAGTAGCACGTCACTTTACGCCCCCCACATGTAAATCAGTCCCCCAGCCGGGAGGTCAACCCGTTGTGTACTCCGTCCCCCCTAACTGCTCTGGGGGCTGGTCTAGGTAGGATACACACCCTTCCAAGAGGTTCCGCTTTCACTCCCTCTCGACCCTCCTCCAACCAATTTGTGATCTTTTGTGCGCCTTCTTTCACTAATCATAAGTTGTTCCTCTTGATATAAACCTTTTCCCATCCAACGAAAGCAGCCATTTTTTCTTCTTTCGAGTTTGATAGGGTCTTTCCTTGGATCCCTACCTCCCCGTCCGAACAATAACGACGACCACCGAAAGTTCCACTCCTCATGTTCAGCTGAGGGTTTGGTGACCAGTTACGGTCGGTTCCCTGTGTGGCCTTTGATCGCCTTTTATCCTTCCTACCCACCCCAACAACCCCCCAAAAAAACACTTTGGAGTTCAAATAATCCGAAGTCGATTTTTCTAGATGTTGTCCTTTCCCTCCCCCCGAATGTATGGCTTTCCCATCCCAGGGTTTCCTGTGTCCCTCCTCGTTTTAGTACTGATTAAGATGCCACCAAGCCCTAACGGGCTGCGATAGCCCCTTGCTTTTCACGACGACTCGCGTTGGTCAGTCCCACTCAGATTCACTCACAGTGCTCCTAAGGCCGTAAGTTTCCCTGACAAACCCGCTCTCGGGTCCCCCCGACTCTACATCCAGACTGCGTCAACGTAACAGCGCCCCTCCAGTATGCCGTATTTCTCTGCGTTTTTAAGGTGTTAAGGTCCCACGTTTACTTGTCCTCCTTAGAAGCCATAACAGTTTTCGTCTCCTCGCATAAACTCCATACGCCATCTGGTTGATGTTGCCTCTTTTGAGGCATGTGCCTTAACCCGACTCAAATACTGACCCTGTTATTCCCCCGTCTTTCCGGTTCACAGACGTGGTTTCGAAGCCGACACAGTCGACTCTAAGTGTTCTGGATTTTTCCAGTTAAGGCTATTTTCACCCCTCCCCCAAGTGGCTCCTTGTTTCCTGGACAGGTTACACCCAAACTACCAACCCCCACCAACAACACCCCCGTTCAACCACCAACAACCCCCCACCTAAAGATGCGGCCCTTAACCCTCTCCGAATGCAAAGAGGTGATTTTCCATTTGAAGGGTTCCCCCTCTCCCTACTTGTCTGAGCCTCCCTCTCTCAGATTCGGAGAACAGTGGTGGTTTTGATAGGTTGAACCGTGGAAACCTAAATCCTAGTATATTTCCTCACTCTGCCTTCCCTCTCACGAAGAAGCCAACCTCCGCGATTATAGTTTCCCTGACCCGTGCTTAGATAACTTCCAGGGTGGACTCCCGAAACCTACTTTTTTCATATCGAACGGCGAATACCCTTAACTGGCCAGGACATCAGCCGCCGGTTTACCCTTTTGGTCTGGGTTTGGGTGAAGAGGAAGCCGGCCCTTTTAGTTGTCACTTCGAAGGCTCTCATGTTTTTTTTTCGGGAGTTTAGGTTTCTTTTTCCGGCGACCCGAGCTAATTTCTGGAAGGTTATCCTTCTTGCCTTTTCGGGATTCTTTAGAGGTTTGAGATGTTTTCACCATCTTTTTCTTAAGCAGCCATCCCATTGACCCGTACCATCCGTACCACTCTTAGTGGTACTACTCCGAACCTCTTCCTCCCGTTCTCATGGAGCTAGTAAAGCCTTTGGAGGTTGTTATCTCTCGACCTTCTTTGTGTTCGGCGATCAAGAGAGGACACTCTTGAGCTTTCGGTTGATCCCCCTTACAACAAACCATCCCCTAGTGTTGCGGCTTTCGTCGTGACATACTCGGTCCCGGGCCGCGGCCATCCTTCCTCTCCCCTTGTTGTGGCGTAGACGGCCAAACCTTCTCTTTTCTTAGGATTTACAGAAATGAATGACACCCGGCCTTTTTTACGTCTGGCAAGAATGAGGTTCAAAACGTCGTCCGCTAAACCCCCTAACGAGATGGTAAATCACCCCCCCTCAAAGAAAGTCTTCCTTTTTTTTATCAACAACATAGTCTTTGATCCATTAGTTCACTCTGTCCATGGCTTCCGGTAGGGAGGCCCCACCCTCCTAAGGACATCTTTTTCTTAATTCGGCCATTTTCCCCCTCTTGTTTGGGTAAACACCTCGCTACTCCTGGCCCACGGAAATGAAACTCTAATTCCCGGCCACCTAAAATGATTGTATAGTTCCTTAAGACCCAAGTTCCGCCAGCTCCTTTTCCACGTAACAAAGCGAAGGAAAAGCGGCCTGCATCCCAGAAGCGCAAGCTGATTTCTCTTTTTTTACGGCCAGTTAAATGGTGGGTACGGACTTTCCCTTACGTTTCCGCCTAGATTCCTAGTCCACCCCAAAATGAGAAAAACTCCTTCCCTCTGCCACGAGGTTTTCAAGAGTTGTGTTATGCTTAACTTTTAGTTACGGATCCCCCCCTTTTTTTCGCGTTTAACTTCGAACGCTTCCACCTTTTTCTGGTATGCGTCAGATCTGATCCGACTATCTTCAGACCTCTTGCAGGGACCCCTTTTTTTTCATTCACACTCAGTTTGTGATTAATCCCCTTCAAGCTGCTCCGGGTACGCCCCTCCTACACCCCTACCCAACACGTTAGATCATATGGAGCGCATTCTTCAGGTCCCTTTTTAAACCCAAGTGCCTCTCCTAACTGGTGGTACCCACTTCACGTACAACCTCTAGGGATATTCCTTGGTCCTAAAGGGTTCTGCCTTTATTTCCCATTTCCTGGTACTAAGTGCCACGTCCAGAGGCCCCTAAAATTCTAATTTCCCGCAAAATTTTACCTACTTCAGGTCGCCTTTTTTTTCCCCCGTCAGGCTATTCGGACCCCTCTTTCCCTCGCCTAGGACGGCCTGCACTTCATTTCAAGCCCCAGCCCCCCTTCTTTCCTATGGAGTTCCTTCTTGCCCGAAAGCCTTCGATGGGTTATTGTTTCCCCGGCGCGGATGGTCCAGGTTTGAAAAGACGTCCTCTTTAACCACGAGTGATAGAGTATCGGGCTTCCCCCAAGTTCTCTTAGTGGTCCTCCCCGAGCCGTCAAGCAGTTTTTATCTCTTCCCTGAGCTTGATCCAAACTAGGTCCGGGTATTGAAACCTTTCCAAGCTTCTTGTAGTAGTTACCCCCTTCAAATCCGGTAACCCGTCCACCCCGTATCGGTCCGGCCTGAGTCTCTTTGGAAGACAACACCTTCCTGATCTCCGTACTCTTTTCCTATCAATCAAGGTCCGCCCTTCCCTCCGCTTCCCCTTGGCGTTTAAGGATCACGTATGTTTTCAGTCTCGACGGACTAATGAGCGCGGCCCGGGGGCTCTTCACCCCTGCTACCTTCCCACAGGGAAGCCCTTTCCGCCCTCAGAAGGTAACGCCAGAAATCTTTTGTAGCGCTTTTTTCTGCTTTCTTCTGTGCGAATCCTTGGCAAGAAATGATTTGGTTTTTGCTAGATCCCTCCCTTTACAGACCCATTTTCCAACTCTTTTTCGTTTCCGTCCTTTGTCACGCGCCTCTTGGAGGACTGGTCTGAACGCGACCCGTCCGCCCATAATCTGCTCTCTACCTCCACCTGAACTTCTTTATGTGAAAGAACATGCGGAATTTTGATGACTTTTTTTGAACATAAAGGCTTGGTCCCCGGTGTCCACTGACCGTTGTAGGACATCACCCTACCTACAGCCTCGAACTGTCCGACGGGTAACTACCCTGGTACCTTTCAATGGCTGTGTCGAACTCCTGGAAAAGGTGGGCCCTGTTCCTTCCGGCTGAAGTCCCGTTGGCTTCAGCTGACGGACCACGATACGGGCGGCCATCGTGTTCCCTGATTCTTAGGTGTAACACGGCAGACTCTGAATTTGTTCAGCCCCCTACTGTCTCCCCGAATTTTTCTGACTGAATCCCTTACTACTCTACCCCTCCTCTTCGTTTCCCCAACCATGACGCGTAATCACGAGAAGTAAGTCAACTGACCTCCGTATGAGTTATGTCTGCCCGGTGCCTTTTACTGTCCTAAGTCGAAGTCCCAGACCCCTTTAGGGCGTAGTTAGTTTTTCCAACTTTTTCTCTGAGGATCTCCGGTATTAAACCCTTGCTTCCTCGCAAGTCGGATTAAGGATGTTTAGCCTGGTCCCATTCTTATCAATCACCCTCTTTTGCCCCGAACCAGAATAACCAGGAAATACTCCCGCTTTTTTTGATTCTGACCTGGGTCATGCGGATGACTTCACCCTTCTGTTATATTTTCTTTCCCCAAGTAGGGGGTCGTGGTGTTCTTTAGGTTCCTTCCCATATGAAGTTGTGAACAGATCTTAAAAGGACCTAGGCGGACCACTTTGCCCCCAAGTGTCTTTTTTTTCTTGGGTTCGACCTCTTTGGCTCCCCCTTCCTCTTTTTCTCCCCCTTCGGGGTCACGGCCCGCGGAATGCCAGCGCAGTTTCAGGCCGGCCAGGTCCGCCTCCTCGTTCCAAGAATGTCAGATTTGTTGCAGGAATCTGGTGGCGTCGGCATTTTTCTTTTCCTCTTAAATCGAGGTAATCCTTCTTCTCTTTTCTCCAGGCCGTATCCCCAGTCGGCCACACCTCTCCTGCCCCCCTCCCCTGGACGCTGGTTTGATGTGCCCTAGGCCGGGTAGGACAGTTCGTTTTCTCCTGACGGTGACGGTGTTTTTTTTGTTTCCAGTGTCTTTTTCCTGAACGGATGCTTCGGTAGTTTCTTTCCTTTCCTTCCGGGGCGTGACGTGTTGGCTGCGATTTGTCACCCAAGAAGGTATGATTAACCTCGCACGGCACCATTCCTTTTCAAGACAGCTTCCCCCTGTGAATGAACATACCCTTTCGGCGGATTTCCTCCGGGAGAGTTCGGCTGCAGATGTGTTGTCTCCCGATGATTGAATGCTGGTCGTGGGTTTTTCGAGGTACCCCCTCTCTGTCTTAGAGTTTTGGGATTCTCACCAGTAGGCGAAGAGGTCCGGGCGTGTTAGCTGGTCCTTACCCCGGGTAATGTGGGTGCCGCTTCCATTCGAGTATCCTCCTTTGCGGCCGAGCGCTTTTCCTTCTCAGGCCCCCAAAAATCTCCCTAATCCCCAGCTGCTTCCCCGCACCAAAAGACGCCGACTGCGGTTAATCCAAGGCTGCTCTCCCACGTTCCGCCCTCCTAGGGGGGGTTACCTTCTCCAACTACCCACTAACCCAGTTATATTCTGTGCCATGGTACGACCGATAGGTCTCCTACGCCAGCCAGCTCCACGCGCGGAAACGTTGAGGCCGTGAATTACACACAATTGTACTGGCTCCGGGTTACTGGTGAGGGTCTTCCCTTCCATCTTGCTTGAACACCAGCAAGACCCCCTTCCCCAGACCCCACGGTGGAAAGAACCTGACGGCCAGAACCTTACACTTCGGTGTTCTTTTTCAATACCCCGCCAAACCCCCGGTAGCAAGCTCATGAGCCAATCCACCAGCCAGGATCTTCCTTATTTACACTGTCACCTTCTGGGCTGAGTTGTGGCGGTACCGTTGGAGTCTGCAACCTGGGCATAGAGTCGAGGCTTCCCTCTAGCCTCCAGGACCTCCAAAAACTGCGGATTCTCCACCCAGTCCCCAATTCATTTCTCGTGATTGGACAGAGGTCGTAGGGTTGCTCTGGGCCAGGTCTGTCAACTTTTCCCCCCTGTCCTCTAGGGTCGCGGGTCCACGGTGACCGATCCCCCCACCGCTTTCCACTTTTCTTCTGGCCCGCAGAATCTTACTGACCCCCTCTCTGTTCTCCCCCCCCTGACCAGCTGGCGGAAACCCGCGGTGGTTCGCCTCTCTTCCCTTTTGATTTATAAAAGGTAGCTTTCTTGGTCCCCTGCGTCACACCCACCCCCCCCCCCACCTCTTGAAATGTCACGGAACTTAGATTTGCCCCGCCCGGTCGCCCCGGCGCGTCGACCCTTTTTTTCCCGGAGGCCTAACACTTTTCCCTGAACCCGGCTCCCTTTGTTTTCATTTCCAACCGCTTGGGTGATTCATCGGACCGTGTACTTAAAAGCCCCTCCCTTCCAGACGGCACCCACTTCCTGGCACGGTCCCATCCTCATTTCCTTTGGCTCGCTCCGCCTTCGTAGAGCGATTCTTCCTTGCCCGCGTTCACCGGTGGACGGACATGTTCACGGAACTTGCCTCCCTCCCTAAGTGGTTTCGAGTTTCTTTTCCTTTTGACCCCCCCGTCTGTTTCCACCCCTCCTCAGAGTTTTGTCTTTCTCCTGAGTGTGTTAGATGAAGTTTCCGGGACCACGGTGTCTCTCGGTAGCTAGGGTACCAAACGTTCTTCTTTCCTGGTCCCCTTTCTAGGGTCGCACGCCCCCCCCGTTCTCGTCCTTTTTCGGCATCCAGGTACTCTCGTGCCGAGTCCACCGCTTTTTTTTCCCAAGCTTCGGGGCATTCCACAGAAACTTTCCCCGTCGGGTGGCCGAATTCCACCAGTACTGTCTCTTTTGCTGCGGCCTGTGTAATAAAACAATTTCCAGGTTATGAGCTACGTTCACACCTTAATTTACTTTTAGTTCACCTTTCCCTCCCCTCTTCCCCAGGGGGCGCGTAAAACAGGCATTCTTTGCAGTCGCAGAGTGCATGATGGGTCCTGTCTTTTTTTTCATGAACCCCCCCAAGCGTGCAGTGATCGGCCCCGTCCTCCAATTCCCCGAGGTCGTTTAGTCA
>Ga0179591_1293813_pt1 | contig 11148 bp, 15 predicted proteins | sample CZOMad2_1_08_16f_FD_182891 | JGI IMG/M metagenome (GOLD analysis project Ga0179591, IMG submission 182891) | Vadose zone soil fungal communities from Angelo Coast Range Reserve, California, USA - CZOMad2_1_08_16fungal (PacBio error correction) | ecosystem: Environmental > Terrestrial > Soil >... | reverse complement strand
GACGGTCGTCTCCCTTCCTAGCGCGTTTGAAAGTTAAGTTTCAGCTTCAAATCAGCAGAGATGGAAAGATGTAGCTATTTACGACCTTCAAAAAGAAACCTTGCATTGTAGCGCCCCCCACTCCCTCCCATGGGGCTCATTTACCCCTCTCCATTCCCCCCTGAAGATCTAACTTCCCCCTTCTCCGTTCTTAGAATTGGCACCCTGGGCGTTTTTTTTTCTATTAAGATTTCCCTGGTCGCTACCCTACCTCCTCCCGGTTCATTAATCCTTCTCTCCCAACTCGACAATGCAGCCAACCGCCCCAGCGCAAGAGTCCTCGTACCCCCCTGTTTAATACCCTCCCTACCACTTCCTTTCCCAAGCATTGAAGTAATGCCCCCCGCCGTCTGAAACAGGCGCCTCAGGTTATCAATACTCCCCTTGCGAAAGGTCCCCCTTCAAAGGTCCCCTCGCGCCACCCAGCCTTCCTTCCATGAATTTACTCCAGAACTCCCTCTTATTTTCGGTAGTGAGAATCTACCCCCTTCGTCAACCCGCTTCGATCCCACTACCCCCCGGTTCTCACCTTGAACCGTCTGTACCCGGAACATTAACTTTTTTCGCCCCAACCTTTTCTAGTCAGACGGCCTCCCGCCTTGGCATGATTGGCCTGGAAATTCTCTTATTTTTTTCCCCCCCTGTCTCATAATTCCCACCCCCCCATCTCGTCCCCACGCTTCTATGTCTGGCTCACTCCGTCTTCATGTAAGCTTCCCTCTCCTCCCCCGGCCACGACACCGACCCCCCCTCCTGCCTGTTTACATTCGGGAAATCGCCAGTACTGAGTGGCAATTGACGCACACCTCCCTGAATTTCGACCTTTTGAAGGTAACTAGCGCCCCCTCCCCCCTGTTGGCTCATAGCTGAATTCCATCGTCACCCTGATGGTTCCATTCCCCTCTATCCCCCTTCCCTCCTGAGACCCTGAATCTTAGTCCCTCCCCGCATTTCTTTTTCCCTGCTGGCGAAGCTTTTCTCCCGCCGCCTTCTAGGGACGCTTGTCCCCGCCATTGCTTCGAAACCAACGACCAACCGTCAGCCCCTGGCCCCCGATACCCTTTCAAGGATTGGTTTGAGCAGCACGGTAGCGCGCCATAAGGGAGTGCAAGTTGCCCCCTAACGACTTTTCCAGAGGCCGCCTGCAGACTCAATTCCAGTTCCTGCCCGCCTTTTAAAGGTGTTATCAAAATGATGGTTCCCTGGGAAGAATCCCCCCGGAAAACTGGCTGTCCCCCCTCGACCCTTTTCTGCCTTAACAGGGTTCCGCGGCATGACCCCCAAGTCACCTTCCTCCGCTCCCCGCCATGGTTTCTACAGGAAGATAGTCTACCCCCCCCCCCCCCCTGTATTAAAGAACCCTTCGTTTTTTTTGATTGCGTCTGAACTTTTGTTTCCCTTGATCGTTCTTCAGAGTTGAGGTGTCCTTCTTTTTTTTTCCCCCGCAACCCTCTTCGTGACATGCTTTTTACCCCACTTTGTTGTTGGCCTCCCCTTTTTACCCAGCCTCTGATGTTCTTTTATTCGAAAGCTCTCCCCAGATTATGACTGGCATTACTCGTCATGGCTGGGAAAAAAGGCATTTTGAGCACATTCGGTTGCATCCCCTCCCGGATGTGGCGTCGCTGACGCAGTCTTTTCCCACTTCCCCTACGTGGCCATCGAACAACCTCCATGTAACCAAAACTTTCCTTGAAGCGGGTATGAGATTGGCCCGTCTTCGGATTTTCCCTTTTTTTTTTCAGAGGCGTGGTTCTTATTCCTCTTGGATCCAGCTGAAGAAAATAGCATTCCTTTTCGCCCCCATGCCGACGTCCGCTTTTTTTTCACCACCCCCCACCGACGACGGTTCTTTTTCGAGAAGCCACCCCTACTTGTTTCCTTCTCTTCCCTATGGCCCTGACCCAGCCTTTCCCTAGCCCAATGATTTCCTTCCATACTGTCCCCATGAAGCTGCTACCCCACCTCCCTTTTAAACTGGGGTTTTTGCACCCCTCCCCCCTGCCTCCCGGCTCGCATCTTTTTCTTTTTTTTCCTGGGGGTTGGGGGGTTTTGTTTTTCCGTAATTTTTTGGTTATTTCTCTCTGAAATCAACTTCACGTAGACCGAGCGTTCCTATTCTGCCCCCCTCTCCTGTGACTCCCCGGCTTTGTTCCTTTATTTTTAACCAGCCCTGCGCGATCAGCTCTTGATGTCAAACATTGATTCTTTTTTTTTGCGCGTGCATACCCTTCTGGTTCCCCTTCAGTCATTCAGTATCTTTGCCAAGATTTCAACGTCCGATTTAGTTCTGCATGGGCCCATGGGGGAAGCCCCCCCCCAGTTTAAGCCTCTCCCCCCTGCCCTGATAAGAACTTACCAAGGACCCTTCCATCGCCCTCTCAACTTTCAAACCTTCCGACTCAGCCCTGTCCCCCGCAGTTTCCCCCCCCATGTTGTCACTTTTCTTAGTCTTATCCCCTCTTTAAAGTTTCAGAAATTGACAAGTCCCCTTTTTGATGGCCCGAGTGTCCCTTGCTTTGCTTCAGAAGTCAAGGGCAAGCTTTAAACCAGACGTGCTCCCTCTTGCATTTGGCGCATTCCGACGGACGCTTGCGTCCCGTGACATTTGCGAGTCCTAAATACAAGTACCTTTCCAACATGGACGGGTATGCCCTCGCTCTACGCACCATTACCAGTTTAACTGCCACTCCCTATGTCTTTTCCTAGTTTAGCGACTTTTTCCCACTTTTTCCTTCGGATAGGGTTGCGTATTCTGAGGCCCCTGAGTGCAACGGACCTTCCTTGAGTTTGATGTCTTTTATTCTCCTTTCGCCAATTTCCCAGACCCACGCCGACTTGGGAGTAATATCCATTCCCCTGCCGTCTCAATATCGGTGTTTCCTTGAAGACTTGCCCTTGCCTTTCCTCATCCCTTAACACCACAGGCCCAGCACCAGTTTTCTTTAGTAAAGGAGCGGGGGATGATCGTCCCCCCCTTCCGAAGCGGAACATTTTTTCCCTCTTGTTACGGCTGAGTGTCCTGGTTGTCTCTGTCCCCCCTCGTTATTTTTTTTTGTCGGAGTTAATTCTTTTATTATTCCGTCCCGCATTCTCGCCCCCCATTGCCCTTTTTTCCGTCTTATACTCTCTTGCAAGATATATTCTCGAGTGTCACCATCTTATGTTCTGCTCGGCTCCAGGCGAGACATATAATGATCCTGTTTGGTCTGCTCAATCGAGACCTCGCGCATTTTGGTTTTTGGAAATCCCTTCTTCCCCTAAGCCTTGAACGCACCCCACTTCCCATTACTTAATCCTCTCCGCTTCGGGGTGCGTCCGGGCAACCCCCCTTTTTTTTTTGCTTCTCCTAAAGTGCGTGAAGTCAAAACACTCAAATCCCCCCTATGCGTTTGGCCATTTTTCTTTCGTGGTGAGGGGGCCAACGTCCCTTTTTTCCCAAGTTTTGATGTGATAGTTTCTGTTTTTCCCTCATTATTCCCTTTCTTTCATTGATAGTCTGATCGGTCCGGTGGCAGCTTTCGATCTGCCCCCCGTAGTGTGTCTTATATATTTACCCTTTTCTCCCCCCCCTTTCTTTTTTTAGAGCTCCGGCTTGCCAAAGTATTGTCCCCCCCAATGCAATGCTGTTTTCGCGTATCCAATCGGCCCTCCGCCCCCCCTCGCGTCTGAACCCCCCCCAGCAGTCGCCCTGCAAATATTTGGCTATCTCCCCTTCTTCCCCCCCTCGTGTTTTGATCTCTTTTCTTTTTCATCTGGGGGTTTGTGCGATGTAAACGCTTGCACGTCCTTGTGCGGCCGCCTAATCGCCCTCGACGGACGGCCAGGCACTCTCCTCCTGTTTCGGTGCCTACCTTCCTTTTTCACTTCGCTCCTTTTCCTTCCCCCGTGTTCCCCCACTCTCTGAATCGGGTCTTATTCCTTCCGCTCATGGTGGCCCGTGCCCCCACCAATTTTTCCCTTCTTTGACGAGTTTCGTATCTTCTCCGCCTTTCAGTTTTGATCCCTTTTTCCTCCCCACAATTTTCCCCCCCGCGCAAACCAATTTATCCCAGATGTTCTTTTGCACCCTTGTGTTTAAAGATAGGCTTCCCTGTCTCTCCCGTTCCGCGCCACTGCTTGTGTCTCGCGGCTTGTCACTTTTTCATGGACTCTGAAACCGCGATTTGGCTCCCTTTTTCTCCGGTTTCTTGGTTGGACTCCTTTTTGCTGCCTTTCCCCCTTGGAAAAGCCCTTGAGAAAACCACCTTCTCCGTTCCTGCTCCTTTTATTTAATGAGCGGCATGTTCCCCTTCCCTTTCTGGTCCACTGCCCCCGAACACGACTCTAAGTACCTGCTTAAACCCCCCGTTTTTTAAAGGTTCTCTTTTCCTCCTTCTCTTCGGTTGAGGTTTATTTTTCTAGTCCCTTTTTGAAATGTCCCTTTTTTCCCAATCCTTTAGAAGTCGTTCCCCCGCCTTCCGTTCACACTTCAAACACTACCCATGTCTTTTGTTTCGAGCGTCTTTTTTTCCGTTTTGTATATTTTTTCCTCAAGAAGATTCTTATGGCGAGGCCTTTCCTTTCCCTAGTTTCATGATTTCTTTTTCCGCTAGTTGGCAGCCTCTTTCGGTCCGGGCATGTCCGTTTTTTCGTTCCTCGTTTCTTTTCCCTGGAGATATTTTCCCTTATTGTACTTTGAAGATGCAGCTAGTTCTTTCCTTCGTGCTCTGTTGCTTGATCTTAAATAAGTCGGTATCTGCCCCTAACCCCATAGGTCAAGGTCGTATTTGGTGGACTGATTAGGGGTCAGTCCCAGAAGAGGTTCCTTTTTCCCTTCACTCAGGGCGTGATTCCGGTCATATAATGTTGAGACCCTTTTTCTCCGATGGTTTTCTTTTTCCCCCGTGAAGAGTTTGGCGGCGTGACCTTCTTGTGTCGTCTCGCAAGGTTATGACTTGCTGTCGTGATGCCTTCTTTGGCTCGCATCCAAGCCCCGGCTCCCATCGGGTGGAGTAAATAATGCCTTTGCTTTTTTCTCCGATGATGAATTTGAACTTTCCCGTTTCAAGCCGTCTTTTTTTCCGGCTGTGCGGCGGCCCGTCTCTTTTTTCGGCGGCCTAAATTGGTGGTGTTCCCTTTAAAATTTTCGCGAAGTGTCGTACCTTTTCCTAGGTTCGTGTAGTTTTCTTTTGGGAGGAATGTGCGATTGATCTGAGGCGCTTGGCCCCTCCCGGTACGTGAACCCTTCTTTTTTCCCAAGTCATCTTCCGATCAGCCCGCTGTACCCCCTGATGCATGCTTCTAATCCTTTTTCTTATACCTTTTTCCCGTTAAAGCGCGGTGTTTTGTTGTTTGGTTTTCAATCTGCCCCACCTAGGAGGCTGTGTCGCTCCCTGCACGGGTTTCCAGAGGTCATTGATCTCTGTACCCTCCAGCGCTCTCCCTGATTAGCTGCCTCGGATTTGTACGCTTTCCGACCTGAACCGTCCTTTTTTCCTCTCGAGGGTAATAATCTCCGTTTTTGTTGTTTCCTAAGCTTCCGGCGGACTTTCCCGTCCTTATGGTGCCGCTTTCCGAGTTTGATCTTTTCCCCCTTCATGATTTCCGAGGTGGCCTTCGATAATGACAGGACCCTCCCCCCACGCACACCATTTTCCCCTTTGTTCAAAATTCTTTTCCTCTCTTTTTTTGGCTGTCAAACTCCATGGAACTGAAATTCCCCTTCTCCCCTCCCCGGAAGAAGATGCTTGCATCTTTCAGCGGATTCATTCTTCACGTCTTTTCCCCCTGGTCATCCGTCCCCCCTCCCCTTGTCCATACGGTCGTGCCATAGCATAGTCCTCCCTTCTCTATCATGCTTCCCAAACCGCCCAGTTCGCACTTCCTCGCAAAAAGAAACTACAATGGCCGCCCAATCTGAAGTCCTCTAAGCGCAGTTTTCGCCCACCTCAATCCGTTTTCCAACAGCAGCTGAGTCTTCCACACCGTAAAGGAATCAGAACAGTTTGCATTCATACCTACCCCTCTCCGAGAAGTGGCTTAGTTTGCCGAGCCTCCGCACGTGTACAACTCCCCTGCTTTTTCTAAGAAACTCCCGCGCAGACCCAAAGATCACGGCAAATCCTGGCTAACCCTTTGTTAGCACCATCTCTGAGGAATAACCTAGCTATTGCCAAGACCCCTTTTTCACTCCCATGTTCCATGTCAAATAACCCCCCTCTCTCCACTTCTGCTATTGGTTCTTGCGATAACAAGGTTTTGCCCTCTTTCAGAGTAAGCATGCCCCGCCGCCCTGAAATTCAAGCCCCAAAAGACCCCCGTCATCTGCCACCCCTCCTTTATTCGCCGGTCCCTTAGTTGCGTGTTTCATTGCGACACTTTCTCTTGAAAGAGTCCCTTGCCCTAGCCCTGTAAAAACTACCTCGTGGCGAATAGCGGGCATATGAGCCTCCCCCTTTCCCCCCCCTGCTCAAATCGTTTGGTGAAGTAAATATACGCCCGTGACCCCCATAACTACCTCCAATATCCATTCCTCCCCCCCCTCATTATTTGTCACGGTCTTGCCCGACAGCCTTGTCCCCCCTGCCTTCATCGGAGACCCTCTTTTCCCCCAACTTGCTCAGTGCCTAAAACCTACCCTCCCCCCCGCTATCAGAGGCACCCCTTGAAAACCCTTGGCGTGTTTTCCGGCGCTTACGTTTGCTCGCCCTGAACTTTCGTTCCATAACAGACCTTCTTTGACCCCGATGCCCGACTCAGATCCTAGCCTGCTCTGCCCGACCGGAAATTTTCGACCCCCTCTTTTCCCGGTTCCGGACTCTCCCGGTCACACTTCTGGTCCCTAACGACAGTACTCCCTTTCGTCTTGTTCCCGTTCCTAACCAATGGAATTGCAAATGCCCTTTTCGTCAATGGTCTCCACGTTTTCTTTTGATTCTTTTCTACCAAATTGTTCAGTCCGACCCCTCTTCTGCTGGTTTTATTTTTCTTGAACATTTGGACTGCTTTTCCCCCGTCCCTTCCGGAAGCCCTTTGATGACTCGACTTCTTCCCTCAGTTTGCAAAAGTTTGTTTCGGTTTTCGACCTAGTAGGATGCTCGGTCATCGTCCACTAAATATGTTTCTTCAATTGAGTATTGACTCCGCGAAGGACAGCGATGGCTTTGCCCCGTCTTTCTTGCCCGAGGCACTTTTTCTTTCCTGACTGCTCCCGATTTTGGGTTCTTTCTTCGCTGCCAGAGTCAAAACCCCTTTCCTGGCCCTAGAACAACGCTTCCCGAAACCAATCCCTCCCCCGATCCCCCAAATTCTTTCACTTTTTCTGATTATTTCTCCACGCTTTCTTTTGTTTTTTTCATTTTTCAGCGCGCCCCCCCCGGTGCGGAGGCCGCGCACACCCCTCAGCATGGGCCGGGTGAGCAACCCTTGGGGACCACGCCTCAGCCCTTTCAAAACAACCAACGGCCGACCTGGGTTTGTCAGATTCGTTACCCCTCTTCCACCCCCCCGGTGGTTCAGCTCAGGGAATCTTTTTTGCCACCGCGCTCAGGACGCGAATGTATCTTCTAATGGCTTTAAGCCCACTAGGCATCTCAACAGCAGTTACCAGGCCGTTTCACCCCGCACAAAGGCACCTAAGAATTGCCCGCCCTTCTTTTCGTGTTGTGATTTCCCTTCATGCGTCTTTTTGCCGGTAACCCCCCCCTTGTCACGGACCCGACTCCTGGCTGCCAGCTTTCCGGTTTGCCGTTCAAGGATTCCATCCTGATTTCCACGTCCCCGTTCTGCTCGTTCCGCGTCTCTTTCCCACCTTCATTTACTTTTTCGCTCCTTTTCGCGCGTACACAAGGTCCCTGGGCTCGTGCGACTATATCTTTCCGGAGAGGTCATCCCTCCTTCTTTGCACTGCCCTTGCTCCTGAAAGCTTCCGCCCGCCTCGCGCTTACGCCGACCCCCCCAAAAGAACTCCTCCATCGAACCGACTTCTCACCCCTTTTTCCTCCTTCCCGCCTTTGAACGTTGTCCCCATGTCCGCCTGTGACGCCTCCATCCCCGCCCTTCCAATGAGAATTGACCCTTTCACATGGTGCTTTCCCTCTTTCCTTTCCCGTTGGAATGCTTCCGACTGCTCAAAGGGCCTTCATCCTGTAAAACTGCTCCTCTTGCGGACCTTAAAGGTGACTGCATTTCTCCCCCCCCGGTTCCGGGCTTTCCGTGGAAAGCCGTTTCCATTTCACCTGCCTCCCAAAATGGCGTTTGGTCGTGGAACTTCTCGACTACTCCCCCCCCTCTCCTCAAGAAAGGTCAAATAATATTTCCCTTCTCTCCGTTTTTTTTTTTGAGAGAGATTACCCCACCTCTTTTTAAGGCTTTCTTTGCGTATTCTTCTCGATTCTGACCAGCTTTTTCTTTTCTTTGCTGTCCCATGTTTGGATTCTGCGCCGCAAAGGGTCAGTTTCTTTTCCGGGCTTCCCAATCGCCATGCACCTTCGTCGCCTCTCTCTTTTTCCCGTTAAATGGCTCCATTGAGCTTTGCCGCCGTTCCTCCCACTCGGCGCAACCATGTGGCTGATGTCCCTTTCGCCCTTGCCTGCGGGCTGATCGACTCGTTTCCCTCGACCATGGTGGGCCAAGCTTTTCCCAATGGCTTAGGAGGAAGGGGGTCGATAGTGGGCCGATTTATATTTTCTTGTGTTTCTGCAGTATTTTCGAGGCAGTCTTTTAAAGCTTTCGATCCACCCTGTTCTTTCTTTATAACATCCCCTCCAATCTTCTCCTAGTTCCCCCCCCCACCTCATGTCTTCTGCTATAAAGGCGCGAGCATTATGACTTATTTTCGCGTCCTCCCATCGCGAACTCGTTCACGTTCTTTTTGAACATGTTGCCCGAAGCGCACCCCCCCCCCTGTACCTCCAGAATGCAGCCTCAGCCGCTCGGGTCTTCCCCCCTGTGTGGATTTCCGCTTCGACCATTTCCCTTCTTCTTTCCCCCCGTCCACATCCCCGTCCTCTGCGGTCAATGTGATTGAGGACGGTTTTGGGCACAACAGGCCTTTTTGGTAAAAGCGTGTAAGGCGTCTTTCGGGTTGCGCCCTCTTTCCAGTATCCTTCCTCGCCATTCGTGGGGTTCGGTGCCCCTTCCCGTTCTGACCCTTCGGGGTGGTTCAGAAAATCGACATTTCCATTCTTTGTTTTAAGACGTTGCGGCGTTCCCCGTTTCTTCTTCCCCATTCCATCTGTCTTTTGCGGACGCTGTCTTCCACTCGGCAGCCCCCCCCTGGCCGATGTAACCACCAAAACCAAGACTCTCCCTGCCCATAGTGGCGCCACTTCCCGTACCCCTCCTTGTGCTATCGTCTTGGTCTTTAATGGCGGTTTCTCTTTGTCACGGAGATTTTTGAAGGGAGCGGTCCCCTAAGACCATCGACCTCTCTTCGCATTCCCTCTCCTCATGGGATCCCCCGTTGTTCCATACGTTTTTTCAGATCGCCTTCTGGCCCTGTGTTTTTTTTCCATACTCTATGTATGAGCTGGGTTATAGTTCCCTCTTCCCGGCTCATCTTTGGGCGTTCCCATTTCTTCGTCCTACCTAGAGTTTCGAGACACGTCGTTGTTCCGAAGAACTGACTGTCCCCCTCCCTTCCGCTCCCAATCACCCAAGAGAAAAACTTCTGTTCCGGGGTTGATGCCGACTGTTGGGTTTCCTCCGATTCCTTCTGGCAGCCGTCACTTTTTTTCGTTCTGACGAGTTTGTTCTTTGTCCATTTGTTCATTCATCTAACCTCGTGAGCCGTTCTGATCGTTTCTAGGGGTCCCCCGCTTTGACGTTTTCTCGTCTTACCTTTGGACCCCCTGTTTTTGTGAGACCAAAACGTGTTCCTTCGGTACGGAGCCAGTGATTATCTGAGTCCTAGTTTCAATCTTTCTTTTCCCCTTTACGAAATTCATCGTCCGCAACTCCCCGCTCTTCCCACCCTTCGACTTTTCCAGGTCTCGGGATTGTTCCCGTTTTCTTGAGAGCACTGATCCCCTTGGCCCTCCCATTTCCCTATACTGCGTCTTGGCCCCATCTTTCGGTCTCCGGGACACCGACCTTCCTTTTTCGGACGATTCTTAGATTGGTGATGGGTCGTATAGGGATTTCCTTTCCAGCCGCTGTTTGATGCGATGCAGTTCCTTATGCTCCAACCGTCTTTCGTTTCTCTCGGGTCAGCATTCTTTCGCCTGTTTGACTGTCCCTTTTTCGTTCACTGAAAAAAACGCAGGGGTTTTGGGTGCCCTGGTTTCTTACCGGATGTATTTCGCTTCTTCTGTTTGGGGTCTTGTCACTTTTTTTTCCTTTGAGCTTGGTTGGATCTTCTGCCATGCTTTGGGCTCGCCGACCCCATGTGTCAAAAGTCGAGATGTTGGCGGCTTCCGGGTAGCCAGCAGATTTTTGTTGCCCACCCCAATGAGGGATGGCGTATGATGGGCGCCAACAACGGTTTGCAGATGTTGTTGTTTTAAGAAGCGTTTGGGCGGCTCCGAACGATCTGTAGCAGCTCCTGTTATGGTGAACGGCCAGTTTAGGGACTGAGTGGATTACGCCGCCGGCCCCTACGGATCGGCTAGGGCTTCCTTCATTACGCCGGCTTTTGAGCGAGTTTCCCTTTACTTTTTTTTCGGTTCCTAACGAGATTGTCAAACCTCGGCTGGGCGAGGGGGTTCCAGGACGCTTCGCTGACTTCAATGCTTTGTCGTCCAAGTAATGTCGTGTTTTGTGTCTACACAACTCTCTGCAGTGGTGGTCTCTTTTCCGGTTTGTCGTGTCAATGCTCGCGATTTGCTCTAGCAGATGGCGCCGGATTATGAACCCGGCATGGGTTGCGCCGGTGGCAATCGTTATGATGACCTCCTCTGCCCCCGATGACCTCTCTCATCCTCTTGCAGTTTTTTATGAATGAATCTCAGTACATGAGCGGTTTGTTTGTTTTAAAGAGCCTAGGCTGACGGATTTGGCTCTTCCCGGCCCCCAGGTTGCGGTTGCAGTTCGGTCAGGAGCCGAGGGCAAGTTCTTAGCCTCTTTTTTTTTTTTTTATTGTAGATGCAGCTGTACACGGCTGTCAGCGCTCCCTACTTGACTCCCTTC
>Ga0179591_1273276_pt1 | contig 11148 bp, 15 predicted proteins | sample CZOMad2_1_08_16f_FD_182891 | JGI IMG/M metagenome (GOLD analysis project Ga0179591, IMG submission 182891) | Vadose zone soil fungal communities from Angelo Coast Range Reserve, California, USA - CZOMad2_1_08_16fungal (PacBio error correction) | ecosystem: Environmental > Terrestrial > Soil >... | reverse complement strand
CTTTATTTACTGCCGTAGTCCGTTCGCTCCGATTTTTTTTTATCCTTTTTCGTGAATTGGGTCTAGCTTGTGACTCCCATTCGGTTTGCGATCCCCAGTGCGCTATTCCCCCCCCACACCAAAGCGGGCGGCACTTTTTTATGCCTCCCGCTTCTTCAAGTTGTGAAGAATTCGAAGTTGTTGTTCTCAACAATGGTCCGCCCCCCCCTTTTTTTTTTAGTTTCGTCCATGTCGGTACACTTCGACGTTATATTGTGTCCTGAGCCTCATGTTTCAAGATCCCCAGTTATCAAACTCTTTTTGATACAGATCCACCCCCCCCCCCTTTTCTTTGTCCAAACCCACACAGATTCTTCGGTGCGCAGTGACTCCCCTCCCTTCTTCGTGGCCCGCGTTTGACGCCAATCCATTTGGCCAAACTTAATTGGTCCGGAGGCCTCCTGGCTCGTTTGCCTCCTTTTCTGGCCCCCCCTGAGCGGCTCCTTTCCCCCTTTTGCGTATGCTGCTTCGGTCATATCTTACACTGATTTGCCCCCCTCGTCGACCTTTAGCGCAAGGACCTCCCCTTCCCCCTGCCCCCCGACTGACCCTGGATTTTTAACGAGATGTTGTACACATCCGGCCTGTCGCCAGAGACTTTTCGTCAGTTTCTCCTCCCCTTGAAAGCACAGCACGGGACTGTGGAGCAGCTTTGCCACCTCCTTTGCACCGAGACAAACCACTCGGTTTGGATTGAACCATCTGGTCCACCTTCTGATATTCGGTGTTGCCTGTATCGCCTCCCCCCTCCCCCCCATGCCAAGATATCGATCTCGGCCAATTGAAGCCGTCAGGGGCTATTGTGACCCCCCCTCCCCCCCGTCTTTTCACGCTCACTTTGCCTATATCTTTCAATACTCATTCCTGCCCCGATTGTGTATTCCAGGACTAGGGCCCTCTTTTCCATCCCCCATCGCCTCCACCGAAGGACGTTCTGCACAACAGGCAGCAGAGAACTTCGTCCCCCCCCCCCTCCCACCCGTGATGCACTGCCGATCATTGTACGCTGATCAGTACCGTTGCCCCCGCACCCCCCTCAATGCTCATGATGAGGGCTGTAATTCTTCTTCCTTGAGTTTTTCCTTTTCCCCTTTCGAAGACCCGGCGCAAAGTGTCGGGGGGGAACCTGCAATTTAGTTATTTATAAAAGTGAGTTATGTTCCTTTGTCCTTTTCCCCACTCTCCCTTTTCAATGGGTAGAGGATTTGTTAGCCTTTCGGACACAGAATAGTCCCCCTTTTTCCCCTTCTTGGTCAGTCCCTGCACCCCTTTGAATTTCAGGCCCCTTGAAAGACCCCACCCCCACGTTCACGGGCTTCCGGTTTTGCTTTTTTTGTGCACTTCCTTTTACGAAGACTACTTCCACGCGTCTTACTCTTTCCTTTTATGTAATCTTTAGGTTATTCTTTTCACTTGCCCAGCGATTTCTCGGCGTGAAACGTTGCGAGTTTTTTATCGTTCCCCTTTCTTCTCCTAGAGGACTTTTGTGGTGTTGCAGCCCCACAACCCCCTTCCTTCTTTGTTAACCTTTCCAATGATAATTTGCGGTTGCCATGATCGAGGGAATGACCTAATTTGTTCCTCCCTTCCCGGACGCCGACCTAACCTCAGTGCTTTTTCTCCGTTTTCTTCCTTTCTTCGTTGGTCCCCCATAAACTAAGGACCCCGGTTTTGTTCCATGGACAGACGTCCGCGCTCAAGGATTTTTTAGACGTGCCCCCATCGATGGCCAGGCGACCCCCATCTTACGTCTCTTGCGTCAGGTTTTTATTCGCTCCGAGCCTTCCCCTTAGGTCTTCTTCCTCCTCTTTTGGTGAAGAGGGTGCTTGTACTGTGCGTGTCCTTAATCGACCCCCTTAGACAGGAAAGGTTGCCCACCGAACCTTCGTTGCAGTTCCATTCATTAAGGTTCTTTCTTACCCCCCCCCCCAGTATCAGTCATCTCCCCCCCCGCCTTCTTCCCCCCCCCCCAGCTTTAGTTTAGACTTGCCTTTAGTTTTTTTTAGAGTCGCCCCTCATTCCCTCCCAGTTCTTTAGGGACAAAAATACCTTTGTAGGTCGCCGGAAGTTTCCCCAGCAGTCCCCACCATCGATCTTGTAAAAGGCATCTGCCTTCTCTCTACCTGTCGTCTTTGGAGGGGGCGTCAAAATGGAGGGACAAGCCCCTGTGTTTTTTTTTTGGTTCATGGCCCCTATGAAGTAATCTCTCCATTTTTTCCCCTCAGCCTTCCCCCTCCTTAATAGTCGTTCGGGAAGTGGTGACGATACTTTCTCCTCTTCATTTCTACCGGCATGTGTGCCCCGGACGGACCCCCGATCGGTAAGCGTTCGAGCGATTCTCTCGATTCCTTTTCGTTGCCGAACCCAGCGGGTGTCGGTTTCCCCCCCTCTTGGGCGGTCTTGCGACTCCGTAGTTTTTGCCACCGCCTCCTTGTCACACCTTTTTTCCCCCTTTCCGACCGTGGTAAGGGTCAGCGAAAATGCCTTTCTTGGTCTCTCCCTTCTGGTTCATGTGCAGACTACGGTTCCCTATTTACAAGTAGTTATCTGACATTATCTCTTCTTGTTGTTTTTTTCTAGCTCGAATGTTGCCCCCCCCATTGCCAGCGTCACAAGTCTTCCGTGGTCCAATCAGGGAACCTTGGAAGCAGTTTGCTTCCCTTCCCTTTTTTTTCCCCTCTCCCCCACGAGGATCGGGCTTTTGCCCACCTTCCACTTCTGTCCACTTTAACCTGATTTTTTTAATTTTTGTTACCGGAAATTTATCTTCCTGCTCTTTTTCAGCCGAAGGTCGTTTCGCACCTTCCTCCTCTTTTTCCCGCCTACCGACTGTTTCCACATCGTGTTTACCTGTGCACGCAATACCCCGCTTTTGCCCTTACTGATTCTCCCCTTCCTCCGACGAGATGGCTTTTGCACGTTTCCACCTTCCGATAGGCGTTCGTGCCATTGGTAACTGTCATTCTTTATTTTTGCAAACCTCCGCTAATTCTGACCGAATTCTCCTTTTCTTTCGGGTTGTTAGACTTTTTGGAGGACGTGTTTTTGAAGGGGGTTTTCTTTCCCCCTGATAGTTTCCCCCCCGTTTGGCAGTAAATCAAGCACAGCGAATCGATCTTCCCCTTTTTGTGTTTTACAAAGTGCGGTCTTGTTTTTATTCCTTGTGTTGGGGTGGGACTCTGCGTTTTTCAGTTCGCTTTTCTAAGGTCCCCATCTTTTTCAAGAGTCAGGACCCTTTATCCTTCTGAGTTCTTGACTTCCGGTTTCTTTTCCCCGGGTATCCCATAGTTTCCAGAAGCGATAATTCTTGTTCTCTCTCTTTCTTGGAGAAGGTTGCCTTGGCGTTGACTGGTCTTTCCTTCCCTCAGGCTTCCTTCGGAGGTTCCCCCCACCTAGTGCCCAAGGTTTTGATTAGTGTCTTTCTCGTCCACGCCAGGGACCAATATACACAAGCCCTCTTTTCTGGGTCCAGAAGTCCTCGTAGTTTCGCGCTGATTAGATCCGACAGCCAAAACGTTACTGTCCTGCACAAGACGATTTCTGGTTCAAAGGCTGCCCCACCTAATGTGCCGTTTTGACCCCAAGATGACCCCTCCATGGGCCATTTTTCCCGGTCCGGACTTTCTTCCCCCGTTCCAACCCCGATCCCGTTTTCGTCACACACACACCTCCACCCGAACTTGCGCGTTGGATGAACCTTTCTCCCCAACCGCACTGAGTAGGATTTCAGCATGCGGTCGTCGGCGTCACCCCCATGACTTCCTTTTCCCTTTTGTTCCTCCCCTCAGTACGGTTTTCGGCTCAAAGGGCATTGTGGGCAATTGTTGAACCCCCTTTTTTTGGTTGATGCAACCCCAACATTTCTATTCCATTTTCGGCCCCCCCCCCCCCCCCCCGTCGGTCCTCGCGTTGCACGCCTCCTCCACAGTTTTTTTCGTCGTTTATACCGCCCCTACTGAACATTTCCCCCCAGTAGCGGGGCCGTACAGGCAAGTATTTCCTTTCCCCCCCAGATTTCCCCGGACCCAGCAAAACCGTTGGGCCTTTTTTTTTTTTTTTTTTTTTCACCCCCTGGTTCGTGCGGGCTGCCCATTGTCCACGACCTTCCCCCCCACCAGTTGACCCATTTTCTCGGGATTCCCAGTGCGCTTTGCCACCCCGGCCCTAAACCCTCCCTCTGTTTTGAACGCAATCCCCCCTTAGGCTTTTTACCTTTTCTCTTTGCCTCTGTGTCCAAGGGCCTCACTTTAGTAAAACATCTGATTTTTTCGTTGACCTGTTCTTTTCCCTTCCCGTCCTGGCCAAGGCAAGGCAACCCCCTTCCCTTTACCATTCAGATCAGGTTTTGCAGTTTCCCTTTCATCATATAGAGTTTTTTTTACCCCAACCGGTATTCTTCACTCCTCCCCCCCCCCCTGGAGATAATAGACGGTGGCGGTCGGTTTTTGCCGGCTTCAAGTTATCGGTCTGCCCTGAGGTTTTTTGTTGTGACGTCCGTGATATCTCCCTCCCCAGTAACGGGCCTATATCGCAGTCCCAAAACAACTTGTTCTCTTTCCTCTTTTTCGTTGTCATTTAATCGGCGACGAGCTGGAAATTGTAGCTGTCCTCATTCTTTTGTCCTTTCACACAATGCCCTACCGGTCTCGTTTCGTTTTTTTCCGTTAATCGGATATTCCCGTGGCTGTTGGAGTTCACCTTCTATTTTTTTCACTAACGCGGTTTTTTTTACCAACAGATTTATGAATCTCCTCCCTCCGCTTTTCAATAGCACCTGGGTTTCAGTTTTCCGCGGCCGATATTTTTGCCCCTCTTTTTCTTCATTTCCCCCCCCCCTTTTTGTTGTTCCGGTCCCCCCCTCTTTCCAGACCTCCAGGCTTACTTCTTTCTGTTTGGGTGTTGACCTTTGGCCGAGTATGGTTTGCACCCCGATCCTTCGTCTTCTTCCCTTTTTGAGACCTTGGGCACATGTATTTTGTCGGGGGCCGGATGTCACCTAGAGGTCGCTGATGTGCCTCGTTTTTTCGAGATGACCATCGAATCCTGCGAAATTCCCTTCCTCCCCCTTTTTGGGCCTCTTTCCGGGCGGCCAATTCTCCAGGAGACACCTACATTTTCGGTTTTTCCTTTCCTTTCCTAGCTGGGCTGGACAGTGCCGGGGAGGAATGTTCACCGGTCAGCACCCTTTTTTTTCTCCCCTTTGGTTTGCCGACCAACTGGGTTTTTCCGGTCCGTCTTATTCGGTCGACAAGTCTTTTCTCTTTTCCTGATCTGTTCACCCATTGACCAAAGGCGGCGTCCCATCACCAACGGTCTACTTGTGGTCTCCATTTCCCTAAATAGTACGTAAGTTTGGCCTACCCGGGGCCTTCACAACCCCTTCGAAGTCTCCGGGTGAAGCATCGGTACCCATCCCCCCCCGTGTTAAAGCCCGCCGGCTTGGTGGCACGTCACCCCTTCTTCTGCTCCCCCCCACGACATGGGATTCCGTAGGTATCCCTCGGCTTATCCGGAACGATTTTACTGATTAGGGCCTTCCGTCCCCTTCTCTTTCAACCTTACAGAGCTCCCTTCACCCTAACTCTGGACCTTTCCCCCTCTCTCTTCAGGGTTTGTTTGGATGAGTATTCGATCCGGTGCCCGTCTGTTTCTGGCCTTCTTCCTGTACCGTACAGGACCTTCCTACTGGGTATATGGGTGCTCCCCCTTTTCTTTTTTGGCCTAACCATACGCGTCTGCCCTTAGCGGCGGATTCACGTGTGGCATGACGAACTACTTTTCTTCCCCCCTTTGCCCTTTCGTAACTTTTCCTCCCCCCGGGTACCCAAAACTTTTCGTCATGGCGGGACCTGTCTTACCCCTCTCTAAGTGACTGATGTGGCTTTTCCGCCTTACTTCCCTGTGCTCCCAACTCGTGGCTTCGACCGCTAAAAAAACCCCACATTTTTCCCCACCCAGATCTTCGGCGTGAAAATTCCTGTACGGTCTGTACCCATTTCTTCCTATTCACTCAATCCCGATAGTCCTCCTGTTCTATCACATTGGACTGCCCAACGAGTTGAATTTTTCGTTTCTTTCCCTTCCCCAGGAGGCCATTCGCGGATTCTTCTCTTGGGAACCAGACCCTTTCCCTCCCCCCCTCCCCCCTACATGTCCCTGTTTCGGTTGGGGAACATTCTGTGTCGGTGAACACCTCTGGCCGTCATTCAGCCTGCTTTTTCCAAGATGGATCGTTCACAGCGTTTCCTGCCCCAGCCTGCCGTTTCATCTCCGTTGCCATCTCCTGCACGCCTCTGTTTGCGACCTGCAAAATCGATTGAAGATGCTTGATATTTTTTCCCCCCTTTTTTCCTCGCATGTATTTCTGCACGATATTCTCATTTCCCCCCTTTTTTTTCCTCTAGGCCAGGGCGATTGTGAACGATCCATGCTTTTTTCATTCCCCTGCCAGGTTCTTTTTCGACCCCCTTACGTCCTTTCCTTCTTTCCCGTGTTTCTGCACCAGGATATAGGCCAGTCGTTCGGTCAGTACTCCTGATGACTCCCCCCCTCCCTTTAAGGTACTCACCTTGGCATTCCCACACTTCAAAAACTTGGCGGGGGCCCCCCCCGTTTTTTTCCCGTTGCCCCCCTTCCCCCTGTTCTGATCATCATGGTGTTCGATGAATCTTCCCTTTTTTCCCACCCCCGTAGCTCTTTTATGAGGAATCTGGCATTGCTTGCTTCTTGATTCGTTTGCATCCGTCCCCCTTCTTGGGTCGTCGGGCGAATGCAATTCGATGTTTTCTCAAGTGTTTTTCTCTCGTTAACCTGTAATTGGGATTGAGCGGCAGATCTTTGTAAGCCTGGCCGAGGGGCCCCACCGAATTTCGCCCCCCTGCCGTTCTGTCTTCTTTGCCACTGGGCCTCCTCCGTCACTGACAACGTTCCCACCCCTTCCCCTCCTTTCTTTTTTTGCTTTCCGATGTCACTCTCGTGGTTTCAATCAATTTCCTTTACCTTATCCCCGGCGTCTATAGTTTTTTCGCTTTACGATTCTTTTGCCACCTCAAAAAGTCCCGCTTGGTCGCTGGGCTTGTCACTTTGAGTTTTTTTTTTTTTTTAGGCCTCGACTTCTATGTGATGGGGTGTGGTGCAGCCTTGTTGTGTCCCTCTTCACCCTTGGAGCCCTTTGCGTCCGTGTAGCTTTCTGGTCAATCTATTTGTATTTGTTTGACGCTTACGAGCAATTTGCGACCCTCAGTGGTTTTTTTCTAAGTTCAGCCGCTTTTCGGGTGAAAACATATCTTCCTTTTTTTGTACTGGTGTGATGGTCCAGCGCATCCCAGGGCTTTCATCTGTTTAGAAGGGCATCTCTGTCCACCTTTGACAACAGATCTCCCCTTTTCGCTCGACGGTGTGTCTTCTATCCGCAGTCCACCCCCAGCGGCCCCCCCTTTCTTTAGGATAGCACGGATTGCGTTTATCTGTTCCGGCTTGAACGTTCCCCTCTCCCCAATGATCGGCCCGTTTGTTGGCTGCAGACGTCCCGGTCCTTTGGATCTTTTCGTCATTGACCCACCACCAATCTTTAACTCTTTGCCAAAGATGCGCCCCCTCCCCCTTCCCCTCCTTCTCGTACCGACCGAACTAATCGGAATCCACCTTTCCTTCTCTTTTTTTTGACACATAATTTGTCCGCGAACGGGATTTCCCCCCCACGCCCGGTTTCACCCATACGATACGGGCAACTTGTTTTCCAGCTTCCCCTCTTCGCATCGGTGCCTGTGCTGAGTTTTTCCCCCCTCCCACCATGATCAACCGCACCGTTATGTTTGTTCATCTGTACCCCCAGTTCCCCGGACGGGTCCGCTCTACACAGTTCCTCAATCGACGGACGAATTTGCCTAGCATTATCCCCCCCTTTCGGTTTGCACGATATCTGTGTCGGCATTTTTCGCCCCTACTACTGGCGTGAAATTGCAGGTTCCATCATTTTTCTTTCTAGCCTCCCCTCCTTTTTCCTTTCGGCCCGGGAGTTGAGTGCCGTAAGAGTGGCTTTCTTCGCCACATCGCTTGCGACGAATGCGTCTTGAACGAATCCTTCCTTCCCGTAACTTTCTTTCCACTTAGGAAGGTCAGGGTGCCGCCGAGCCGAGTGTCTCTTCTCGTCTTGACTTCAGCATGTCCGGTTTTCCACTCTTTTAACGTCGTCTTTAAGATGCCATTACTTCCCTCCTTTTTCCTTTTTTCGTTCGAGGATGGTTTGCGCAGCTTCAAGTTCCTTCTTTTTCAATAGGACACCCGGATTAGGTCTGATTCCACGAGCTTGTTTCCCCCTCCCCTTCCCCGTCTCTTCTTGTTGCCCTGTCCCATCGAGAAATTTTCCTCTTAAACGGGCAGGGAATTATAAGGTTCTTCTTCTTCATTCACGCTCTCGTGCCTCCCCCCATCGTATGTGGCAGGGCCTTTTTTGGATCGCATCTTCCTTTCCCCCTGCCCAACAGGTTAACGCCGCGCTATTTAACGGTTTTTTGCTCTTTTTACTCCTCCCTCGAGTTTTTCGATGGACTTAATTGGTTCCCTCCCTCTTTCTTCCCGTTGAACCATGCACGGGATATCGTTTTGCAAAACCCACCCCCTCAACAGGGGGTTGTTCTTTCTTCCCTAGTCACCGTCGATGTTCGGGTTCCTGTTCTTTTCTTAGAGGGGGCTTTGGGGGTACTTCTTGAAAGGTTCATTTACCAATGACTACCCCCCAGATGCGGATCCAATTGTGCCTTTTTGACGTCCTCCATTCCCCCTCCCCCTTGCCCGATCTTCCTTTTTTCATGGCGTGACAGGATTTATGGTTTTCGACATTTTGGGTAAAGTCGCCGCGACGAACACCTATTGTTCCCCCTCTCCAGTAACCTTTATGCACGTCGTTTTTCCCCGAGTCTAGGATTGGGGGTCCGAGCGTCTTCTCCTTGGCGCGCGTGTGCAAGCTTTTCACTTTTCGGCTTGGTTAGGCCCGCAGCCCCCTTACTGCCGACCGTTTTTGTTTTACGGTTTTTGACCCCCCCTTTTCTTTTATCGATCGGTTTATGATCTTTAGTCAAAGACACCCCCGGGAACCCACAGACCTTCCCCCCATTCAGTCCCCAGGAAGGGTCGATCCTCTCCCCCCCTCTGCGTTTTGTTTTCGCTGGGACTGATCCTTTCCCATGTGTCACCAACGTTTTTTTTATCCTTCCGTCCCTTTAAAGGTGTTTCCACCGATCTGGGCCCGTCGCCCCCCCCACGAGCCCGGAACAGTTTGGTTTCTGTTTGCGGGACGTCTTCAGTCGTAATGCCCCCCCCTTTTCTCAGATTGCCTTGACAATAAAATTTTTCCTTCTCCCCTTCAGTCCCCCCCCCATTGCCATGAGTGATTCCCGCTGGCGTCTCAGGCGACAAATTCCTGGTGTCTTTCCCTTCTCCGATAATTTCTACGGCCACCCCCCAGTTCCTTGGGGCCAATCTGGACACCCAAATGTCTGGGGGGTGGGCTGCCCCCCCACCATCCTTTTTTTTCTTCCAGGGGAGTACTGCGGGTCCCCCCCCTTCCTTCGAAGTTCCATGTCCGCTTCCACCCCAGTTTTTCATCCTCTACCAATGCTTCCCCCCCCCTCTCCTCTTTGTAGTAAAGGACAAAAGAGTCCTTCACCGATGCTTTCCCCCCTTCCGAAAAAACGATCGGTTCCGTTACCAGGTCGTGGGGGCTTTTTCCCCTTTTTCCAAATGACTTCCAATCCGTTGCAATTTTTTACTTTCTTGATCTCTTGTTTCAACACAAGCTCGCCCCCCCCCCCGCACCTCACGAATTAGCTTGTTAAACCCCACGGGACATTCACTCTCCAAGAACTGAAAACTTTTAACCCGAAATTTCCCCTCCCTCCCTCCCCCTGACCTTATTATTTCTCCCACCCAATTCCGGGACCCACCACACTCCCTTTGCCCAGCATCCATTCCCCACTGCAGAATTGGCCCATCTTTGTGACAGTTCGGAGTTTTTTCCCCCCACCCCGAGTTGTTTAACATGCTCATCCGACACCCCAATGAAATATCCACTTTTTTTGTGTAAGGCCGCCGTTTGTCTAGGTCTCTTTCTTTGCCCGTTTGCTTTATCCACTGAGAACTGGACCCAAGAGTTCCTTACCTGCTTCCCACCCACTGCTTGGCGATTACTGACCTTTTTTATTTCGCTTTCTGGCCTGCTGGGCCAATCTTGAACTTGCATTTTTTTTTGATTTGACTTTAAAAATCTCCCGACCTTTTTCGAGATGGCGAGGATCGACCTCTTTTGCTGAGTCGACGTTGACTTCTTGGTGGACCACCTCCGAAGGGCTCTTCTTTTCCCCAGAAAAGAGTGGGTTTCTGTGGCCGGAGCTCTTTTTTCCCTTTCTCCCCCCCCCCTTCTTTTTCCTTTCCAACGCTTGTGGAACTATCCTGCTTAAGGCGTCTCTGCTTTGGGGAATCCCGATCTTCCCCCGATCATCGATTATAATGCGATCCCAGGTTGGACATTTTTTCTTGTCTTGCGGATATGTACGAGGGTTTTCGCGATGTGCTATCTTTTTGTGACACGAAGCAGGCATCCAGCGAACTTTTCTCTTATGGCCCTTCATGAGGACGCTATTCAGGGAGGCATTTTCCTTACACTTCTTTAATTCCTTTTCTCCCTATTTGTTAGCTGCCCCCAGTCCGGACGGAATTCCCCCTTTCCCCCTCAGTCCTATGGTGGTTTTACACCCCCCAGGACATTTTTTTTTTGGTCGTATAGTTTTGATTCGGTTGAAGCAACTTTTCTCCTGAATTTTTCCCCCTTCCCGTGTGACTCACATCCACATAACCGTAGAAACACTTGACGACAATTTTATTTAAATCGTACTTGAATTTTTCTTGGAGCACCCTGTTAGACACACCCTTCGAAGTCTCGTTACGATTTGTCTCTCCCCCCCTTTGACTCCCTCGTCTATTTTGAAGAGTTCCCGCGATGGTTTTCCTGCGTTTTCAACCGTGCCCCTGATTTATATCCCCCCAATTCTGGGCGTTGCCTACCGGTGTCCTCCTTTCCGTGCTTTCTGACCACGGGACTTTTCTTGTCGG
>Ga0179591_1461891_pt1 | contig 11149 bp, 13 predicted proteins | sample CZOMad2_1_08_16f_FD_182891 | JGI IMG/M metagenome (GOLD analysis project Ga0179591, IMG submission 182891) | Vadose zone soil fungal communities from Angelo Coast Range Reserve, California, USA - CZOMad2_1_08_16fungal (PacBio error correction) | ecosystem: Environmental > Terrestrial > Soil >... | reverse complement strand
TTTATCGTTTTTTTTTTTTCGGCGGTGTTCGGAGGTTTCCTTGTCTCGTCCGACAGAACTTTTCCCCCCCAGGCTGGCGCGTAGGGGGCCATTCGAACTTGAGCCCCCCCTCCCCCGCGGTTGACGCTTTTTCCCCCCTCTCCCATGGTAGAGAAAACCTTCCCCTGTCCCGGGAGAAAAAGCTTTGGGGGAGACTTCCCCCTTCCCTCTTCGCCAATTGTAGGAATACTTTCGTGGGGAGTTTTTCAAGTCCCCTTTTTACGAGCCCAGGTGTGAAATCCCCTCCTTCATGGACGATGTGCACTCCTAGGTTTTCACCTTCTTTGCACGAAGAGGATTTTTGACGGGGCACACTCGCCCTTCCTCAAGCCGTGCCCCTCTCTGAGCACAGTCTTCTTGGTAGAGTTCTCTCCCTCGTAGGAAAAATGGAGCCCTTCCCCCCGGGGCGACTCTCTTATCTCGGGGAATCGTGATCCCCGATGGGCATGACCCGCGACGAGTTTTTTCTTTTGGCGTTGTCGTTTTTTCCCTTGTTCCATCGACCGACGCAAAGAGCGGGGTCTCCTTCGTCGCCAACCGCGTAGGTCTTTTTCAAGGGCCTCTTCTGGCCTTTTTTTTTCCGTGATACCATAACATCTTTTTTTCTTGTGGAGCAGATGAGGACTCGGCTCTTACTTTGCTTTTCTTTTCTGCCGCTCTCGGGAAGGTTTTTTCTTTCGTCGTGGACTACAAGGCTGCGCCCCGAAGCGGAACGTTGAGACCTCTTCCTTCCTTTCAGGTCCTCGATTCCCGAACTCGAGCATCCGGGTCCCCCCTTGGGACCTTGGTGACGACTTTTTCTTCGAGGACTTCCCTCCCTCTTCCCCCCTCTCCTCCGCCCGAGATGGCGCCGATCGTCATTCCCTTTTTCCATGATCTGGCGGCGTTTCTCCCCACGGTCAGAAGGCTTTCCTCTTGTGGTGGCTAAATCGCGGGACGTTTCGCTCAGAGAAAGGGGAGATCAGGAAAGCGTTCAGGGAACAAATTCCCGCAGAAAGAAGGTTTTTTTCTTAGGGAAGATGGTCTCCTCACGAAAATGCTCTTTCCTCCCTTTTGTTGTTTGAGGTAGTGGTCTTCCCCTCTAGATATTGAAAAGGTAGCCTCTTTTAGAGGTCGCGATGAGACCTTCCCTTTTTCGTCCTTTTCGGAGAGTATTGGAAGGGATGGTCCCTTTCCCTCTCCCGCAAGAGTATACGCTCCCCTCTCCGGCCCACGCGGCTTCTCCCTTTTTCTTGGCGCCGGGGCCTTTCCCACCATGTCGTAGTCGAAGCGATTCTTCTTTCCCGGAACTTCCCTGGTTTTCCTCCGGGGGTGAAAGGACTTTCCGGAGTAAATTTCTCGGAGGAGCTCTTTGTCGCTTGCAGGACACGACCTTTCCTTTCGCCGACACCGCTATCGCTGCCCTTCCCTTCTCGGCCTTTCTTCCAGAAGAAGGTCTCCTCTTTTCGAAGGGTTAGAAGGTCCCTTGGCCCCACGACGTCAGGTGTTATGCGGACGATTCCCGCCCCGGGGACTTTTTTTTTCCCTATTCCCTTCTGTTTCGGGGTGGTTTTTTTTCGACCGACGCCCGCTCGCCTCCCCCCCCGTGGGCTTTCTCCAGTTTCAAAGAGCACCTCTTTTTTTTGGTGGGAGAGGGTGTCCTTTCCTCTGGATGGACGATCTTTTTTTCGGTCACGTGCGGGTTAGTGACCTTCCGGGCGCAAAAAACCTCCCGGTAGGCAGAAGTTCCCTTTCCTTGCCTTTTTAGGTGGGATTTCTCGCGACGGACTCCTTTGTCCGCAGCAGTGAGCCTCCCTCTGTTTTCCGCCCGATCGACCTTTTTGTTCGGCGAAGGGCTTCGTAGTGGTTTTCCCTCCGTCTGAGCCTCGCGCTCGACTCCGTTTCTTGGGGACGGGAGGCGCTTTTTCGCAACAGGCGGTCCCCCTTTTTCCCCTGCTCGAGGTCCTTTAACTGGCAGAGCCCTTTCTCCCACGAAAGCACTCCCTTTTTGGTGCACGTAGAAGGAGATTCACTTAGGCTTTACGCGGCCACATACTATCTTCCTGCCGACTAGTGGGGATGCTCCCTTGCTCAAACGAATCCCCTTCTCCCCCCTTTTTGAGCGCACCCCCGCCCACGTGGAGTCCCATGAACGTGAACGCCTCCTCCTTCAGTGGGACGGGTCCGGCCCCTTTTTCCCCTCTTGGTTCGTTTTTTCCGGGGCTTCGCTTTTTGATCGGCAGAAGCTTTTTTCCTTTTTTTTTCGCAATGGCCACACAGATTCTTCCCCCTCCCTCCGTCGCACGTGTTCCCGACGGTGTTTCCCCCCGGTTGCTACTATATATTTACTTCCCCCCCTCTCGAGAGATAGCAAATGGTTAAGCACCCCTTTTTTTTTCCCCCCCTTTTCTCAACGGCAAAAAACCCCCCCCCCAAAAAAACAAACCCAAAAACCCCCCCCGGGCAATTCTTCGAGAAGCGGGTGGCAATTCCCTCCTCTTAAGAGGTCGGCAACAACATTCCCCTAGAGGATGGCAGCCCCCCCCCCAGACCCGCTTTTTTTCCCAGGTAGGTCGGAGAACTTCCCCCGGAATGAAGGTAGGCGTCTTCTCTGGCCGCAAAGTGGTTTTTTTGAGCCGAGAACGGTCTTCCTTGTGAGCCAATGTGGCCTTTTCTCCGAGTCGGCTGATAGATCCCGTTCTCTTCTTCTTTTTGACTTCCTCCCTCCCCCGAGAAGTAGCGTCCGTGGGTGAGGGAGTGTTCGGTGGAGATCTCTCCTCCATCCTTGGAAAAGACTTTTCCCCATAGAAGAGACCGTTTCCCTTTAGGCCAGAATCTTCCTCAGCTTTCATCTAAAACGTCTTTTTTCCCTTCCAAAAAAGAAATAGCCCCCCAGAAACCAGAAACAGCACCTTCTCCTTTCCCTCTCTTCCCGCTCTTTAGTCTTGATGAGGATTCCGAGGAAGTAGCGTCTTGACGTAACAGCCTCTTTGCCCCGGTGGAGGTCTTCCCCGAAAGATTGTTGGAGAATTTTCCCCCCCGTTTTCGATGTCCACGCGTAGATCGGCAAGAAAGAGACTCTTCTCCCGCATTCCCTCTTGCGCGGTAAACGAGTTCCCCCCCCTCAAATTACACTCTTCTTCGGAGAGAGAGGAGTAGTTTTTCACCCCGAAAGAAGTACCTTTTTCGTTGGCCAAAAGTACCTTTTTTTCCTTTCCCCCTCTATATAAACAGTCTTCTGGGGAAATAGTTTTTCCCGGTAGAAACTCTCCCGAGCTAGGTAGATCCCCCTCTTCAGCCAGTATCCTTGCAAGGGTTGAACTTCGGAAATCTCCCCCGTCCCCCTTTTTTTTTTTTTTGTTGTTCCGTCAATTTTTCACGACGGGCGCCTCGCGCTGGACTTCTTTTCTTGCGTCGCCCTGTCCCTCGCGTCCAGGAGAGCGCACCTCCCTCCGAAGTTCTACGACATGGTGGTGATCTCTTCCCGTCCTCTGCAGACTCGGCCCTTTCCCTCCGCGTGGCCTCGTCTATTTTTTTCCCCTCCAGTCGGAGGCGTCTGCGTCCCTCCCTTCATCCCGTCCAAGGAAGTCTACCCTTGTCCCCCCTCTTCCTTCATTTCAGACAAACCCCTACCCCTCTTCCTCCTTTCATCCCCTCCTTATGCGTTCAGCTCCTCTTCTCTTTTTCCTCCCCCACTGCCCCTTCATCCCCCCCTCCCTCCCCCTCGTATCCCCTTTGCTCTAACCCTAGAGCGAAATAGACGGCCTCTCTTCAAGAGCGAGATCACCGTCCCCCCCTACCAACGTTTGCCGGAGATCCTTTCTTCCCCCGCGACAAAGCTTGGCCCCCCCTTCACCCTGCTGAGAGGCCACTTTTTCTTCTTGAGCCCTCTCCCGGGAGGCGCTTTCTTCACCGCGGAGTACCCTTTCCACCGGCAAAGTGACTTCCCCCTCCTTTTTTCCCTTCATTTCTGATCATGGACTAAGACGGACTATCGGCGAACTCCCCCTTTCTTGTGGGCGCAGGAACCTCCTGTATCCCTCCGCCACTCGGCACCACTTTTAAAGCGGGCCGGTCTTTCTTTCTTTTTAGAAGAGGTGGAGTTTTTCTCCCCCCCCTGAAGATTCCCCCTCGAGATGTCGTTCCCTTTTCGAGCTGTTTCAGGCCACTTTTTTTCCCCGTAAACCTTCCTTTTAGCGGAAGAACGATCCTTCCTTTCAGCTTTTCTCATCGGCTCCACCGACTCCCTTTGGGGATAGGGATAACGCCTCTTTTTCCGGCCAGCATTTCCTCCGACTTTCACCGCCGTCACCACGTCTTTCTTCCTTTTCATAGGCTTCAACGACGCTGGCGTCCCCTCCTACAGGAAGCTGGCTCCCCTCACCTCAGAGTGCTTTTTCGGATTCTTGGGATCGTACACTCTTCTTCCTGGATAAGGGGGAGAAACCTCTTTCTCCCACTTAAGGGGACTAATCTTGGGAATCTAACGATCCCTCTCTTCAGGGGCCCCTCTTTTTTGATTCTTTTTCTCGTTGCCAGTCCTTTTTTCTGCCACTGTTTCGGGACGGGCGCCAAAACCTTTTGCCAGCGTCATGGGATGAGGGTGCCCTTCCTCCTTCAACTACCTCCCTGAGGACTACAAAGCGCCGTTTCCTCCAAGCTAAGCAGAAGCCCCTCTTTTAGCCGGCCGGGAAATGGTGTTTTTTTTTTTTATGTTTTCCTCTCTTTTCCCGGAAAGAGGCCCCCCCCCCGATCGAATAAAGTTTCTCCAAGAAGCCCCTTTTTCAGTCGTCTTCCTTTCGGACGAGACAGTCTCTCGTACTGGGACATTCCCCTCGCGTGGGGAAAAACCTCCTCCCTTTTTTTTTCTCCGATGCCAAAGAATAGGGACCGCCCTCTTAGGCGGCGAACGGTGACCTTCTTCCGCAGACAGTGACTATCCTCCTTTGATCTCCGTAGGGGCGGAAGTGTTCACCCCCCATAAGAAAGACCCCCGCCACCCAAAGCAGACCTCCTTCTAGGACCCTTTTTCTGAGGTACGAAGACTCCCCTCAAGAAAAAGTATCCCCCCCCTACGAAGGAAAGCTCCTTTTTCCCCTCCCTGGCTATCTTTCCTCAGAGAAGGACCAGATGAGGAAGACCTTTTTTTGGAGGAAAAACTTTTCCTTTTCCCCCCGAGGTGAGAGGAGAGGAAGATTTTTTTCCGGGGAATAGATAGACCTCTCCTGGAGATCTTCCTTTTCCTATCCATTGAGAAGAAACCTCTTTGGAGGAAATAGTACTTTCTTCTTCAAGAAGGAAAAAAGAAGTTTTTTATCCGATACTTTCTTGACCCTAGGAAGAAGCCCTGAACCTTGAAAAAGCGCCCTTCCCCCCCATTTCATTTTTCTGTGTTGAGAGAGATTTTAGGTGGAACGTCTTTCCCTGGTAGTAGAAGCTTCTTCCTGATCTGGAAAGAAATGGGTTGAAGGTTCTTTCCCAAAAAGGAAGCTTTTTCCCCCCTTCCTCTAATTTTCTTCTCAGAGTCTCCCCCTCGTTAGACTCAGTTTCTCTACTTTCACATTCCACTATACATAAAGCGATCCTCGGGCGGGGATCTCCCCTTTTTCCTACGGGAATTCCGCGTCGAGGGCTCTTCTCCCTCCACGAGATCTCTCCGATGGCGAACTTTTTTCCTTCTCTTCCCCGGTTTTCGTTGACGAGGTTCCCCTCCCCCCCCTACAACCACAGGAGACGGTTTCGAGAAGGCGCTGACGGTTCCTTTGGGTGCCCGGGCGGATGGGATAGGTTTGCCGAAAAAGCGTTTCCCTCTTGACCGGTTCCTTCGGTGGGTCGGGCTCTTCTTCGCGTGCCGTCGCCGCCGCCTCCTTTCTTGGCCAGCTTCAAGAGTCCAGCTCCCCCCCTTCGGACGTTTTCCCGGGCCTTTTCCCCACGCGAGCAGGCGTCCTTTTTATCGGCGGTGTTAGTAAGTGGAGGGACAGTTCTCCCTTTTTCACCCCTTTCCGAGAGGGTTCTTCCTCTCAGAGGCTAGGTGCCTCTTTCCTGCCCCCCCGAGCAAAAAGTGAACTCTTTTTTTGAGGCGGTCTCCTTGCGGAGCTTGTTGGAAAAGGTTCTCTTTTTCCTGGAGAAGTTGTTTTCTACGTTGTCGAGAGGTCTCCCCAGAAGCAAAGACGGCTTTCTTTCCCCTGTGCCTTCCCTTCCCGAAAAGGTGCCCCCCCTTGAGACGGGTGGAGGCTCCCCTTCCAGCAAGCATGTTCTCCCTTTCCCCCTTTGTTATTCTGGTCTTTCTGCCCACATAGTAGCCACCCCTTTTTGTCGGAATCCCCCTTTTCCTCTCTGGGATTGAGTTTATGGACCTTCAGACTCTTTCTCCTGATCGTCGAAGGCGTGGTGGTTCGGCCCTGTTAAATAGAACTTCTCCTCCTCTTTTCCAAAACTACTTCTCTTCCGGTGCAGCATGTAGGACCCCCCCCGATGAGGACTCGCGGTTTTTTTTCCCCCGATTTTACTCCCTTTTAAGCCGATGCCTCCTACGGAGTAGGACGGCTTTTTCGCTCTCGAGGCGGTGACTTTCCCCCACTCCCCTTTCTGTCTTCAAGACGGAGTCCCTTTTTTGCAAAGCGGAAAGTGCCCTCCTCGGGGGAAGCTGTCAGTTTTATGCTCGAGAATAAGAAGGAAAGCTGAGTGGCTGAAATAGTTAGGGCGTTCTTCTCCCTCCTCCCCCAGATGCTTTCGCTGCAAAAAAGACCAGAGATTTTTTTTTCGTAAGAGTTTTTTCTCTCTGGCAGGCGCCTCCTTCCCCTGCTTTTTACCCTTTTGACGGTGGGAGAACCTCTCGAAGATTGAAGTGATGATGAATACCTTTGTAGATAAGTTTCTAGTCGGGGAACCGTTTTAAGCAGGGGGACAACGGCCTTCCCAGATTTTTTTTTCCCTGGATATCGAGGACAGACGACAGTGGTGGGCTTCTAGTCCCCTTTTTTCTCTCGCTTTGACTCCCGTAGAGGTCGCGCCTGCTCCCTTTCGAGCACCGCTTCGCGGATTTCCCGCGGGAATTGGACGTTTGCCGCAGAGATTTCCCCGCCTCGACGACGGCCAAGCGGCTTCCCTTTTTCCGATGGGCGGAATTCTGGACGACGGTTCCCCTCCCCCCCTCCCTTTAGTCTCCTTCTTGGCCCCCTCCCGGGAATCCCCGGAAAAGTAGCTCTCACCGGAAGGGAAGGAACCTTCTTTCCCTTCTTTCCCCTTATCCGTTGCGTAAGCTTACTCTCTCCTGAGGGAAGAATTTCTCAAAACCTTCTCCCCCCCCGCCCTCGAGGAATACTTTTAAACTGGAGATTCTTTCAAGAAAGCCTTCTCCTCAATTCTACCTTCCTAAGGTCTCCCCGTGAAAGAGAACACCCCTCTTTCCGAGTGGAGGAATGGTGCTTTCCTTCCCAGGGAATGGTGGCAAACTCCCGTCGGTAATTAAGGGTAGTGGTTTTTCCTTCCCTTTCTTTCTTCCCGCGAACTTTTGCTGGGAACAGAAAGTGTAACCTTTAAAGAGAAAGAAGGAACCTCTTTTGGTGAAAGGAGATGGATGACTCTTCTCTTCTTGGATTGCCCCAGGGAGAAAACCACTGGTATGGAAGCCTCCTTTCCCCCCAGGGATGGAAGAAGTCCTTCTTCTGATGCCGGTCGCCGCCGTCCGCATCCTCTTTTTTTTTCCCCGAAAACGCAACGCTCCCTTCTTTGCGCCTTGCGGTTGCTGGGTTTTTCCGTTCTTCTTTTGGTTCCCCCGCTTATGGAACGCCCCCCCTTTTCCTATTGGACGAAGGCGGAACGGGCTCTTTTTCGCCAAGGAGGGAAACTCCAAAGGGACTCCTTAGACATGGAAGCCCTCCTCCTCAGCTCCACGGGAATGGGTGTTTCCTGTCACGAGTTCTTTTTTGAGGAGTCTGAAGACCCCCTCCTTTTTTGATCGCGGTTGGATTGCGACTTTTCCTAAAAGTCACTAAGAATCCGTCTCTCCTCCGCGCGACCCTCCCTCCCCCCCTGAATTCGCCTACCTGCTTCCTTCTTCGTCAGAAGGACCGTCTTTTTTGGGGGGAAGTCACTTCCCTTCCCCTCCCCCGCCGTGTGGGAGGCCTGGCCGCAGCGGGGTTTTCCGACTCGTCGACCGCTTTCTCTTAGCCGCGCTTCCGTAGACGGCATGCTCTGGTTGCTGAACAATTTCCTCCTCCACGTTTTTTTTTTTTTCTTACTTTTCACCTTTCCCTTCCCTACCTCGATGAGTAGAAGGCTTTTTTTTGAAGCGGGTGGAAAGGCGTCCCCGGCCAACCCAATCCTCCCTTCCCCCTCTATTCCCGCCCTCTAATCCCCCTGGAATCCCTTTTCTAAGGAAAAAAGGTTTCTGAAGGAAAGTAACCTTTCCCCCTCAATTTGCGGAAGGGTGCGAGAAGAACTTTCGTAGTAGGGGAAGTTGCTCCTTCCCCGTAGACGACCCCCCCCTTGTCTTCCTGCGAGGAGGTGGAGTTTTTTCGACGCAGCCGCCCCCCCCCTCCCGCCGTAGAAGGCCCCCCCTTTTCTTTTTTTTTTGCGGGGCGCATCCGGTAGTCGCAACGATTCCCGTTGCCCGAATGGTCCTCCTTCCTTTTTCCTCCCCCGTACCCAGGCAGGCCCCTTGTCGGCCCGCAGATTTTTTTCCCTCTTTCGCCTTCCCGACCTCGACACGCCCCCCCCCCAGCAACCTCGCGAGTCGAGAGTGGAACTTTTTTCTTGCCCAGACCTTCCTGGAGGAAGCGGCTTGAGCCCCTTTTCGCCGTCCAGACGAGCACCTTTTTCGGGCGGGCGTCCTTTTTTTTTGGCTCCCTTGGTCACGAACCGCACTTCGGCCGAGCAGCTCGGCCATCCTTTGGTCAAAGCTCACAACTTTTTTGTCACGCGTTTGTCCCAGCCCACGGCCATTTTTCTGCGAGCGAGGCGTACGGTCGACCCTCCCCCCCCGAAAAAGAAGTACCCTTTTTCCCTTCTTTCTCAGTGCCTTCTCACAAGGTCCTCGCGGAAGGGTGGTCTCGGAACGTGAGAACTTTTCTTCCCCGGACCTTTCCGAAGAGGGCTTGGGTGGAACTCCCCCCAATCTTTTTTTCGCTTGCTCAGGTCGTCCATCGCCGCGTTCCCCGGGGGCGCGCCTCGCGCTTTCCCCGGTTAGTAATCCGATCTCTGTGCTTTTTCCGGGAGGGAAACACTTATTAGAATACGCCTGTGGTGATAGGGTGACTGCCCCTCCTCTTTCAACTACCTTCCCGGAAGAAGAGTGTTTTTTTGCGCTCGGAGGAAGTCGTCCGTATGAGTCCCCGGACCCACCCCAGGACGATACTCCCCCCCCTCCACATGAAGAGGACATTTTTCCCGAGACCCCCTTTCCTTCCCTTCGCGAGAATCCCCCCAACCTCCCCCAACAAGTAGTAGGAAGCTTCCTTCCCTTTCCTTAGATGGAAAGAAAAAGGTCCCTCCCTTCCGTAAAAGGAAGGTTCCCCTTCCCCCTCTCCAAGATGGAATCTTCTCCTTTGGAAAGCGTAAGTAGTGTCCCCCGAAAAAGTCCCTTCCCCCCTTTCCCCGTAAGGAGACCCTGGAATCAGCCTCTCAATGAAGGTCCCTTTCCCCACGGTTCGTGGTGGAGCGGCTACTCGAGTACCTCCCTAGCTCCCACCAAGGTCCCCGGAAGAGGGCACTTGATAGAGTAGGTCTCCTCTTTTCCTCTTCCTCAAAATGCCTCAGCGTTAAAGTTCCCACTACGGTAGAAGCCTTCTTTCCCCCCGCCGGCTTCCCAAGTAATAGAGAGAGGTCCCCTCCCAGGAAGAAGAACCTGAAGGGACTACCTCACTACACCCCTCTTTTCCACCGCCCCCCCCTCCGGAGAGAGTTTCCTAGGGAGAATTCCTAAGGCTTCTCCACTCGCTAGAATAAGCCCAGGAAACCCTCTCCCCTTCCCAAAAAGGAGACCTCCCCCCCCATTTCCCTCGAGGATCCCCTTCTGAGTAGAATTTCAAGAGTCCCCTCTGGAAGCCCCCTAATCTCGAGAAGTCCACCCTTCCTCTGTAGTATTCCCATAGGGATATAAAGCTTCCCTTTCCGGGACCCCCAAATGAACTAAATCCCAAAGAGACTTTCCCCCTTTAGGTGGGAATATTTTCGAGAGAGGGCCCCTTTTCTCTAGTGGTCTAACCCCCCCGCGGATTCATTTGTGAAAGAAACCTTTCGCACCCCCCCCCCCTTGGATCCAAGGGGCTTCTGCGGGCTTCTAACTTCTCATTATAGGGAACATCCTCTTGGAAGGAATGGTCTCTCGTTTTTCTAGACAAGGTCTTCCCCACACCAAATTTGGCCCCCCTGATGCCGTTGAAAAAATCCTCCGTCGAAAAGCCGTTTTTTTTGGAAGGGGAATGTTTCTCTTCGTACCCTGGAGATTTCGCGAGGAAGGCCCTGCGTTGCTAGAGGGGAGATTTTTAAAAAGAATCTTTTCCCCGATTCGTTGGACGTGAGGTAGCTCTTTCTCCCGGAGAAAAGGGAAGCCCACTACTAGGGCCCCCCCCCCCCCCTTCCCCGCAGCGCGGGGGGTTTGAGGAGGAGCATTCCTTCTTCCGCAGGCTACTCTTCCCTTCTTAAGGTTCCTCCCGATTCGGCGGCGGAAGGTCGACGAGGTGGACCTTCCACAGGAAGTACACCTTTTTTCCTATTTGCGGAAGTGGTGAGATTTTTTCTTCAGAAAGAAGCCCCCCCCCTCTTCCCGCACGAAGGCCCCTTCCTCCCGAACCATTGGGGTAGTGGAGTTCCAGAACTTCCAAAACAGTAGCCCTCCCCTTCTCAGTCGATCCGCTCTCTCTGTGAGGGAGGACCGAGCAGGCACTCTCCCACTTTTTCCCTTTTTTGAACTTTTTGCGGCAACCTCCGAGGATCCTCCCAAGGTAGAACTTTTAGTGCTTAATAGATCGTCTTTGGCGACGGAAACTTCTTTTTTCCCCTCCGCCATTCCCGGCGACGGTTCCCTCGTAAGTGCTTCCCCTTAAGCGGAAAACCGCTTTAGTTCCTCCTTTCCCATAACAGAAGACCGAGTTTCCTAGTATCTCCTCAGTTGTTGTGTCTCGGAGAG
>Ga0179591_1252358_pt1 | contig 11149 bp, 17 predicted proteins | sample CZOMad2_1_08_16f_FD_182891 | JGI IMG/M metagenome (GOLD analysis project Ga0179591, IMG submission 182891) | Vadose zone soil fungal communities from Angelo Coast Range Reserve, California, USA - CZOMad2_1_08_16fungal (PacBio error correction) | ecosystem: Environmental > Terrestrial > Soil >... | reverse complement strand
CTTGACTATGTTGGTCCCCCGTGCTGTCTCCCTTTCTTACTCGGCTTTAGATCAACCCCCCTTCTTCACCTAGTTATGGCCCTTATTTGGTCATTGTATGGTTGAATCTTTTGTGTTCCCTTTCTCTAACGACTCGTGTTCTTGGTATGTCTACGTGTCTCCTTGTTAGTTTTAACTCCACTTTAAGGCTTAATTTTCCTAACGACGTCGTCTTCTTATTTTTTTTGATGAAGCCATCTGTCTCTCTGCTCTCTTTTCCCTGAAATTGCATGATCGATGAACTAATTTCTCCCGTTTTGTTCTTTCTCTATGTTATTGTTTTCGCAGCTATTGTCCAAGGGGATCTGTTTATCGCCCCCCTTTTTCAAAGGCTTTTTGTCCCGATATGGCCATGCCTAAGGAGTCTTTTTCGTTTTTGCTTATTGGGCAATTTGATACCGTCTCAACTTCAGGAAGTATCTCAAGTCTTTTCTTTTTACCGTGCGTATGCCTTTAACTCTGGGTGCTCTGTCCTTTATTCGTTTTCCTCACTTTATTTCGGTACGATTTCTCATACGCTTTCTCTCTCCGTTTTTTTATAGTTCTCAACTCCGTTGCTTCTCTGATTTCTTTTTCCGCTGTTCCCTATAGTCGCATCAACTTTGTCTCCGTTGTTTATTCTAGACTTCCCGGCTATTTCCCACCTTATTTTTCTTTTGGGAGTATCCCTCTTTCGTAATGCTCTCCGCGCGATTCTCCGAGTTCTGCCCTCTTGTTGGGGTTTTTATTTTGCAACCTTAGTTTTATATTCGCATCTTTTTCCTCTCCGCCCCTTGCCTCTACAACTGCACTCCCTCTTTTTCCCGTCACCGGGCTCTGGGCTCAAGTCCTTTCCCCTTTATGATTTTGGTCCCTCGTACTCTTTGCTCCTTCCAGCAAATATGTCGTAGCTGGCCTTTCACGTCCTAGTCCTCCGAAAGTGCCGTGTTTGAGGCTTATGTTTCCCCTTTTTTGATAGCTCGATGCCCTAGGTTTTGATTTTTGGTCTCCCGTCGCGCGAAATTTTTTCCCTGGGATGCCTAGACTTTGTTCGGATCATTCCTCCCCCCCCCTGTCCACTTTTTGAGATACCGTGCCGCTTTCTTCGTATTGTTCGTAATCGGTATTTAAAACTTTTCTGTCGGAGCTTATTTTTCTTTGATTGTTAACCTCCCTTCATGGTTGCCGCAGGATGATCCTGGCCCTGCAAACATGGCGTGATGAACTTCTTTGGCGCTCCCCTCCTTTTTATTCTTCCCCCTGACTTTTGCCATCCTCAATCCATTCGTCCCCATAACTAGGGGCCACATGCCTCCCCTATACACACCCTTACTCCTTTAAACCCCCACCCCCCCCCAGTTCCCCTCACAACTCCCTCGATCCTTTTCGTGTCGATCCCCCATCCTGTGACAACGACCCTGTCACCTGTTTGGATGTTATTTGGTTTGCTGTTTCGTAGTGGTCCCGGGCGTGACAATGCGATTCTTCCCTTTTGATAGCGTCCCTTCATGACCAAGGCGTCTTTTCGGACCCCTGACCCCTTTATACAGAATTATTTCGTCTTCATCCCGATTTGTGAGTCCCTGTTTCCCCTTCCCTTCTCTCTTTAACCTGGTTTCTATTTTGTTCTGCTCCCCCTGGGGTCTCCCATAGCTGCGCATGTTTGCCGATGATCCTTAACTTTCGGTCCCCCACAGTACAGTAAGAACTTCACTATGACCGACTTCCCCGGTATAGATCACGTGATGATGCACACAAAACTTTTCCTGCCTCGGAAGTGTTCCACGACTAACAATTGGCCTACATCCCTTTCTCTTCCTTTGTCCCCCCCACTTCCCCCCTTCAATACTAAAAATCCTTTCTTGTTCCTTTTCATGTATCGTGGTTTTCTTTCCAGTTTTCCAATGTAATCCAGAAAACGTCTCAAAACCCTTTGAAACCCAATTTTAACATTCTTTTTTTTATTTATAGCGTTAGATAGAGATCCTTGTCTCCCTTGCTGACCTCCTCCTCTTCTGAGCGTCTCCTGTGCCTTTTTAGATACTTTTCGTACAATTTCTGAACTCCAAATTCCCCCTCCCATGGTTCGCGAACCTTTCTTTTCTAATTTAGTTCTACTGATTGGGCGCAAACCCTTCCCCCTCTCCTGTCCCTAGCTGGACTCGGGCCCCTCAACTTTCTCGCTGGTTAGGGGTTGTTTCCTCATCAGCTCGGGGTTTTTCTCTGCTTTTCTTTCTGTTTAGAAATTGTCGTGCCACTTGACAAGGTCGCATCCCTCATGTTACTTTTTCATGCAGGTCTTACATCCAAACCGTTCATGGACCTGCCGCTTTTACCTTCAATTTCCTTTTCTTTTCAATTTTCCCTTCCCCCCCTTTTTTCTTTCTTCGTTTGGTTTGAACCTCCTTACATTTCTGCCCTCCATTGATGATTGTTGAACCGCGGCCTGTCGCTAAAAAAGGGCCTTCCTCGGTTTTCTGACATCTATAAAAGCCCACTTTTTCCCCCGTCAGTAAGTTTATTTTGAATTTCCCGTCCCCTTCGTGATCTTGAATGAGCATCATTTTTAATGTCCGGTTGAACCTTTTTGTTCCTTTTAGCCAGTTCTCTTCGCCTCTTCCAGTGGGTTATCATTCCGCGAGTTTTTGCTAGGTAGCCGACTTAAATTATTTTTTTTTTTCTCGGGACCTTCTTGCGGTTTTTTGTGGTTCATCTCCTCTACAGGATTCATAGCAAATCTTGTCTTTTTCAGGTTCCCTTGGATTATCGGCGGCTTCGGTTTAGCCCACTTTCGTGGTTGGATATCCTTTTCTTATTCATTAGCCCCCGGTCACCCCGTGTATGAAAGAGTTGACTCATGGCAAACTCCGCCATATGAGCTGGCTTGGGTGGCTGACGCTTGAATTCTTTTATGTTTCAAACTTTTTTCGGTTGCCTCCCGCTCAACCATCATACTGGTCTTTCCTTCAGCTCCAAGAAGCGGGCCCCCACCTCATTCCCCCCCTCTCGTCGTTTGGAACCAGAACAAGGCTTCCCTCCTAAATAGACGGCCCGTTTGCCCTTTTCAAAAACATTACCTTCTCAACGAGATCTTCCCCTGTCCCCATTAAAAACTACTCCCTCTGGTAACGACTTTCTCCCCTCTTCGTTGCGCATTGATGAGCGCCTAGACCGTGCTTGGTCTCTCTAGACTGAGTCCCTTGAACCCCAAAACAGTCTCTTCCCCCTCTGCTTTTCCTTCTGCCCGGTTTCCGGTCTGGTCGAGACACCCAACCTCGCCCGAATTTAATACCTTGCTGTCGCTTTGTTTTCAACCTTTTTTTCCGTTTTTCAATATTCCCAATTTTTCCGACCTCCCCCCCCCCCCCCCCCTCGACCCCCCGCCACCATAGTAGCTCTCGTTTTGGCTTTGTCCAACCCTTTCAACCTTCTGCGCGCCAATGGTCTCCTTTCGCCGACGGCTAATACAGTTTTTTTTCGTTGAAAGAAAAATGGGCTGCCGCCGTCTTGTCTCCCCCCTTCCTCTCCCCCCACCTGCTGTTTTTACACTTGATGCATCACCCCTTCACACCCCAACCTTCCCCGTCAGATCCAGGAGCATTGAGGTTTCCGCCCTTCTCCTTACTCTTCTCCTTTTTTTCTTCTGCGTAACGAGCCCAACCCAGATCGCTGCGCAGTTTTTCTTTTGATATGTTGGGTGGTGAGGCGTTCCTTGTAACCCTCCGTTGGTTCGATTTTCCGTAGGTTACCACTGGCATCTGCTTTCCTTGCAAAGTTTTTCCCCTCCCACTACGAGCATCCCTGGATTCGGGCCTTTTTCTACTTCTTTAACTTTTGATCCTGTCCTTTGTCCCCTAATCCCCCCCGATTCTCGAGGATTTCTTCCTTTTTTTTCTCTTTTGGTTGGCTGTGCGGTCATGGATATTTCCATTTGGTTTAAAAAGCGCCCCTTCCCTTCTAACGGCGTTTTTCTTGTATCCCTGTGACCCTACCCTTACCTTCAGTCCGATAGGGGGCCTTTCCCTTGTGTGTGGATCCTGGGAGACTTCACAGCTTTTTCAGGACCATCGTTAAGGAGCGTGCTCCACCTCGCCCCCTCTTTCTTTTCCTCCCGGGCTTTTTTTTTCCCTCCTTCGATTGTTGCGCCTGTCATTTTTCTTTTTAATGCCGTCCCGTGGCCAATGGTCCCTCTGCGGAGGTGTGTTATCTCCTTCTGGTCCTCCCCGCCGAGTATGTACTTTAGTTTTTTGAACTCCTTCTTGCTGACTTTGGACAGTGTTTTCAGGTGATTTCGCCTCGCTGTTCTACCCCCGCCCACTGCTCCTTGACAATAGGACCCCTTTACTCTGGAATGCGGTTATCTGGTCCTCTAACCTCGTTGCTCCACTCTGGTTTAGGTCTTCTTTTCCCTTCTTCCTAATTCCCGTGGACCTGGGGCGCCATCGATGCCTCCCTTCTCCTGTGCCGTCCTTGGTTTTGAATTCTGGGGAATTCCCTTATCCTCAGTCCCTCCCCCTTTTTTCGAACCTGTGCTCCTTATCCGTTTGTCGCTATGCCTTTTACCTTTACCCTCAGTGGACTCTTCCACCACTTCCCCGTTGCTCCCTAGTCCCTCCCTATTTTCGTTCCTTCCTACCCTTGTTCGCATCTTTGCCAGCGATCGGACTTCTGTCCCCTTGTCCTTTACATTGCCCATATTTCTTATCGGTTTCCCCAACCGAAGAACGGGTCCCAAATCCCCCACTCCCTTCCCAACCAGTCCTTTTCCCCCGTTCACCTTGTGTACTTAATAAGTAAGGCCCCCTCCCCCTGAGGACATTCCCCATGTGGACTATACCGTCATTCGCGCCCACACCCCCCCCATCAACACTCTAATTTAATTATAGATGCAAAACCCCTTAATCCAAATCCGAAACCTTTGTACACCCTTTTCTGGTCCACCAACATGAAGTTTGACACCAATACGTTGTTAGACCTCTTTGTTGTACCCTTCCCTTGGATTTCATGACTGCCCCCCCCCTCGTATCCCCATTGATGGCTCCACGTTGACTTCTTTCCTCGAAAAGTATCCTAATATCCCCGTCTTAAACCAACCTGCTTTCCTGCCCATTCCAAAAAATCCCCCCACATCCCTCCTTTTTTCCGGACAGTTTTTTAAAACCACTTGATTGGTTCTTTTTTTGAAAACCCCTTCTCTCCTATTTACCCCTTCAATGAATAATGGAGCCCTTTTTATCTTCTTTTTTCGTTATTTCCCCTCTCCTTACGATGGGGATCTTTTTCTCCAAAATGCCCCCTTATGCAGAAGCAAGACGAGGAGGACCTATCGTCTCCCTTCTCTCTAGCATTCTCCCTTTTCCAAAAAAATTTTCCACTTTTTTTCCGATTTTCTTTTAGTCTTTTCGTGATGTATTACATTTTAACCTCTTGGGAAGCGACCTAACTTTACGTTTGTTCCAAGTAACCTTCTTTTTCTTCTCTGCTTGTTTTTGTTATTGTCACTACTATCCAGGTCCTTGCGGACCACCTTTTTTTCTCGTCCCCCGTTGCCGACTGCCTCTCGGCCTGCCCTTTTTGTTGCATCAGCACTTGATCTCTTCCTTGCTTTTTTATGCATTGCTCCCCCCCCCCATATTAAGGACGGGTTTTTCAAGTGGATGGGACTGACGGATAAGCAATTCTCCGCTTATTGCTCTACCTTTATGACCCAAACCAGCTTGAAATGATCTCCCTTTACTTTTTTCCTTCCTCCACCCCCTGGCAAACCCAAAACATTTACCTTACTTCTGCTTTCACCCGTACCTTCCTTCAGGCCTTCTTTCTGTCCTCTCGCCCCACAGCTGGAGCTATCTTGTCACAGCCCTCTTTTACCCCTTCCGCCCAAGCCCCCCCCCTCCACCCCCCCGTTCCTTTTCCTGGGGCCAGCTTTCCTTGAACCCCCCCGATGGAGGAGTTTCTTTTCTTCCCTGGGTTGGGTGTGTTTTCTTTGGTAATGTGTGTCTGATGGTTGCTGCTGGTCAATTCTTTTCGGGTTTCGGAGGAATGTCTTCTTGTTGCAGATTCCCCCCGTTTTACGAACTTACAGTAGTCCTTTCCCAAGACGTTCTGACGCCCCTTTCCCAATGTCCAGCGTGCCCCCTGATGGCTTCCTCCCCACAATCCCCACCCTGCACGGAAAGGTTTCTTTCCGGATATCTTTTCCTCCTTCCCTCTGAGCGGTCCCCCCCAAAAACAGTCAATTCTGCTTGAGTATTTCCTTCCTTACCAAGTTTGATGCATCTTTAACATATAAGCTCTCTCCCAATTTTCAATCCGGCGCCGTATACACAGGTACCCGCAAAACACTCATTTCCCCCTTCCCGTTCTCTTTACGCTACATAACCCATCCAAGGGACTTCCCATTTCCCCTTGCACTTTTCTATTTCCCGTCTTTGCTTTTTTCTATCTCGCCCCTTTTTCCCTTGCTTTCTTGCACGGGCCCCTTCCTTTTCCCAACTCCATTTTAAGCGGAGTCCCCCCAAAATAAGGTCCATTCTCCCTCATATATGCGGCGTTGCCCTTTCTTGTTGGGGGCTTCCAAAAAACTTCGTGTCCCCTCGAAGAACATTTGCTTCGGCCGAACTCTCATCCACAATAGGCCCTTCCCGCCTCGTGATCGCGGAAAGTTTCTCTTTCTCAACTCACCAAATCCTCACCGAGGCCCCTTATCGCTGTTATTTGAGATCTGTCCCCCGTTCTCTTTGCTGATTAGGAACACGCTCCACCCTTCCAATACGCCACCCTTACTGAAAGGAATTCCACTTTTCTTTCCCCTCAATCGGCTGATCCATAGGCTTTAAGAACCCGTCCAGATGGTCCTACTCCCCCCCGGTTTCCCCAAGTAACTAGCACGCCGTATTTACACCCTTTTACTCCAAGGTCCCCAACGCCTAGTTTTTTTTCCGCACCCTTTACTGATTTCCATGAGTTTTCTCAGATGCAAAGATTTATCCCGAGAAGCCCCCTAGGATACCCCTTTTTGCGGCCAATCTTCCTTGCTTGTCACATGGTTGCCCTTCATCACCCTTCGTGCCATCTTTCGCCCTGAACCAGGCCACTTGCCCCCTCCTCTGAAATTTTTTTTTCCAATCGTTTCATTCTCCATTGCCTTCGAGCCTGCTAAAACCCTCAGAGTTTCGTTTTTCATCCGACGAATCTGAAGTTTCTCCAGCGCCATGAATGCCTATTTGACCCCAATGTTGATTCCCGCACTCAAATACAAATTCTATCACAGCGCTCCCCCGCCACTTCTGTCCTCCATTTAACTCTTGTTGCAAACACGTCCCACTTTCCCCAAATGCATCCCCTCTTATTTTTCCGCGTGGCCCCCCCAGAGAGTAGAGAACTTGATGTTTACCAGCACCATGGATTCTACGGCAGACACTCTTGCGGGAGACAGCCCCAGTTAATGACTTGTCCTTTTTACAACGCACTTGCCCCCCCTATTCCCCTCCTCTCTCTATCCCTCCGTGTTTTTCTCTCAATGAATTATGTGGCATGCGTCTTTTTTTCATTTTTCTCTACTCTTTCTGATCCCAACCCCAAGTCTCTTCCCCCCCGTTTGGACATTTTCTTATTTCTCCTTCTTTCCTCCTTAGATAACACGAATTGCGGTCTCTTTCTCGTCCCTATCTTTGCTGGTTAACCACCCCCCCTTAGGGCCATTTCTCTTGTTGAACCAACTTCCCTTTTTTTTCTTATTGCTCCTGAAACCCCTTGTCTCTCTGCCCGTCCAGGTATGAGCGATTGAACTACATCCTCCTCTGTACTGATTTCCACTTTCTGGCGCATCTTGTCCCCCGGGCTCTGTGTTTGGTATTTCGGAAACCTTACCCGATCCACTATTATTGGGCCACGCATGTTAGACATAGGGGGTCTTCTCTTTTTTGATCTTAATAGTGCACCACCCGTCATTGCACCATTGGTCTCCAGTCTTTCTATTTCCTGTTTCCCTTTTGCTTTTCAATCCGTGTTTGCTCTTTGATTTTTCCCCCTGGGCTTTTTCTCCTCTTACTTACTTCTTATCTGATTTTTTTCTATAAGATTATGCTTTTTCCCTTGATATCACTCCCCTGGCTTTTCTGGTTGCTTGACTTTTTTTTCCGCTGTTTTATTTATCGCAATACATGCTACTTTTACTACCCTCGCTGACGCAAATTCTTATTTCAACAGTTTTCGGTTGGTGAGTTTTATTCACCTTTTGTATTCTTCAACTGAAGCATTAGAGTATCTATTGTGATTCTTCTTTTGGAGGCGTTTTCCACATGTCCACCTCCTGTCTTTTCTGGAACGGGCGCTTTTTTTTTGTTCCTCTGCACCCTCTGGTCTCAACTGTCCCTTCCCATCTGTATTGCGTCACCGCCTTCTTTTTTTCGTCACGCTTAAATGGAGTTGTTCCCTCTTTTTGAACCTGTTGTTGCCAGCAAAGGAATTTTTTTCTTGATCACACTTTCCTCTCTTTGCCGTAGAGTGCAGTGCTTGATTGTAAGTTTTTTTTTTTTCGGTTTTGACTGTTCCCCTTCGACCCCATCTTGATGGTTTTACCCAGTTCCCCCCCCCGGCTTCGATCTCATTCTATGTCGGCCTGATGTCTGTGGCAAGTTGCGCTGCTACAGTAGACGCTTTTTGTGTGTGTGTGTCTCCTTAATTCTTTCATATCCGTTTCAATCCTGACCTGATGCCTTTTTGGATTGTTTTTTTTCCCGCGTCTCTCCTGTCTCTCCGATTGCTCAGGTCCCCTCCCCACAACTTTTGACTTGCCTCCTTCTGGGGATTGATGATTCCCGTCTGAGAGAATCATCCGCCCCTTCCCTCCTCCCTCACACCCCCCCTGGTACCGTACGAAGCAGCCCCGCCTCCACCAATGACGATGCTTTCCCCCTCCCAACAACCTTTTTACCGTCCAATTTTTCAGAATCATGTTCAGATGGTGTTTCCTTTATCCCAGTGTGCCCCCAAACGAATGGGGTTGGTTTTCGGGGGGTGCTGTAAGGGCCTTTTGTTGTCCAAGTAGAGGACTCTATGATTTGCGAGCGTTCCACACTTGCATGCCTTCCAAAATTTGACTAGCGCGTCGGCGTAATACCACCGACGTTCTGGGCTTTTTTTTTTTCCCCCCATCCACGAGGGGGGGATGTTCACGGTACCAAAAAAACTTTTTACCTTTTTGGTTTCCCCCGGATTACAGGTCTTCTTTTTTCTCGAATCGATGCTCATGGTCCTGCACCACCCCCCTTGACCAGTGATACTGAAGGCTCAAGTGTCGTTCCCACCGACCGGCTTCCGATAAGTGTATGATTTGTACCCCCCCCCCCTTTCGCCGCGGAATTGTCCCTTTCCAACGCGCTCCCTCCCCCTCTCCGGGACCGATTTGTCCCTCCCACTCCTCATACCACATAATTCTGTCAAAAACGGCAAATCGTTATACGGTTTTTTCCTTTTCCCGTGTCCCCCTATATCCCTTTCCCCTCTTTTTGAAAATCACAATTTGGACCTTTTCTTTTAGCGTCGCCTTCCTGACGGGACTGCCCCAACTTTCCTCTTTTCCCCTTGCCTCCGCCCTGACGAAGTCTTTTTTCGCGGATATACTTTTTAATACCCGAAAATATTCTACTCTTGCCATTATTTGTCCTATTGTCTAACCTAAGGAGGTGGCTTTAACAATATTCCAAGATGACATTTTTTTGTTGAACCACCCTTCCTGGGCCTCCCTTCTAGATTGGGTCATGTATGCCAGATTTGTCTTTCATTTATTTTTTCTCGAGTGCGATCCCGGCCGTCCGTACACGTGTTGATCATCATGTTTATTACTTGTCCGTCCCCCCCCGTTAACAGGCCTTTTTTTGCGGTTTCGACCATTGTTCCCTTGGTTTTTTTTTCCCTTCCTGTCAACTTCGTGTTTCTCTGGATCCATGGTTTTTGCACTACTTAAATTAGGCAAGTTTTCTTTGGTTCCCATCTGCCAACCCCAGGTGTCCCCTGGTTCCCCCTCCGTTCTGACTTAGACGTCCACCATTGCCACTTAAGTTTCATGAGGGTGAGTTCACCCGTTTACCGTTTCCTTTTTACTAACTATTCCTGGAATGGTCCTTTTGGGAGTCGAGGCCCCCCCTTCAGTGTTTAGACGTCCAGCCCCCGTCGTAGTGCTAGGTGTTCTTCTCCCGTTAGCACCCAATCTTTGGAACTTTCGGGTACGGTTCCTCCTCTGATCACACCGGTTTCTCGTCCTCACAATTTTGTATTTTCTTTTACTTCTCTAAAAGGGAGATCTTTCCCAGGCGTGCTCTCTTCGTTCCCGTCACGTCCTATGGTGCCCGTTACTTTCCCCGGTCACCCCTTCCGTGTTCTTCGTTGAAGACTGGACACCTCAAGCTTCGCAAGGGCTGGGCTTCTCCCCTAATGTACAAGGGGGCTTGTCTTTCCCTCTTTTCGCCTCCCACCGAATCCCCCATCCTCACTTTTTTCCCTGGAAGGACAGCTTTACAACCCTCCAGAAATTTTGCACCCCTCATTCACCACCACTCCTCGCATACAGCGGCAATTTTCTTTTCTTTTTACCCCCCACTTCATGCTCACACGAGAGCGTGCTTCATCAACTTACTCCCCCCCGCTGATTCTAACAGATGCTTTCGGGCGCATATTAAGCGCCTGAACGGGTTAGACCCTCTGTGAAGTTGCCCCGGAACCAGCCTGATCCCCCCCCTCTCATATAGTACGGCCCAGTTGGCCGGTTTTTTTCACTTTTCCCCCCCCCAAACCTTGAACATACATCGCTTTGTGCCCCCCACTGCAATATCTCCCTTCGGACACAGTCAGGCCCCCCCAAATCGAGCACCGCCACTTCCTTTAGTCTCCCCTTGAGGAGCTTTGTTCCCCACCCCCCCCCCCCCCACAAGGGTTCAAAGGCAGCATATCCTTAGTAATCCTGCCGAACGACCCTAATACAGATTCTTCTTAGTGTCCCCTTTCCTTTGTCAGATGCCTTTCATCACACAAGGAATCAGAATCCCAACTGCTTTATTCTCCCACCCCCTTGTTCCACACCCCCCCACCTAATAAACTCAAACGCCAGGTCCCAGGTTTCTCCTCCAGG
>Ga0179591_1236033_pt1 | contig 11149 bp, 13 predicted proteins | sample CZOMad2_1_08_16f_FD_182891 | JGI IMG/M metagenome (GOLD analysis project Ga0179591, IMG submission 182891) | Vadose zone soil fungal communities from Angelo Coast Range Reserve, California, USA - CZOMad2_1_08_16fungal (PacBio error correction) | ecosystem: Environmental > Terrestrial > Soil >... | reverse complement strand
CCGTCAGATGGAATCGGGCGCGCAGATGTTTGTCCCCATGTCCCTCGGCCCGTTTCTTTTTTTCGCCTTCCCTAGGGGTCGCTTTCGCTTCTTTTGCTCCCCTGGTCCTCTCAACCGCTGACCCCACACCCCTCGCCACCGCTTGCGGCTCATTTTCATCCGTGAGCCGTATGTGACGCCGTCCCGCGGAGAAAGTCTGCAATTGCTGTCCTCGGCCCGGCTCGCTGGGTGACACCCGAAGGGCCCCTTGCCGGTTCCTCCCTGTTTCCGGTAGGATACGCGCTGCCCCCCCGGCCGTTTGAATGCCTTCCCTTCTTGCGCCGTCAGAGCTCTATCCCCACCTAGGTAGCTATCGCTTTCCACGGTCGACGTTCTTCTCCTCACCCACTCCTCCCTGCGCGTTGATGTCAGGTTCCGTAGGCCGAAGGGTAGGCCCGCGGCGTAACATCCCTGCACGGATCAGGACGCAGTCCGGACAGATCACCTCTTTCTCGTCCTTTTTTTTGGTGGCGCCTTTTCCTCCCCCCCCCGCTACTTTTCAGACCCCATCTGCCGCCGAGCCGGGCGGCGTAAAGAGCTGAACTACGCCCTTCCTAACTCCCCTGGGCGCCCGGCAGAACCCGCAAGGCACCTGTTACCGATTCCTGCGGTCGTCCTCGAGGCAACATTCCGCCTTACATCTTCCCGGCTGGACATCGGTGCGCCTACAGCTTGCCCCCCACAGCTTACAATGCCGTCTGCCCCTCTTTCGGGGAACACCTCCTTCGTCCCCCGTCCGTTGCAGGCCTCCCCTTTGTCAATTCTAGGAAAACTTCCGACTCAGGACGTATCGCCGGTCGGCATCCCAGATTTCTTTTCCCTACACCCCTGGCCGCCACCCCGGCCGTTGCGGCGCCGGGTGGCCACCTCACCTGCTTTCCCTTAGCCTTAGCTCTTGCTCCGCAAACCCTTTCTTTCCGTGCTTCGTCCCCCTGGTGAGAAGAGGGTGCGCTGGCATGGTGCTTTTTTTTTCGTAGGGCCCCCGGATCACTGGCGCGGGCCCCTAGGGGAGCGAGGGCGTTCCCTTGAAAGCCCCCGATTATCTCTATTTTATTCCATCACCTCTACCCATATTCCGACCCCAGGCCGGAACGTTAGAGGACTCGTTTGTGGGCTTGTGAACTGCGATGTATGCTGATCAAGATCCTTCGCCCCCCTCCGGGCCACCCACCTCTTTACCAGCCCCCGATGCCTGATTCGCTCGGCCATACAATGGAAGATAACGTTTTTCGTACTTTTCTTCTCTACATTTTCTCTCGAGAGACTTTCCTGACCCCCCCCCCCACCCCCCCCCCCCCCCCCCCCCCCCCCCCCCCCCCCCCCCCCCCCCCCCCCCCCCCCCCCCCCCCCCCCCCACCCACCCCCCCCCCCCCCCCCACCCCCCCCCCCCCCCCCCCCCCCCCCCCCCCCCCCCCCCCCCCCCCCCCCCCCCCCCCCCCCCCCCCACCCCCCCCCCACCCCCCCCCCCCCCCCCCCCCCCCCCCCCCCCCCCCCCCCCCCCCCCCCCCCCGGATGACGGGATTTCAGGATCGACCGCCACGACCCGCCCGGTTAGATTTTTCCCATACACGGTTTCGGAGTCCCCCGACCGGATCAGGTAGTATATGCCTTATTCTTGATCAGTTATGCCGAGCAGACGTAGATAATTTCTTAGATAAGGCTTCCCTCCGTTATACCGTAAATATCCCCCCCGAACCTTCTTCCTGCCCCCACGATTGTCCCTTGAATGGGGAGACCTTGAATCGCGACCGTTTTGGTTTTACCTCTTTACAGCATCTCTCTTGGCCGGTTTTTCCGTCAGATCACGGTTTCTTTTTTCGGTCGTACCTTCCCGGGGTACGAGCGCCTGATGTCTATGTCGGGAGTAGTTCTATTGGCTAAACCGTATCATGGATGCCTCTGCCGGTACTTCCGGTTCTCGCCCGAAGCTTCAGGTAGGTCCGCCGATGCGGGCCGTCGACACAGCCCGACAGCCAGGTCCAGTTTCCCCTCAATAGTCCTACCCAGTGTCTGCCCATTTTTTTTCTTTCCGACCCTCCAGTCCGGAAGTGTTTTTTTTTTTTCTTTTCACCCTTGTTGGTCTTTCCCGCTTTACTTGCAGGAGACCTCTGTCCATTCTGCTGCTTCAGATACGATCCCCCCCCCGCATCCCTTCCCCAGCCGGGCCGAGCGGGTTCATTTGGCAACCCGTGCCAGCTAGGCACCTCGAGCTCATCGGTGGAGTCCTCCCTGCCGGGCCGGGAGGGCCCTTCTGTTCTCATCGCGCGACGTTTTGTTCCTGCCAAGCCTTGTAGGAAAGGCGATGCGATGCGAGCCTGGGGGCCTGCTCGAGTTTGTTTGGCGCTGGCTGAAGCTCCCCTGTGATCAACTTCGCCTCCCCTGATTTTTCCACTCCTCTCTCCTCCTCTTCTTCGCCCCCTCAGACGTTTCTCGCTTCCTGGACGAGGCTTCCCCGCCTCCGGAGGGTGCGCGCTAACCTGCACCGGCAAGTGGAACAGCTCAGCAGTGTTCCGGGAGCACCCCCCCAACCCCCCTTTCCCCAAGTCTCGCTTTATCCCCTGTTTCCTGCGAAGTGGAAGGGCTGCGGGTGCGGGCTGATGCTACCGCGTGTTCTATACGCCTTCTTGTCTAGCCGCCCGCGGACCTCCACTGACCGATCGCCCCTTTACCGCTTAAACTCTTTCAGCGTTTTCTTTTGAGAGTCTTTTCCCTTTCTTCGTCGCTTTTTCCGCCTGCTTCGTCGTGCGTGCTCGCGAGCCTCGTGATGCTCACGCGGTGGGTTCTGCCCTCCGGCGCCTCCGAATGCCCGTCTGGAACGTGGCCGCAGTGGAACTTTCGCCATTATATATTAGTCTGTGTCCCCTCTCCGGTTCCAAGATTTTCTGTATTCCGCTTGTATAAATAGGCCGATTAAGCCCTTCGTTGTCTGGCACGACCTATCATCGGCTATCGCGTTCCGATTCCAGGTTTTGGTTATCGACCCGTAGCTTTACCATTGAGGAATCGAAACGTATCAGACTACTAAGAGCAAGGTGTTCTCGCTCCCGACGACTCCCCTTTCAATCTTCCCCTACCGATACCTCGGCCCAGTTCCTGTTAAATCCCCATCTCTTCCTCAAGAGACTCTCTTTAGGAAGTGAATCGGTAGGAGGGAGGAGAATTCTCACTTAGGTTCTCCCCTGTAGAAGCGCACACATGTTGCTGTAGGCAGGAGGATCTCGTCAGATTCGGGCCTTTCCGTATCCGCCGCAAGCCTCGTGAAAGACTAGCCTTATTTGTATCTTTCGTAAACCTTACTCCTGGCTCCCCCTGGCGGGCGGACCCATCGGCAATATTGATCAACAGCCCTCCCATCTGTTTACCGTCAGGCCTCCAGCCGCACACCTTTTCCCGGAAACTCTCCCGGTCGTCCTCCAGCGTGCAACCCAGCGCGAGGCGCGACTGGTCCGCCCAGCTGTGAGCATCGCTTTGCGCGGCGAGCGCACGAGCATGTCGTTCGAGACGTTCAACCTTACCTTCACATCCCCAGATGCAGTTTTCTAAGCTTTTAGTGTTCCTCTCTTTTCGGTCCCCACCCAGCACCGTGCTGCCCGCGGCTGATCCGCGTTGAGTGATATCACGGGAGAAGCCTACCCTCCTCCACGGAATTAACAGGTTCCAAGCTGGCATTTTAAACATGGGTTTTTGGTTTTGCCCCGTCCTGATGGAGCAGGTACCTCGGTCACTTGTGGCAGACCTGCGTTTTCAACTGCCGTTCCCCAGGACGCCTTGGGAAGTTCCTCGTATCCCTTCTCGAGGTTGGCCAGCCATGAGGCAAAGGCTTATGAGGATGGCAGCACAGTTGATTCTTCCCAGCGGTTATTTTGACGCCGCAGCGGTCGTGGCGCAACCGGCAAGCAATAGAAACCAGGCCACACTGGAATCCCTCCTTTACCCTTTCTCAATCCTTTTTGTGCTCTACCCTTACCCGTGAGCGTCCTTGATCCCCGCTGCCCGCCTTTTCAAAGGAATTAGACGATGTAAGCCCCAGGTACCGGTTCTAGCGATGCAGGAAAGGGAGCGTGAACTTAAATCCCTTCCGTTCTTTTCTTTATGCGGGGATGAGCTCTCTACAGCAGAAGGTAAGCGAGCTCTGTCGAGAGAGTTACCCAACATTTTTTCTTCCGGCATATTGGACGTTGCGGTGCTCCGACTGGTGCCTGATGGTATGCGGTGGCTTGTAACCTGTCGTTCGCGCCCCTTTGGCCGACAAGCCCCCCTTTTCCGCCGAGCTCACCTCCCTTCTCTTCGGGCTCCCCCGACCTTCCTCCCTGATGCTTCTTCCCCGGTCTGAAGTTGGAGCTACTCCCGCCGGTAATCGAAGCAGCTTTCCTCGCTGCCCACCGGGCGGGTAATCCTCAACAATGAAAACCTTTGGGCTCTTTCGTCACCGGCCACTCGCGTGTCTGGTCCTATTGCAAACCGTTGCAATTTCGCTCTCATCGAAGAGTCATTTTTGCGATGCAGATCGCTGTTCATGGGGATCGTTTCTGATCCTTCCGGTCTCCTCGTTCCGTCAACCAGACGTTCGCTCAAAGTGTTTAGATGGGAATCCCCAGTATGAGCCTGTTGTTTCTACTCCGCAGATCCTAACAATTATGGTTATAGTTTCATACGCCGGACTCGGTTAATTCGTTCTGCGCCGTATCGAGTGACTCCAGGGCTGATCATCTCTGTTTTAGGTCTCACGGATCGTACCAGGGGGCCTCTCTTCTCTCCATTTCATAGGGGAGGGTCCTCCATTTGGTCCGGGATTTTGTCCAGTGGATAAGGCACCTTTTTTGGTCCCCCTCCACCGATGTACTAGTTCCCCTTCGCCCTTTCCCGCTAATCGTTTCCCCCGTTGAGTTTCATCAGTCTAGATCATCGTTTGGCGGTCATACCTCCCAGAGTTCCGAAGACGACAAGAAGGATCTTCATTTCGGTGGAAGAGGACCGCTCTTTGAATTCCGCACAAACCTATGCTCCCTGGTCTCTCACGCGCCGATGTACGGATCCAACTAGAATGCCCCTTCAGATCTTTCTGGCCCCCTCTGACCCTCGCACCACGCTCCGGGGCCGTTGTGGTTGGAGGATAGGGTCATGCCCCTCTAACCTGGTCTATGCGAAATTCCCCGATCTCCTTCTGATGCGGGAAGGTCCTCTCCTTTTGGGCAACGTTTGCGTCTGGAAGCCGATGGGGTACCCTTACGCGTCCCTGATGAGGAGTGGGCGTGAGTTGAGAACCCCCTATGCCGCCTTTCAGTTTGACCAGCGCTGGTTCTTTCCTTCAGATTGAGAGGCGACTCTGTGGAGGAGGTGGGCGTGAGGTGCATCTTCATCTCTTCGCGGTTTTTTTGGTGAGGCGAGTCGCCTTTACACGCCTTAAAGGAAGCTGTTTTACATTTGCTGGGGTGATTCCCGGGAGGGGTCGGTTTCTCCTCCAGACAACACCAGTAGCACCGCGGTGGATGAGGCCCGTTTCCCTCTAAGGGAGGGTTGTGTGGCTGGGGATGTCGGACAGAGTGTCCGTTTCTGGAGGTCCTTCGAAAAGGGCCCTTAAGCCGCTTTCGCTCTTTTTTTTTTTTCTGATTTAAATGGCAACGATGAGCGACGCTACCTGAAGGGTGCATTCGAGTCGTTCTGCCGGCGCCACCTCGGTTGACGGCCCGGCACCGCCTCTTGATCACCTAGCGAGAACCCGGTCCGTCAAGGCTTTGCAAGGCGAGGTCACTTGCGCTCCTTTTCCCGGTTTTCCAAGGGCGGCGCCCCTGCATCGGTCGCTCGATCCGCGGGACGGCCTTGATCTCACCTTTGAGTGTCTTGTCAGGTTTTTCTCAGTTACCATTCAGGGGAGTTCCTTCGAACTTTCCCCCCGCCACAGTGAGTCGGCCGCTCCTGGTCAGCTGCTGCCAACCTCTTCCCTTTCACACGTCGCACGCGGCCTCTTCCCTAGCCGATATCATGTTAATCAGTTGTTGGTGTTTGAGATTGCAGAGGTTGCGAGTTTTCCTTGCGGTTTTAAGCCAGGACTTGGAGCTTTTTCCCCGACCTGGAGGTGTCGCCGTGCCTAGGCGCCCTCCGTTTCCGTCAACCGCGCCCCACCCACGACCCTCCTGGCGAGCCGAGGTCTGCGAGATAGTTCTTTATAGTTGCGGGCTTACTTTCTTACAGTTTACCCGCCTTTGCCGCAAGTCCGGTGACCCCATAGCGGGCAGTCCGTTCGCATGGTTCCTCATACCGGCGCCGCGCACCCTTTGCTTTTTTGGCCGGTGAGGCTCCCGCTCCGATAAGCTGACGTGCGCCGCGATAGTCCACGGTCTACTCCGGCTCGCACTCCACCGCGCACGGTCCGCTGACCTGGCGGGGCCCTCCCGCCGCCGAAGGACCACTGCCAGAGCCGTTTTAAGACTACCCAAGTGCAGTTCATGACTCCGGTCCTGGCAGCTACCCTTTGGCTCCTCGGTGTGTTTTTTTCGGCGCAGGTGGCGACCCGTCCCTGTGCAGAACCCCACTGTCCCGCGGGCCGTGGGCGGAGGTCTGCTGAGTACCCAGCCCTTTTGAAATTTTAAATGGCGACGGAAGAAATCCCGGCCTCCCGCCGCCCTTTGCGTCGTCCCTGTGAGGAAGAACAGCGCCGTCCCGCGGCCAGGAGGCATGTTGCGCGAACGACCCACATAACTAAACTTTCTGATCCACGGAAGGCGACCCCCCCCCGCCAGCGGTTAAACCCCCGATTCGGCCCCGTCGTGCCTTTGCAGAAACGGTGCCCTTATCAGGCCCGGGCCAAGCATCAGCTTTTTGATATCGAACTCACAGGACCTATCCTCTCCCCCTTCCCGAAACCCGGCCGTTTTTTCTTGAGCGGCCTCCGAGTTGAAAAGCCTCGTGGGCCGGTAGCCTTTATGAGATCCTTGACGCCGCACCATAGTTGAGCCGGGGTGGGTGGGGGGGCTGGGGTTGCTTTTGTGGGGGTTGCGTTCCCCTGCCAGGGTTTAGCAGCTTTTTTCTGAGGTGGCGCTCTGCCCGTGGTAGATCCCTTCTTTTCGGTCTCTCTTGGCACTCTCCCTCCAGATTACTCTCGATTGCCTCACGATGAACCATCGCGACGGGAAGGCCTTCCCGTTGAGCTCCTACAAGGGAGAGGACCACATGCTCTCTTCTAAAGCCGACAGAATCCCCTCCTCGTCACAAGCAGTTTACCTTTTCCCCCCCCACTGATCCAGGCCTCCTCGCGGCAACTCCCTTTGACGACACGTGAATATGAACCATTCCCCGATGAGCGCCCTTCGTCATTGATCATGGCTTCACGCAGCCCCCAACCACCCAGGATGAACATCTGCGGCTCTGCACAGACTGTTCGGCTCTGGTGAGTCGAAACCCACCCGGATCTGGAAGCTTCTTAAGATGATCAAGCAGGTGGTTCAGGTAATTTGAGAGGGCCGGACTATGAAGCTACTCGTCACCCTTATCCCCTAAAGGGCTGTATATTCCCCTGTCCCATGGACTGCGGCGCCTGTGGACTGCTCTTTTTTTAAGGTTTTATTGAAATAGTTCAGAGTCTTTTCCGGTTGAGTAAAGATACAGAGTTTCCCTTTAGGGCGTCCCCCAGGACCGGTCGGCGGCCAGTGTAGCTAACGGCGGGCGTAGTATAGCTTCTCCACGGCTCCACCGGGATCACTCCTTTATTTCGTCGAGCCCTAAGAGCAGGTCTGTATTCGATGAGTTTGTACCCTTGGACAGACCCTCAGCGCGGCGCCAGGAATTTTTTGACAAGCCAGTCTGCTCCCCGGTCTTGCCCAGTATTGCTGTCCAACGATATCTGGACCCGTGGTTTTTAAGTCCCCCGAGTGAAGTTTTTAGATGTGCGGTGCTTCGATCCGGTCATCACCTGCATCCCCTCCCGCCTTTCTTGCGAGGGAATTTTTTCACCCGTCAGCCGAAGCCGCGCGAATCGTAGACCCAGTCCTTGATTACCAATTTGACCCACGGTCGTATCCGTGTTAAATTCCCGGTTTAGGTGATCCCCAAAGCCGGGAGGAAAGGAGTTCGATGGATATGCCCTTTGGCCTTTCTGTCGATTTCTTTTTTGCAGGCTGCCGCCTTTTTGACAGCTCACCTAGAGAGACCTAAACAATTCGTTTCCACTTCAATACTGCCCCTTTCTTGCGAAAGCTCGCGGGTCTGAGGTCAGGCGCGATTCGGCCGCCGGCAGCGTGTTCTCGAAGAACATGCCTGCCCGTTTTGTCGGTTGTGCTTAATTAATGAAAGTTCCCCCCCCCAAAAACCCCCCCATTCTCCCGGCGAAGTGGGAGCACCTGGTTCCAGGAGCAGCTGGAAGTTGCCGTTCTTTATGCTGCGCATCTCATCTAAGCCAATCCGTCCGGGGACGCGCTGTGGAAACTATTTTTTTTTTCCCGCTACGCTCATAGAAAGCTTTGGATTGACCGATTAGGTGGGCCCTTTTTTCGTCGCTGCCTTCCAATGTTCGCGCGTTTCTCTATATAGTAGGGCTTTCAAGTGTGGTGCTTACCTATGCTGCGCTAGCCGCGTTGGTCTTGAAATCTGAGTTCGACCGTGACAGGGACGGTGCCATTTAGTTCTGCGGCTGTCCCTTTCCCCGATTTTTACGCTTTTGTTTCCAAGCGTCTCCCCGCCCTTTGGGGATCAGGAGTTCGTTTAAGACATCTCCTTTTTCCTATACTCGAGGCTGTGGATTCTTTTGGGAGGTCCCAGAGGAATAGAATTCTTCATCAGCCTTCCGCGGGCAGCCATGTGTGCGCGTTCCTTTACCGGGGCGACATCTCACGGGTTTCCCGCGCCCTTCCCCCTATACATCGATAATACAATCCTTTGTTGTATGATTTTTTTTAGTATTCCTTTCAATTGTCAGCTGTTCTCGGGCGGTTCCGCTCCTAGTCCCTTTCTGTCGCCCCGTCTTCCAAGCGCTTGACTGTTGTGCAGCTTTGTCTCTTTCTTCCGACTCGTGGTATTCCGGTACTCCGAAGAACCGCCTCGTGACGAGTAATCCTTATGATATGTCGTTCAACCGGACTCTGGTTGTCCCCCGCATCGGCGGTCCCCCCGTAATGAAAATAACCCAGAGTTGACCATATTCCCTTCCTCTGGAACCCTCCCTCGATAAGGGACCGGTCCCAATGAGGAAAGGTCTCCTCTCAGCCAGCTTGCCCCCGGATGCGATAGGTATCAACCCGTGATCCTAAGATCGCCCTTCGGCAGAAATGACGGCAATGGGGAAGAGAACATCCTCCCGTGCACTCCTCTTTCCCCCCCATTCCCCGTTTTCCCTGCGAAGAGGTACTATAGGTGTACACAAAGCCCCTTATTGCCCGCGTCTTCCAGATTACGCGCTTCCCCGGGTCGCTCCTCCCGCCCTGCGCTTCCACTTCGCCCCCGTGCCCGTTTCTCCCGAGTCGCCTTGAAAGGGGTGGGTTGAGTTTTTTGATTGAGAAGAACTTCCCTCAGGTTTCCTAACTGCCTGGGAATGTTTCGGCACGCTGCGTCAGTTGATCCTGGAGGCAGTCCGCTACCCTTCTATTTTTTCTGCCCGAGGAAGGAGGCCCCGATTTTCTCATTTTTCGGATTAGCTCCCATGTTATGAGGCGTTTCTCCGAGTCTGGGTTCCGTCGGTCCTCAACAGGAGAACCATGCCCTTCGACCCATCCATGGCCCCTGGCTCCCCTCGCCTTCCCGTCTCCTTTTTTTTTTTTGGATTTGATTCATTCCCGTTCCGGGTAAAAGACTCCCAATTCTTGCCGTCCTTATCCAAGAGTAATCCCCCGATGGCAGCACCGAGGTGCGCGCGGATTTTCTTCCGTGTTGCCCATTTTCCCTTGGCCGCTTCTTTTTGAGTTGTTTTTTGATTCTCATTTCTTTTAAGAGAGACCTGCACTTGCCCTTTCCCAACCAACCCAGGGGTCTCAAGCGTTTACGGGTCTTACTCCTATGTCGCCAGGTGTTATGGTCTGTCCAATTCAGGGCTTCGCGCTCTTTTAGAAAAGACGGACCGCAGCAGAGCTACCTACATCCTTCTGGCCGACCGTTCATTCCTGCTTCTTCGTTCTCCCCTTTTTGTACGTGGTATCTCCATACGGCTGGTCATCCTCTTCCTTTTTGATTCCAGGTCTTTCGAATTCCCAAATAACTGGGGTTCTTTCGTCCGGCCCAAACGCTTTCTCTGGTCCTATGTCCCCAAGTTACCCTTCTTCCTTCTTCCAGAGACGTTTCCCATGGCTGTGAGACAGCTTCTTTGGAGCGGTGTAAGATTATATTTCTTATCCAAGTTCCAACCCCGTCTTTCACTTTTCTTCGCCTCCTCTGCTTGCCTCCCGATTCCCCCCGGTCGTTATCTTTTGTTTTTTTTCAGAGATAAGAAGGATATGTCTTTTAGGAATAGAACGTACCCAGGTTTCGAGAGTGATCCGATTCCTTACACCTTTCCCTGCCCCTTTCTATCCCCTTTCCATGGTTTCTCTTCTAACGTTTTTTAAATGGCGTTTCTTAGAAGGTTCCTTTGTCTTCCTTCTTGTGAAGTGTGGGCCTCTCTTCCCATCCTCACGCCTTCCGTAAACGCCCCACCCTCTTTTCCGTCCTTTTCTCCCTTTTTAATCTCCTTGATGCATAATAGATGCTCATTCGGTCTTCCCCTCCCCGCCCAAGACCCTGCTCCCTGCCCTTCTGAAGAAGGACTCGTATAAAACCTTTCAGGGGGCCGCCTTTTCCACACTGAGCGAAATGACTCTGACCCAGATGTTTTCAATGCCGAGAGGTCTCCTCTTTGGGACCCCCCCTGGGTGAGCAAGAATCGACCTTCTTAAAGCAGGAGTGGCCCCCCTTCTCCGCTTGCCAAAAGGCGGGTTTTGGTCTCCTATTCTCTTGTTCCTCCAGGGTGATATTCTCTTCTACTTTTTGACTTCGACTTCCCTTTTATCATGGGCAAACCTTTTCTTCCCTGCCCCCCTTACGTGTTCCTCCTTCTTTTTTCCCCTTTTTTTTATCCTTCTTTCTAGATGCTTCTCTGTGGAGTGCGTATTTGGTCCACCCAGTATGGAAGATGGGAAGTAGTGTTTTT
>Ga0179591_1231185_pt1 | contig 11149 bp, 17 predicted proteins | sample CZOMad2_1_08_16f_FD_182891 | JGI IMG/M metagenome (GOLD analysis project Ga0179591, IMG submission 182891) | Vadose zone soil fungal communities from Angelo Coast Range Reserve, California, USA - CZOMad2_1_08_16fungal (PacBio error correction) | ecosystem: Environmental > Terrestrial > Soil >... | reverse complement strand
CCACCAATGCGCTTTTCAAATATCTTTCAGGGTTCCCTTTTTCTTTTTTTTCCCAGACATCGGGTCCTTTGGGTTTTTCTGATCCAAGGGTTGTTTGCTCCTTTTACGTCCTTTTTTTTTTTTGCCATGTTCCCATTTCCGCTTCCTGTTTTGTTCCTTTTTGCTCAGACTGGTTCGGTCGTCGGCCCGAGTTTGAGTCTTTGCCTTACGGGGGCCGCCTTTCCGCGGGCGGCTTTTTGCTTGTTTTTTCTTTTTTCTTCCGACCTTCCTTTTTCACCCGAGGGGTTGCGGTGTTTTGTGCCGATAGGCCGTTTCTTTTTTTTTTTTTTTCAAGCCTCAGCTCCGTTTCAATTTGTGTGTTTTTATGTCAACGCCCCCAGGGTCCCCCTTCCTTGTCTTATCGGACAGGAAAAGCCGCCTTTTTCCCCCACCCTGTTTCCCCTTAACAGTTCCCCCACGCATGGCGGCGGGCCTTGCCCCCTCCTCCTCAGGTTCTGAGCTTGGGAGATCACGTGCCTTCCTTGTTGTGATCTTTGGTCCTCGGGTCGATCTTTGCCCCCAATGGATTTTTTTTTTCGAGTAACTTCGTCTTTCGCCCCCCTCCTTCTTGAAGTGACTTCTCTTATTGTCCCCCTACTTTGGTTCTCAACGCTTGGGCCCGGCACTCCCTTTTCCTTTTCTCCTTGCCCACAGGCTGAGATCCTACCAGAATTTTCCACCTTTTTTTTCCCCCCTTTCTTTTCTGTGCCCCCCAGCCTGGGTCTGCGTTTTTGGTGGCCTGAGTCTTTTTTTTTTGAAGGCGCCATAGAGTGGTCTGTTCTGGTGTTTTTTGGGTCATCTACCTTTTTTTTCTTTGGATGTCTGTGGTCGAGCTTCGTCTTTGCAACTAAGACCCCAAGATTCACACACCCGGGTTTTTCCAAAGCTTGCGCGGCGTTCCCCCTCCTCCCTTCCCCCCAACAAGGATCCGCGAACCTCCCGCCTTTCGGTTTTTTTTTTGCCTCTTTTTCCCTTCCCTTACCTTTCTTTTGTTCTTGGTTTCTCCATTTGCAACCCTGAGGCAGATGAACCTCCTCGTTCCGAACAAAAATATCACCCATCTCGGCCGGTGTCTGTCCGTTGCTTCGGCTGCTGGTCGACAGGCTTTTGGTCCTTTGTCAGGCATTTGTTCGGACCGGTCATCCTTTTTTTGCCGCCCCCTCCCTATTCTTTCTTTCAAGTTCTACAAACCCTATTTGGCTGCCCCCCGCAGGGGGTTCTGACAAATATCTGTTTGCCAAGTTGTCTGTCTGTTTCCCCCTGTTTGCTCTCACCAGTCGGTTTCTTCAATTCCTTCGACGCCACTTTTTGCTTCCCTGTTTTTGCGCGTCAGGGCCCACAACTTCTTAACCCAGGTTCTTCCTCTGTCCGATTCTTTTCCTTCGTTTTTGGGTTTGAGGTTCCTTCCCCCCCCTTTTGGTTTTTATGAACGACGGTAGCCGTGCTTCCCCTTCCTTTTCAACATTCTTTTAGCGTTTTTTTCAACTTGTTTCGTTTGTTTGTGGTCCTTTTTTTCTTCCCCAAATCAGGACCCCATCTGACTTCCTTTTTTTCGGTTTTCCCCTTGGCTTGACCGATTGAGGTTCCTCTTCTTCACCTTGCCGAAGCAAATTGGTGATCGTGACCTTCTCTTCAGGGGGTACTCGAGGCCAAGTGGGCTTTTTTTTCCCCCTCTCTCCTTTTTTCCTCCCTGGTTTCCTTTGTTCATAGCTTTTGTTGGCCCGGGCCCATCATTTTTTGTTTCCCCGATGTTTCGGCGACCTGTGGTACCGATGTCCACCAGGCTTGGTTTTTTCTTTTTTTGCTACTCTGCGAGTTTTTTTTTGACCCCGCCCGTTCACTATGTTGGGAGGTTATTCCTACTCATACATGATGATCAGTTCCGTTGCCACCATCGTGCTGTCCTTTTGTGTCCCTCCAGCTCGGTTGGTTTTTTTTTTTGCGACAAAAAACACCAAAAACACCCCACCCCACCAAAAACGGCGAAACAAGCGATCGGTCGATCCTGCGCTTTTGTCTGTCACCCACCAATATCTTCCGAGCGCCTCATTTGGCCACCTTTCGTTGATTTTGGCTCACCCCCCTTTTTGCCAGGCCTCTCTTTTTTTTTTTTTTTCCTTGGCGGAGCCCGGTCTTGCTTGACGCTCTCGCAGCTTTGCCTGGGTTCGGTTGGTCCCCACGTTTCTCCGCCCTCCGGGCCTGCTCGTTGCTTTTTGGTGCCCCGGCGTTGAAACACTCCCCCCCCCTGTTCTTCTCAACACAAAGGCCACTTTGCCCCTCCCACTGTTTTCCCCCTCTTGACTTCGTGCTGTTCCCATGTTTTGCGTGCACAATTCCTTCCTCGCGCCTCTTCAAACAAACCAATAAAACATTGAGTTATACCTTCCGCATCCCCTCAGCCAAACCTTGTCCTTCACCATTGCCTTTTTTCGCCGTTGTTGGTTACAAAATCGCTCCGCAAGGATTACTGGCTTCAAGTCCCCCTTTTTTTATTTTCATTTTTGGCCGACTCTTTGTTTTGTTTTCTCCCCCCAATGTTTGTTTTGTCCCCCCTCCCCTCTCAAAATTAACCCAAAAGATTTGCACTTGCCTCCTTACCTCGTTTTTTGTGGTCATTCTTTTACCTTCCGATGATTGGCTTCTTTGCTTCCCACTTTTTGCCCCAGACTGAACGATCTCATTGTTCTGTTTTTTTATTAACACAGTTTTTTGTTTTGCTTTCCCCGTTTGTCGCTGTTGCTCCACACCTGGGTCCTCTTTTGCAGGCTCAACCGCTCCCCTTTCTTCTTTTCGTGTTTCCTTCATGTATTTGGGCGCGATTCGGCCGTTTTGATTGTGGTTTTGTACTTTCCCCGTCCCCCCACGTTTTCAGCCGGACTTAGTTCATGTCCGACCTCGTTCCTTTCTCCCATTTTGTACGTTTCCCTTATTTTTTTCTAGTGTCGCCTCCCCGGACATGGTTTATTTTGAGTTTGCTCGCCCTTCTTTTTCAACGGTGGCATTTTCATTTGAACGCCTTCTCGTGCCTCCCCCCGTCCAGGTCTTTTGGCATGGCCTTTTCCCCTACCATCAAATTGCTTCACCTTGACCATGGGGCAAGTGCCCTTTCCGTTTTTCGTTCCCTTGTTCGGTCCCTGGTTTGGTGCGAATGCAGGAAAGCATTTCCCTTTTTTCTGAGCCTTGCTCCATGTCAGGCCGCCGCCTCTTGTCAAGCTTTTTTTGACAATTTTTCGTTTTCTTTTCATCGACGAAAAGTTGTTCCCTGTTCGACCCCATCAGTTTTATCTGCTTTTCAGTAAAGACGCAGCTTCCCAGCCACCGCTACTTCTTTCCCTTGGCGGCCTAATGCCCGGTGTGTGGCCGTCTTTTTTTTTTTTTGCCTGTGAATCTCCGCCGTTAGGGATACAACGGTGGTTGTCCCCCCAACCGGCACCTTCCCCCATTTCGCATAAATGATGGGTTCCATTCTTTCGTGGGGCACCCAGCTTTCAACTTTTGTTGTGGATGAGCGACGTTGATTTCCACTCTCTTTTCCTTCCCCCTGATCCTTTTAGGTGACCTTTCATTCTACGGGTCCCGCCTCTTTTTTTTTCGTTCGGATATTGCTTCCTTCCGCCAGTTTTTCATGACTCAGATTCCGATTTTTTGGGGTAGCTTTGTTTTCCTCCCTTTTTTCTTTTCCTCTTTTTTTTGTGGTGTTGATGAGTTGATTGTTTTTCCCCCTTTTCACTCCTTTGGTGTCTTCGTCTCTTCTTTCCCAACTTACCGGTTTGGGAAGCGATATCCCTTACGCTTGCACCTATCTGCGGTCGGGGGACCCGTAGATGACGGTCCCCCCCCTTTTTCCCTCAAAGCGACGTTTCCACTTTTGTTCCCTGCTTTCCTTTTTGCTTGGGGCTTTTTTGGTGTGCCGTTTCGACTTGCTATTTGGGTACCACATTGCCTAATTTGTCGCCCTTCGTGGCCGCGCGCTTTTTATCCCCCTTTTCCTTTTTTTTTGCGCTAGGAGGCCCCCTTGCGCAACTGGACTCTGGCTCCCTTTTTTGTGTCTTTCGGAAGCGGTTGATGGCGCGCGCTTTTTTGGTCGCGAACGCTCCTTGTTCGATCCCCCCCCCCCCCCCCCCCGATCGGCTATAATTTTCTCGAATGTCCCCCCCCCCCTCTTCTTAACGTTTTTTTCATTCGTTTTCGTTCAGGTTCTTGTCTCAAAAAAGGGCTTCCCGTTTCCTTCCTGCGCGCCATATTAACTGCCCGACACGAATTTTCGCGGCGTTTTTTTCCCCTTCGGTGAAGTCGTTTTGGTCCGAATGGCGGCCACGGATTTGGAATGGGTTTCTTTGTTTTTTTTTCATTTCTTTTTTTTTCGGCGAGGCGTTACCATGGCCCCCTGCCCGTTGTTTCACCCCCTTTGGTTGTTTCCCCCCATTTACGGGTTCAGTTTTAGTTCGGTTTGTTGCTCCCCTTTTCCCCCCACCGGTTTTCTTTATTCGGAGTTCACCCATTGGACTCTGTCCGGTTACCGTTTTTCCCTTTTTCTTTGTTGTTGTCCCCCCACGAGGCCCATTAACTTTTTTTTTTCCAGACCTATTTTTTTTTGCGTCATTTGATCGCACCCTTGGTCTTTTCTTCTTTGTTGGAGTGTTTCCCCAATTCTTTTCTTCCGTTTCCGGCGGACCAACGCGGGCTTCGCACAAACAAATCTCTTACCCCCACCTGTGAACTCACTGCTATCGTCAGTTGGTCGTCGCTCATGCCTTTTCTTTTTTTCCACTACCGTCAGTACGTGTTCCATTTTTCAATACAGTGAGATTTTTTATTTGAATCTGTCCTTTAACCCCCTTTCCCAAAAGCCCATTTCTCACAAACCTACCCTTTCTGTTTTCTTTGTTTCCATTGCGCGTTCCATTTTTTTCCTTGAGTTGCCCGGCTGGTCCCTTTTTTCTGGAGTTTGTCGTATTCTTCTTTCGCCTTTCCCTGTCTTTTTTTAGTTTTCAAGACTTTTTCGTAAGGCTGCGCTCTGCATAACTGTCGCGACTTACGGGCGTGGGATTTGAGATTGGCCTTTTTCTTTTTTTTCCATTTACCGCCGGTTAGTTTTTCTCCTGGCCAAGTGGTGGTTCGATTTTCTGTTTTTTGCCTTGTTCCTGCCTTCTGGCGCTGCGTCTTCTGTTTATTTTCCTCCGTTTTTTGCCGGCCCTCATCGGAGGCCTGGCCAGGGGTTGAGTCCCCATCCAACACTGCCCCCTTTTTTGCCGAGGTATACGACAGAGCCTTTTCTTTTTTCAGTAAAGCTTGGGAGCTTTTTATTGATGTTTATTTTTTTTTCTGCTTTTCCTTCTTTCCTATCTTCGCCACTTATTGGGTTGGCGTCGATCCCATTTTTTTCTTTCTCGGCTTAAACACGAGTGCCCACGAGTTGTCAAACAACACCCTCCTTTTTCTTACCCACGGCCTCCGCCTTTGGTTGGACGAAATCTCCAGTTGTGCCGAAACGGCCTCTTCTTCTTTTCCTTTCCACTTGGATTGTCCGGTTTTTTGCCCGACACTCGAGACACCACCAGCTTGCCCCCACCCCAATAGGTGGCGGGACGGCCTGCTTCCCCCCCCGTGTCTTTTGGGCCCGTGTTTTTTTGAAGAACTTCCTTGAGCCCTTGTTTCGTCGTCTTTCCCTACGCGCATTTCGTTTTCAGTTGACCATGGAAAACGCCGTTTTTCCTGTCGGTCAAGAGTTTTGTGTTGGTAATCCCACCCTTCCCCCAAAACCCCCCCCCCCCCCCCCCCCCCCAACATGAAAACACAACTTTTTCTTCATTTATGTAATTTGCCCCTTAAGGTCCCTTCAACGGCACCTTTTTTTTTCCCCCCCCGTCTCGGAGCCTTCTTCACCGATAGTGCCCCATCCCCCTTCCTCTCCCCCCGATGCCTCCCAGGGCTTGTTCACTAAGTTTTTTCCATGGTCATAGCGCAGTTGATCGACGATTGTTGTCGCGGTGCCTTCACTATGAATCCGATTTGGTGAGCAAGTTGTTTTCTTCGCATGGTCAATGCCGATATTTCTGTTTAGGGTTCCAGCTTTTTCCCTGCCGGCCCCCGAGATAAGATTTTTTTTCCGTTTCCCTTTAGCCTTTACTGCACCTGCCATTTTCGTCTGATAGTCCAACCAGTTCCAGCATTTTTCCTATTTTCCCGGCGCGTGCTAGGGTGTGGCGCTTCTTTTTTTTCTTAGTTCTATGCCTACTTTTGGTTTGAAAGGCTTGGCATGCCCCACTGGTCTTCCGCCCCCTTTTGCAGTCTTTTTCCCTTCTTCTTGGCCGAAGATTCCCAATACGAGGCGGTTCGCTGATCTTTTTTGTTGTGCTTTTTCCGCTCGCTTTTTTCCCCCGCACGGTTGTTTGTCTTATGGTGTCTTTCGGAGTTGCCCTCATCATGAGCCTTCCTTTCCCCTTTTCGGCGAAACCTTACCTCTAATGGTGTTGGGTGTTTTTCCTCGTCCCTTCGCATGACCGCTTCCAGGTTTCGTGTTTTGGAAAAAGCTTTTTCCTTCTCCTATTTTCTTCCTTGTGGCGTAGAATGATTGGCGTTTGTTTCCCTCATTTTTGCGATAACCCCATTGGCGCTAGCAGTTTTCGCCCGGCTCACTTCTGGGCTTGGTCGCCGACCTCCCGGGACTTCCCTTCCATTGTTTCCCCAAACCTATACTTTTTTTTCCTAAGCGCACCCTGCCCTCATTAAACGCCGGGATCGGGTTTCTCGCTTTTCTCTGTTCGCGGCAGTCATGTGCGGCGTGTATTTATTTTTATGGTTGCCGGGTAGGGCTTTGCGGCGATCAGGCCCCCTGGCCCCTTGGTTGTTTTCCTTCCCCTCCCAGTCGAGACCGATCTGGAGTTTGTCCCTTTTCTTGTCTTCTTTTTCGTGCCTCTGGTGTCCCGTCGCGCCCTTTGCAACAACCCGTTTGCCAAGTCCACCCAAACTCCCCGTCCCTTCTTCGGCCGTGCCCTTTTCTCTCGCCTCTCTCCTTCCCCCTTTGTTTCCAATCAGTCCCGGAGGGTTGAATGGGTTTTTACTTGGGCGTCAACTCCCTCTTTTTAGCGCCACCCTTGACTCTTTCAGACCCCCCCTTCTTTCTTTATCCACCCCACCCTAATGTCACATTCGTCCGATTTTTTTATAACGGATTTGTTGACACTTGTGTGCATTTCCTTTTTGCTTTCTCTCAGATATTTCATCCTTTTAATACCCTCCTCTGTTTTTTTTTTCTTTTTGAGAGTGGCTTTTAGACACCCCGTTTCTTTTTGCCCAAAGGGTCCCCCCACCTTCCTTTTCTTCCCCCACATATTTGACAAGCCGTCCCTCTTTTCTTTTTTTTCCCGAATCGGTTGTGATTTACGTTTGCTCCCTTCCGGTGTTTTTCCATGACCTCCGTGATCCCGGGCTGATTTTTTTCTTCATCGGTTTTGATGGTTTCTTCTTGCGAGGCGCTTGATCGGTCTTCCCTTTCCTTTTCTATTGCGAGGAGCTTTTCTCTGCGGCGGTTTTAGGTTTTTACCGAAGGCTTTCCTCCCCTGCTCCCCCCACCGAGGTTCGGCGAAAATAGGTTTGTGACCCTCCCCTCCGTTTCTTCCGTTGAGAATTGGTGTGATTTGAAGTTCCATTCAACGGTTTGCCCGTCCTTGGCTCTCTGGTCCTCACCCAGTCAGCATTCCCCCCATTCTTCCATGACCACGCCTATTTAGGAGTCGCCGCTATTGCCTAGCTTCCTTCTCGATCGTTGTTGTTCCTGGGGTTTGTTGCGTTTGTATTCGTCCGATTTCTTCCACACCATGGATTTTCTCGAGTGATTCATTCCCGCGTCGTCTCCTTTTCCCTCTCCGTTGAGGGTCCCCCGAGGAAACCCCCCCCACTGGTGCGCCAGGTGTATTATTCTCCCCCCACAGCTCGTGATTTTTCCCCTCCCTTTTTCTCATTGACCCCCGGTTGAGCGTTTTCGGAAAGATTTTTTAACCAAAGGCTTTTTCCCGCGTCCTTCCTCGGTTTTCGGATGCCCCTCGTCGAAGGGATCCGGTCGCGCCAACAGCGGCCCTCTCCTAGGTCTGTTTCCTCCCCTGCCCCAGTCCCTGAACATGCTTTTTCTTTAGGTGACTTTGCGTTTCGGCCAGTTTCCGCAAGATCACCGTCGTTTTGTTCCAAACGGTTTCGCCGGTTTCGCGTACAAATGCGCTCCCCCCCTCTTTCTTGTGTTTTCGGCCTCTTGCTTTATATTTTTTTGCGATCTGTGGCCAGGCCCCGTTTCCTTTTCCCTTTCATTTTTTTTTGCAACACACTTTTTTTTCTTGAGGACACCATTTCGCCGAACAAATCGCCCCAGACGAGCCCTTTTCTCCCTCCTTTCTTCTGGTCCCGATTCAGGGTCCGGGTTCTGGCAGTGTAGGGCCCCCGGTTCATCGTTGCCGTGCCAAGCATCACTTTCTTCTCTGTTCCCCTTTCCCCCTGCCTCAGCTTTTTTAACACCGTCAGGGTCAATATTTTTTTTTCCTTTTTTGAAAACTTTTTCTTTTTTTCCAACACTTTTGGATTCCTTCATTCGGACGGCCCCCGTAGTCTCACTGGGGCTGCGATTGTTGGCCACACCCCCCCCCCCACAGATTTTTTTGAGACTGTCCGCTTCCTTCCGGGATGTGGTCTCCTATCGTTGTTCCCTTCCCCCTTGTATGTTCTTCAACCGCGGCAGTTTGATTTTTAAAACCGTTTCAGTAAATTAGCTTTTTTTTTTTCCGGAGTTGTGTCTTCAGTTGGTGTTTGGGTGACTCCCAACGTTTGCAAACCTTTACTTCCATGTGTGGGGCGTCTCAAGGGTCTTGACCGAAGGCGTCCCGTTCTTCCTTTGCCGTGCCCCCTTCCTGGGTTCTCGGTCCTCAAGGGATTTTCTTGGTCCCGCTGACCTTGCCATTTTTCCTTTGCTTCTGCCCACCCGATTTTTGTCTGACTCGTTTCTTTTTTTTCCGCTTTTTTCTTTTTTGCATTTCCCGTTTTGCTTTTTTCATTTGAGGGGTTTCGGGCTGGGCCTGCATTGTCCACCAGGTTTGCTTTTGTCCCCTCCGGGACGTTTTGTTTTTTTGAACCGCGTTTTTTTTTTGAGCGATCCACGTTACACGACCCAACATCTTTCTTGGCCTACCATTTGCGTTGACTCTGCGCACCAGCATTTTTCGTTTGTTGATTCCGTTTTTTCCACAACAAACAACAATCAACCCCCACCACCCAAAACCACCAAAAAAATACCACCCCCCCCCCCCCCCCCCAAAACCCAACAAAAAACACCACCACCAACACCAAAACACAAAAACCCACCACACAAAAACCCAAAAAACCCCCCCCCCACCACGTGAGTTTCAACAAAAGCGTTCTCGGTTCCTCCCCGCTTGGTACTGAACCCCACCCAACAATTTTTTTTTCCCATGCGCTTTTTTTCGTTCTCGCCACCCGCAGGACCCCCCCCGTTTTTTTCTTTTGATGCGCCCCCCCCCCCCCCCCCCCTTCCAGGGCTCATTCTATTGGTTTCCTGAGCGGAGACGTTTGCTTCTCTTTTGAGCCGCCAGGGTGCTGTAGTGTGAACCATCTCTTCTCCCAGACGACCCCTCTGCACAATGGCCCGGCGACACCGTTCACCTGCCCCGTTTCGTGATTCCCCTATTCCCATCGCAAAAGTTCCCCAATTTTTTCGGACCTTTTTTCGCGTTATTGCGAGGTTGTTCTCCCCTCCTCGTTTTCCGAGCGCTTCTCCACACCCAAACTCAAACTTTTCGGGCCCCCCTTTCCCCCCGCTGCTATTTCAAACCCACTCTCACAGACTTCCCCCCTTTTCCGGAGGTCCCCAACTCGCCGTTTCTGTTCTTTCAATTCCCACACACTCAACACTTTTTTTGCGAACATTTTTTGTCTTTTCCCAATGGGTTACATGACGATTCCTCCCCCCATTTGTCTTTTTCTTTCCCTATGCAGAATCTTTTTTGTTTTTGGCCGGTGTTTCCTTCCGATGATCGATTGGTGGCTTGTCCCCCCTTGGCTTTGAAAGATTAGATGAGTTCCTTCTGCTTTTTTTGTTTTAGTACATAATTGTGTGGCTTGCCCTTTTTTCGTTGCGCGTTTTTTTTTGCGACTAAAACGTGCCACAATCTTTTTTTGTCCATCCCAAAACCGCTCACTGCGATCCCTGCTGTGCTTTCTTCCTCCTGCGTAGAGGTTCGGGTCTTCTGGGTCTCGACTGTGGGACCCCCCCCCCCCCTCCCTTCCCGTTCAGGCCGGAACCTGATTTCATGTGTGCCCCCGGGCCCAAAGACTTTTTGATTTGTGAGGCCCGACCCGAGCCCCCGGTACTTTTGCCTTTTCGAAATGGGTGTGTAGTTTTTTTCGTTCCTCCCAGGGACTTGGAACGGCGGCATTGACCCGCTCCGCCTGTTTTTCTTTCTGTGCCAAAAAACCCGCCGGCGTACTTTTTTTTTGCCCTGGCCCACCGCGCCTTTCCATCCCCCTCCCCTGGAATTTTTGGCCACGTATAGAATTTTGCTTCAGTGAGGGGTTTCGTTTTAGGTTTTAAGCATTCGGCCCGTTCCCAGGAGCCGTTGCGAAACCCCCCCTTCTTCTGCCTCCCCAAACTCGATGGCAGCTTTGACAGTTGCGGGTTTTCTTTGCGAACCAAAAGTGTCTTGGTCCGAAAAACCGAGCGGAAACGCTTTTTTCTTCTCCTGTCCATCACCTCTTCTTCTTTTTTCTCCCCGCTTTGGCGCCCGCTTCAGTTGGAGCGCGTTGTTCTTTTTCATGTTCTTCTCAGGGACGGGCTTTTTGATTAACGCGCGTTGTGCACGCCGTAATAAACCTTTCTTTTCTCGGTTCCTTTTTCTCCAAATCTCTTTGACCCCGCGTCACCCCTTCTTGTGAGCGACGATTTTTCCCGATTTCGTCAATTATCAATTGAGTTTGTCATTCTCCGGTCCTCTCTCCCCTGCTGGCGCTTCGATTTAATCGCGTCGCCGCCCTTACTCTCCTCTTGATCCTTTTGGTCTCTGGTTGGGCACGCCTTCCCTCTTTTTCTCTCCCTTGTTTGTTGAAGGAT
>Ga0179591_1347235_pt1 | contig 11150 bp, 15 predicted proteins | sample CZOMad2_1_08_16f_FD_182891 | JGI IMG/M metagenome (GOLD analysis project Ga0179591, IMG submission 182891) | Vadose zone soil fungal communities from Angelo Coast Range Reserve, California, USA - CZOMad2_1_08_16fungal (PacBio error correction) | ecosystem: Environmental > Terrestrial > Soil >... | reverse complement strand
GGTTCCCGTCTACCTGCTCCTGGAAATTTTCCCCCCCTTTTTTGATGATGGGCACCTCCCAACCGTCTTTTTTGCTTTTTTTATTTTGGACCTCGGAGTCCACGCCTAGTGCTACTTGAGACATTCGCCCCCCCCTGTGTGGACGTTACTTCTCTCCCCTTTTTCAGTTAGTTCTTTTCTTCTCGATTGGGTCTTAATTTTTGGACGAAGGATATTCCCCCTCGTTTTGTCACCGAAGACGGTTTTTGTTTACCCATTCCTTTCTCGGTCCCAACAAAGTGTGGATGGAGGAGTATTGATCTCCCTCTTTTTGAACTAGTCCTATTCCCCAACCTTGGAAGGGTTTACTTCAGGCCCACGCCCGTTTTGCTTTAATTTTTTCTCGTCTTTGCCAAATAATGTTGTTGTTGTTTTTTCCCCCCTCTGGCTTTTGTTATTCTTTTGTTTTGTTTTCTTCCCTTCAGCGATGATTTTTCCTTGCCTTGCTTTTCCCCCCCGTTGGGGGGATCTTAGTCCCCCCGGCAGGTTACTTTCTGACTAAATAAGTCGGCTCTTTGATTTGTCCACAAAACAAAACTGGTCCTTTTTCCCCCCCCCCTTTGTCAAGGTTTGATAGTTTTGCGTTGGTGTGTGTCCTCATGCAGATATTTTCCTTTTTTTTTGCCTTTCCATCTTAAGACTTTTCTGGTTTTCCTTTAACCACCGTCTGCCCCATTGGGGATCATCTGGCCAAATCGTTTGGCGGCTCAATTTTTTCCCTGAGATGTACTTCGTCTGTAGTTCCATGCCTTTGTTCCCGTTCCCTCGACATTTTTTTGGGCGAAACCCTTTTGAAAACTGTCCCCTGGTTTTTTTTTTTTTTGGTGAAGAGGACCCCCCCCTGGCGTTGATAAGCCCTGTCAGCCACGGTTTGTTCTCCTTTTCTTTGACAGGAGTCGTGGTTGATTTTTTTTTACCCTCTTTTTTGGATTTACACAACTCTTTGTGAATTTTTCCTTTCCTTCTTAAACCACGAGGCTTCCCCCCCCTTTGTCAAAAAAGCATTGCAGTAGGTACCCCCCCGAGTAATGAATACTATCAAATAAGGAAGACCCAGCCCCCCCCTTTTCGGACGCTCCCCCTCACCCCTGGCAAAGTATCCCAAAGATGATCCCCTCCCAAACCTTCACGCGTTGCCCTAGCATAAACCAGGCGTTGGACCGTACAATCCTTTTGATCCCCCTGTTTTTTTTTTCTCCCTTTTTTTTTAAATGGAAACGACTATTATCCTCTTCCCTTAAACCTTGAATCCTTCCTCGCCAGATTCAGTGAGATGACCGCCATGAACTTTGTTGTTTGTACCCACCATCTAAGGTACCATCCCTAGGTTTTTTGAACAGAAACCTCCCCCCCTACTTTTGATCACCCCCGTCTCCCGATCAGAAGTCCCAAACCCAGCAGGCCTGTTTCATAAGTTAAGAAGCCTTTTTTTGTTTGTTGCTGTCCCCTACCCCACCCCCATCAAGTAAATTTTTTTTTTTTCCCCCCATGACTTTTTTTTACACTAGAGGCTACTTTTATCGGAACTCCAGTACTCTTTATGAAGGTTGAATTTAAGGGTTTCCATTGTATGTTCCCGTCCTTTCTCGCCCATACCCCCAAAACCAGCATCTTTCCCCTCTACCAATGCTTCTGTGGGACGCATCTTTCACCCAGATCTATTTCGTTGGGGGCGGGGTGAACCTCACCCGACGCTAAGTAAGGGGGGGGTGTTGGCGGAGCGTGCGTGGCTTGTGGCCCTATGGCCCAGAGGAATGGTTAGGGGCCCCCAAAAGTGCCCCGGCTATGCGGCGCTGGGGTGAGGGCCGCGCGGGGTGCGTCCCTCCGTGTCGTGTTGGGGGCCGGCGCAGGGGGGGCCGGGTTTTACTGGGGGGGGAGGTTTGGCTGGGCGCGCCGGGGCGGGACAGGTCCGCGGCCCCCGGGCGGGAAGTTTGGGGGTGGGGGGGGGCTTTCGAGACCCTGGGCCGCAGGGGGTACTGCGGCCGTGGGCACTTTGGGGGGGTCTGGGGGGAGGGCTCTGGGGGGGGGTGCCGGGGGCCAGGGGGTCGGTGGGGGGGGCGGGGTCTTGGGTGTGGGTGGCGGTGGGGCGGCTTGTTTTGCGTTGGGTGTGGTGTTTTTTGGTTCCTTCCTTCATTGCAGTTCAACTTCCTGTTTAAGGGTACCTATAATGGCTTTTGTAGACCCCCCCTTCCCTCCCCCCTTTTACGGGTCGCCGGTACCACAACTTTCCTTGACCCCCTTCGTCGAATTTGGGCTTTTTGGGTCATTTGTGTTCTTTCCCGTGTGGGTCCCGGACCGGTGTTTTTGTGTTAGTTTCGGTGTTCATGCCATTGGTTTTGGACCCAGAAGTGTTTGGTCCTGCTTTTGGTTGTCTCTCCTAGCTTCTTTTTTTTTCAACCTTACGGCTTCCCTTTATTGCGTTGTCAGGTGATCATTCGGACTTGAACTTCTACCTTCCTTTTCTGAGCTTTTCCCCCCCCCATTTTTTTTTTTCGCTTTTTAAGCTTTTCAAAGAACGCCCCCGCGAATCCCGTCAGCTTTGCCGTGGTCACTCTCGGTTCGAGTACACCCCCCCCCGGATACCCCCAGAGTTTTTTTTTTCCTTCACTCAATCTCCAGAGAAAGCGTCCGCAGTGGGAGTCTTTCCTCGGGAGTTTTTCTTCCCCTCGAGTCTGAAGAATGCACCCACCTCCTTCTCCGCTTTGTGCTTGCACAAACCCGCCACGGACTCCCCCCAGCTCTAGGCGCCAAGCCTCTCACCGTACAAGCTTGTCCCCCCCCTTGTGAACCCATGATCATTAGGAATAGGTAATAAGGGAGTTTTCTTTCTCCACTTTGGTTCCCATATTAAGGAAGAAGTGCTTATGGTGATTTGACCCTCGTCGTAGGGGCTTTGACCTTGAATAAAGGGCCATCTGACTGCAGTGTCCCTGCGGACTTTCCCCGCACATACCATGACCCACTTCTTTTTTTGGACTGTTCTTTGCGTCTGCTTTTTTCTTTTTTCGTCGTGACCTACCCATGGTCCGCATTGGAAGTCCCAGACCTTGTTTCACTCTTGATTTCCTCCCCCTCCCCTTCATTTGGTTAACGATACAAAGGACTGTTTGCAGTGTTTTTGATTCGATCTAACCGCTTTTCCCACCCCTTTTTTTTTTCCACAAAAAAAAATTTTAACTCCCCCTCCCCCACTTATATCTTTTCTTCTCGGGTGTTGTTGTTTTTTGATCTGATTCTTTTACAAACGTTTCCCCTGAATTTCTCTCCTTCCAAACACCTTGTCATTCTTTTTTGTTCGAATAACAAAGGATGGTTAACCCATTTCTTTCACCACAAATTTTTCTTGACTCCCTTTCATTGACTTCCCCCTTAGTGAGCACACTACCAAAAAGCTTGGATTTCCCCCCCCCCTTTGGTACAAACTTCCCCCCCAACCCCCCAAAAGCCCATTGGTTCAGGGACGTTTTCTTTTTGCGGACCCTCTTACAATTACCTTTTTTTTTTTTTTTTTTTTTTTTTCTTTTTTTTTCGCTTAATTTTTCCCTTTTCATTCTGATTTCGTCATTTCCCCTTTCCCCTGTCCCCCCAGCCCCTTTCCTCCTCCTTCCCTGACAATCCGCAGGAACGTCTTCGAGGCCTCATAAACTATGTTCCCCTTAAAACTCGTCCCTTTTTCCCCTTTATCTGTTTGCTTCCTTTTTTCAAAAGATCCCCCTTTTTCCCCTTATCCCACAACTTGTTGGATCGTCTGTTGGTTGGGTCTGTTCGGATTTCCTCTGTGATTCCTTTGGAATATGAAGAAACTCCCCCCCTCTCATACAATTTTTTCCCCCGTGGTTTTTTCTCCTTAGATGTTGTTTTTTTTTTGGAACACCCCTTCCCGTTTACAGTGAAGAAAGCTGGTTTGTCTCCCCTCTTTGGCTACTGATTTCTTCCTTGTCCTTGAGTCGACCTCACTCCCCCCCAACAACTAATCCCGATTCTTTCAGTCTACCCTGAGTAAATCGTTACGTGACCTTGAAATGATCCCTGCACAGGCAAGAAATTCCTTTTTCTTTTTGGCTTCCCCTTGAAGAAAAGCGGGACGCCACCAGCCTGATACCACTTTCCTTAACATCCCCCCCAGGACCCTCCGAGAAAAACGGTTTAAAAACCCACGGATGAAACCAACCCATGTACCAAACCAGATTTCTCCCCTTTCCCCCGATTTCGATTTTTTTGGATCCCCCCCCTTCCTCCACCGAGTGTTTTGACGCTATGCAGGGAGATGCCCCCCCCTCCCCCCCTTTTCGTAGGATCACTACTGACAATTTGATTTTTTTTTTTTTCTTTTTTAGTCTCCTATCCTTATGTCTAACAACAGGCGCTTCATTTTCGACTGTTCCATTTTTTTTTGTCCCTGCCCCTGGATGGTAAGGCTACCCCCTCTGGGCGTGTACTCGTTTCCTTTCAGGATCGCTAATTCGCCACTGATTTCCCCCTTGGTCGGTTGAGAAGAAGTTCCCCTGCCCCTTTGCCGTGTTGCCGTTGCTAGATAGTTATTTTCATGACCCCACCCCCGGCTTTTGGTTTCTATAGTTAAGCGAACCCGGTCTTGAAGTTGTTCTAACTGCAATTTTTCCCCCCCTTTTCGTTGGTTTTAGAGGGCTGGGTCCCCCCACAACACCCCCCCTTTTCCCCCCCCTTTGGGATCGCAGGCTGTTTATGCTGTTCCCTCTGAGCCTGTTAGTTTCTCTTGTCAAGATCCCCTCTCTGTCACGATACCCCCACCCTAGGTTTTTCCCATGTTTACTCATTGCATCTTGGAACGGGTCCTCGGGTTTTCGGCGGCCCTTTATTTCTCTTTTTTTTACTTGCTTTTTTTTTTTTCCATTCTTCTCGAGAAGTTTCTGGCAGTCCTTTCGTTTTTTTTCTTTCTACTTTTGGAAAAACTTCAGGCAAATTCATTTGTGAAACGTGAAGGTCTTTTTCCCCCTTGTGTCTTTCACACTCAAGTTCAATCACCCTTCCGCCGTTCTTCCCTGCACGGGCCCGAAACCTTCTCCCACCCAACCATAACTGACTTTTAAACCGATTGATGAGGCTTATTAACTGCGGGTTTTCCCTTCTCAACTTCTAACAACAACGTACGCATGCCCAACATTTTTTTTGGTTCTGGTAGTCCCCTGATCCCCCCCTCAATGGCTCTAGACCCATTCCCCTTTTTGAGAGAAGGTATCTTCTCCGATGAGCTTGCAACTTTTCCCCCTTGAAAGACCCCCCCCCCTTCTGGTCTGGACAACCCTGTCTGGGTTTTTAGTTCTCGGCGGGCTGGGGAACCAGCCACCAACACTCCTTGATTCTCATCTTCCCCCGGTCACACCCCCCTCGTTTACTATCCCCCGCCTGTATTTTTCTTTTCTTTGGGAACGTTGTTTTTTCACAATAATGGGATTTTGGACCTCCTTTCCCCCCGTTTTCCCCCGTTCCCGGTCCCTGTTAGTCAAGGCGCGCCTACCACCCAGCCTTTGAAAAATACGTTCAGCCCCCCAAAAATACAACCAACCTGGCCCCTAACAGTCGTGGATTCCCCACCTCCCCCCCTCGAACTTTTCCCTACTTCTGGGTCTTTGATGCCTCCCCTTTTCCCTTTTTTCAACATCGTTGACGCTCAAATAATTGACTTTTCATAACGCTCCCTTCCCAAATTTTTCCTTTTTTTCCCCTCCCCCCCCTCCTTCCTGGACAAACCAAATCTTTTCTTTCTGCCCCATTTCAATTGGTCAGAGCGTTCAACCCGCATCCGATCCCGATTCCCAAAAGCTCTTCCCCAATAAAAACTCCCACTCCCCAATTTGGGTTCTTTTTTGATCTGTTTTTTTTTGGACTTTCCTCTCACCAGTCCCATCCCCTCTGTAGACATCTCCTTTTATCACCCTGTCGGAACCAACAAATTTGTCCTGAAGTTCCGTTTCTCCCGGCCATCTATATTTCCCCCCTCCTTTCCCTCCTTTTTTTTGTTTGCTCTCTCTTTTCCCCGGATAAACGCACCTTATTTTTTTTTTCCCCCGTGTGTTCAGTTTTGTGGCTCCCAAGTATTGCGGGTTGAAAGAGTGAATTTCCCGTGACCAAAATCCTTATTTTTGGGTTTTTCCCCCCCCCAGCATGTCCCAGTGTTGACCGTCTACAGAGTTAGTTCTTGGTCTCGTTTCTCCCTTTTTAACGAAGGATATAAAAGTCCGAAGTTGCTTTCTACAGCTTTTTGGTCCTCTTAGGACTTTTTTCTACGTGGAAACCCCTTTTTGCGGGGTATGAGTCGACTGTCCTTTTTTTCCCCGTTTCCCTGCAAACCCCTTTTTTCCGTGATTGGATTGAATAAGGGCCACTGAATAGTGTGACTCCGGTTTTTCTCTTTTTTTATTTTACTTGGTTTTTTTTTCCCCCCCCTGGTTTGTTTAGGATGTTTTTTTTTTTCCCGCCCTCCAGCGGTTTATGTCCGTTTTCCTTTTTTTTTTTCTCGCCAATTCTTCTTTTTTCCAGGACGGAATGGTTACCGGACCCTTAGTCGCCTATGGATTTTCCCTACCCCCCCCCCCCAGTCTCCGGCTTGGATCTTGGAGTTTTTTTTAATTTGATGCTCTTTTTTTCTTTTTTTTCTTTCCGCTTCCGGCGAAAGGGCCCGCCCTTTGTTGATCCCTTTTTTTTTCTCTATGCCTTTTTCCTTCAAGGTGGGCGCTTCCCTTCGGGCTTTTTCCCCCCTCGTATTTCCTTCTTTTTTTCACGTGAAGAGACATTGAGTTGCGCGAAACTACAAACTGGACCCCTCCTTTTTTTTTTGGGTGAGGGCATTCGCTGGACCTTCCCTTTCTTTTTGTTGATCACGCCCTCCCTCCCCGTTGTGTAATCTCTGTTGACGGAATTTGAGCTTCCTTTTTTTTTCTTCCCCCAATTGGTCTTCTTTACCTTAGTTCTCTTTCCGTCCCTGCGGTTTTAACATGTTCTTTTTTCCCCAAAGCATGCCCACTGTTTCCACTCTTCTGAATACGATTGAAGACGTTCATTCCCTCAAGTATCCCCCCCCCTTTTTGTTTCGACGAAGATTAGTACCCTCCCTTTCTTTTCCACGACTATTCCCCAACGCGGTTCCTGCCCCTCACCTCTGGTGGACCACGTCCCCCATCTTTTTTTTTCTCCCCCTTTCTACCACTGGGTTCGCTGGTACATTCGAATTTTTTCCGTAACCCGATCCACCCGGTAACCGCGACCCCGCCTAAGTGTTTTTTTACTGTGTTTCAGGCGTTGTTGTCCCCCCTCTTCCCCCCCCCCCCCATCTACATTTTGTGACGAAGTAGGTTTTTCGTTCCTTCCCCTTTCAAACATTTTGCTCACCCCGCCGATAGAAGACAGCCGCCCTTTTTTGCTTCATCCAGGTGAGCGTTTTCTTTTTTTTTTCCCCCTTTTCCGACCCCTCCCTGCTTTGCTTCCCCCGTTACCCCATTTTAAACCAGCCTTTCATCGTCTAAAATCCCAGAGTGAGGAGAACTTGGCGTCAGTTTCCGTCATCTACCCCTTCCCCCCCCACAGTTTTGTGGCATCGAATGTGGAGCTCTGTTTTTTTGTCAGAACCCCCTCTGATTCCCACCTTAAGTTTCAGGGATTTTCTCTTTCATGTGCTCTGTCCCTCCCCAATTTTCGGCCTTTCTCCCGTTTGGAGGGCCTTTGTTTGTCCTTCCTTAGTCACTATCTTTCTGTTTGGTTTTTAAGAAGGTTCCCACTAGGACACTCTCCTTTTCTGCCTTTTCTTTTTCCCAGAGGTTGGAGCTCTTGTGTTTGGCGTCTCCTTTTTGCTTTTCCCTTCACTTTTCCTGTGTTTTTTCTTTTGTCTGGTTAAGGATCTGGTCCAAACCGGAACGGTCATCCGCTTAGGTAGTTTTCGTTGGCACCTTCTTTTGTTTTTTTTCTGGCACGCCACCCTGCCCGCGAACTTTCTTCTATGTTACGAATTGAGTGCCCTTAGTTCCCGGGGCACGGTTACCAAGGGAATTTCATTCCCCCCCCCCAGATTAGTTCCCGTGAACAAGTGTGCCCCTCCACTTTTTTTTATTTTACTTCCTTTCCCCTTATCTAAAAGACACGACATTCCACCCACAGCCTTAGTGATGATATCCCCAAATGGAGATTCACCCCTAATGTGTCCCTCTTTTTAAGTCACCAGCCTAGTTTTTTTCCCCCTTTGAAGTTGACTGTTCTCCGTGAGCGTGTCCTTCTTGTTCCGAGGTGTTCTCTTTTTTTTCCATCTTTCTGTGGGTCTTGGTACTTCGATTTGTTCTTTGGCTTGAAGACGGATATGAAAGGAGTCTGTGACGCCCCCTTTTTTTTCCTTTCCCAGTCCCTACGGTCATGACACCTGGTGGTGGCTATCATCTTTTGGTCAGGAGTGTTCCCTTTCCTCCCCCCTTGAGGCCTTCTTTGCTAGGTCACTTTTTGAATGGTGCCGTGACCCTCATTCCGGTTAAAAATATTCGAAACCAACGACCATGCGTGTGATTTTCTCTCCCCTTTTCCCTCTTTGTCACCGTTTTCTTTTACGTCCCTTACCTCTCTCTCTTTACACCCCTTGGTGTTTTTCCTCTCTTTCGTTGTTTACCAAGGGTACTTCGAATTTTTTCGCAGTGGACACATACCCCCCCCCCCCCCCCCTTTTTTTACGCTTGGTCTCTTCCCTCCGAAGTTTCTTGATTCCAAGTGGAATCTTTGCCGCAGCTCCTGCGATACACCTTTCTTCTTCCCTTCCAAGCCTCCTTTCACCAAGAACAGCACCCCCCTTCCTTTTTCATTGAGTATGGGGGGGATTAAAGCTTCCCCCTTTCTCCCCCTACTTGCTTTTTCGCCCCAAAGGTTTTGGTTTTTTTTCACCCTCGTCCCTTTCTCTCCGTATAATAAAACTACCACCCTGAAAGGAACACGTAGCTTTCCGCCCCTCCCCTTTTGAAATTCCCTGGTAACAACTATTTGCCTTGTCCCCGACCCCTTTAGCTTGTTCTTCCCTTTGTGATAGTAATCCAACCCCCCACTCTACTTTCTGTTTTTTATTTTTTTTTTTGTGTCTCCCTCAATTGAACTTGTTTCCCGGTACCTCCCCCTTTTGATTTTCTCCCTGTTTCCTGTTTTCCGGTTCATACTAGGGAAATTCTTTACAAGTGACGGACAGACTTCATCACGCATTAACCGGAGGGCTTTACCCTTTTTTTGTTATAGTCTTGGAGGTCGTTTACATTTTCAATAAGATAGGGTGTCACCTCTTTTTTTTCCCCCCCCTCTATCCTGTTTTATTAATCTGTCCTATCCTCTCCTGGACCCCCTTCCCCCCCAACCGAAAAAGGGAAAGGCGGATTTTGAAACCAAAGGTCCCTCCCAAAACCCCAGCGGGAGGTCCCCCTCCCCCTTGTTCCTTCCCAAGTCGCGCACCCTGGTTTCTTGTCCCACCAGACCCCACCCGTTTCTTAAAAACAAGACGCAGATTTTCACAGCCCCACATTTACTACCGCGTTCCGCAGTGGTGCTGACTTTTTCCTCCTTCAGAGAGAACTGGAACCCCCAACGGAATAAACTTTGGGCGTTTCTTAGCTCCCTTGTTTCTAAACCCATGATTTCCATTCGTCGTAAAAAAGGAGTTTTTTCGGTCGCGTGTCTTTTAACCCCTCTTTTTGATTCCGTTCGTCTCCTGTTGCGATATCCACCTTTTTTTGCGAGTTCCCTTTCCCTGGGTTTTTCTGCAGCAGTTTTTGCCGTTCGGTGATTGAGATCTTTTCAATGAAATGAAGCACCTTCTTTCTTTGCTTCTCCCGTTCTTCGAGCACAAACCTTTATGGAGGGTTCAACCTCTTTCTGTTCCTCCCCACTAGATGGTGTCTGGCAACCAAACTATTTTCGCAGGACTTTGCTTTAGTCTGAAAGCTCTGTCCATTCTCTGCCAGTATTGTTTTTTTCCTTTCCCCTAAAAGTCTTTGCGACCAATTTTACTCAGGGATTAACTTTTCCCCAAAATATTTTTATTGATATCTCGTTATTTGAATTAGTTCTCTCTGGGGTTCTCTTTCTTTTATGGATTTCTTCTCAAGTCCCTTCTTGCTTTGTTCACTTCCGTATGTATCGTATTCCCCTGACTCTGCCCACCCCCTTGGAAACGTGCAATTCAGTTTTTTGCCCTTTTGCCCAACCTCGGAACGATGCTTTCCGATTCGAAAGCTTTTGAAGTCCCAAGGCAGGGTTTGTTTTTGTGGCCGGCTTTTATTCAAATAACATCCTTCCAGCCTTAGAGACCCCGGTTATGCGTTTTTATCCGCGGCCGACAGGCTCCACCCCCCCCCCCCAAGAAAATGCAAGGTTAGATGGGCCCAACGGTGTTCTTGTTTTGCTCCGACACTGTCTCCTTTTGCACAGCATTCCAGGTTCCGACCTTTTTTAACCGTTTTGGAGAGCACCAGAGTTATTTATGGCCAGTCCATGCTGAACCTGCACCACCCCAGTAGGGCGCCTCACTCCGTCGCTGTGCCCCGCCCAAAATTCCCACATGGATTCCTCCTTTTTCATTACACAACCCTCCCGCTACTATTTCCCCGGCCTGAATTTTTCTGAGGCCGTTTTTTTTTCTCATCGTTTTCACCCCATGGACGTCCCCCCGTTTTAGTTTTTTTTTTGTTCGGGAAGGGATCTCATTCGAGGCCTGGCCCAGGTCCGAAACACACCATTCCCCCCCCCCCCCCCCCTAACCGTTCCACTGTCACAAAGACGACCACTTCTTTTTTATAATATTCTTTTTGCTGCAAATCCCTCACGGACCCTACTTCTGCCCCCCGCTGCACAATGAAATTTTTTTCTCATTTACTCCCCCCTCTGTTCTCCTGACGTTGATGTCAATCGTCGGTCCCCCCCCTTCCCCTGTTTTCAGCAGCTCGTCCCATTAAGGCAACGCTCACCCCCTCCACGGTTAACACTTTGCCCCCCCTTGCGATGTCCTTTGGTATATGCGTTGGTTTTTCTTCCCATTAAAACCCAGATGGGGGCCGTGTCGCCAGCTTTCATACCCCCCACATTCCGGTCCACAATAATTTCCCGTTCGGCCCCCTTTT